>Ga0209640_10000447_pt1 | contig 31536 bp, 27 predicted proteins | sample RifCSP10_1_FD_184018 | JGI IMG/M metagenome (GOLD analysis project Ga0209640, IMG submission 184018) | Soil microbial communities from Rifle, Colorado - Rifle CSP2_sed 10_1 (SPAdes) (version 2) | ecosystem: Environmental > Terrestrial > Deep subsurface > Rock core/Sediment | place: Rifle... | reverse complement strand
CGCGCCGGACGACCCGGTCGCCATCGCGGCCGCGTTGCGGACGCTGCTCGATGCCCCGCCGGCGGAGCGTGCCGCGCGACGGGCCCGCGCGCGCACGCTCGCGGCCGAGCGATACGCCTGGGACATCCGCATGCCCGAGTACCTCGCGCTGGTGGATCGCCGAGTGCCCCGATCATGACGGTGCGCCTGCGCGTGGCCATCGTGGCCGCCAACACCTTCGAGTACGACTCGCGTCTCCTGCGCACGGCCTCGGCGCTCGTCGGCGCCGGCCACACCGTGACGATCCTCGGTCTTGCCGGCCCCGGACTTCCCGAGCGCGAGCAGCTGCCGAGCGGGGCCGCGCTCATGCGCCTGCCGCTCGACCGTCGCGTGACGAGCGCCTTCCGGCCCCTCCCGCAACGTGCGCGGCGGCTGCTGGCGCGCATCCTCGGCTTTGATCGCGAGGCGACACAGCTGCCGCCGGGCCGGCCGCGCGGGCTCGACCGGTTGCGGGCCCCGCTGCGCCGGGTGGTGGAGATCGCCGCCCACGCGCGCCGGGTCGGGCCATGGGCGGACGCCGTCGTCGGCGCGGCTCCCGACGCGGACGTCTTCCACGCCAAGGCGCTCATCGCCCTGCCCGTCGTCCACGCCGCGGCGCGCCGTACGGGCGCCCGCTTCGTGTACGACGTCGCCGACATCCACACCGAGGCGGCCCGCCTGGCCCGCATGCCGGGCGGCTTCCGGGCGCTCGTGCGACGTCGCGAGGCGGCCTGGATGCGCGCGGCGGCGGGCCTGACGGCGGTCAGCGACGCCGTGGCGCGCGAGGTCGCGCGGCGCTTCGCGGTCCCCGAGCCGGTCGTCATGCTGAATTGCCCGCCCCGCTGGCGCCCGGAGGACCCCGAGCCGCCGCGTTCGGATCGCCTGCGGGCCGCGCTGGGCGCCGCCGACGGGCGCCCGCTCGTCATCTACCAGGGCGGCTTCTCGGTCGACCGCGGCATCGAGGAGCTCGTCGCCGCGCTCGACGAGCCGGGCCTGCGCGACCGGCCGGTGGCTGCGGTCCTGCTCGGGTACGGGCGACTTCGGGATCCCCTGCGCGAGGAGGCGGCTCGACGTCCCGGTCGGCTCTTCGTCCTCGATGCCGTCCCGCCCGGCGAGCTCCTGGAGTGGACCGCCTCGGCCGACGTCTCGTTCGTGGGCCAGCCGCCGCGCACGCTCAACCAGCGGCTCAACCTGGCCAACAAGCTCTTCGAGAGCATGATGGCGGGGGTGCCCGTGATCGTCGCCCAGGAAACCGAGCACTGCCGTCTCGTGACGGCCGAGGGGCTCGGGCGCTGCTGCGAGGTCGCCCCGTCGGCCATCGCCACGGCCATCGCCGCGCTGCTCGATCCGCCGCCCGAGGCCCGCGCGGCGCTTCGCGCCAGGGTGCGCCGGGCGGCGCTCGAACGCTATGCGTGGGAGATCCAGCAGACGGGCCTCGTGGCCCTCTACGGGCGCCTGGCGGAGACCGCGTCGTGAGCGGGCCCAGCGGGGCAGTCGAGCCGGCCCCGAGCGTCGTCCTGCTGCTCAACAACCCGTTCCTCACCGACTCGCGGTCGTGGAAGCTGGCCTCGACGCTGGCGGCGGCCGGATACCGGGTCACGGTCGTGGCCCGGCATCGCGACGCCCTCCCGCAGCGAGAGGAGCGGGACGGCTTCACCATCCTTCGCGTCGCCCAGCCGCCGCCCCCCAGGTGGATCCTGGCTCCGCCGCTGCCGGCCGACGCGGTGCCCGCGGTGCTCGGCCCGACGCAGGTCGTGCGCGAGGTCGTCGGGCGCACGCTCCAGGGCATCCGCTTCGTCCTGCTCGCGCGACGCTGGGCCGAGGCCATCGGGCGCAACGTGTCGCATGCCGACATCTGGCAGGCGGAGGGCCTGGTGACGCTGCCTCTCGCCCTCGCCCTCCGACGGCGACGTGGGGGGCGGGTCGTCTACGACAGTCGGGATGTGCACGTCGAGAGCGGGCGCTTCGCCCGCCTGCCCGGTCCCTGGCGCTGGTTGCTGCGGCGCCGGGAGCGCGCCTGGGTCCGGGCCGCCGACGCGCTCCTCACGGTCAGCCGGCCATACGCCGACGTGCTGGAGGAGACGTTCGGTCGAGCGGCGACGATCGTGATGAACACGCAGCCCGCCTGGCAGCGTCCGGACCCCCCGCCGCGCCGCTTCCACGAGCGCCTCGGCCTGGGCCCGGACGAGCGGGTCGTGCTCTACCTCGGCCAGGTCGTCGCGCATCGCGGCATCGAGGAGCTGTGCGACGCGATCGGGCTCGTCGAACGAGCCGTGCTGGTCGTCGTGGGCTTCGGCGCCCGCTACGAGACGTTCCGCGCTCGTGCGGCGGCGCTGCCCCACGCTGCCCGCATCCACTTCCTGCCCGGCGTCGCGCCGGAAGAGATCCCCGCCTGGACGGCGTCGGCCGACGTGTCGGCGATGCCTGTCCAGGCCGCCACGCTCAACCACCGGCTCAACACGCCCACGAAGCTGTTCGACGCGATGGGCGCCGGCACGCCCGTCGTGGCCAGCGACCTGCCGGGCATGGCGCCGATCATCCGCGAGACCGGCTGCGGCGTCCTCTGCGACCCGAACGACGCCGCCGACATCGCCCGCGCCATCCGGGCCATCCTCGACGCGCCGCCCGAGGTCCGGGCTCGATACCGCGACGCCTGCCTGGATGCGGCCCGCGGGCCGTACGGCTGGCAGCCTCAGGCGGAGCGATTGCTCACGCTGTATGCCACGCTCGGGGCACCCGCTCCGGGAGGATCGGGCTAGAGCGCGCCTGCGCCGGGCGGCCGGGCGCCGAGTGCGGCCGCGGCGGCCGCGTCCGTGCCGAGGAGCGCGGCGGCCTCGGCCGCCTTCCGCAGGCGCGACGCCTCCGAGTGCTCCTGGTGGATGCGCACGATCTCCTCCGGCTCACCCTCGGCCACGACATGGCCCGCCTCGATGAGCATGGCGCGATTGCAGAACTCGGTCACCCAGGTCATGTCGTGCGTCACGAGGACGATGGCCTTGGCCGCCCGTGCCAGCTCCAGCACCCGGGCCTTGCTCTTCACTCGGAAGACCTGGTCGCCGGTGGCCAGGACCTCGTCGATGAGCAGGATGTCCGGGTCGACGGAGGTGGCGATGGCGAAGCCGAGCCGCGCGCGCATGCCCGATGAGTAGGTCTTGAGGGGGGCATCGATGAACTGCCCGATGTCGGCGAAATCGATGACGCCTGGGGCCAGCCGCTCCATGTCCCGGTGATCGATGCCCAGGAACGCGCCGGCCAGCATGATGTTCTCGCGGCCGGTCAGCTCCTGATCGAAGCCGGCCCCGAGCTGCAGGAGGCCCGATACCTTCCCGCGGACCTCGAGGCCTCCGGCCGAGGGCAGGATGATGCCGGCGAGCGCCTGCAGCAGCGTGCTCTTGCCGGCACCGTTGGGCCCGATGACCGCGAGCGATTCGCCCTGCACGAGTCGGAAGGTGACGTCCTGGAGGGCCCAGAAGGTGCGCTCGCCCTCGCCGCGCCGGACGATGGTGGCCAGCGACTGCCGCAGCGTCGTCTTGCGCGTCAGGCGCAGGTTGTAGCGAACGCCGAGCCCCTGGACGTCGATGGCGTACTCGGCCGAGCCGCCGTTGCCGGATGCCATCACAGCACCTTCGCGAAGGCCGGCTCGAGCCGCTTGAAGAAGACGACGCCGACCAGGAGCAGCCCGACGCTGCCGATGAGGACGACCGCGAGCGCGGCCAGGTCGGGCACGGCGCCGTCGTAGATCGCCTGCCGGTACGACTCGAGGATGGTGTAGAACGGGTTCAGCCTCATCAGCGTCGCGATGATGGGCTGCGAGTCCCCGACCTCGGCCACGACCGCGGCCCCGTAGAGTGCCGGCGACAGGTAGAACCAGAGCCGGAGAACGTGTCGAGCCAGGATGCCGACGTCACGGAAGAAGACGTTGACGGCGGCCAGCAGCAGCCCCAGGCCCACCGTGAAGACGAACTGGACCGCGGCCACGACCGGGATGAAGACGACCATCGGGCTGATCCGCGCCGGGTACATCAGCACGAGCATCGCGGCCAGGGGGATCAGGCCGAAGGCGAACTGGGCGATCCCGGCGAGCATCACCGCGGACGGCAGCACGATCTTCGGGAACTTGATCTGCTTGATGAGCCGGTCCTGGCCGCTGACCGACGCGATGGCGTCGCCGATGGCCGTCGTGAACCACTTCCAGGGCAGGATCGCGGCGAAGACGAAGAGCGGGTAGTCGGGCACCGAGCGCTGGAAGATGAGCGTCACGAGGATGACGTAGACGGCCATCTGGAGCAGGGGGTCGAGGATCCACCACACGTTGCCGAAGAGGGTGTCGGTGCCCTTCTTCTTGAGGTCCGCCTGGGCCAGGTAGCGGATGAGGCGGTGCCGCGAGCGGACCTCATGGAGCGCTTCGGCGACGAGGCCGAGCGGCCCCGGCCGGGCCGCCGACGTGCGGAACGCCGACGTGCGGAACGCGGCGGGAGCTTCCTGGGGCATGTCCATGAGCCGCTGGAGCGTAGCATCGATGGGTGGTCTGACGCGCCGAAGGGACTACCATGTCGCGCCGTGACCGCCAGCTCCCCCAGCGCATCGCGCCGTCCGGTGTGCATGCTCGTCCACGCCTTCTTCGACGAGGACTCGCGCGTCCGCCGGGAGGCCGCCTCGCTCGTCGAGCGCGGCCGCCCCGTCGACGTCTTCGCCCTGCGCAGGCCGCACGATGCTCCGCAGGGGATGGTCGACGGAGTGCGCGTGCATCGGCTCGACGTGCAGCGGCACCAGGGGGCCGGGCTGCGCACCTACCTCGGCGAGTACCTCGCCTTCCTCTTCCGTGCCGCGTGGGCAGCGACACGGGAGCACCGGCGCCGGCGGTACGCGGCGGTCCAGGTGCACACCCTGCCCGACTTCCTGGTCTTCGCCGCCCTGCCGCTGAAGCTCGCCGGGGTGCCCGTCCTGCTCGATCTCCACGAGGCGATGCCGGAGTTCTTCCGCATGCGGTTTCCGCGCGCGTCCAGCCCGCTCGCGCACCGGCTCCTGCTCGTCGCGGAGCGACTCTCGATCGCATCCGCGGACGCCGTGATCACCGTGAACGAAGCGCTGGCGGCGCGGCTCGTGGCCCTGGGCGTCCCGGCCGCCAAGGTCGCCGTCATCCTCAATAGCCCGTCGCCGCGGCGCTTCGATCGGGCCCTCTATCCGCACCGGGCGTTCCTGGCCGACGGTACGCTGCGGCTGGTCTATTCCGGCGCCCTGACGCCGACCTACGAGCTCGACGTGGTGCTCGACGGCCTGGCCCGGCTGCGGGCGACTCGGCCGGCTCTGCCGGTCCGGCTCGAGCTGTACGGTCGCGGCGACGCCACCGAGCAGCTGCGGGCCCGCGCCACCCGGCTGGGGCTGGCGGACCAGGTCGGGTTCCACGGCCGGATCCCCCTCGAGGACGTCCCCGCGGCCATCGCGGTGGCCGACATCGGACTGGCGCCCACCCGACGGGACCCGTTCACGGACCTCTCGCTGTCGACGAAGGTGCTCGAGTACGGCGCGATGGGCAAGCCCGTCGTCGCGTCGCGCCTGCCGCTCGTCGAGCGCACCTTCCCCGCTGGTGCCGTGCGGACCTATGAACCGGGCGACCCGGATGGACTCGCCTCGGCCATCCTCTCGCTCGTGGACGACGCGGCCGCCCGGGAGGCGTCGGTGGCCGTGATGACCGGGCGCATCGGAGAACTGTCGTGGGAGCGCGAGGCCGACCGCCTGTGCGCGATCATCGAGCGGCTGGCACCGGACGGGGACACGCGCTGACCGGGCGGGAGAGAGCGCTGGCGGGTCCCCTCGGCCGAGGCTAGCGAAGCTCGTCGAGGAGCCGGTTCGCCAGGGCGCGGGCGAACGTGGCGGTCAGATGTTGCTCGTCGCGGTAGACGAGCAGACGGCCGACGATGACCGGGCACGGTTCCGATGGGCAGACCCACGCCGTGGGATCGACGAACCCGGCGTGCGCCGTCGCGGCGACGGCCCGCTCCTCCGCAAGGCGCGCGGTGTCCAGCGCCAGGCGCTGGGGGCTGGCGCAGGCGAGCACGTCATCCGGATGACGCGACAGACAGACCGGGGGATCGACCTGCGAGCGGGGCGTATCCCCGATCAGGACGACGCGGCCGGCGACCGCAGCCAGGTTCGCGAGCGTGCGTCCCAGACCGCCGTTCCAGAGCGCCCCTCCCTCAGCGGCCGGGACCAGCGCACCCTCCGACCAGAGCGTGTATTCCCTGCTGTCCGAGATGACGACGAGCCAGGGATGCTCGCGTGCGATCCGCTCCAGGGCAGCGCGGCGCCACTCGTCGCACTCCGAGTACTCGCGCTTGAGGCTGGTGCTCCAGATCGTCACATCCGCGACCGGGCAGGATGACTTGGTCAAGGAGACGAGCCGCCAGCCGTGGCTCGAGGCGAGCCGCTCGAGGGCGGGGAACCACTGCGCCGCATGCGAATCGCCGAACAGGACGATCACCTGCTCGGAGGCCACGGAGCCGAACACGCAGGCGGGGGACGCCGTCTCCGGCACGGAGAGATGGCAGCCGTCCCCGTAGATCCGCGGCAGGTCGTCGCGGGCGAGGGCCAGCTCCGGGACGAGGTCGGCGGGCACGCGGCCCGGCGCGGTCCTCGGCGGATCGGAGGCTGCGAGTGACGGCGACGGCGTCGAGGTCCCTCCCGGGATGGCCACGTCGAGCCCGTCGGCATACGCCCGGTCCAGTTCGGCGTCAGAGATGGAGGACGAGGCCGCCGCCCGGCCGTCGCCGCTCGCCGGCGAGGACAGGGCCCCCAGCGACACGGCCACGACCCCCACCGCCAGCATCAGCCCGGCGGCCGCCGCGAACGTCCGCCGCGGAGCCTGGCCGATCCATCGGCCGTGACGGAACGGTTCCTCGATCCAGCGCTGGCTCGCGGCCGCGATGGGGATGGCCACGACCGCCAGCACGACGCGGCCGTATGTCGGCAGGGATGCCCCGAGCGCGGCCGCGGGCAGGACGATGAGGGGCCAGTGCCAGAGGTAGAGCGAGTATGAGATCCGCCCCAGCCAGCGCATCGGAGCGACCGTCAGCAGGCGCGACACGGGCCCGGCCTGCCGGCCCAGCCCCGCGGCGATGACCAGCGCGGACCCGAGCACGGGCACGGTCGCGGCCACGCCCGGGAAGGGGGTGTCGTTGTTGAGGCCGATCCCCGCCCCGGCGATGCCCGCCAGCCCCAGGAGACCCGCCGCGACCGCGGTCCGCCGGCCCAGCCGCAGCGTACCCGCCGCCATGACGGCCACCAGCGCGCCGAGCCCCAGCTCCCATGCCCGCGTCACGGGTGCGAAGAACGCCCAGGGCGCCGCGACCTGGGTCAGGACCACCGATGCCACCAGGGAGGCGACCGTGACCGATGCCATGATCGTCGCCAGGACCCGATGCGAGCGCCCCACCGATCGAGCGGCCAGGAGCAGCAGCGCGGGCCACAGGAGGTAGAACTGCTCCTCGACCGAGAGCGACCAGAAGTGCAGGAGCGGCGAGGGTGCCTGGCCGGCCTGCAGGTAGTCGGTGGCCTGCAGCGCGAACCCGATGTTGGAGACGTACAGGCCGGCCGCCAGGCCGTCGCGAGCGACGTCAGCGATCTCGACCGGCGCGAGCAGGACGGCCGAGGCGAGCAGCGTCACGACCAGTGCCACGGCCGCGGCCGGCAGCAGCCGACGAGCCCGGCGCGCATAGAACGCGCCCAGCGAGATCGTCCCCGTGGCGTCGAGGTCGCGAACGAGGATGCCCGTGATCAGGAACCCGGAGATGACGAAGAAGACATCGACGCCGACGAAGCCACCACCGAAACCAGGCACATGGGCGTGGTACAGCAGGACGAGGAGGATCGCCACGGCGCGCAGCCCTTCGAGATCGGGGCGGAAGCGGTCGTTGGCGAGACCCGCGCGCGCAGCCGTGGTGGCGGGGGTCGTGGCGTGGCGGCTCACAGGCCGGCGATTCTGGCACGGTCGAGCGATCGTGGCTGACGAGGGTCGCCCGGGGCTGCGCGCCGGTCGGGTGGCGGCGTAGGGTACGATACCGACCGCTCCACGACGGCCGAGCGCCGTTGCCACCCACGGACCTCCCATCGCCACAGGACCCTGACCAACCATGACTCTTCGAGCCAGGCCGACCGCGGGCCGCTCACGCCGCTCCAGCCACGACAACGAGGCGCGTCAGAAGCTCTACGTCACGATCGGCTTCATCGCCGTCCTCGTCATCGCCGTGGGCATCCTGGCCGGCTCAGTCGTCGTCTCCTGGTACAACGACCACCTCAAGCCGGTCGCGCACGTGGACGGCACCGCGATCACGCGCGACCAGTGGCTGGAACGGACGAAGATCGAGCTGTTCCGCATCGGCGAGGGCGAGAAGCGGGTGCGCGAGTCGCTCGCCGCCGGGCAGGTCGGCCAGGACATCGCCTCCCAGCAACTGGAGCTCCTGGATCAGCAGAGGCAGCAGGTCACGCAGGGCGCGCTCGAGGGGCTGATCGACGCGCTCGTGATCGAGAAGTACGCCGCCGCCGAGGGTGTCTCGGCCAGCGACGCCGACCTCGAGGCCGCGCTGAAGAAGGAGTCCTCCCAGCCCGAGCTGCGCCAGACGCTGGCCATCTTCGTGCGCCCCGACGTGGACGCCGGCGCCGACTTCCCCTCGCAGGCCCAGCGTGACGCCGGGAAGGCGAAGGCCGAGCAGGCCCTGGCCGAGCTGAAGGCCGGCAAGGACTTCGCCGCAGTGGCGAAGCAGTACAGCAACGACGCGAGCAAGGAGCAGGGCGGCGACTTCGGCTCCCTGGCCGACACGAACCCCACCGACCGGGCCTGGGTGAAGGCGGTCTTCGCGCTGCCGCTCGACGGGACGACCGAGGTGATCGAGGGCGCCGACGGCACGTTCCGCATCGGGCGCGTGACCGAGATCACGCCCGCCAAGGAGGACGCCGCCTTCCGCGCGGCCGTCGAGCAGGGCCCGGGGCTCGAGGCCTACAAGACCTACCTCACCGCCCAGGTCCTGCAGGAGAAGATCACCGAGAAGCTCGTGGCGCTGGCGACCGCGGGCCCGGTCGAACAGGTCCACGCCTACGAGATCCTCATCGACAAGGGCTCCGGCGACGCGGGGGGCCAGGAGGTCCGGGCCTCGCACATCCTGTACTCGCCGCAGGACGACCCGGGCGGCGCCTCCGCCCTGCCCACCGACGACCCGGCCTGGGCCGACTCGCAGCAGCAGGCCGACGCTGCGGCCGCCAAGCTGCGCGCCATCGCCGACGTGGCCGAGCGCGAGGCGGAGTTCGCCACGCTGGCCAAGGCCGAGAGCGACGACACGGGCAGCGGCGCGACCGGCGGGGACCTCGGCTGGTTCACCCGCGGCGCGATGGTCCAGGAGTTCGCTGACGCCATCTTCGAGGGCACGCACGGGAAGGGCGACATCGTCGGCCCGGTGAAGTCGCAATTCGGCTGGCACGTCATCCTCTTCGACCGGTTCCGCCCGGCGCCGAAGCAGCGCGCCGCAGAGCTCCTCGTGAAGGTCAACGAGCCGGGCGCCGACTTCGCGGCCATCGCGAAGGAGGAATCGGACGGCCTCGAGGCCGCCAAGGGTGGCGACCTGGGCTGGATCGCCCCCGGGCAGTCGTCCGACCCCACGATCGAGGAGGCCCTCTTCACCCTGCAGGCCGGCCAGATCGGCGAGGGCCTGGAGCTGGGCGACGGCTTCCACATCTACAAGGTCGTCGGGCGCGAGACGCGCCCCTTGGATCCGGAGCAGATCAACAGGATCCAGCTCAACGCTTTCACCCTCTGGTTCGCGCCGAAGAAGGGGGCGGCCGTCATCACGCGCGACGACGCCGCGCTCGGGTCCGGCCTCTAGGAGGTGCTCGAGGAGGCGCTCCACGAACTCGAGCGTCGCCTCGGCGTCCGCCCCGGCGACGGCCTCCAGTTGGCCGCGGCGTCGGCTCTCGTCCGCCTGCCGTTCGATCCGGGTTGGCCGCTGCTGATCCTCGGGGACGCGGTTGCGGCGCCCGCATCCGGCTCGGCGTCCGCCTTCGATGCGCCGGTCCTGCCCGGCCGTCATGCGCGCCCGCCGGAGGTCCCGGCCATCCTCGGTGCCCTCTACCCGGCCGACCACCCGGTGCACGGGCTGCTCGGCGCCCCGGATGCGATCGTCGGCGGGCTTCACGGCGCGCCACTCGCGTCGGGCGCCTGGTACGTGCCGCCCCTGCGCGACGAGGCGAACCTGGCCAGCCCCCACGGCCTGCCCTGGCTGGCGGCACGGCTGCGCGCCCCGGACGGCTGCCCGTGGGACCGCGAGCAGACCCACCAGAGCCTGCGGCGGCACCTCCTCGAGGAGGCCTACGAGGTCTACGACGCACTCGAGGCGGGCTCGACCCCGGCGCTGGCCGACGAGCTGGGCGACCTGCTCCTGCAGGTGGTCCTCCACGCCGAGTACGCGGCCGAGGCCGGCGTCTTCGACCTGAGCGACGTGTACCGCTCGATCATGGCCAAGATCGTGCGCCGCCACCCGCACGTCTTCGGCGAGCTGGAGGTGGCCTCGGTCGGCGAGGTGATCCGCAACTGGGAGACGATCAAGGCCGGCGAGCGGGCGCAGGCCGCGGCGGCCGGGGAGCCGCCCCGGCACGCTCGCGACGAGCTGATGCCCGAGGCCTTCGCGGGCCTTTCGCGCTCGCTGCCCGCGCTCGCCTACGCCCAGGAGATCCAGGAGCGCGCCGCCTCGCTCGGCTACGACTGGCCGGACGTTGAGGGCGTCATCGACAAGCTCGAAGAGGAGGCGGTCGAGCTGCTCTCCGCAGAGACCGCCGAGGAACGTCGTGAGGAGCTTGGCGACCTGCTGCTCGTGATCGTCAACCTGGGGCGTAAGCTGGGCATCGACGCGGAGGCGGCGCTGCGGGCCGCCAGCGCGAAGTTCGCCGGGCGCTTCGCCCGGGTCGAGCGGCTCGCCGCGGGTCGGCGGCTCGACGAGATGACCTTCGAGGAGCTGGACGAGCTCTGGGTCGCCGCCAAGCGTGAGGAGGGAACTCCCTGATGAGCATCGGCTCCGGCCGCTTCCGCGGTGACGGGCGCACGCCCGGCCAGCTCCGCCCCACGACCATCGAGCTGGACGTGCAGAAGTGGGCCGAGGGCTCCTGCCTCATCCGCGTCGGCGACACGCACGTGCTCTGTGCGGCCACGCTCGAGGAGCGCATCCCGCCCCACCTGCGCGGGAAGGGCATCGGCTGGGTCACGGCCGAGTACTCGATGCTGCCCCGGGCCACCTCCGAGCGCACGCAGCGGGAGGCCGTGAAGGGGCGCCTCGGCGGCCGCACGCACGAGATCCAGCGGCTGGTGGGCCGCTCGCTGCGCGGCGTGGTGGACGCCGCGAAGCTGGGTGAGCGGACCGTGACCGTGGATTGCGACGTCCTCCAGGCCGATGGCGGGACGCGCACCGCCTCGATCACCGGCGGCTACGTGGCGCTCGTGCTGGCCCTGAAGCGGCGCGGGCTGGGCGCGGCGGTGGCCGGCCAGATCGCGGCCGTGAGCGTCGGCCTCGTGGACGGCGTGGCGCTGCTCGACCTCGACTACGCCGAGGACTCGCGCGCCGACGTGGACTTCAACGTGGTGGCCACGGACGCCGGGACGTACGTGGAGGTGCAGGGCACGGCCGAGGGCAAGCCGTTCGACCGGGCGGCCATGGAGCGGCTCCTCTCGCTGGCCGACGACGGCATGCAGAAGCTGTTCGCCCTGCAACGCGAGGCGATCGCCCGCGCCGCGGCGTGACCGCGTCCGGGGAGCGGCGGATCCTCGTCGCGACGCGCTCTGCGCACAAGCTGAGGGAGCTGCGCGAACTGCTGGGGCTCTCGCGGACGGCGCTCGTCTCGCTGGACGAGCTGGGTCTGGCCGGCGATCCGGTCGAGGACGGCGCCACGTTCGAGGCGAATGCGCTCATCAAGGTCCGCTTCTGGGCCGCGCGGACGAGGTTGCCGGTGCTCGCCGACGACTCGGGCCTCGAGGTCGAGGCGCTCCGCTGGGGCCCGGGCGTGCGCACGCGCCGCTACGCCGGCGAGGTGGCCACCGATGCCCAGAACAATGCGAAGCTGCTGGACGAGCTGGCCGGCCTGCCACCGCAGCGCCGGGCCGCCCGCTACGTGTGCGTGCTCGCCTTCCTGGCCTCGGCCACGGCGGAACCGCTGGTGCGGCGTGGCACGTTCGTGGGGCGCATCGCGCCCGCGGCGCGCGGCAGCGGCGGCTTCGGCTACGACCCGATCTTCGAGCCCGCCTCCGAGCCGCCGGGCGGCCGCACCGTGGGCCAGATGACGGCGGTCGAGAAGAACGCGGTCTCGCACCGTGCCGTCGCCGCGCGCGCCATGGGCCAGGCGCTGCGCGAGCTGGGGTACTGATCCGACCGTCGTCGGCTGCGGGCTGGGTCCCGACCACGCGACGGACGCGCGTTGTCTGCACGACAACAAACCACGCCTCGCAGCCACGTCCGGGACCGTTCTGGGTGAAGACGACCCGCGTCCTGAGCGTGGATCACGCCGGCCGTGCCGGCGGATCGCCCCCTGGCAGGCCCTCGGACGCCCTCGACGCGCCGTTTGGTGCGCAGCAAACAACACCACGCTGCGACTCGGACTACGCTCCGCTCATGAACGAGCCCTACCTCCCCGACGTCCCCGTCACGCCCATCGCGCTGCACCCCGCCGTCCCCGCCGCCCGTGCCCGCGTCATCGCCGCGGCGCGCGACCTCCTCGCCGTGCCCGACGCGGCCCTCGAGCGCGCCTGGCCCTGGCGCGATTCCGAAGCGGACGTCCGTTACGGCTTCTACCGTGCCTACGAGACCCTCGAGGCGGCCGGCGCTGCGGTTCGCCGGGCCCTCGACGAGGCGGACACGCGTCGCGCCCCCGGCGCCCGTCGTGTCGCCGCCGCTACCGCGGCGCGTTGGGAGCTTCACGCCCAGGTGCTCCCCCTCGACGCGACGACCCTCGGCGCCTCCCCCGGCGGTGGCGAGTGGACGGTGAGACAGACGCTGGGCCACATCGTCAGCGCGCAGCGCGCATACGGCCGGTTCACCGCCTGGTGGCTGCTCCAGCACGACGCGGCCCCCCTTCCCGACGCAGTCCCGGAGGCGCTCTTCGAGGCCATGCCCGACGAGGCGGTCGAGGGTGAGGGCACGCCCGACGAGATCCGCGAGCGCCTCGACGGGCTGCTCGACGCGGGCATGGCCCACCTCGGCGGCCTGGACGACGACGCCCTGGCGGTCCCGGCGCGCTGGTCGGGCATCCGTGTCGACGTCGGCTTCCGCCTCGGGCGCTGGTCGTCGCACATCCGCGAGCACACCGTCCAGGTGGACGAGACGCTGGTCATGCTCGGCTGGGCGCCGCGCGAGGTGGACCGGCTGGTGGGACTCATGGTGGGCGCCTACGGACGGCTGGAGGAGCAGGTCTTCGGCCTGCCCGCGGCGGCGCTCGAGCGCGGCGGCGAGGACGGGCGGACGCCGGCCACGCTCATCGAGGCGGCCACGACGCAGGTGGCCGCGGACGCGGCCTCGGTGCGGGCCTCGGCGGGCGCCTAGGGGTTCGAGCTCGGCGTTGCCGTCGGCTTCGGCGTCGGCCAGGGCGTGGGCAGGGTCCCCGGTGCAGGGAAGAGCAGCGCCGCCATGGCCCGGATGGCCTCCCCGTCGGGGATCTGGACCGCGCCGCGCGGATCCCCACCCTCGGACGGGTGGACGAGCGGGAACTTCATCACGACGTTGACGACATCGGTGCCGTCGATGCCTTCGGCCAGGAAGGCCAGGTCGTTGTAGCGGCTCGGGGGCAGGTCGGTGCGCACGGCGTCGCCGATCGCGTCGAGCAGCCCGGGGAGCTTCCCCAGCAGCTCCAGCGCGCCGCCCTCGAGCGCGGCGTTCTTGAGGGCGACGAGCACCTCCTGTTGCCGCGCGGCGCGCGTGAAGTCGGTCTCGCCGACCGGTCTGCGGACGCGGGCGTAGGCCAGGGCATGCTGGCCGTCGAGGTGCTGGAGCCCGGCCTCCACGTGGAAGCCGTCGATCCCGAACTCGCGGTACTTGGGGTCGTCGAGCGGTCGCTTCACCTCCACGTCGACCCCACCGACCGCGTCGATGACCTTGACGAAGCCGGACAGGTCGACCTTGGCGAAGTAGTGGATGTCGATGCCCAGCAGCTCCCCGACGGCGTCCTGGAGCGCACGCGTGCCACTGCGGCCGGCCCCGGCGAGATCGGGGTCGTCGGGATGCGTGTTGACGTGCAGGAGGAGGCCATTGATCTTGCCCCGGTAGATCCCCCCGCCGGGGAGGGGGACATCGACCAGGTCGCGCGGGATGGACAGCATCGACGCCGTCCGGCCGACCGGATCGACGGACACGACGATGAGCGTGTCGGTGCGGCCTCCCTGGGTGCTGGTGCGGTTGTCGACGCCCATGAGCAGGACGTTGATCCGGCCATCCGGGGCGGGCGTGGGGCCGGTCGTGGTCCCCGGGTCATCGCCCGCAAAGAGGAGTCGTGCCGGCGCTGAGCCGCTCGCGTCCGCCATACCGGCGCAGGTGGGGCAGATGCGCAGGGCTGTCTCGTAGACCCGCAGGCCCAGGAAGCCCGCGTAGGCCTGGGGTGCCGCTGCCAGGCCCACGACGAGGAGGAGCCCGACCGCGCCGACGCCGCCGATCCGCGCTCGCCCGCCGGCCAGGAACGCGTGGGCGATGGCGATCAGCCGCCAGCCGAGCAAGAGGACGTCGAGGAAGAGGAGGGCGAGGACGGCGTCGGGCTTGAGGATCGAGGCCACCAGCCGCGTCTGGTAGGCCAGCGCGATCAGGAGGCCGATGAGCAGCAGCGCGGCGACCGGCAGGGCGAAGGCCGCGAAGCCCCGACCGTCGCGGTTGAGTGCCTGCCCGAGTCCGGGGAAGATAGCCGAGAGGACGGCGGCGACGATGCGCCGGGGATCGTCCGCGCCGTCACGCGTGCGGCCCTCCCGGCCCGGGGTCGAGGCTCGCGCCTGCAAGGACTCCTCCGCTGTCGTCTGGCGGCGGCAGTGTAGCAGCGGGTCGGGGAGCGGCTCACACCGCGACCGGCGCGGTACGATGTGCCGCGACGGGGCGTGGCGCAACGGTCGCGCACGTGCTTTGGGAGCACGAGGTTGTGGGTTCGAATCCCACCGCCCCGACCATCCTCGCCGGCGGCGAGGCTACGCCGCGGATCGACCTCGGCCCAGCGAGACGCCGAGGGCGAGGACGGGCACCGCGGCGGCCAGCAGCACGACGCCCAGCAGGCCGAAGCCGCCGACCTGGGCGACCGTGCCGCCGACGAGCGGACCGAGCAGGTAGCCCACGATCCCGACCTGGGACCAGGCGATGATCGCCGTGATCGAACGCTCGGTCGGAACGCCCTGCAGCAGCACGCCGATGGAACCGGTGTTCGCCATCCCGATGCCGAGCCCTCCGATCGCCAGGCCGACGATCCAGAGCGGCACGGCTCCCGTGGCCGCTGCCAGTCCGATGCCGAGGACGACGAGGCCATGCGCGCCGAGCAGCATGGCCCGGGGCGGGAAGCGCGAAGCCAGCGCGGCCGAGACGGCGACGACGAGCGACATCGCGGCATAGAGCAGGCCGATCTGGGCCTGATCGAGGCGTGCCGCGAGGTGCAGCGGCAGCACGCCCTCCACGATCCCCAGGGCAAGGACGGCGAACAGGATGCCGGCCGAGGCGACCCGGAAGGCGGGCGACCGGAGGGCGCTGCGGTCGGAGCCGAATGCCGGGTGGCGGCGCGAGGGCGGCATCGCCACGACGAGGACCGCCGCGAGGCCTACGAGGGCCAGGTACACGAGGAACGGCTCCCGGACACCGCCGAGGGCGCCGATGGCCGGGCCGAGGAGCCCGCCCACCGAGTACGCCGCGAAGATCCGGCTCATGCACAGGTACTCCTGGCCGGGCCAGCGCTGGAGCGTGCTGAACGTCACCCCCATCCACAGCCCGCCCGATCCGAGGCCCATCACGAAGCGGGCCATGGAGTAGCCGGGCAGGCTCGACGATGCGGCGAAGCCGAGCGACCCGGCGGCGAGCAGGCCGAGCGACAGCAGAAGAAGGGCCGAGTAGCGCTGCCGGCGGATGGCGCTGCCGGCGAGGGCGAAGCCGATGACGATGCCCGCCGGGAACGTCGCGACCAGCAGCCCGATGAGGCCGGGGCCCGTTCCCGTCTGCGCCGCGAGCGTCGGGGCGACCGGTGCGATGACGCTGTACGCGGCCGCGTCGAGGACGCCGAGGGCCAGGAGCGCGACGTAGGCGAACGTGGAGCGGTCCTCGCCCGCGGGCAGGCGCACGGCGGTTCCCGCCTCCTGGGAAGACGTGATCGCCATCGAGCGAGGATAGCCGAGACCGGACCATGCGCGGCCATCGCGCAGGACGAGGCGTACCGGTGCGGCGCAGCGTCGGCCCAGACCATCGGCAAGGGCGGAGGGACCGTGCCCCCTGCTAGCATCGCTCGCACGATGCCCTGGGGAACCGTATCTCCGATCCAGCGCAGCCGCTTCGGGGCCGCTGCGCTGGTGGCGCTCGTCCTGCTCACGGGCTGCGGCGGCAGTTCAGCCACGCCGACACCGACGCCGGCCGCGGCTACCGCGACCCCGAAGCCGGACACGCACCTGGCGGAGCCGGCCTCCGGCCGCGAGGTCTACACCCGGCTGAACGAGGCCGGCCTCGGGCTCGTGGGCACGAACGCCGCCGAGGGGACGGAGCCGCGCAGCCGCATCAACGCGTCGTACGCCGGCTGGCCGTTGGCGCTCCTGGAGTACTCCACGACCACCGCCCGCGCCAAGAGCGTCCCGTTCCGAGACGGCGGCGCGCCCGGCGCCGGGCAGCCGGCCTTCACCTTCGCCGGCCTGAACATCGCGGTCCTCTGGGGCCCGAGCACGCAGGGCCACGTGCCGGCCCCGCCGGACGCCACGAAGGTCGAGGCGGCGAAGAAGCTCGCCGAGGCGCTCGGCGAGCTGGTCGGCCCGCTGGCCGAGCGATCCGTCGCGCGCGTCACCGTGCCGCTGCCGACGGCCACGCCGCCCCCTTCCGTGGCACCGAGCCCGTCGCCCAGCGCCACACCCACCGCCACGCCCTAGAGGGCCGTCAGGTCCTGGGTCAGTGGTTCCCCCACTGGTACGTCTGCTTGACGATGCGCAGGTAGACGAACGTCTCGGTGGACTGCACGCCCGACACGCGACGGAGCTTCTCCGTCAGGAAGCGCAGCAGATCCTCGCTGTCCTCGCAGACGGCCTCCACGAGCAGGTCGAAGGCGCCGGCGGTGACCACGACGTAGATGACCTCGGGCAGCTTCCCGATCTCCTCGGCGGCCTGGATCAGCCGGTCCCCCTCGCAGCGGACGCCGATCATCGCCATCTGGTCGTAGCCGAGCTTGAGCGGGTCGGTGACGCCGACGATCTGGAGCACGCCGCGCTCGATGAGCCGGCTCGTGCGCGCCCGCACGGCCGCCTCGCTCACGCCGAGGTCGGACGCGATCTGCGTGAACGGGCGGCGGCCGTCCTGTTGCAGGTGCGCGATGATGCGCTTGTCGAGGGGCGAGACGTCGCCCTCGCCGCCCCGCGCGGGGAGCGGCTTGCGGGCCTGGGTCATGGCCGGGACGGTACCACCGGCTGGTGCCGCCTGGCAACGCGATTCACACCGGGTGGTGGCGGCAGGCGACGAGACTTCACGTGCTGCGCTCGGCCCCCGACGGCTCGCAGGTCGTCGAGTCTGGCGCCCGAGGGTCGGGCGGGGTACCCTCGACACGTGCCCACCGGTTTCCTCGTCGCGCTCCTCGGGGTGGCCGTCCTGGTCAACCTCGCACTCGTGGGGGTCGTGCTCGTCTCCTCGGTCGTCCGCCGGCGCTCGTCGCCGCCCGACGATGCGTGGGTCGGCGCGATGCCCCCGGAGCCGATCGACATCGCCCTCCAGGCCGCCGCCCGGGCGGAGGGCTCGCCACCCTCGCGGGCCGGCATCAGCGCAGCGACGTACGACCGCGTCGTGCGCATCGTCAGCTACGGGTTCTTCATCGGCACGGCCATCATCGTCGCTCTGGGCGGGCTCTGGGCGACTAGCGCGCCGGCCATCTACGCGCTGCTCGCGGGGGGCGCGATCGTCGTATTCGTGGTCCACGACGTCCTGCCCAGTTCGCGCCTGGGCGGCGCCGTGCTGGTCTTCGAGGCCGTCACCGCGATCGCGCTGTTCACGGTCCTGATCGTCCTCACGGGCGGTGTCGACAGCCCCTTCTTCTTCGGCTACTACCTCATCGCCGCGGCCGCGGCCTTCGTCGTCGGGGGCACTGCGAACTTCCTGCTGGCCGCCGCCATCTCGGCGGTCTATCTGCTGGCGCTCCTGCTCGTCCAGGGCGCCACGCCGCTGGAGTTGCCGCAGATCGAGCGCCTCGGTTTCAACCTGATGGCGCTCTGGCTCCTCTCGTACCTCGCCTCGGTCGTGGCGCGCGAGCAACGGCGAACTCGCGACGCCGCCGTCCGCCTCTCGCTGCACGACCCGCTGACGCGGCTCTACAACCGCAACTACCTGTTCGCGGTGATGGACCGTGAGATCGCCCGCGCCGGGCGGACCCAGCGCCGTTTCAGCCTGCTCATGCTCGACCTCGACGGCCTCAAACCGATCAACGACCACTACGGCCACTACTTCGGCGACCGGATGCTGCGCGAGGTGGCCGAAGTCGTGCGGCGCGGCATCCGCGTCATCGACTCGGCGGCCCGCTACGGCGGCGATGAGTTCGTCGTCCTCCTGCCCGAGACCGATCCCAGCGGCGCGCTCGTGGTCGCCGAGAAGATGCGTCGAGGGATCGCCGGCATCAGGGTCGTCGCCGGCGCCGACGTCCTGCGCACGACCGTCTCGGTCGGCGTGGTCGCCTTCCCGGACGACGGACGGACGGCGGACGCCCTGCTCAATCGGGCCGACCAGGCCATGTACGAGTCGAAGCGAACCGGCAAGGATCGCGTCTGGGCCGGCGTCGCCCGTGCCGACCGGCGGACCGTCGCCGGCCTTCCCGTCCGGCCGGGCCCCCGCGTGGCGGTGCCCGCCAACGCCGCGGACCGACGTGCCGCGGATCGACGTGCCGCGGATCGGCGGACGCTCGACCGCCGCGGTTCCGGACCGCCCGATCCCGACTCGGGGCGCCAGGCCGCCGATGACGTGGCGTCCGCTGCGACACCCGTGGCGGCGGCTGCGCCCGCGGCGGCGAAGCTTGCCGCGCGGCAGGGTGGGAAGCCGAAGGGCAGCGCGGCGGCCCGCCATGCGAAGGCGGCGACGACATCGGCGCGCCCCGGCGTGCCGCGCGCCAAGGCGTCCCAGGGCCCCAGGCGCTTCGAGGTGCTCCATCACGACGATCCGCGTTTCGAGCGGACGATGCGCGATTTCATCCGCGGCCCCCGGCCGGTGGAGTCGATCGACGAGGACCGGCTCGAGGTCGACGAACGCCCCGCCTGAGCCGTCGGGCGGCGCCGGCCGCCCGGTGTAGGATGGCGCGGCCATGACCGACGAGCCCGCCGGCCGCCCCGTCCGCGGCTTCTCGACTCGCGCCATCCTCGCCGCCACGCGCTCCCCGAAGGTCGAACAGCACCCCACGGCCGTGCCGATCTACCAGAGCGCCACGTTCGCTGCGAACGACGCCGCGGAGTTCGCTGCGATCATCGCCGCCGGGAGCGGCTACACGTACGCCCGCCTCGACAACCCGACCGCCTCGGCCATGGCCGCCGCGGTCGCCGAGCTGGAGGGGGCGGAGTCAGGCTTCGCCTTCGGCTCCGGCATGGCCGCCATCCACGCCGCGCTGGCCGCCCTCGTTCGTGCCGGCGACCGCATCGTCGCCACGCGTGCCGTCTACGGCAGCACGCGCTCGCTCCTCGACCGTGTCTTCGCGAGGTTCGGCGTGGAGACCACCTACGTGGACGCCACGGACGCGGACGAGGTGAGCGCCGCGCTGCCCGGCGCTCGGCTCCTCTACCTCGAGACGATCAGCAACCCGACCCTGGTCGTGGTGGACATCCCCGAGCTGGCCGAACGGGCGCATCGCGCCGGCGCCCTCGTCGTCGTCGACAACACGTTCGCCTCGCCGTACCTCTGCCGGCCGATCGAGCTGGGCGCCGACCTCGTCGTCGAATCGGCCACGAAATGGCTGAGCGGCCACTCGGACGTCATCGCCGGGGCCGTCAGCGGGCCGGAGCGCCTGGTACGCGAGGTGGCTGCCGTCGAGGTGGACACCGGCGGCATCGTGGCGCCCTTCTCGGCCTTCCTCGTGCTGCGCGGCATCGCCACGCTCCCGGTGCGCATGGATCGACACTCGGAGACGGCCCTCGCCCTGGCGCGCTTCCTGGAGAGCGCGCTGGGGCCGCGCGCCGTCGTCTACCCGGGCCTGGCCAGCCACCCGCAGGCGGTCGTGGCGCAGCGCCTGCTGCGCGCCGGGGGCGGGATGCTGGCCATCGACCTCGTGACACGCGCCGCCGCCCTCGCCTTCATCGACGGCCTCGCCATCCCCGAGCGGACCGCCTCGCTGGGGAGCATCCGGACGCTCGCCGTCCATGCCGCGACGACGTCGCACCGCCAGTACGACGGGGCGGCCCTGGCCGCGGCGGGGATCTCGGAGGGCCTCGTGCGCGTCTCCGTGGGACTGGAGGACGTCGAGGATCTCGTCGCCGATGTCGCCGACGGACTGGCCGCGGCGCGCTCGGCGGTCCCCGCGTAGGCAGCCATCTCGAGCATCGCGCTCGGTCGGGACCGGGCATCCTTCCTCGGCGACCCGCTCGGCCGCCTCCGTGCGACCGTCTGGCGGACGCTCACCGACGTCCGCTTCGCGGTGCTCCAGATCATCGTCCTCGCCCTGGCCGGCCTGGTGGGCACGATGGTCCGGCAGATCCCCGCCTACGCGCTGCGCAACAACCCCATCGGCTACGCGACGGAGATCGCCGACCTCCACCTGCGCTACGACCCGATCACGGTCCTCGGGGCCAACATCGGCCCGACCCTGGTGGACGTCTTCGAGGCACTCGGCTTCTTCCGCATCTTCACCGCCCCCTGGTTCACCTTCCTTCTCACGCTGCTCGTCGTGAGCATCGTCGTCTGCACGCTCGACCGGACGCCGCGGCTGTGGCGGGGCGTGCGCCAGGTGCGGGTCGTCCAGCCGGCGGCCTTCTTCGATCTGCGCCTGCCCGAACGGGCGGCCTTCCCGGCCGTCGAGGCGACCGACGACGAGCTCGCCTCGGCGCTGCGCGGCCGGCGTTTCAAGGTTCGACGCGCGGTGGAGGCGGAGGTCGACGGCGCGCCGATCCGGCATCTCTACGGCGACCGCAACCAGTACCTCAAGATGGCCACACTCTTCACCCACCTGGGCCTGATCCTCTTCCTCATCGGCGGCGGGGTGACCGGGGCGTTCGGGTACGAGACCGTGCTCTTCGTCGGGGAGGGGCAGACCGCGCCGGTGCAGCCGGTCGGCACGCCGGGGAACCTGCTCGTGAAGAACCTCGGCTTCGAGGCGCCGGTGCGGCCGGACGGCTCCTTCGCCGACTTCCGCACCGATCTGGCCGTCTACCGCGACGGTCGCGAGGTGGCGCGCAAGACGATCCGCGTCAACGACCCGCTCGAGGTCGGCGGCTTCGTCTTCCACCAGAACACGTTCGGCGCCGCCGAGACGCTCGAGGTCCGCGATCCGACCGGCCGGCTGGTCTGGCACGCGCCGGTGCTCATGGACGGCCAGGTCCTGGGCAAGCCGCAAGGCCTCCTGTCCCTCCCTGGGTCGCCGTACGGCGTCTTCGTGATCCTCGACCGCGACGCCACGGGCGCCGGGCGCCTGACCCTGGTGGGCACGGACGGCACGATCGACGACGACGGGAGCCTCGTGCCGATCTTCGCCGACCAGGTCGCCCTGGGCGGCACGACCGATCTGGCCCGCACGGCCGGCTACGCCATCCGCTGGACCAAGGCCGGCGCCTTCACCGGTATCGTGGCCAAGCGGGACCCCGGCCAGCCGATCATCTGGCTGGCCTACCTGAGCCTGATCAGCGGCATCGTGCTCACCTTCTACTTCCCGCGCCGCCGCGTGTGGGCCCGCATCGTCGGCGACCGCCTCGAGGTGGCCATGCTCGCCGACCGCTATGTCGACGCGAGGCGGGAGTTCGGGCAGCTCCTCGATGACCTGGCGCGGGTCACCGGCCGCCATCCGGAGCAGCGGTCCGGCTGAACCGTCGGGTAGGCTGGCGCGACGATGCCCGACCTCGAGGAGCTGCGCCGCGCTGTCTTCCCGACCGCCGCCGGTGGTGCGCCGGCCCGCGGGGCCACCGCCTTGCGAGATGTGGTCTGGGTGCGCGTCCTGAAAGCGCGCGTGCCCGCCTTCGACGCCCTCGATCGGGGCGACCTGGCCATCCTGCCCGAGACGGCCCTGCGTTCGCTGGCGGCCGGCGGCCTGGAGCCGGGGGCGATCGTGGATGCCCTCGATCGGGCCGGGGCCGCCGGCGCCCTGCTGGTCGGAGAGGGCGACGCCGACCCGATCGCCGCGGCCACCCTTCGGCGCGCGACGGAGCTCAAGCTGCCGGCCTGGCGGCTCGCCGGCCCCGACCCTGCGCAGGTGGAGCGCTCGGTCATCGGCTACCTCGTGAACGCGCGCGCGGAGCTCGAACGCCGCGCGGCCGACCTCGAGGACCGGCTCGCCGCGTTGGCCCTCGAGGGCCGCGACCTGGCCGCCCATGCCGCGCTGATCGCCACGTTCCTCGGACGGGCGGTGGCCATCGAGGGCGCCGAGGGGCAGGCGGTCGCGGTGCACGCCCCGGCCGGTGTCCCGAGCGCGGCCGCCGACGCCGCGGGCTACCTCGCCAACCGCCGGCACGTCGCGTTGCGCACGCCGCTTCCCGGCCCCGCGGCCGAAGCGTCCGGTGCGCTGGTCGTGCTGGGCGCGCCGCCCGCCACGGAGCTGGAGCGACTGGCCGGCGACCGCGTGGCGGCCTTGCTCGCCCTGGAACTGGCCCGGGATCAGGCCGGGCGCCGACCGACTGAGGCCCGCCGCCGGGCCGACGCCCTCCCCGGTGACGGCCCGCCATGGGTGGTGCTCATGGCGCGCCAGCTCATCGCCGGTACCGAGACGACGCTCGACGAGCGCGAACGGCTTCGTGAGCGCGTGGCCCGACTCGCGCCGGCACGGCGCCTCCGCCTGCGCGGCGACGCAGGCAGCCTCGAGCTGCGCGTCGTGGTCGCGGCGGGAGTGGCGGATCCGCTCGGTTTGACGGCCGCCTCCCGCGTTGCCGAAACCGCCGGGCGGCCCGTCGCCGCCTCGCGGCCGTTCCATCGCCCGGAGGATCGGCCGCTGGCCGAGGAGGAGGCGCGCGCGACGCTCGAGGCCGCCGCGAACCTCCCCCTGGACGCGGCCGGCGCGCTCGTCGTCCGTGCCGACCGCCTGCCGTCATACCGGTTGCTCGGCAGCCTGCACAACCTGCCCGACGGCGTGCGGCACGCACGCGCGCTGCTCACGCCGATCCTGGTCGGTCGACCCGAGGTGCAGGCGGAGCGCCTGTCCACGCTGCGGGCCGTCCTCGAGCGACCCGGCCTGGCGGAGGCCGCGGCCGCGCTCGGCATCCACCGCAACACCCTCGCCTACCGAGTGGCGCGCATCGAGGCCCTCGGCGGCTGGCGCCTCGACGATCCCGAGCTCCGCTTCGTCCTCGCCCTCGCTGCCAGGCTTGTGCAAACTGCCCAAGAGGAGGGCTGAGCCTGGGACCTCGAGGCCGCCCTGTTCGATCGGTCATGGGGTACGATGGCCGCCAATCGTGCGGGACGCCCTAGCATCGGGCGTCACACCGGCTGTCGGGGCAAGGAGGACGGCGTTGACGATCGAATTGCGGGAGATGGACGCGCTCTCGAAGATCGAGGCGGCGAGAGAGCACAATATCCGCTTCGTCCAGCTCCAGTTCACGGACATCCTGGGCATCGTCAAGAGCGTGACGATCCCGCTGCACCAGCTCGCCGGCTCCGTGGAGCACGGCACCTGGTTCGACGGCAGCTCTATCGAGGGCTTCACGCGCATCGCCGAGAGCGACCAGTGGCTGCGACCGGACATGGCCACCTTCGCGGAGATCCCCTGGCAACCCGGCCACGGCACGCTGGGCGCCGGACCGCTGGGCAGCCGGGGCACCGCGCGCGTCATCTGCGATGTCATGACCCCCAGCGGCGAGCCGTTCGCGGGGGATCCGCGCTTCATCCTCAAGCGCCAGCTGGAGCGCGCGGCCAAGCTCGGCTACAAGTGGAACACCGGCCCCGAGCTCGAGTTCTTCCTCTTCCGCCGTGACGAGGACGGGCGTGTCGCGCCGCTGCCGCACGACCAGGCGGGCTACTTCGACTTCTCCACCGACCTGGCGCAGGAAGTCCGCCAGGACATGGTCAATGCGCTCGAGGCTTTTGGCATCCGCGTCGAGGCGGCCCATCATGAGGTGGCGGCCGGTCAGCACGAGATCGACTTCGAGTACGACGACGGTCTCACCACGGCCGACAACGCCATCACCTTCAAGTTCGCCCTCAAGGCGATCGCCAACCTGCACGGCCTCTACGCCACGTTCATGCCCAAGCCGATCTTCGGCATCAACGGCTCGGGCATGCACACGCACCAGAGCCTGTACAGCCTGGCCGAGCAGCGCAACGCCTTCGCCGACGGGGAGAACCAGTACGGATTGTCCGACCTGGCGCGCAGCTACATGGCCGGCATCCTCGCCCACGCCCGGGGCATGATCGCCGTGCTGGCGCCGACCGTGAACTCGTACAAGCGGCTCGTGCCCGGCTACGAGGCACCGACCTACCTGACCTGGGGACGGACGAACCGCTCGGCGCTCATCCGGGTGCCCAAGGCGTCGCCCGGGCGGAGCGTCGAGGCCACCCGCGTGGAGGTCCGCTGCCCCGATCCTTCCTCGAACACGTACCTCGCCTTCGCGGTCATGCTCGCCGCCGGCCTCGACGGGATCGAGAAGGACATGCAGCTGGCCGACCCGGTCGAGGAGAGCCTCTTCGAGATGAGCGCGGCACGCATCGCGGAGCACGGCATCCGCGAGCTGCCGGGCACGCTCGGTGAGGCGCTCGACGAGCTGGAGAAGGACGAGGTCGTGCGGACGGCGCTGGGGGAGCACGTCTTCGACCACTTCGTCGCGGCCAAGCGCCGTGAGTGGGACGAGTACCGCACCCAGGTCACCGAGTGGGAGATCGACCGCTACCTCGACGCGTTCTAGCGCCTCTCCGGCGGAGCGCCTGGGGCGACCCTATCCGAAGCGGCCGCGGTAGGCCTCCGGCAGCAGGGCGGCGATGCGACGCATGAGTTCCTCGTTGCTCGCCTGGAGTGCCTCACGGCGATCGGCCGGCCCGCCGTCCGCCGGCCCGCCGTCCGTGCGCGTCTCCGACGGCCGGTAGAGCGGCCCGAAGCGCACCGTGACCGTCGTCCCGAAGCGTGGCAGGCGCGCGCCGACCGGCCAGGTCCGCTCGGTCCCGGCCAGCCCCACGGGCAGGATCCGCGCGCCGCTGCGCAGCGCGAGGAGGGTGACACCCGCCTTCGGCTCGCCGAGCGTCGCGCTGCGCGAGCGCGTCCCCTCCGGCGCGACACCCAGCCACTCCCCCGCATCCAGCACGGAGCGCGCCATGCGATACGCCTCGCGGTCGGGGCGGCCCCGGCGCACGCCGAATCCGCCGTAGGCCCGCAGCACGAGGCCCAGGATCGGCGCGTCGAGCGCTTCGGCCTTGGCCATGTAGCGCGTGCGCCGGCCGACCAGCCGCGCCACGACGACGCACACCAGCGGCGGATCGACGATCGAGAGGTGGTTCGAGGCGACGATGACGCCGGGTTCGTCGGGCACGTGCTCCACGCCCTCGACGTGGATCCGCACGCGCATGAGCGCGAGCGCGACGCGGATGCCCAGGTTGCCCAGCCGGAAGAGGAACGGCAGCGGGGGGCGGGCTGGACGCTCGATCATGGGGGCCCCGGCGGGTCGGCCGTCAGGACTCCTTGACACCGATCTGCCGGGTGCCCATCAGCTCGCCGCCGTCGACGCCGATGGTGTTGCCGGTCATCCAGTGGAGCCGCGGCGAGGCCAGGGCCACGATCGCCTCGGCGACGTCTTCAGGCGTCGTGAGGCGGCCGCCCGGGTTGCGCTCGGCGGCGAAGTCGCGCAGCTCCTCGTGGCCCGGGATGCGCCGCAGGGCGGGCGTGTCTGTGACGCCGGCGCGGATGCAGTTGACCGTGATGCCGTGCGGGATCAGCTCCAGCGCCAGCTGCCGACAATGCGACTCGAGGGCGGCCTTGGCGGCGCTCACCGGCCCGTAGGTCGGGACGTTCTTCAGGGCGCCCTCCGAGGTCATGGCGAAGAGGCGCGACCCGGCGCGGATGAGGCCGGCGTGGAAGAGGTCGCGCACCCACCAGATCATCGAGTGGGCCATCACGTCGGCCGTCATCTCGATCTGCTTCTGGCTCACCTCCTTCTGCTGGGGATCGGTCGTGATGTAGGGGAGGGTGGTACCGAAGGCCAGCGAGTGGAGGAAGACGGCGATGACCGGGTCGGCGCCGGCCGCGCGCCGCTCGGCGAAGCGAGCCGCGATGTCGGCGATGACCTCGCCGCGGCGTTCCTCGTCGGCGGCGTTGACGTTGTGGAAGACGACGGGCACGCCCATGGCCGCGATCTCGTCGCGCACCGCGTCCGCGGTGGCCTTCGACGCCCGCATGTCGAGGTGGACGCCGACGATGCCGTAGCCGTCACGGGCCAGGGCGCGGCTGGCGGCGGCGCCGAAGCCGCTGCTCGAGCCCAGGACGAGCGCCCAGCGCTCGCGCGTTTCGGGACGGTTGGGGGCCATCGGTCTCTCCTGCGGGTCGTCAGCCACGAGTGTAGCGAGGTGGGCGTCAGTCCCCGGCCGCTGCGGGGGAGGGGATGCGATCCGTCGGGTGCGCGAGCATCGCCAGCCCGGCCAGCCCGAAGGTCACGGCCGCAAGCAGGACCGCCACGTGGATGTCGACGAGCTCCCAGGCCCGAGCGGCACCCATCGCGCCGATCGCGATCCCCAGGCTCGACAGCGCGGTGACGATGCCGAAGATGCGGCCGCGCCGCCCCTCGTCGGTCGCCGCAGCGAGAAGCGCGAACCACGACGATTCGAAGGCCGTCAGGCCCCCGCCGGCGATGATCGTGACCGCATAGATGGCGGGTCGCGGCAAGCCGAGGGCCATGACGACCGGGAGGAAGACGACGGGGATGCAGCCGAGGACCGCCATCCGCCTTCGACCGGTGAGGTCGGCTCGTCGTGCGAGCCATGGTCCGAGGATGACGCTGCCGAGCCCGAACATGGCGAAGACGATGCCGACCTCCGCCGCCGACCAGCCGAGGTTGCCCGTCGCGAAGATGGCGTACGTGGTGATGAAGGCGCCGAACCCGGCCATGGCCGCGAGGTTGGAGAGGAACAGAGCGACGATCGGCCGCCGGCCGTGTTCGTGTCCGGGTTCGGCCTCGGGAGTGGGCGACGTTTCCGCGAGCGGTGTCGCGTCTGGTGGTTCGACGCCCGCCTCCGCGCGCACCGACGGGCGCGGCAGGAAGAGGGCGCCGAGGGTTGCCAGGGCGCTCGTGGCTCCGACGAGGATGAACGGCACGCGCAGGTCGGAGACGGCGACCAGGAGGCCGCCCACCGCCGGGCCCATGACCGAGCCGGCCGCACCCGCCGCGGACAGGATCCCGTTCGCGAAGGCGCGCCGGGACCGTTCCGAGACGTCGGTGAGGTAGAGCCGCTCGGCGATCTGGTTGACGCCGCCACCGAGACCCGCCAGGGCCCGGAAGGCGATCAGCGGGATGGCTGCGGTCGCGGTCGCGATGAGGATGTTCGCACCGGCGTAGACGCCGATGCCGGTGGCCACGAGTCGGCGAGACGCGAAGCGTTCGGTGAGGAAGCCACCCGCCAGCTGGCCGATCGCGCTCGCGACGGCGTGAGCGCTCGTGAGCAGCCCGAGGACGAAGGGCGTGGCGCCGATCTGGGTCGCGTAGAGCGGCAGCAGGGGAAGCATGACCGCGACGCCGATCTGGGTGACGAAGGCCATGCCGGCGAGCAGCGTCAGGGGTCGGTCCAGGCCGCGCACGGCAGCGGCCGCTCGCGCGGCTGCCGCTCTCGCGCCGGCCGTCATCGGTCGTTCTCCTCCTGGCTCATCTCGACAGGCGCTCATTGTGGAGGAATCGGGCGGTCCCCGACCCGGTGCCACGGTCTGCCGGGTCGTCCACCGCAACTGATACGCTCCGGGACCGTGGACCTCCCTTCCGCCCTGCGGCCCGCCGCCGACGCCGTGGTGCGCCCCATGCGCACGCTCTGGCTGCTCTCCGCGGCGCATGCCGTCAACCACGCCCAGGCGGTCCTGTTGCCGCTGATCTACCTCAAGATCATCGACGAGTTCGGCGTGTCGATCGGTGCGGTCGCGGTCCTGGCCGGGGTGAGCAGCTTCGCCTCGGGGATGGTGCAGCTGAGCTTCGCGTCGCTGACGCGGTACGTGCCGCGGCGCGTGCTGCTCGGCCTCGGCGGGCTCGTCTTCGGCGGGGGCCAGGTGCTCCTCGGCGCGGCCACGAGCTTCCTGCCCTTCGCGGCCACGCACATCGCCATGCGCGTGGGCGGGGCGCCGCAGCACCCGGTCGGCAACGGCCTGCTGGCCGAGCAGTTCCCGCCCCACCGGCGCGGCTTCGCCATCAGCGCCCACATCTCGGGCGGCAACGTGGGCACCGTCACCGTCCCGCTCCTCGGGGCGTGGCTGATCGCCGGTGTCGGCTGGCGCTGGACGGTCGTCCTGTTCGGCATCCCGGCCGTGCTCATCGCCCTGGCCATCCTCGTGCTGGTCAAGGAGGCCGGCACCGACCGCGCCGCCGCCCGCGCGCACGGCAGCGTGCGCGATGCCTTCCGGACGATCCGGCGCGACCGCGACCTGCTCTGGCTCTACCTCTCGTCGATCCTCGGCGGCGGCGGGCGCGGGCTCGGTGTGGTCAACGTCTTCGTGCCCATCTACCTCTCGCAGGTCGTCGGGCTCGACGATGCCACGGTGGCGCTCATGTACGCCGTGCTCGTCGTCTTCAGCGTGCCCGCGCCGCTCGTCGCGGGCTGGCTGTCGGATCGCTGGGGGCGGAAGCCGCTCATCATCGGCGTCTACGTCGCGGGCGCTTGTGCGTTCGCCGTCTTCCTGGCCGCCGGCTCGAACGTGGTGGGGTTATGGGCGGGGATCCTGCTGCTCGGCCTGTTCAACTTCGCCGAGAGCCCACAGCTCCAGGCGCTGCTGGCCGACATCGCGCCGGCGGGCATCCGCGATGCCTCGTACGCCGCCTACTTCACGCTCGCGTTCGGGGTGGGCTCGCTGTGGGTCGCCGTCTACGGCGTGGTCGTGGAGCTGTTCGGGAAGACCACCGGGCTCGGGATCGTGTTCGCCATGATGGCCGCGGCCTTCCTGCTCGCCGCGCTGTCCGTGCTGCCCATCCGCGCCGACGAGCGCGCCGCGGCGCAGGCCAGGGCCGAGGGTTCATAGGGCGGGGGTCCTGGCGCCGGTCTGGGGGCCGGGCCGAGCCGAGCCTCGTGCCGAGCCGAGCCGAGCGGGCCGAGCCTCATACGCACGCCCACGGAGCGCAATAAGCGGCGGAGCGCCGGATCCGCCTCATCCGCACGCCCCGTGAGCGTCTGCGGCGCGTGGGGGCACATCCCGGTGTCGCGTGGCTTCTAGTGCTCCAGCTACGTGCGTATGAGGTGGCGCCCCCCACAACGGCCGCGGAGGTTGGCCGTGTCGCGGACCTCCGCTATACTCCGGCCGCCGCGGTGCGATGCCGCGGGCACCCTCGGTCGGGGCGTGGCGCAGCTTGGCAGCGCGCATCGTTCGGGACGATGAGGTCGGAGGTTCAAATCCTCTCGCCCCGACCAAACTCACCGATCGTGCAGGTGAGCTCGAACACAGCCGGCAAGGCGGCTGCCAGGCCAAGTTCGATCGCGTCGGGCGTCAGCTCGTAGACCATCTGTTCGCCTAGCACGTCGGTCCGAGCGAACAGAGCAGTGGCAAGGACCTGGCGCCCGTCGGGACCCGCATCGGCCCAGAGCGCAGGCAGTGAGCGCAGGTAACTGACGACCTCGCCCGAGGACAACCGCCCCGCCTCGGTCGGCTGTCGAGCGGCCTGCTCCTCGGCGTCGAGCTGGGCCATGTCCCGCTGCCAGGTGAGCACGTCCCGGGTCTTGGCGAGCCGGCGGCCTGCCTCCTCGCGCTCTCGGCCGACCCGAGCCAAGGTGGCCTCATCGACCCGGGCTGGGCGGTCGTGACAGAGGCGTACCGCATCGGTGATCGAGACATCGTCGACGCCGCCCACCTGTTCGAGGAGCTTGCCGATCGCGCGCTCGTACCATTCCTGGGGGTAGGAGTGGCCCTGGACGCGCTTGTCGTGGCCCGTCGAATACCGCCGGCGGACGGTTGGGGTCGCGGCGATGAACGCCTCGCAGGTCGGAGCCGGGTGGCGGTACCGCCCCATATCGCCATAGAGGAACCGCTCGCAGCCCGAACAGCGCAGGCGGAGCGGGTAGTTACGCTTGACGATCCGGCCGGGCGTCCGAGTTCGGCGCAGCTCGCGCATCGACTGCACCTTGGACCAGAGGGCAGGCTCGACGATGGGCGCAACGCCGGCGGGCTCACCAGTGCGGAGACGCCCGGCGTAGATCGGGTTTGTGAGCAGCTCACCGACGTGGGTCTTCGCAAGGCCGGTGGCGGCCGCGACCTCCCAGTCCGTCTGCCCGATAGCGGCGAGTTCGTACGCGCGACGAACCGTCGCCACCTTCGCCTCATCGATCCGAAGCATTGAGGGCTTGCCTTCGCGCCTGCAGGGCCTTCTCGACAGCGGCGACCTGCCACCCCATCTTGTCCGCGAGGGCGGAGCAGTCCCGCCGACCGACGTGGAGCCGCTCGTCGGGCCGCAGGAACCAGCCATGGTTCCGAATCTCGATCCGGCCCTCGTAGTTCTTCGCGTCGACGACGAACACGCCGGCGGGTGCGATGACGATGTGGTCGATGTTCCCCTTGGTGCCGGGGACACGTCGGTCGTGCAGCACGCGGAAGCCGTCGAGTGCCTTGGCCAGCTTCTCCTCGCCGCGGGCGCCGACCGCCCATGCCCTCGTTGACTGAGGCTCGTCGGTCAGCGCGAGGACGACGCCACCGATGCGGTCGCCCCATCGCTCCTTGATCGCAGCCTCCCGCTTCGCGGCGCGGCGCTCGTGCTCCTGGCGAGCGGACCGGCCCGCGACGCCAGCATCGATCTCAGGTGGTTCGGGCGCGGGCGCAGTGGGGCACGAGACGCAGTGGATCGTGCGGCTGGCACGGTCGTAGACGGCGACCTCGCCGACGTGGAGCGCAACGCCGCAACTCGAGCACGCACCGTCGTACTTCACGCGCAACGCAAAGGGCGTCCGAGGCTTCCTGCGTGCTCGCTACCCGCGGCCGGCTTCGGACCTCTGGAGCCGGTGGGGCCCGTTGACGCCGGAGATGGAGCGG
>Ga0209640_10000446_pt1 | contig 31539 bp, 34 predicted proteins | sample RifCSP10_1_FD_184018 | JGI IMG/M metagenome (GOLD analysis project Ga0209640, IMG submission 184018) | Soil microbial communities from Rifle, Colorado - Rifle CSP2_sed 10_1 (SPAdes) (version 2) | ecosystem: Environmental > Terrestrial > Deep subsurface > Rock core/Sediment | place: Rifle... | reverse complement strand
CGCTGGACGGCGGAACGACGTCAGAGATCGTCTACCCGCTTGTCCTGGACAACGAACTGACCGGAATCCTCAATGTGGAGACAGTGGGCGGCAGACTCCTCGACCAGGCAGACTATGAGCTCATCGGCAGTCTGGCCGCGCAGCTCACCGTCGCGCTCAGCAATGCCGGCCGGTACGAGCGCACCCGTGAGCAGGCGATCCGAGACGGCCTGACGGGGCTGTACAACCACGCCTACTTCCAAGAGCGCATCCGCGAAGAGCTGGCCCGCGCCCGGCGGTACAGCCGCCAGCTGGCCCTGATCATGGCCGACCTCGACAATTTCAAACAGATCAACGACCGCTACGGCCACACCGAGGGCGACCGGTTCCTGCGCTTGTTTGCGCAGATCATCAAAGAGCAGATGCGCGAGGTGGACCTCCCGGCACGGTACGGCGGCGAGGAATTCGCGATCATCCTCCCCGAGGCATCGGCGCAGGATGCAGCGAACGTCGCCGAGCGGCTGCGCGAGCAGCTGACGTCGAAGTCGCTGCAGGTCGACGGCACGATGATCACGGTCACCGCGAGTTTGGGCGTTGCCGCCAGTCCCGAGCATGGTAGTGAGCCAATTGACCTCATCCGCAGTGCCGACGAAGCCCTGTACCTGGCCAAACACAGCGGGAAGAATCAGGTGCGCACGGCGTCCGAACGCGGGCAGGAAATCGCCACGTAGTTTAGCCCACTTCAGGGATAGCATCAGACGCTGCGCCGTGGTGTGATCGGGAGCGGCAGAGGCTCCCATGGATCACACGTGGCGTGCGTCACCATCGTATGGGCCGCGATCCGGCCGTGACGGCGGGTTCACACTGGCCGAGGTCATGGTCTCGCTGGGGCTGTTCGCGCTCATCGCCGTCGGTTCCCTCGGCATCCTCGGCTCCGTGGAGGTGGGTGGCCCGCTCGCCGCGGCCCCGACCGCGGTCGGAGCTGTCCGCCTGGCCAGGGACCACACGGCGGCGGCGCTGTACCTGCACGCGGTCCAAGAGGTCCTCTCCGCGAGGACGGCCGCGCAACTTCCACCGGGCACGTACTGCCGGGGGGACGACTGTCCGCCGTCACTTCCGTTTCCCGACGAGTTGGCCGATGTTCCACCGCCTCCCACCGGTCCCGGCCAGATCAGCCGGCTGCGTCTGCTGGTGACGGTGGAGCACTGGCACTGGGATGCCTCAGCGGAAGGCCGCTACTGTTTGGTAGGATCGCCTGGGTGTGGGGCGGCACCGGCGAGTGAATTCCTCACGCGAGTGAGGTCGACGCTGACCTGGGAGTTCCGGGGATTTCTACGCACGCTGACCCTGACCCGGTTCATCCCATGACCCGATCGCCGCACCACGGGTTCAGCTTCATTGAAGTGGTGGTCGCCGTGGCCATCTTCGCGGTGCTGCTGCTGGTCATCGACGCCGCCTTCTCCGTCGCATCCCGCGCCGGGCGCCGCGTCGAAGCCGCCGCCGACGTCCAGCAGAACGCCCGGCTGGCGCTGGAACTGCTCACCCGCGAGGTCCGCGAGACGAGTCCTGCGCAGATTGCCGTCGGCGGTCTCCCCGGGACCATGGCCGTGGTGTTCAAGTCGGCCCGGCTGGCTACCGACGCGTCCGTATTCTGCCTCTACACGGCCACGCGCGCCGACCCACTGTATCGCACCGGCTGCTTCTACTGGCCGGGGGCGCCGCTGCCGCCGTACGCGAATCCGCCCTATGCCGTGCCCTGCGATACGGGGACCGGCGAGCCGTGCGGCACGTACGCGCCGATCTGGCAGCGCGCCATCGGCTACTACGTAGCCGGCGTGCCCGGCGGTCGTGAACTGCGACGGACGGTGGTCGGGCTGGGCGCACCGGACGCTCCACTGCCTGATCCGTCGACGCTGCGGGGCGGGCAGGCCGTGGCGGCCTACATCGAACGATTTGATGTCTCGTTGTCCGGCGGCGTGGTGGCGCTGACCCTGGTCGCGCAGGTTACACCCTCCGCCGGCGGGACGGTTCCCCCGCAGGGCGTGATGCTGACCACCGCCGTGAAGCTGCGGAATGAACGCTAAGCGGCACCGCATCGGTCACCGCCGCCCGCGGGCCGACGCCCTGCGCCGCATGGTGCGGGGCGACGCCGGGGCCGCGCTGCTGATAGTCCTGTTGTTCATGACCGTGACGCTCATCCTCATCACGACCATGCTGACCCTGTCGACCAACGAACTGGCCATCTCCGGTCTCCAGCGGGACAGCGTGCGGGCTTTCGATGCGGCCGAAGCCGGCCTCGTTGAAGCCACGCGGCGCGTCGAGGAAGGACGCCCGTTTGTGCAGGGCTTCGCCATGTCGACCACCGACGCCACGTCCGGCAGCGCGTCGGTTTCGGTGATTCGCCGGTCCCTCGGGGTCAACGCGGCATACCTGGAGATCCGCGCCGAGGCATCAGCGGGCCGTGCCGCCCGGCGCCTCAGCGCGCTGGTCCGTCAGCAGGGGATCGCCATCCTCCCCAACACCGTCCTGGCACGCGGTGTGATCCAGCGTGATCGCGCGGTGATCAGCTGCGGGGACGTGTACGCGCTGGGGGCCGTCCAGTACGCGGCTGATCCCAACCGCGCGGCCACCCGATGCGCCGGCCAGCCCCCGACGGACACGTACGCGGGATGGCGGATCAGCGTGTGCGCAAATCCGGCCGGTTCGTGCGATGGGAGTACCGAGGTGCCCCCGTGCTACCGTGCACCGTGCCCGGCGCATCCGTCCGCCGAGACGTCGCGCTGGTATCCGGCGACGCGGCTGGCGGTCGCCGCGGGTTCCGAGATCGGGCAGGATCTCGCTGCCCAGACCGGCAGATGTCCGGCGGCGGGCGGGGGTCCGCTGCCGGACCACACCATCACCGGAACGCTGGCCACCGAGGAGGTCGTGGCCGATGTGCGGGCGTACGGATTCGACTTCGACGATCCCGATGCCGCAGGTCCGATTCCAGCGCAGGCCGTGATTCCTCGCTTTCTCCCGTGTGGTCTCCCGTACCGGTACATCCCGGTCGTGTTCCCACAGGAAGACGGGAGTTTCATCCAGCGCTACATGAAGGCCATCGTCTATGAGCACTGGCTGGCCGCATACTGGCGCTTCGATGCGAGACGGATGGCCTACGTGAAACGCAGCGGCGGCGGCTGTACCGATTCATCGTGCCTGTCCGGCGGCGTCGAGCCCAACCTGGCCGCGTATCCGCAGTTTGGTGCCATTCCTCCGCTCCCGGAGACCCCCACGATGGCTGGGAACTTCAACTGCCGGAAGTCCGCTGCCGGCAGTCTGGGGACCCTGCCGGTCGCCTGCGACCGGCCGGCCGGCCGTACCAGCACGATGGGTTGTAAGTCCCCGGAGATGGCCTGCTCTCCCGCGGCCGACGATCCCGTCGCGATCGTGTTGGACGGTGATTGGGCGATTGACAGCCCGCTGGGCGGCCACGGCACGCTGGTGGTCACCAGACGCCTCAGCGTACCCGCGGGGTTCCAATACTGGGGAACGGTCTTCGCCGGAGGACGCTTGAGCCTGGGGCCGGGGGCCGTCGTACTCCGCGGAAATGTCATCTCCGGTGACGTGCTGGTGATGGGCGGCGATTCCCGCGTGGACGCCGGCGGCTGGGTGCCCAGCCTTCCGGCCGGGCGGGCAATCGTCGTCCCCCGCGGATGGTGGGAGCGGTGAAGACGCTGAGGAGCACGGGGATGAGTCTCCTCGAAGTCGCGGTGGTCTTGGGCATCATCGCCATCGTCGCCGCCATCGGCTGGCAAGGACAGGCGCTCCGTGCGCGATACGCACTGCGCTCTGCGGCGACGCAGCTGATCGCCGATCTGCGGGCGGCGCAGAACCGGGCGATCGGCGAGCGGCTCCCCGATCGCGCCCACGGCATCGAGTTTCCCGCCTCCAAGGACCGCTATGTCGTGGCCGTTCAGGATGACCTGGCGCGGACGCCGGTGAAGGTCCACAACTTGCCATCGAGCGTGCGCATCACCTATGCAGTGTTCGGCGGCGCAGACCCCTCATCGGTTTGGTTCACCGGCACCAGCCTCCTGGGAGCGCCGTCGGGCGGCGGAACGGTAACCTTTACCAGCAACGGGGTTCAGCTGTGCGTGCGCGTGCTGCCCGCCACCGGGCGAATCCGGCTGGCGCAGACCGGCTGCCCGTAGTCCGCACACATCTCCTCTGCTGCGGCCGTCCAGAGTGGGGGGTCCCGCTTCAGGTCCGGGGTCTGACCCCTTGACCTAAGTTTCTGCCTGGAACCGAGGACTCGCCGATGCCCCGTCCACTCCGGCCCGCACTGATTCACGGGACCTACCACATCACAGCGCATGGCGTCAATGAGGAAGACGTCTTTCGTGCGGATTCGGATCGGCGGTTCTACCTGTTCCTACTCAAGAAGCACGCGGCCAGGGGAGGCGTGCGCGTCCTAGCCTACGTGCTGATGTCCAATCACGTCCACCTCGTGGTCTCGACAGCGGACACGAACCTCTCGTCGCTGATTCAGCGCGTGCACGGCATCTATGGCGCGTGGTTCAACCGGCAGTATGGTCGGAGAGGACACCTCTTTGGCAGTCGATTCTACAGCGACGCAGTGAGTACTGATGCTCATCTCCTGGCCTCGACCCGCTATGTTCACCGGAACCCCGTGAGAGCCCACATGGTTGAAAGGCCGGAGGAGTACGCATGGAGCAGCTATCGAGCGTATGTTGGTGTGGAGCCGGACGGACTTGTTGATCCACTTCCTGTGCTTCAGTGTTTCGCCACCGAACGCTCCGCCGCGGCGACCGCCTACGAGTCCTTTGTGCTAGAGAGGACGGACCTCGCAGGGCTGCTGCAATCAATCAACAGCGGGCAGCGAAGCACGCGTGACCTAGTGATGGCCGCTGCCGATCTCCTGAACCTCGTGCCGACGGCGGTCGATCATAGGACCAGAGGGAGCCCGGCGCGGCGTCTTACCTGCATGCTCCTCCAAAGAGTCCTGGGGTGGACCCCTCATCGAATCGCCTCAGAGATGGGCATGGAATATGCCGGGGTCGTGAGTGCTTTGAAGGAGGATAATCACCGCGGGGAACGCCACGAGAACGAACGAGCTCGATTCAAAGAGATCTTGGCCCTCCTTGACGGCGCACCACAGGCCGTAGGGTCAAAGACAGGACACGTCTAGTCCCCGCCCCGCCATTTCGGTCAAGGGTCAGACCCCGACGGGAGAGGAGAACCCGCTGCAGACCGCCGAACTCGATGCAGGTGCCCATCGTGAACAATCACCATCCCGAGCCACGTTGGAGGGTTCTGTGACGGACCGTCTCTCCCGCCTGCGGACGCTCATAGACGAGCATCATCTGGACGGCATCCTGATTCAAAAATCTGAGAACCGGTTCTATTTCAGCGGGTTCAGCGGTTCCACTGGAATTGCCCTTGTGACCCCCGCTGAGGCCATCCTGCTGGTGGACTTCCGCTACGTTGAGCAGGCCACCGGCGAGGCCGCAGACTTTTCGGTGGTCCGCGCGGAGCGGCAGCTGGTCGACACGCTGGGGCGGGTCGTGCGGGAGCGTCCCATCCGCCGGCTTGGATTCGAGGCCGACACTGTGTCCGTCAAGCTGCACGCCGACATCGGCCGGACCGTGGCGCCTGCGGAGTTGGTCGCGGTCGAGACCGTTGACCGGCTGCGATGGGTGAAGGATGCCGAGGAGTTGGCCCGCGTCCGCCGGGCCGTCGAGCTCGCCGACGCGGCGTTCACCTATATCCTGTCCTCGCTGCGACCGGGGGCCGTGGAGCGCGATGTGGCGCTGGAGATGGAGTTCTTCATGCGCCGGGCCGGCGCCGACAAGGAAGCGTTTGAGACGATCGTCGCCAGCGGGCCCCGCAGCTCGCTCCCGCACGGCCGCGCCGCCGACCGCGTACTGGAGCGTGGGGACTTCGTGACGCTTGATTTCGGCTCCGCGTACCGCCACTACATGTCCGACTGTACGCGTACCGTGGTCCTCGGCGAGGCCTCCGACCGGCATCGCCAAATCTATGAGGTAGTCCTGGCGGCCCAGCGCGCAGCGCTGGCAGGGATCCGTCCTGGGATAACGGGGAGAGAGGCCGACGCCCTGGCCCGCGATGTGATCGCCGCGGCCGGGTACGGTGACGCGTTTGGGCACAGTCTTGGCCACGGTGTGGGCCTCGCCGTCCACGAAGGGCCGACCCTCTCACCGCGGGAAGAGGCCCGCCTGGCGCCGGGGATGGTGGTGACGGTCGAGCCGGGGATCTACCTCGCCCAATGGGGTGGGGTGCGCATCGAGGACCTCGTGGTCATCACCGACACTGGCTGCGTGCCGCTCACACAAGCCCCCAAGGAACTCCTTATCCTCTAGCGCCGTGCCCTATGGCGCCTTGCCGGAGGCTGTAGAAGGCTGATACACTTGCTGTCGGCCCAGTCATCTCAGGAGGACGTGTCCTCGTGATTTCGACCAACGATTTCCGCCCCGGCGTGGTCGTCGAGCTCGACGGCGACCTGTACGCCGTGGTGCAGTCGCAGCACGTCAAGCGCGGCCGGGGCAGCGCGTACGTCCGGGCGAAAGTCCGCAACCTCAAGACCGGGGCGACGACCGAACGGACCTTCAACGCCGGCGAGCGTGTGCCCCTGGCCTTCCTCGAGCGCGTGGCGATGCAGTACCTCTACACCGACGGCGAGCAGTACAACGTGATGGATCAGGCGACGTACGAACAACTGGCGTTGCCGGCGGCCCTCCTGGGCGATGCCGTGAACTACCTCAAGGAGAATACCGACGTGACCGTCGTGTTCTACGAGGGCAGACCCATCGCGCTGGAACTGCCCAACGCCGTGGAACTCGCGGTCGTCGACACCGCGCCCAGCGCCAAAGGCGACACGGTCTCCGGCGGCACCAAACCTGCGCGCGTGCAGACCGGGCTGTCGGTCCAGGTCCCGTTCTTTGTGCAGCGGGGGGACCGGATTCGCATCGACACGCGCAGCGGTGAGTATCTTGAACGTGTGAAGTAAGTACGGGAGTGGTATAATCCCGTTGTGCAGGGCCACCCGCAGCGTCTGGACGGCGCGATGCTGACCGTGGATTCCTTCCGGTCAGGCACGTTTGCCCCCACCGCTGAACAGCCGGGTGGTCACTTGTTTTTGATGGACGGGCGGCGTTAGTGGCATCCCGCCGCCGGGCGCGGGAGCTTGCGCTCCAGATTCTGTTTGAGGCGGAGGTCGGCCGGCAGCCGCTGGCCGAGGCGCTGGACCGGGTACACGACCAATCGCCGGACGAGGACTGGGAGTTCATCCGGGGGCTGTGCGAGGGGACCTGGGCGGCGCGGGCCGCTCTCGATGGGCGGCTGGCCGCGCTGACGGACGGCTGGTCGCCGGAGCGACTGGCGGGCACGGACCATGCGATCCTCCGGCTGGCGGCGTTTGAACTGCAGCACCTGGACACGCCGCCGGAGGTGGTCATCAACGAGGCGGTCGCCCTGGCGAAAGCCTACGGGACCGACGCCTCGGGTCGGTTCGTCAACGGGGTGCTGGGCGCGCTGGTCCGCGGGCGACCTCCTCGCCCGCGCGCGCATGAACGATCGTGACCCGGCGCGCGCGCACCTCTGGGTCTCGGGTGTGGTGCAGGGGGTGGGGTTCCGCTACTTTGCTCAGCGCGCGGCGCGGGCGCTCAGTGTGAGCGGGACGGCGCGCAACCTGCCCGACGGACGGGTGGAGATCGTGGCCGAAGGACCCGCGGCGCAGGTCGATGCCTTCGTCGCGCGCATCCGGTCCGGTGCGCCGGGATCGACCGTGACGGATGTGCGCGTGGAGTGGGAACCTCCCGCGGGACTGCGTGGATTTGCGATCCGATAGGAGGATGCAAGACGACGCGTGGTGCCGGTAACTGACGTGGAGCTGGCGGAGTACTTCGCCTCCCGGGGGCGTCGTGTCGATGACGCCCTCGACCGTTATCTCCCCCCCGAGTCCGTGAGCCCATCGATCATTCACCGCGCGATGCGCTACGCCGTCTCCGCCGGCGGCAAACACCTCCGCCCGATCCTGTTGCTGGCGGGCACCGAGGTCTGCGGCGGCGCGCCGGATCCGGCGCTCCCGGCGGCGTGCGCGGTCGAACTCATTCACACGTACTCGCTCATTCACGACGACCTGCCGGCGATGGACGACTCCCCGACGCGGCGGGGCCGCCCGACGTGCCATGTGGTCTTTGGTGATGCGATTGCCGTGCTTGCCGGCGATGCCCTCCACGCGCTGGCCTTCTCGCTGCTGCTGCGGTCGTCCGACGGGGTCTCCCCGGCGCGCACGCTGGCGGTCTGCCAGGAGATCGCGCAGGCGATCGGCACCGCCGGCATGGTCGGCGGGCAGGTCCTCGACGTGCTGGCGGAGCGCCGCCCGTCGCTGCTCAGCGACGCGATCCTGGATCCGCCAACCGAGCTCGTCCGCGAGATCCACCTCCGCAAGACCGCGGCGCTCATCCGGGCCGCGCTCCGCGCGGGAGCGCTGCTGGCGGGGGCGGATGAGATCCTCCTGGCCGCGCTGGGCGGCTACGGCGAGCGGGTCGGACTCGCGTATCAGATCGTCGACGATATCCTGGACGTGGAGGGAGACGCGCTGACCCTGGGCAAGCAGGTCGGCCGCGATGCCGCCGCCGGCAAGATCACTTACCCCGCGGCGTACGGCATCGACCGCTCCCGCGCGATCGCCGCGCAGCTCACGGCGGACGCGATCGACATCGTCGACGCCCTCGGTCCCCGGGCCAGAATCCTGAAGGATCTGGCGCGTTCCCTGCTGGAGCGTGACCGGTGAGCCGGCGCCGGCTGGATCTCCTGCTCGTCGATCGGGGGCTGGCACCCACTCGGGCCCGGGCTCAGGCGATGGTGCTGGCCGGTGAGGTCTTTGTGGACGGACGGGCGGTGGAGAAACCCGGGACGGCGGTCGACAGCGGCGGCTCGATCGACGTCCGGCCTCGGCGCCCGGCATTCGTCAGCCGGGGCGGAGTGAAACTGGACCACGCGCTCACGGTCTTTGGGATCGACGTCCGGGGGCGCGTGGCGCTCGATGTCGGCGCATCGGCCGGCGGGTTCACCGACTGCCTGCTGCAGCGGGGCGCCGCGCGGGTGTATGCGGTCGACGTGGGGACCGGGCAGCTGGCGTGGACTCTGCGCGTCGATCCTCGCGTGGTCAGCATTGAACAGCGCGACATCCGCGCGCTGGCGCCCGACGTCATCGGCGGGCCGGCGGATCTGGCGACGGTGGACGTCGCGTTCATCTCGCTGTTTAAGGTGCTGCCCGCCGTCATCCCGCTGGTGCGGGCGGGCGGTCCGGTCGTCGCGCTGCTGAAGCCGCAGTTTGAGGTCGGGCCGAAAGTCGCCAAGGGCGGGGTCGTCGCCGATCCTGCTGCGCACGTCGCCGTCCTCACCGTTGCGCTGGCGAAGGCGGCGGACCTGGGGGTGACCGTGCGCGGCGTGGCCGCCTCACCGATCAGCGGCCCGGCCGGCAATTTGGAATTCTTTCTGTGGCTGGATACCGCGTCCCAGCCGGCGGCGACGGTCGACGTCGAGCAGATTGTTGCCGACGCCCACGCCCGCATCCGCGGGCGCGCGGCCAGCCCGATTGCCACAGGTGGCCGGTGAAGCGCATCGGCGTGCTCGTGAACACGACCCGCCTGCGGGAACGGCCGGAGACAGTGGCCCCGGTCAAACGGGCCGTCGATGCCATCGCGGACGGGGCCACCCTGCTGGTCGCGGGCGAGGCCGCCGCGCTGCTGGGGCGGCCGCAGGATGCCGCTGATGAGAACGAGTTGTCCGATGCCGAATTGCTCATCGTGTTCGGCGGCGACGGGACGATTCTCCGGGGGGCGCGGCTCGCGGCGCCGCGCGGGCTGCCGGTCTTGGGCGTCAACATGGGAGGCTTTGGGTTCCTGGCCGAGGTCGGCGCCTCCGAACTCGCGACCGCGCTGCCCGACGTGCTGGACGGCCGGTACGAACTGGATGAACGGATGATGCTGCAGGCCCGCGTCGAACCGCCGGCGTCGGCGCCGCTGCTGGCGCTGAACGACATGGTCGTGACGCGGACGGAACCGGCGCGCGTGATGCGCGTGCGGGTCGCAGTCAACGGCGAACACCTGGCCACCTATGCGGCCGACGGCGTGATCGTGGCGACCCCGACCGGCTCGACCGCCTACTCGCTGTCGGCGGGCGGCCCGATCGTGCACCCGGGGGTGGAGGCCCTGCTGATCACGCCGATCTGTCCGCACACGTTCAACGCGCGCTCGGTGATCATCAACCCCTCCGACGACGTCACGGTCGAAGTCGCCGAGCGCACCGGCGACGTCGTCCTCACCGTCGACGGGCGCATCGGGACCACCTTCGCCCATCCCTCGTACGTGACCATCCGGAAGGCCGCGCAGACCACGGTGTTCATCCGCCTGCGGCGCGACAGTTTCTATAACATGCTGCGGACAAAACTCTCCTGGGGGCAGCGATGACCAAATACATCTTCGTCACCGGCGGTGTCGCCTCGGCGCTCGGCAAAGGGATCACGTCCGCCTCGATCGGCCGGCTGCTCCTCAGCCGCGGCCTCCGCGTGACCACGCTGAAGTTCGATCCGTACGTGAACGTCGACGCTGGCACGATGAACCCCCACCAGCACGGCGAGGTCTTCGTCACCGATGACGGCGCCGAAACCGACATGGACCTCGGCACCTACGAGCGGTTCATCGACGCAAATTTGACTCGTGATAACAACACGACCACCGGGAAGATCTACGGGACGGTAATCGCGCGGGAGCGGCGCGGCGAGTATCTGGGCGGGACCGTGCAGGTGATCCCCCACATCACCAACGAGATCAAAGAGGAGATCCGGCGCGTCGGCGTGTCCGTCGATGCCGACGTGGTGATCGTCGAAGTCGGCGGCACGGTCGGCGACATCGAAGGGTTGCCGTTCCTGGAAGCGATCCGTCAGTTCCGGCACAACGTGGGCGCCGCCAACGTCATGTACGTCCACGTGTCCCTCGTGCCGTACCTGCCCGGGGCAGGGGAGCTGAAGACCAAGCCGACCCAGCACTCGGTGAAGGAACTGCGCAGCATCGGGCTGCAGCCCGACGTGATCGTGTGCCGCACGCAGCAGCCGCTGACCCGCGCGGTGAAGGAGAAGATCGCCCTGTTCTGCGACGTGACGCCCGCCGCGGTCATCCAGGCGCTGGACGCCGCGACGATCTACGAGGTCCCCTTGATCCTGGAACGCGAAGGGCTCGGCCAGTTGATCGTCGAGCGGCTGAGCCTGCCGGCCGTGCCGCCGGACCTGGCCGAGTGGACCGAGATCGTCGACCGGCTGCTGCAGCCGACCAGTTCGGTCCGCATCGCCCTGGTGGGCAAGTACATGGGCGTCGCCGACTCCTACGTCAGCATCGTCGAGGCGCTGCACCACGGGGGCATTCCCTACCGCACGGAAGTGCAGGTCGGCAAGATCGACGCCGAAGAACTCGAACCGCTGACCGATGCCGAGGTGGCCGCCCGGTTGGGTGGTTTCGACGGCGTGCTGGTCTGTCCCGGATTCGGCGCCCGCGGCGTGGAGGGCAAGGTGAAGGCGATCCGCTACGCCCGGGAGCACCGCGTGCCGTTTCTGGGCATCTGCTACGGTATGCAGTGGGCCGTGGTCGAGTATGCGCGGCACGTGTGCGGGCTGATCGGTGCGAACACCACGGAGGTGGATCCGGACACGCCGCATCCGGTGATCGACCTGCTGCCCGAGCAGCTCGGGGTGACGGAAAAAGGCGGGACGATGCGGCTGGGGGCCTACCCCTGCCGCCTCACGCCCGGGTCGCTGGCGCAGGCGGCCTACGGGATCGAGGAGGTGGGCGAACGGCACCGCCACCGCTACGAGGTCAACAACGACTACCTGGACGTCTTGACCCGGCACGGCCTGCGGGTGACCGGGATCTATCCGGCGAAGAACCTGGTGGAGATCGTCGAAGTGCCGGATCATCCCTGGTTCGTCGGCACGCAGTTCCACGCCGAGTACCGCTCGCGTCCGAACCGGCCGCATCCGCTCTACCGTGAGTTCGTGGGCGCCGCCCTGCGGCGGGCCCGCGTGGAAGCGGGCATCAGCGAATCGGCGTAAAAGGAGGGAGTCGCAGCCATGGGCCTGGTGACTTACGTCAACGGCGAGTTCGTGCCCAAAGAAGAGGCCAAAGTGTCGGTGTTCGACCACGGCTACCTCTACGGCGACGGGATCTTCGAAGGCATCCGGGTCTACAACGGCAGGGTGTTCCGGTTGGACGAACACCTGGACCGGTTGTACGACTCGGCCCGCTACCTGCTCCTGGAGGTGCCGCTGTCCGAGGCGCAGATGCGTGACGCGATCCTCGAGACGGCGGCGCGGTGCGGGCTGCATGACGCCTACGTCCGGCCGGTGGTCTCGCGTGGGACCGGCGACCTGGGGCTCGATCCGCGCAAGTGCCGGACGGCGACGGTGGTGATTATCGTCGACACGATCCAGCTGTATCCGAAGGAGGCGTATGAGCGTGGCCTGCGGGTGGTCACGGCGACCACGCGCAAGCACCGTCCCGACGCCCTGTCGCCGCAGGCGAAGACCCTGAACTACCTCAACAACATCCTCGCCCGGATCGAGGCCAATCAGGCCGGCGTGGATGAGGCGATCATGTTGACCGTTGACGGGTATGTCAGTGAGTGCAGCGCGGACAACTTCTACATCGTGCACGACGGCGTGATCTGGACCGCCCCCGTCGCGCTGGGCATCCTCAAGGGTGTGACCCGCGGGGTCGTGCTGGAGCTCGCCGCCGCGCTGAACGTCCCCGTGTACGAGAAGGCCTTCACCCTCCACGACGTGTACACGGCCGATGAGGCGTTCCTCTCGGGGACCGGGGCGGAGATCGGCCCGGTTGTCGAGGTCGACGGCCGGCCGATCGCCGCAGGACACCCCGGACCGGTCTTTGAGCGGCTGCACCGCGCCTTCCGGGAGATGGTGAGTCGAGAAGGTACGCCGGTGCCCTACAAGCCGCTGGTGTCGACCTCCGTGGCACCGTAGGGTCGATGCCGCGGGACGAGCGGGTCATCCGCTCGACGCGGATCTACGAGGGTCACGTCGTGTCCGTTCGCCTCGACGACGTCGAGCTGCCCAGCGGCCGGACCACGGTGCGCGAGATCGTGGAGCATCGCGGGGCGGTCGCCGTCGTGCCCCTGACGCCCGGCGGCGACGTCCTGCTCGTGCGCCAGTACCGCGCCCCGGCCGGGCGGCGGCTGCTGGAGATTCCGGCGGGGACGATGGAACCCGGGGAGTCGGTTGAAGGCTGCGCCGCCCGCGAGCTGGCGGAGGAAGTGGGCATGCGTGCCCGGCGGTGGCAGCCGCTGGGCGCGATCTATCCATCGCCGGGTTTTCTCACCGAAGTCGTCCACCTGTTTGTGGCCGGCGATCTCTCTCCGCACACACTGGAGGCGGAGGAGGAGGACCTGGAAGTCGTCGCCGTGCCGCTGGCGGACGCCCGGCGTCTGGTGCTCGCCGGAGACATCTGCGATGCCAAGTCGGTCGCGGGGATCCTCCTGGCGTCGCTGCGTGAGGCCGGCCGGCCATGACCCGCCCACCGGCCGGACCGGCCGCGTTCTTCGATCACGTGGACGCGTTCCTGGCCTACGCGTTGGCGGAAGCCGGGCTGGCCGGCAATTCGGTCGAGGCATACTACCGCGACCTGCGCGATTTCGCCGCGTTTGCCGCCCGCCGGGACGTACAGACGCCCGTGGATGTGACGCGCGCCGCCGTGTCGCTGTATCTGCTGGAGCTGCGGAAACGGGGACGGTCGGTGAGTACCGTGAAGCGGCGGACCGCGGCGCTGCGGTCGTTCTTCAGATTCCTGCAGCGGGAAAACCTGATCGACCATGACCCGACGCTGGACCTGCAACCCCCCCGGCCCACCCGGCGCCTGCCCCGTGTGCTGACGGAAGATGAAGTCGCGCGTGTGCTGGCGATGCCTGACCCGGCCACGCCGGTCGGGTCGCGGGATCGCGCCCTGCTGGAACTGCTCTATGCCAGCGGCCTGAGGGTCTCGGAGGCGACCAGCCTGGATCTGGGGGATGCCGATCTGTCGGAAGAGACCGTGCGCGTCGTGGGCAAAGGGAACCGGCAGCGCGTCGTCCCGATGGGGAGCAAAGCCATCGCGGCGCTGGCGGCCTACCTCAAGGCCGCCCGGCCGCGCCTCGCGCGTGGCCGCGCCGCCGCCCAGGCGGTGTTCCTCAACCGCCGCGGTGGCCGGCTGAGCCGGCAGAGTTGCTGGAAACTGCTCCGCCGCTATGCCCGCGCCGCGGGTATTACCCGGGCGCTGTCCCCACACGTGCTGCGCCACTCGTTTGCGACGCATTTGCTGGAACGCGGCGCGGACCTGCGCGCAGTCCAGGAGATGCTGGGGCACGCCTCGGTGGGTACGACGCAGGTGTACACGCACGTGTCGCGTGCGCGCCTGAGAGAGGTGTACGTCCGCGCCCACCCCCGCGGCGGCATGCGCGTGCGCTCGGCGAAGTGACGGGTTCAGGACGGCGGTTTGACCGGTCCGTCATCCTGGTCCTCGACAGCGTCGGCGTCGGCGGCGCGCCCGATGCCGACCGCTACGGCGACGCCGGCAGCGCGACGCTCCCCCACATCGCCGAGGCCGTCGGCGGTCTGCGGCTGCCCACCCTCCAGGGCCTGGGCCTGGGATGCATCGTCCCGATCGCCGGTGTCCCCGCGGTCGCGCATCCGGCGGCGGCGTATGGCCGGCTGACGGAGACGTCGCCGGGGAAGGATTCGACAACCGGCCATTGGGAACTGATGGGCGTGATCCTCGACCGTCCGTTCCCGACCTATCCGGAGGGCTTTCCGCCGGAAGTGCTGGAGCCGTTCGAGCAGGCGATCGGCACGCGCACCCTCGGCAATGTCGCGGCCTCGGGCACCGAGATCATCGCGCGGCTGGGTGAGGAGCACCAGCTCACGGGCTATCCGATCGTCTACACGTCCGCCGACAGCGTCTTCCAGGTGGCCGCGCATGAGGAGGTCATTCCGGTCGACCGGCTGTACGACATCTGCCAGACCGCCCGCGGGCTGCTGACCGGTGCTTACGCCGTCAGCCGCGTGATCGCCCGCCCGTTTGTCGGGTCCCCCGGTCACTACGTGCGCACCGACCGCCGCCGGGACTTCTCTGTGCTCCCTCCGCGTCCCACCGTCCTCGACGCCGCCGCGGCCGCCGGGTGGCCCGTGGTCGGGATCGGCAAGATTCCCGACCTGTTCGGTCACCGCGGCATGACCGCGGAAGTGCACACGCACGACGATCTCGACGGGATGGCGCAAACGGTGCAGATGCTGGAGCGTACACCGCGCGGGATCATCATGACCAACCTGGTCGACCTGGACACGAAGTTCGGCCACCGCAACGATCCCCGCGGCTACGCCGCCGACTTGGAGGCGATCGACGCGGCCCTGCCGCAGATGCTGACCCGGCTGACCTGCGGCGACCTGTTCGTGATCACCGCAGACCACGGCAACGATCCAACCACGCCGAGCACCGATCATGCCCGCGAACAGGTGCCGATGCTGTGGACCGGTCCGCGCATCCGGCCCGCCGACCTGGGCGTCCGGTCCACGTTCGCCGACGTCGGCGCCACGGTGGCCGACGCGCTCGGCATTTCCTGGCCGGGGCCCGGGACGAGCCTGCTGCCGGCGATGGGGGGGACGTGATGGAACTGCGCGCGCGCATGGAGGCGGCGGTCGCGGTCATCCGGCGGGCCTCACCGCTGGTGCCGCAGATCGCGATTACGCTGGGATCGGGGCTGGGGCGGCTGGCCGACCACATTGACCGGGCGACGGCCATCCCCTACGACCAGGTCCCGCACTTCCCGCGGTCTACCGTGGAAGGCCACGCCGGGCGGCTCGTCCTGGGCCATCTGGAGGGACGGCCCGTGGTCACTATGCACGGACGCGTGCACTACTACGAGGGGCACGGGATCGCCGACGTCGTGTTCCCGCTCCGGATCATGCACGCCCTGGGCGCGCGCATCTTCATCGTCACCAACGCCGCCGGCGGGATCAACCGGCGGTGGACGGCCGGCGATCTGATGATCATGGCCGATCACATCAACCTCATGGGCGTCAACCCGCTAATCGGGCCGAACGATCCGGCGATGGGCCCCCGGTTTGTGGATCTCGCCCGCGCGTACGATCCCGAGTTGATCGAGGTGGCCGAACGGGCCGCCGCCGCGGAAGGCATCAACATCCGCAAAGGCGTCTACGCGGCAGTGAGCGGCCCGAACTACGAGACCCCCGCGGAACTGCGCATGATGGGCCGGCTGGGGGCCGACGCGGTGGGCATGTCGACGGTCCCGGAGGTCATCGCGGCGCGGCATCTGGGGATGCGGGTGCTGGGGATCACGGCGATTACCGACATGGCGACCGGCGAGCAGGCGGTCTCGGTGTCGCATGACGACGTGCTGGCAACGGCCCGCGCGATCGAGCCGCGCTTCGTGGCTCTCGTGAGGCATATTGTCAGGGACATCGAATGATGTGCCTGCGATGAGCCGAGCCTATGAGCTGATCCAGAAGAAGCGCGACGGTGGATCCTTGACCGACGAGGAGATCCGCGCCGCGGTGGCCGGGTACCTCTCCGGAGAGATCCCTGACTACCAGATGGCCGCGTTCTTGATGGCGGTCTTCTTCCGTGGGATGACTGCGCAGGAGACCACCGCGCTGACGATGGCGATGGTGCATTCGGGTGAGATCCTCGACCTCAGCGCGATCCGGGGCATCAAGGTCGACAAGCACAGCACGGGCGGAGTGGGGGACAAGACCTCCCTGGTCCTGGTCCCACTCGTCGCCGCGGCCGGGGCGCCGGTGGCCAAACTCTCCGGCCGGGGGTTGGGGCATACCGGGGGGACGCTCGATAAGCTCGAAGCGATTCCCGGTATGCGGGTAGAACTGACCTCGGAGGAGTTCATCGACCAGGTGAACCGTGTGGGCTGCGCGATTGCCGGCCAGACGGCCAACCTGGTCCCCGCCGACAAGAAGCTGTACGCGCTCCGCGACGTGACCGCGACCGTGGACAGCATTCCGTTGATCGCCGCCAGTGTGATGAGCAAGAAGATCGCCGCCGGCGCGGATGCGATCGTGCTGGATGTGAAGACCGGCCGCGGCGCGTTCATGGAAGACCTCGCGTCGGCCAGAGCACTGGCCGAGCTGATGGTGGCCATCGGGTCGGCGGCCGGGCGGCGGACCGTGGCCGTCATGTCGGACATGGACCAGCCGCTGGGGGCGGCCATCGGCAACGCCCTCGAGGTGGCCGAGGCCCTGCAGACGCTGCAGGGGGAAGGTCCCCCCGACCTGCAGGAGCTCTGTCTGGCCTTGGGATCCCACATGCTCGTGCTGGCCAGGGTCGCGGGATCGCTGGACGACGCGCGCGACACGCTTCAGCGAGCCCTCGAAAACGGCGGGGCACGGGCCAAGTTCAAGGAACTCATTGACGCGCAGGGAGGCGACGGCCGCGTGGTCGAGGAGCCGGACCGTCTCCCGCAGGCGCCGGTGACGCTTCCGGTTCCAGCAGAGGCGGACGGGACCGTGGCCGCCATCGATGCCGAACGGCTCGGGACGGCCGCCATGGCGCTGGGGGCCGGACGGACCAGAAAGGACGAGAGAATCGATCCCGCCGTCGGCCTCGTCCTGCGACGCAAGGTCGGCGACCCGGTGGCGCGCGGGGACATCCTCGCCGAGGTCTATGCCGCCGATCGCGCGCAGGGTGCCGGCGCGGTCGGACGCGTGCGGTCCGCGTACACCATCGGGCGGGCGGCGCCGCCGCCGCGTCCGCTGATTCACGGTGTCGTCACCTAGTGCCGTACCAACTTGATATGTGCGCCTATCTTCCGAGCGACTCTCAAGGTTCCAAGGAAACGCACATGTGGCAAATCAAGTTGGTACGGCACTAGCGATGCAGTTGGTGATCCCGGACCCGTCGCTGGTTGTCTTGTGCGGGCCCGCCGGGAGCGGGAAGAGCACCTTCGCGTCCCGCCACTTCGCAGAGACTGCCGTGGTATCATCGGACCGCTGCCGCGCGCTCATCGCCGATGATGAAGGCGAGACGCGAGTGTCCGGTGAGGCCTTTACGCTGTTCCATCATATTATCGACGCCCGTTTGCGCTACCGCCGGCTTACCGTCGCCGACAGCACCGCGTTGAGCCCTCCGGCCAGACAGGACCTGTTGAAACTGGCCCGCCGGCGATCGGTGCCCGCCTACCTGATCGTCTTTGATGTGTCCGAGGAGGTCTGCCGGCAGTGGAATGCGCGGCGCGGCCGGGTGGTCCCGCCCGACGTCATCCACCGCCAGCGGCAGGCGCTGGAGCAGGCGCTGGCGCACGTGGGCACCGAAGGATTTGCCGAGGTCGCAGTGTTCCATGCCGATGAGATCACCGACGCACGCGTGGAGATCGCTCGGCCGCCTTCGCGGCGTCCCGGGCGCGGATAGGAGGGAAGAGTCGTGTTCAGCCACATCGTCTTGGGAGTCGACGGGTCCGAGGTATCGAGCAAGGGGGTGGACGTCGCCGCCGGCCTTGCCGCAACACTGCAGGCGCGGGTCACGGTTGTCCATGCCCTCGTCGACCCGATGATGGTCATGCCGCCGGTCGCGCCCACGGAGGCGATGATTACGCCGCCGCTGCTGTCAGAAGACGCGCTGGCCGAACTCGAGAAGGCCGGCCGGGAGATCGTCGGCGCGGCGGTGGACCGGCTCAGACAGGCCGGGGTGACCGCGGAGGGACGCCTCGAGCGCGGACCCGCCGGCGCTCAGATCGTCCAGGCGGCGCGGACGGCCGGAGCGGACCTCATTATCCTCGGCAGCCGCGGACACGGCAAACTGGAAGAACTGCTGCTCGGGAGCGTCAGCGATGCCGTCGTGCGCGAGGCGCCGTGCTCGGTGCTCATCGTGCGCTGAATGACAGACTGAGACTTCCTGGTGTCATTGCGAGGAGCGCAGCGACGAAAGCAATCCCAGTTCTGAGATTGCTTCGCTCCGCTCGCAATGACAAACCCTTCTATTGGAGGCCATCGATCAATGGACATTCGAACAGTAGGGGTCGTAGGCTGCGGGCTCATGGGTGTGGGCATCGTCGAGGTCTGTGCGCGCGCCGGGTATGACGTCGTGGTCAGGGAGATCAACGACGACCTGCTCAAGAAGGGACTGGACCGGGTGGCGGCGTCGATCGGCCGCGCCGTGGAGCGAGGGAAGGTGGCCGCCGCCGACGCCGAGGCAGCACGAGCGCGCATTCGGGGCACGACGCGCCTGGAGGAGTTGGGTGATGCCGACCTGGTCATCGAGGCCGTCGTCGAGAACATGGATCTCAAGAAGCAGGTCTTCCGGGAACTCGATGCCATTGCCCGGCCGGGGGTGGTCTTCGCGAGCAACACCTCATCGCTGTCGATCACCGAAATGGCGTCGGCGACGTCCCGCGGCGAGCGGTTTGTGGGGATGCACTTCTTCAATCCGGTCCCGGTGATGAAGCTCGTCGAGCTGATCCGGGGTCTCCAGACCTCCGCCGAGACGATGGCCGACGGCCGGGCTTTCGCGGAGTCGGTCGGCAAGACGGTTGTGGTCTGCAAGGACAACCCGGGGTTCATCGTCAACCTGCTGCTGGTCCCCTTCATGCTCGATGCCGTGCGGGCGCTGGAGACCGGCGTCGCGACCAAAGAGGATATCGACACCGCGATCGTGCTGGGCCTGGCCCACCCGATGGGACCGCTCACGCTGCTGGACTACGTGGGGATCGACACAACGTACTACATCGCTCAGGCGATGTTTGAGGAATTCAAAGACACCCGCTACGCCGCGCCGCCGCTGATGAAACGCATGGTTCTCGCCGGTTTGCACGGACGGAAGACCGGCCGGGGTTTCTACGACTACTCACCTGCGAAGTAGCTGGCGGGGACGCTACTCCGCTCCCCTGGCCTTCTTGATCGCCGCTTCGACGTGATCCGCCAGCACGAGGATGCCACGCTGGCGGCCTTTGACCGCCTTCCCAATCGATGCGAACGGGATCTTGCGCGCCCGCAGCCAGTTGACCGTGCGGTTGAAATCTTCCTTGCTGTTCGGATCCAGCCCCGCCTTCTCCATCAAGTCCCTGATTCCGACAATCCGGCTCCACGCGCCGTCCATGCCGCCACCTCAGATTGAGATTATTCGGTGTGCTGTCCTTTCGCTGGGACCCGGGGCGCCTCCTGGCCACCGCCGAGGGCCACGACGCCCTCGGGACCGGGCGTGAACAGTTGCCTGGTCAGGGGGAGATCCGCCCCCGCGTAGAGGGCGGCCGCGCGGGCGGCGAGCGCGCTGGATTGGTCCGCGGATGCGATGAGGCAGGCGTGCGCGTGGGGGATCGCCACGACCGGGTCGGAGATTCCGTGGGGCACGACGAGGTCGAGGACCAGCACCCGCGCCGCATCGTACCCATCCAGCGCGACGTACTCCGTCTGCGGCCCCCCCAAATCCTCGAGCAGATGGCGGGTCTTGGTGCGCAGATTCTCCACCGCCAGGGCATGCAGGTGCACAACGCTGAGTCCCCACGCCGACAGCATCCCCTCAGTGATGGACGTCATCTGAAACTGGCCCTCGATGACGTAGGCCACGACCACGTCGCTGGCCATCGGGGTGCGGACGGGGAAGTGCTGCCGGCGGTAGCCCTTGGAAAGGACGAGGTCGGCCTCACGTCTGAGGACCGGAAGCAGCCGGTCCCGGACCAGCGGGAACGGCGGCGGGGTGACTGGCGGCACACGCTGTCTGAGCGCGTCGGTCAGCGCCTGGAAGAGTTCTGATTCGTCTTCCCGGTGTCGGAGCTGGAAGATGTACGACTCGAGGAGGTCCACTTCCAAAGGGAGGCCGGACACCGCGCACAGCATGCCTGTGGGCGTGTCTTTGCGCCACTCGATGTCCGGAGCGTTCGATAGGTGCGCACGGAAGCGCCCGCGGAACGCGACGAACCCGACCCGCAGGCGCCAGGCCAGGAGTCCCGTGGCCGCTAGCAACCCAAACAGACTCGGTGCGATCCACGACATCGGTAGACTGGTCCTCGGAGCCAGAGGAGGTGACAGTCACCCGATCAGTCGGGTGACTGTCACCTCCTGCCGAACACCTGATCGAGTCCTACCTGGCCGGAGCAAACCCGAGCAGATCGGCGAGGTTGCCACGCCGCCTCCTGGACGGCGCCAGCACGGCGGTGACAGGCATCTCCAGCTGCACGTCGCCTGGTGCCACCTTCAGCAGCCGTGCGACCAGGCCGCCGTCGGTACCGTCGATGCGCACATACGCGACAACCTCCGGCACCGGCAGGGGCCGGCCGAGCCCGTCGGCATGTACCACGGTAAACGTGTGGACCCGCCCCGTCAGCGGGGCCTCTTTCCACGTAGCGGAAAGGTCGGCGAAGCAGCGTTCACAGTAGATGCGCGGCGGGAAGTAGGTCAGGTTGCATTCGTCGCACCGTGTGACCTCAAACTGGCCCCGGCGGCGCAGGGTCTGGAAGAACCGTTCCCCCGCTGCACCGGCAGTGTAAAGAAACTCCACCGGCATCTTCCCGCGCCAAGCCGACGGCCGCGATGCCTGCATCACCGCCGCTTCCCTGCCGGGGCGAAGTGCAGGATGTCGGTGATGGCTCCGGTGCGGTCACGCGGTTTCTTCCAGACCGCCCGCACGGGCATCCCAATGGAAATCTGCTCCCGGATGTCCTCGACCGTGTTCCCGGACACCCCGCCGAGAAGGTGCAGGAAGCCGCCGCGAGGGGTTGTGCCGTCGATGTCGATCACCGCGGGAATCTGCGGCCGCCGCAGCGGCTTCATGTCCCAGGTGATATAGCAGATCGAGAACGTGTTGATCGTGCCGGTGTCGGCCAATTCCACCCACTCGTCCATCGGTTTGAAGTCCAGTTCACAGAACGCCCGCGGGGGGGTGACCGTGCGGCCGCACTGGCGGCAGTGGGTCCCGTAGATCTTGCCCTCCTGCAAGCCCTCGAGGAACCGGCCGATCGCGAGGCCGGTGTCCCACCCGTACTCCAGGACCGGCGTCCATGGCGTGACCGAGACCCGGCGGCGGAACTCGTCGTCGCGCAGGCCCCGGCCGCGCAGCGGCTGCGGCGGGGGCGCGTCGATCCGGCGCGAGTTGGGGGGCGCCATCAGTGCACCCCCAGCACGGCGACGGTCCCGATCTGCATGAGATCGCCCCAGGCCTGCGCCACGCCGCGCTCGGGCGTCCCGGGGACCTGGCGCGCGCCGGCTTCCCCGCGCAGCTGCCAGAACAATTCACAGACTTTCATGAGGCCGGCTGCCGCGATCGGGTTCCCCACGCCCATCAGACCGCCCGACGGGCAGGTGGGGAGTTCCCCGGTGCGGTCGAACCGTCCGGCGGCGAGGTCTTCCGGCGCCTTCCCGCGGTCGGCGAGCTGCAGTCCTTCCAGGTGGTGCAGTTCTTTGTACGCGAATGGGTCGTAGGGCTCAGCGATGTGGATCTGCTTGCGCGGTTCGGTGAGCCCCGCCATCTCGTACGCCATCTTCGCGGCGACTTCGACGTAGCGGGGATACGACAGGTCGCGGTTGCCCCAGTACGATGTATCCAGCGCCCAGCCGACCCCCTGCACCCAGATCGGTTTGTCGGTCAGGCGCTGGGCAATCGAGTCCGCGGCGAGGACGATCGCCGCCGCGCCGTCAGACACCGGGCTGACCATCAGCCGGTGGACCGGCCACGCCACGACCTCGGACGCCAGCACGTCGGCGACCGTCAGGTTCGCGGCGACCTGCGCGGCAGGATGGTCCAGCGCGTTGCGCTTGTTCTTCACCGACACCAGGGCGATGTCTTCGTTGCGGATCCCGTAGGTCTGCATGTACCGCTGCTGCTCGAGGGAGAAAATCCACAGCAGGTTCGGGCCCAGCGGCCGCTCGATGGTGTGGTCGAAGATGGTCAGGAAGGCGCCCTGGGGATGCGGCTGGCAGCTGCTCATCTTCTCTTCGGCGACGACCAGGACGAGATCGAAGAGGCCCGAGGCCACCAGCGTCCATCCGCTGATGAGGCTGAAGACCCCCGAGCCGCCGCCCACGTAGGCCCGCAGGTACGGTTTCCGGGTCCCGCCGGCGCCGTCGAGCAGCCATTCGCCTTTCATGTGCACGCCGTCAAAGGCATCGGGGGCCGTGGCCATGGTGACGGCCTCGATGTCCTTGAGCCGCACACCGGCGGATTCGAGGGCCTGCTGGGCGGCGTAGTACGAGAGCTCGCGTCCGGTCTCCAGCGCCCGGCGCATGAACAGGCTCATGCCGGCGCCGACGACGGCGACGCGGCGTCGGATCTTCCGCGTCATTCAGTGATCTCCAAGGACGAGGGCTCCTCCCGTCTGCGTCGGGACCCCGCGCCACGAGAGGACCAGGCCCGTGGTCGCTCCCGGCACCTGATTCCGGCCGGCCTCACCGCGGATCTGGCGCACGGCTTCTGCCGTCCGGTACAGGGCGCTGGCATCGTAGCAGTATCCCATGCCCAAACTGCCGCCGGACCGGTTGACCGGTACCAGGGGCTCCCCACCAGGCGCGGTCAGGCGGGCCGCGTCGAGGTGCTGCAGTTGTTTGTGGGCATACGTGTCGTCGACTTCGGCGAACGCGAGCTCGTCCGCGGGCCGCTCAATCCCCGCCATCTGGTAGGCCATCGCAGTCGCCAGGGCCGCGTACGTGGCCGTCGCCCAGTCGCGCATCGACAGCGCCGAGGTGTCCGACGACCAGCCGATCCCCCGGATCCAGACCGGTCTGAGCGCAGCCTCCGCCCGCTCTTCTGAGGCCAGGACCAGCACCACGGCCCCGTCGGCGTAGGCGCTGATCATCGATGCACGCAGCGGTTCGCTCACCAGCGCCGCCGCGAGCACGTCGGCGGCGGTGAGGACCGCGCCGTACGGCGCAATCGGGTTGCCCAGCGCCCGGCGCCGGTTCTCCACGACGACGTCGGCCACGGCGGTGTCCGTCCTGCCGGAGTCGTGCAGGTAGCGGCGCATCTCCATCGCCGCCACGTAGTGGGGATTCACGCCCAGCGGCCGTTCATACACGGGATCGAGGCCCATCGCCAGGACCTCGTCATGCCGCAGGATGTTGCTGGACTTTGCGTGCGCCTCGACGGCGACGACGTCGGCGATGCCCGAGCGGATCAGCATGAACGCCGTGGCGATGCCCTGGATGCCGTCGCCGGCGATGGTCTGGACGGGCCGCAGCACGGCGCCGAGCTGGTCGGGCACGTACTCGTCGGTGATGCTGGTCCCTTCGTGGAAGTCCTCGCAGACGCTGATGAAACTGTCGATGTCCCGGTGGCTCACGCCTGCGTCCTCGTAGGCGCGGGCGGCCGCGGCGAAGGTCATTTCGCGGAACGACTGGTCGGGCGAGAGGGGACGGGGCGGTGTTGTCCCGGCACCCACGATGGCCACGCGATCGCTCATACCGGCTCCGTGGGGGTATTCGGTACGGGGGAGGACAGGCCTGCAGGCGGTGGAAATGGACACACGGTGGATTTCCAGCTGACCGACGAGCACAAACTCGTCCAATCGACCGTCCGCGAGTTCGCCGACAAGGAGATCCGTCCCCGTGCCGCCGAGCTCGATCGGACCGCCGCGTACCCCGCCGACATCATCGCCAGAGCCGCAGCCCTCGGGTTGATGGGCATGACCGTGCCCGAGGAGTACGGCGGGGCCGGGATGGGCCTCGTGGCCTACGTGGTCGCGCAGGAAGAGCTCGCGCGGGCCTCGGCGGGCGTCCAGACCATCATCACCGTCAACAACTCGCTCGTCTGCGATCCACTCGTCCGGTTCGGCTCCGGGGCGCAGAAGCGCCGGTACCTCCCCTCGCTGTGTTCCGGCGCGTCGCTGGGCTGTTACTGTCTCACCGAGCCGGCATCCGGGTCGGATGCGATGTCCCTGCAGACCGCCGCCCGGCGGGACGGGGCGGCGTGGATGCTCTCGGGCACCAAGAGCTTCGTCACCAACGGCGCCGAGGCCGACGTCTGCATCGTGTACGCCCGGACCGGCCCCGAGCCGGGGGCGCGCGGGCTGTCCGCGTTCATCGTGGAGAAGTCCCTGCCCGGCGTCAGGGTGGGGAAGCTTGAGAAGAAACTCGGCATCAAGTGCTCGTCAACCACCGAGATCGTGTTCGAGGACGTGCCGGTCCCGGACGCCAACCTGCTGGGCGAGCCGGGGATGGGCGGGCGGATTGCGCTGGGCACGCTGGATGTCGGCCGCATCGGCATCGCGGCCCAGGCGCTGGGGATCGCCCGGGCGGCGCTGGAAGACGCGCTGGCGTACGCGGCCTCACGGAGACAGTTCGGCCGTGCGATCGCCGAGTTCCAAGCGATTCAGTGGATGCTGTCGGACATGGCGACGCGCCTCGACGCCGCGCGGCTGCTCACCTACCGGGCGGCCTACCTCCGGCAGTCCGGCGCGCGCTGCACGAAGGAAGCGGCAATGGCCAAACTCTTCGCATCGGAAACTGCGATGTGGGCGGCGCACAAGGCCGTGCAGATTTACGGCGGCTATGGGTTTATCCAGGACTATCCCGTGGAACGGTACTTCCGGGACGCCAAGATTACTGAGATCTACGAGGGGACGTCGGAGATCCAACGCGTCGTCATTGCGAGGAACGTACTCGAGGCTACTTGAGATGTGGGGTTGAAGATGAAAATCGTGGTCTGCGTGAAGCAGGTTCCGGACACGGAGGCGCCGATCCGGATTCGACCCGACGGGCAGGGGATCGATGAGACCGGTCTCAACCTCGTCATGAACTACTATGACGAGCATGCGACCGAAGCGGGGCTGCGCCTCCGCGAGCAGTTCGGCGGCACCGTGACCCTGGTCGCCGTTGGCCCCGAGCGCTCGAGAGAAGCGCTGCGCACGGGCCTGGCGATGGGCGCCGATGACGCGCTGCTCGTCACCGATCCGGCGCTGAGCGGCGCGGATCACCTGTCGACCGCGCGGGTGCTGGCCGCCGCCATCACGCCCCTGGCGCCCGATGTCGTGATCTGCGGAAAGCTGAGCACCGACGCCAATGCCGGCATCGTGGGACCGGCGGTGGCAGAGTTCCTCAACCTGCCCCAAGCCACGGCCATCGCCGCGCTGGAGATGGATGCAGCGGGCACGGTCGCCACGGTGCATCGCGAAGTCGAAGGCGGCATCGAGGTCCTCGACGTGCCCCTGCCCGCGGTGCTGACGGTCGAACGGAGCCTCAACGAGCCCCGATATCCTTCGCTTCCCGGCATCATGAAGGCCAAGCGGAAGGAGATCGGCGTCCGCTCACTCCAGGATCTCGGTCTGGCGGGCGAGACCGTCGGCGGGGCGGCGGCGTCGACGCGGCTCGTGCGCCTGGACCCGCCGCCGAAGCGGCAGCCGGGCCGCTCGGTGGACGGCGAGGCCGAGGAGATGGTCGCCGCGATTGTCACCTTCCTGAAGCATGAGGCCAAGGTGATCTCATGACGGGGTCCGGGACATGAGCACGGACGTGTGGGTGCTCATCGAGCACCAGGACGGCGCGCCGAAGAAGATCAGCCTGGAATTACTCGGACACGCGCGCGTGCTGGCGGCCCAGCTCGGCGGGAAGGCCGTCGCGTGGCTTGCGGGCGCGGGTGTCGCCGCCATGGCACAGACGCTGGGGGCACACGGCGCGGATGTCGTCGTGCTGGCGGAGCATCCACTCCTCGAGCCGTACACGACCGAAGGCTACACCACTGCGCTGGCGGGTGCACTGACCGGTGCCGGCGCGCCCATCGTGCTGATCGGTTCGACCGCGCTGGGACGGGATCTGGCCCCCCGGCTCGCGGCCCGGGTGGGGGCGGGGATCGTCACCGACTGCGGGGGCTTGGCCCTGACCGACGGACGCCTCGAAGCGATGCGGCCGATGTACACCCGTAAGGCTATCGGGACGGTGGCCTTCACCGCTGACGGAGTCAGAATCGCCGTCGTCTTGCCGGGTGTCTATGCCCTCCCGGAGCACGAACCGGGCCGGGCGGCAGACGTTCATCGGGCCACATTCTCCCTCGACGCGGGCCAGATCCGCACGTCCGTAAGGGAGACGAAGACCATCGAGCGAGAAACGGTGCCGCTCACCGAGGCGGATGTGATCGTCTCGGGGGGCCGCGGGATGAAGGCGCCGGAACACTTCGCGCTGCTGGATGCCCTGGCCCGCGCACTCGGCGCCGCGGTCGGGTCCTCACGGCCCCCGGTGGATTCGGGATGGGTCCCGCATGACTACGAGATCGGCCAGACGGGCAAGACGGTGAGCCCGCAGGTGTACATCGCCTGCGGCATCTCCGGCGCCCCGCAGCACCTGGCCGGCATGTCCGGGTCGAAGTACATCGTGGCCATCAACAAGGATCCCAATGCCCCGATCATGCAGATGGCGGACCTCGGCGTGGTCGGAGATGTGTTTGACATCGTGCCCAAGTTGACCGAAGCGCTGAAGCGCGAAACACGCAAGACCTAGAGCGACCAGATGTCCAACGACGAGCGGCGCAAGGACTTCACGACCCTGTCAGGGCTCCCGGTCAAGCGGCTCTACCGGTCCGCGGATCTTGCGGACGTCGACTACGACCGCGATCTCGGGGCGCCCGGAGGGTATCCGTTCACGCGCGGGATCCACCCGGCGATGTACCGCAGCCGGCTGTGGACGATGCGGCAGTTCGCCGGGTTTGGCGCGCCGGAGGATACCAACCGGCGGTTCCACTACCTCCTGGAGCACGGGCAGACCGGCCTGTCGGTCGCCTTCGACATGCCCACCCTGATGGGCCGTGACGCCGACCACCCGCTGGCCCTCGGAGAAGTCGGCCGCGAAGGCGTCGCCGTGAGCAGCCTGGCGGACATGGAGGTTTTGCTGCGGGGGCTGCCCCTGGACCGGACCACGACCTCGATGACCATCAACGCCCCGGCGAACGTCGTGCTTGCGATGTACGTCGTGGCGGCCGAGAAGGCGGGATTCCCCCGGCAGGCCCTCGGCGGGACGGCGCAGACGGACATGCTCAAGGAGTTCATCGCCCAGAAAGAGTGGATTGTGCCGCCGCAGCCGAGCATGCGTCTGATCCAGGACATGCTCGTCTTCGGGACGCGCGAACTCCCGCGGTGGAACGTCATCAGCATCAGCGGGTACCACATCCGCGAAGCCGGCGCGACGGCGGTCCAGGAACTGGCGTTCACGCTGGCCGACGGGATCGCCTATGTCCAGGCGGGCATTGACGCCGGGCTGGAGGTGGACGCGTTTGCGCCGCGGCTGTCGTTCTTCTTTGACTGCCACGTCGACTTCTTTGAAGAAGTCGCGAAGTTCCGCGCGGCGCGTCGGATGTGGGCCCGGATCATGCGGGAGCGGTTCGGCGCGAAGGATCCGCGGTCATGGTGGCTGCGGTTTCACACCCAGACGGCGGGGGTATCGCTGACCGCGCAGCAGCCGATGAACAACGTCGTGCGGACGACGCTGCAGGCCCTCGCCGCGGTGCTGGGCGGGACCCAGTCGCTGCACACCAATTCGCTCGACGAAACCTACGCACTGCCGACCGAGGAAGCCGTCCGCCTGGCCCTGCGGACCCAGCAGATCATCGCCCACGAAACCGGAGTCGCCGACACCGTCGACCCGCTCGGAGGCGCCTTCTTCGTCGAGTCGCTCACGAACACCATGGAGTCCGCGGCAGGAGCCTACATCCGCCGCATCGACGAACTCGGCGGCATGGTGCGGGCGGTGGAGGCGGGGTACCCGCAGCGTGAGATCGCCGAGGCCAGCTATGCGTTCCAGCAGCAGCTTGAACGGCGGGAGAAAGTCATCGTCGGCGTCAACGAGTTCGTCGTCCCGGAGGAACAGCCCATCCCCATCCTCCGGATCGACCCGCAGGTCGAGCGGCGCCAGATCGAGCGCCTCCGCGAGGTGCGCACGAACCGCGACGCCCGCCGCGTCGAGCAGACCCTGGCTGCGCTCCGTCAGGCCACCGAGCAGGGCGACAACACCATGGAGCGCGTCATCGACTGCGTGAAGGCCTATGCCACCCTCGGCGAAATCTGCGACGTCTTCCGGGCGGTCTACGGCGAGTACCGCGAGCCCGCGATCATCTGAGACAGGACGTAGTAGGATGAGCGTAGCGATGGCTCAGCAGAGGATCCGTATCGTAGTGGCCAAACCCGGTCTCGATGGGCATGACCGCGGCGCGAAGGTGGTGGCGCGTGCGCTGCGCGATGCCGGGTTCGAGGTCATCTACACCGGGTTGCACCAGACCCCGGAGATGATCGTCAACGCGGCGATCCAGGAAGACGCCGACGCGATCGGGCTGTCGATCCTGTCCGGCGCGCACATGACGCTGTTTCCCCGCGTGATGGAGTTGCTGCGCGAGCGCCGGGCGGGCGACATCGTCGTGTTCGCCGGCGGCATCATCCCCGAAGGGGACATCGCGCCGTTGAAGGCCGCCGGCATTAGCGAGATCTTCACGCCGGGCACGTCCCTGGAAGCGATCGTCACGTGGGTCCGCGATCACGTCCGCCCCCGCGGCGTGCCCGCCTAACCGACACAGCTCACACAACCTACACAACCGCCCACAGAGGCATTCTGATGTCATTGCGAGGAGCGAAGCGACGAAGCAATCCCAGTCCTGAGATCGCTTCGCTACGCTCGCAATGACACACGGGTGTGGGTGATGCGTACAGGTCCGCTCCAGGAAGGCGAACCCGTCTTACTGGTCGACCGCAAACAGCGCCGGTACCTGATCACGCTGCGGTCCGGCGCCGTCTCCGATCTCCGCGGCGGCAAACTGGGTCATGATGCGTTGATCGGGACCGACGAAGGGTGTCTGGTCGAGACCTCCCGCGGAGAGACCGTCCTGCTCCTGCGTCCGACGCTCGCCGAGTTCGTCCTGGAGATGCCCCGCGGCGCGCAGGTGATCTACCCGAAAGACCTCAGTGTGATCCTCATCGCCGCCGACATCTATCCGGGTGCGCGGGTCCTGGAAGCGGGGACCGGGTCGGGGGCGCTGACGATGACGCTGGTACGCGCCGTTGGGCCCGCCGGCCGTGTGTTCAGTTACGAGGTCCGGCCCGAGTTCATGCGCATCGCGTCGGCCAACATCACCCGTTATCTGGGCCCGGCAGATGCCCTGATCCTGCGCGACCAGGACGTGTACACGGCCATTCCCGACCAGCCGCTGGATCGCATCGTCTTGGACGTGCCTGAGCCGTGGCGCGCGGTGGAGCCCGCCGCGGCCGCGCTGCGCCCCGGGGGGATCCTCTTGACGTACTTACCGACGGTCCCCCAGGTCGCCCAGGCCGTCGAGACAATCCGTCGATCCGGCGCCTTCGCGATGATCGAGACCACCGAAACGTTGCTGCGTCCATGGAACATCGAGGGCGCGAGTGTGCGGCCCGCTCACCGCATGGTCGCGCACACCGCCTTTCTCACCACCGCACGGCGGATCACCCCGCCTATGGCCGAAGCGGAACGATCCGGGGGATAATCAGCGCACCGAGGACGACCAGCAGCACGGCCAGCGGCAGGCCGATCCGGAAGTAATCCTTCATCGCATAGCCCCCCGGCCGCATCACCAGGAGATTCACCGGCGTCCCAATCGGCGTGAACGTGGTGGCCGTTCCGGCAACGACGGCCAGCATGAACGGGTACACGCTCGCCCCGGTGACCGCCGCAATGTTGAACGCGACCGGTACCAGCACGACGGTGGCCGCCACACTGGGCATGACCTGATTCAGGACCGCCGCGGCGGCGAGCAGTCCCACGAGGGCAGGAAAGGGGCTCGGTCCGAACACGCCAAGAGTGCCCTGGACGATCGTCGTCGCCGCGCCGGTGGAGGCCACGGCTGTCCCCAATGGGATCAGCGCACCGATGAAGACCAGCGACCGCAGGTCGATGGCCTGATAGACTTCCTCCGCTGTCAGACAGCCCGAGGCGACGACCACGACCGCCGCCAGCAGGGCGGCCACGGCGATCGACGTGAGCCCGCTGACCGACAACACCACCATCAACGCCAGCGCGGTCACGGCCCACGAAACCTTCGCCCGCCGCGGGGGTTCCACTTCCCCGGTTTCGATGACGAGGAAGTCCGGGTCGTGTTTGAGCATCCTGATCCGTTCCCGGTGGCCCTGGACCAGCAGCGCATCGCCCACCTGGAGCGGTACGTCGGCGAGGACCGTGCGCTTGGGCTGTCCTTCCCGCCAGATCGCCAGCACCGTGAGCCCAAACGCCTCTCGGAAATTCAGGGCTCGGAGCGTTTTCCCGAGCAGTGACGACCGCGGCGGCAGGATGACCTCCGCCACGCGCACGTCGCCGGACTCGATGGCGTAGGCCTCCGCCGTGGTCGCACCGTGAAGGCCGAGGGGTTCCAGCGCGCCGGCCTGGGACAATTCCTCGAAACGTCCCTGCACAAGGAGCCGGTCGCCGCCGATGAGGCGTTCTGACGGCGGAGGCGCCGTGATCACCCGAACGCCGCGCGTGACGCCGACGACGGTGACGCCGAGCGTCTTCCCCAGTTCGCTTTCGGCGATCGACCGGCCGACGAGGGG
>Ga0209640_10000445_pt1 | contig 31589 bp, 24 predicted proteins | sample RifCSP10_1_FD_184018 | JGI IMG/M metagenome (GOLD analysis project Ga0209640, IMG submission 184018) | Soil microbial communities from Rifle, Colorado - Rifle CSP2_sed 10_1 (SPAdes) (version 2) | ecosystem: Environmental > Terrestrial > Deep subsurface > Rock core/Sediment | place: Rifle... | reverse complement strand
TGCGCGACTACTACACCGCGCAGCTCGAGCGGTATGGCCGCGACCGCGCCGCGGCCGTGCAGTTGTTGAGCGTGGGCGTGACGCCGAGGGACGAGCGTTTCGATCCCGCGCAGCTGGCCGCGCTGACGAACCTGACGACCGTCGTGATGAACACGCCGGACGCGTATACCTTGCGTTGACAAACACAAACACGAAGGGCTCGAAGGTGACGAAGGTCACGAAACCTACGAAGGTTACGACGCTCGCGACGAACGAAGCGAAAGGCCCTTTTCTTCGTGTGCTTCGTCCGCATCGTGTTCTTCGTGTTTGTCGTGTTTGTGGTTTGGAGACGTTATGAGCATGCACGAATTCGAACAGGCACGGCGCGCGTTCATCCTGAAGACGGGCATGGGTCTCGGCTGGCTCTCGCTCGCCGAGCTGCTGGGCACGCCGGCCTGGGCGCAGCCCGGGGCCCCCGCCGCGCGTGGTGTGCGCGGTGGGGTGGAGCAGTCGCCAGTGCCGGTCGACGCCCATGCGGGGCTCCCGGGCTTCCCGCACTTCGCGCCAAAAGCGAAGCGCGTGATCTACCTGCACATGCTCGGCGCGTTCTCGCAGAACGACACCTTCGACTACAAGCCGACGCTCGAGAAGATGCACGGGCAGGAGCTGCCGGAATCAGTACGGGGCAACCGGCGCCTGTCGACGATGGTCAAGGGGCAGACGTCGTATCCGATTGTCGGGCCGGTGTCGAAGTTCAAGCCGTACGGCAAGAGCGGCACGATGGTCAGCGACGCGATGCAGCACGTGGGCGGCATCATTGACGAGGTCTGCCTGATCAAGACGATGAACACCGAGCACGTCAACCACGACCCGGCGTCGAAGTTCCTGCACACGGGCTTCCAGATTGCCGGGCGGCCGTCGGGCGGCGCGTGGGCGACCTATGCGCTCGGCTCCGAGAACAAGGATTTGCCGATGTTCGTCGTCATGAGCTCGGGGAGCTCGGGCGGCGTGCCGATCGACGCGTCCACGTGGGCGGCGGGCTTCATGCCGTCGCACTACCAGGGTGTGCAGTTCCGGTCCGGGCAGGAACCGGTGCCCTACATCGAAGACCCGAAGGGGCTGACGCGGAAGGACCGCCGCGAGATGCTCGACGCGATCGGCCGCCTCGCCAACGTGCAGCACGACGCGAGCCACGACCCCGAGATTCCGTCGAAGATCAGCCAGTACGAGATGGCGTATCGGATGCAGAAATCCGTGCCCGAGATCGCCGACATCTCGAAGGAACCGGATCACGTCCTCGACCTGTATGGCCCCGCCGTGCGGCAGACGGGCACGTTCGCGCGCAACTGCCTGCTGGCGCGCCGGCTGGCCGAGCGCAACGTGCGCTACACGATGGTCGTGCAGATGGGCTGGGACCATCACGGCGGGATCAGCCAGCGGCTGCCCGCGGGCTGTCGCGACGTCGATCAGCCGACGGCAGGGCTCATCACCGACCTGAAGCAGCGCGGCCTGCTCGAGGATACGCTGGTCGTCTTCGGGACTGAGTTCGGCCGCACGTCGTTCGCGCAGGGGACACTCAAGACCAACTTCGGCCGCGACCATCACGGCGGCAACTTCTGCGTCTTCATGGCGGGCGGCGGCGCGAAGGCCGGGATGACCTACGGCGAGACCGACGAATTCGGCTACAACATCGCCAGGGATCCGGTGCACATCCACGACCTGAATGCGACCATCCTGCACCTGCTGGGGATCGATCACCTGCGGCTCACGTACCGCTCGCAGGGACGCGACTTCCGGCTCACGGACGTGCACGGGAACGTGGTGAAGGGAATTCTTGCGTAGGAGGACCGCCGTGCGGATGCCGACACTTCTCATCAAGACGTTCACGGTCGCGGCCGGTCTCGCGTCGCTCGTGGCCGTGCCCTCGGGGCAGCAGAAGGCCCCGGTGCCGGTCTACGAGGTCGACGCGTCGTGGCCGAAGATGCCGCTGCCGAACAAATGGATGATGCAGGCGGTGCCCGTGATGGCGACCGACTACGAGGATCACATCTGGGTGATCAGCCGGTCCGGCGACCTGAGGCCTGACGAGGGGATGGCGGGCACCACTCCGCCGCGCGGCGACTGCTGCGTCGCGGCGCCGGAGATCCTCGAGTTCGACACGCAGGGCAATCTCCTCCAGTCATGGGGCGGTCCCGGCCACCATCCGGGCTGGCCGCGCAACAACCAGATTCACACCGTCGTCGTCGACAAGGAGCACAACGTCTGGATCTCCGCCGCCGGGCGCGGCAACGGCATCCAGAAGTTCACGCGCGACGGGAAGTTCCTGTGGGACTTCGGCCACCGCGCGCCGCTGCCGGCGGCGGGCGAAGCCAACGCCAACCTGCCGCAGAACAACCAGCAGACCGACGTGCTCAACAACGGCGTGTTCATCTTCACGCTCGACGAGCCCGCCCGGGAGATCTACCTCGTCGAGAACAAGCGCGTGCTGGTCTACGGCTACGACGGCAGCTTCAAGCGGGGGTGGGGCGGACGCGGCCAGCCGCTCAGCGAGATCACGAACACGCCGACGCCGCCGTACGACTGGAAGGGCGGACCGCCGCCCGACCAGGCGGAGTTCGCGCCCGCCCTGCACTGCGTGCACATCTCGACGGACGGCCTCGTGTACGTGTGCGAGCGCGGCATGAACCGCGTCCAGGTCTTCACGAAACAGGGCACATACGTGCGGGAATTCCAGGTGGCGCCCAATACGCCGTCGCGCGGGCCGATCTGTAATCCTGAGAAGTTCGGGATGTGCGGATCGACTTATAATCTCACGCTCTCGCACGACCCCGGCCAGCAGTATGTCCTGATTGCCGACGGCACGAACCACCGGATCTGGATCCACGACCGCCAGAGCGGCGCGATGGTCGGGTCCGTCGGGAGCCCCGGCCGGATGGCCGGGCAGTTCTTCTGGATCGATGCGATTGCGACCGATTCGCTCGGCAACATCTACACCGGCGAAGTGAACAGCGGCAAGCGCGCGCAGAAATTCGTGCTCAGGAACGGCGACGGCGTGCGCCGGTTCCGTCCGTTGAATTACTAGGGTCTCTCGAGGAGGGCAGCTGCGATGAAGCTCGGACGACTCGCCGGATTGGTCCTCGCCGGCATGTTCCTGGCGCCGGCGGCGTACGCACAGGATGCGACGCTGAGCGGCACGGTGCGCGACAACACGGGCGGCGTGCTGCCCGGCGTGACGGTCACTGCCACGAACGAAGCGGCGGGGACCACGTATGTGGCCGTGACGGACGAGCAGGGCCTCTACCGCCTGCAGATCCGTGCCGGTGCGTACCGGATCAGCGCCGAGCTGCCGGGTTTCACGACCATCATCCGCCCTGGAGTGGAGCTGCTGCTTGGCCGGTCGGTCATGTTGAACCTCGACATGGGGGTGTCGGGCGTGCAGGAGACCGTCACGGTGACGGGCGAGGCGCCGCTCATCGACACCACGTCGTCGAACATTGCGGGCAACATCGATCCGCGCCAGATGCAGGACCTGCCGATCAACGGCCGGAACTGGATGGACCTGACGATGCTGGCGCCCGGGAGCCGGTCGAACTCGGCCGCCGAGATCCCGCAGAACCGCCAGGGGATGTTCCAGATCAACGTCGACGGCCAGCAGGTGACCTTTACGCTCTGCTGCTTCGAGAACCAGCCGCGCTACAGCCGCGACGCCATCGCGGAGTTCGAGCTGACGACGAACCGGTTCGACGCGACCAAGGGGCGGACGGCTGGAATGATGGTCAACGCCATCACGAAGTCGGGCACCAACACGCCCTCGGGCACGTTCTCCGGGTACTTCCGCGACGACAGGTTCAACGCGGAAGACTTCATCCAGAAGCGCGTCATTCCGTACTCGGACCAGCAGTTCAGCGGGACGTTCGGCGGGCCGATCATCCGCGATCGGCTGCACTTCTTCGCCAACGTGGAATGGGAGCGCGAGCCCAGCACGGTCACGTTCAACAGCCCGTATCCCAGCTTCAACATCGATCTCACGCAGCCGCGCGAAGAGCAGAAATGGGGTCCGAAGGTGGACTGGCAATTCACCCCCCAGGCCCGGCTCTCGGCGCGCTACAACCGGTATCAGAACGTCATCCCGTACCTGTCGACCGGCGGCGCGGGCAACCATCCCTCCACCGCGCAGCAGACCGAGCGCGTCGCCAACCAGTCGTTCACCGAGTTCAACCAGGTGCTCAGCTCGCGGATGCTGAACTCGGTCAAATTCGGCACGGCGTACATGCGCTACCTGCTGGAGCCGTACGCGGGATGGGGGACGACCGGCAACCGGCGCCCGCCGGGCACGTCGTCGCTGTACCGCGACGTCTTCGGTGGCGAGGAAATTGACGGCGGCGTCGTGAGAATCACGTTCTCGGGCTACACGCTCGGCAACAACAACAATCCGCAGAGCTCGGGCGAACGCGTCTACACGCTGCGCGACGACTTCACGACGTCATACGACCTGGGCGGCCGCCATGACATAAAGACCGGCATGGAGTACATGCGCTACACGATGGACACGGCGTGGTGCAACGGCTGCAACGGCACGATCCGCATCAACGCGCGGCCGCCCGCCAACATCGAGCAGCTGTTTCCGGTGTGGGATGACGCGTCGACCTGGAACCTGAACGCGCTGTCGCCGCTGATTGTCGACTACACGATGGCGATCGGCGACTTCGCGTGGGCCATCCAGCGGAACATCTGGGCGGGGTGGTACCAGGACGACTGGTCCGTCAGCAATCGCCTGACGCTGAACCTCGGCCTGCGCTACGACGTCGACTTCGGCGGCATGGGCGAGAAGATCGTCTTCAAGCCGTGGCTGACGGGCCGGCGGCCCACCGACTCGAACAACTTCGCGCCGCGCACCGGCTTCGCGTATTCGCTCAATGACCGCACCGTCATTCGCGGCGGCTACGGGCTGTTCTTCACGCAGCTCGAAGCGGACGCGGCGCACAAGTCGCAGCTGCAGCTCGAGCACTCGCCGATCACGATCCTCAACGACGGCCGGCCCGATTTTGCGATGAACCCCTTCAACGGCCCCGCGCCGAGCTACGAATCGGTGCTCGCCCGGCTGTGCGACGTCAACGGCAACCGGCCGGGCTGCGTCAGGCGGTCGGTCCTCAACGAGATCCCGTTCGGCGAGCACGAGACGCAGTACAGCCACATGGCGTCGATCGGATTCCAGCGGCAGTTCGGCGCCACGATGGCGCTCGACACGAACTTCGTCTGGACCGGCGGGCGGAAAGAGGAATACGCGCCCAATGCCAACCTGACGTTCGACCCTGCGACCGGCGCCAACTACCGGTTCCAGGACATCAGCCGCCTTCCGTTCCCCGATTGGGGCGTCGTCCTCGCGAAGATCATGGGGAAGCGCTCGAATTACCGCGGATGGGAGAGCAGCTTCACGAAGCGGTTCTCCGACCGGTGGCAGGCCAATGCGACGTATACGCTCGGGGGCTTCTGGGATCAGGACGGAGCCTTCGTCAACGTCGAGCTCGACCCGGATGCCCGGAAGCCGACGATCCTGCACGACATTCCCTTCCCGCTCGCCTCCGATCTCGCGAATGAGTACACGCTGTCTTCGACGGACCAGCGGCACCGGGCGACGTTCAACGGCATCTGGGACATGGGCATGGGGTTCCAGTTGAGCGGCCTCTACTTCTTCGGGTCCGGCGCCCGCTACAGCACGAACTGGGGCGGCGACCTGCGCAATCTGGGGGCGCGCAGCAACGGACGGCTGCGGCCCGACGGCGCGATCGTGCCGCGCAACAGCCTGGTCGGCGATCCCATCCACAGGGTGGATCTCCGGTTCACGAAGCGTCAGCGGATCGCCGGCCGTACGACGATCGACGGCATGCTCGAGGTGTTCAACCTGTTCAACCACGCGAACTACGGGTCGTACACCACCACTCAGAGCAACGCCAACTACGGGCGGCCGGCGTTCAACGGCAACGTGTCCTTCCAGCCGCGCATCGTGCAGCTGGGATTCCGGCTCGCGTTCTAGGCGTACGTAGTGTCCGGCTTCAGCCGGACCAGGGACCACCGGAGTGTGTAACAAGGAGGACGGAATGAAAGTCGGGCGATTCGTGTGGGTGGCCGTCGCCGGCGCCGTACTGGCGCTGCCCCTGGCAACCTACGCGCAGGAATCCACGCTGAACGGCAGCGTGCGCGATAACACGGGCGGCGTGCTGCCCGGAGTGACAGTCACGGCCACGCATGAAGCGGCAGGCACCACGTTCGTGGGCGTGACGGACGAGGGCGGTCTCTACCGCATCGTCCTCCGCGCCGGCGTGTACCGGATCACGGCGGAGCTGCCGGGATTTGCCACCGTCGCGCGGCCCGGCGTCGAGCTGCTGGTCGGCCGGACGGCAACCTTGAACCTCGAGATGGGCGTGTCGGGCGTGCAGGAGACGGTCACTGTGACCGGCGAAGCGCCCCTTATCGACACCACCTCGTCGAACATTGCCAGCAACATCGACCCCCGGCAGATGCAGGACCTGCCGCTCAACGGCCGTAACTGGATGGATCTGACGCTGCTGTCGCCCGGAAGCCGCCAGAATTCGGCGACCGAGATCCCGTACGACCGCCAGGGCTACTTTCAGATCAACGTGGACGGCCAGCAGGTCACGTTCACGCTGTGCTGCCAGCAGAACCAGCCGCGGTACAGCCGCGACTCGATTGCCGAGTTCGAGCTGACGACGAACCGGTTCGACGCCACCAAGGGTCGTACCGCCGGCATGATGGTCAACGCCATCACCAAGTCGGGCACGAATACGCCGTCGGGAACGTTTTCCGGTTTCTTCCGCGACGACAAGTGGAACGCGAAGGACCACATTCAGAACCGCGTGCTCCCGTACTCCAACCAGCAGTACAGCGGCACGTTCGGGGGCCCGATCATCCGGGATCGGATGCACTTCTTCGGGAACTGGGAGTACGAGCGCGAACCGAGCACGGTCACCTTTTCGAGCCGGTACCCGGCGTTCAACGTCGACCTGCAGGGCCGTCGCACCGAGCTGAAGACCGGGCCCAAGGTCGACTGGCAGTTCACGCCGCAGATGCGGCTGACGTCCCGCTTTAACCGGTACCAGATCGAAATTCCGAACATCGGCACCGGCGGCGCGGGGAACCATCCGTCGACCGGCCGGACGGACGAGCGGATTGCCAACCAGTTCTTCGCGGACTTCAACCAGGTGCTCAGCTCGCGGAGCGTGAACCGGGTGTCGGGCGGCACGGCGTTCCTGCGCTACCTGCTGCAGCCGAATGCCGGCTGGGGGACGACCGGCAACCGCCGCCCGCCGGGCACGAATTCGCTCTTCCGCGACGTCTTCGGGGGCGAGGAGATTGACGGCGGCGTGATGGTGCTCGCGTTCTCCGGGTACAACTTCGGCAACACCAACAACCCGCAGAGCTCCGGCGAGCGCGTGTACTCGATTCGCGACGACTTCACGACCTCGTACGCCGCCGGCGGCCGGCATGACGTGAGGACCGGGCTCGAGTACATCCGCTACACGATGGACACCGCCTGGTGCAACAACTGCAACGGGAGGCTGGGCTTCAACGTCGCACCGCCCGCCAATATCGAGCAGCTCATTCCGGTCTGGTCCGACGCGTCAACGTGGAACCTGCGCGCGCTGTCGCCGCTCGTCGTGGATTACCGGATCAATATCGGCGACTTCGCGTGGGCGATCCAGCGCAATATCTGGGCGGCCTGGATGCAGGACGACTGGTCAGTCGGCAACAACCTCACCGTCAATCTGGGCGTGCGGTACGACAACGACCTGGGCGGCCACGGCGAAGAGATCGAGTTCCAGCCGTGGCTGTCGGGCAACCGGCCCCACGATCTCAACAACATCGCCCCGAGGACCGGCTTCGCCTATTCGGTGGACGATCGGACGGTCATCCGCGGCGGCTACGGATTGTTCTTCACGCAGCTCGAGGCGGACGCGGCGCACCAGTCGCAGCTCCAGATCGAGCACGTGGCGCTCATCGTGCCCAACGACGGGCGGGCGGACTTCGCGGTCAACCCGTTCAACGGGCCCGCGCCCACGTACGAGCAGGTGCTCGCGACGGCGTGCGACGTCACCGGCAACCGGCCCGGCTGCCTGCGGCGGTCCGTCGGCAACGAGATCCCGTTCGGCGATCACGATACCTCCTTCAGCCACATGGCCTCGATCGGCCTCCAGCGGCAGCTCGGCGCGGCGATGTCGATCGAATCCAACTACGTCTGGACGGGCGGCCGGAAAGAGGAGTACGCGCCCAACATCAACCTGACCTACGACCCGGCGACGGGCGCGAACATCCGGTTCCAGGACGTGGCGCGGACCCCGTTCCCGGATTGGGGCGTCGTGCGGGCGGAGATCATGACCAAGCGGTCGAATTACCACGGGTGGGAGAACACCTTCACCAAACGGTTCGCCAACCGGTGGCAGGCCAACGCCACCTATACGCTGGCCTGGTTCAAGGACGAGGACCCCAACCCGTTCACCGTCGAGCTCCAGCGCGGCGCGCCGATCCCGACGATCCTGCACCCGCTCGGGTTCCCCGTCGCGGAGGATATCGGTGGTCTCTACACGCTGGCCGCCAGCGACCAGCGGCACCGCGCGACGTTCAACGGCATCTGGGACATGGGGATCGGGTTCCAGTTGAGCGGCCTGTATTTCTTCGGATCCGGTGAGCGCCGTTCCACGAGCTGGGGCGGCGACCTGCGCAACATGGGCGCCGCCGGCAGCGGCCGGCTGCGCGCGAACGGGACGATCGTGCCGCGCAACAACTTCGTCGGCGACCCGATCCATCGCATCGACCTGCGGCTGACGAAGCGGCAGCGGATCGTCGGCCGGATGACGATCGACGGGATGCTCGAGGTGTTCAACCTGTTCAACCACGAGAACTTCGGGTCCTACACCACGACGGAGAGCAACGCGGCGTACGGCCGGCCGTCGTTCAACGCGAACGTCGCGTACCAGCCGCGGATCGTGCAGCTGGGATTCCGCTTCGCGTTCTAGGGTCAGAGTGAAGGCTTGGCAAACGGGGTCAGACCCTGTGAAGGAGTGCAGGCGATGAAACGCATATTAATGCTCGGGCTCGCGGTCGCGATCCTGGGGAGTCTGTCAACGGCGGTGGTGCTCGCCCATCATGGCGGGGCGGCGTTCGATCAGGGCCAGACGCTCACGTTCAACGGCACGGTGACGGAGATGTCGTTCACCAATCCGCACATACTGATCTACTGGGACGTCGTCAGGAATGGCACGACGGAGAAGTGGTCGGGGTGGTTGACCGCCCCGACCAAGCTCGCCCGGGCCGGCTGGACGAAGACCACGCTGAAGCCGGGCGACAAGATCGAGGTCTCGGGGACCCCGCACAAGGGCGGCAGTCACATCCTGCAGATCCGGAAGCTCATCGCCCCTGGCGGCAAAGAGCTCCCGCTGTTCGAAAACTGATCGGAGGCGTGACATGCGGTACTCGATGATTCGCGCAGCGGCCGCAGGCGCCGCCGTCCTTGTGGTGGGCTGGGCGACGCTGGTCCGGACCCCGGATCTCGCGGCGCAGGGCCGAGCCGCCGGGGCCGCCCCGGCCGCGGCGGCGCCGTCGAAGCCAGCACCGCCCTTAAAGCCAGCACCGCTACGTGACATCAGCGGCGTCTGGATGAAAGGGCGCGCCCCCCAGGGCGTCCGGCAGTTCGACAACGCCGAGTGGACGCCCGGCGAGCCGCCGCCGCTGACGGAGTGGGGCAAGGCCGAGATGGCCAAGAGCAAGCCCAATAATTCGGGCCAGTTCCAGCTCCACGAGACCAACGACCCGGTCCTGACGCGCTGCTATCCGCCGGGAGTGCCGCGCGTGTACTTCCACCCGTACCCGTTCGAAATCATCCAGACGCCGCAGGCGGTGCTGCAGGTATTCGAATACGACCACTTCATGCGGCGCTTTCCCATCGGCCGCCAGCTGCCGGCCGACCCGGACCTGCTCTGGATGGGGACGTCCGTGGGCCGCTGGCTCAACGACACCACGTTCGAGGTGACGACCATCGGCTTCAACACCAAGACGTGGCTCGACCGGGCCGGCGCCCCGCACAGCGAGCTGCTGAAGGTCACCGAGACCTTCCGCCGGACGGCCTTCGACAAGCTCGAGCTCGACGTCAGGATGGAGGACCCGAAGGTGCTCTCGCGGCCGTGGACGGCCACCGGCTATTTCGAGCTGCGGCCGGCGTGGGAGATCGGCGAAATCTCGTGCTCGGGGGATTACTTGGAGTGGCCCGGCGCCTAGTCCGGGCTGGCAGGCAATAACAGCTGGCCGCGGCGTGGTGATACACTCCCGGCCTCACGACGATACGATCGTCTTTTGCGAAGGGGGTTTCTCACATGGCAGCGGACTTCTTCCTCGGTGAATCTCTGGTCGGCGACGGCAACGAGATCGCGCACATCGATCTGATCATTGGATCGAAGAGCGGCCACGCCGGCGCGGCTTTCACCAATGCGCTCGCAAACAACAAGGACGGCTTCACGACGCTGCTCGCCGTCGTGGCGCCGAACCTGCCCGCGAAGCCCGATACGCTCCTCTTCAACAAGGTGACGATCAAGGGCGCCGGGCAGGCGGTGCAGATGTTCGGGCCCGCCCAGGCCGCCGTCGCGCGCGCCGTCGTCGACTCGGTCGAAGCCGGCGTCATCCCGAAGGCCAAGGCCGATGACCTCTGCGTGCTGGTGGGCGTCTTCATCCACTGGGAGGCCAAGGACGACAAGAAGATCTACGACTTCAACTACCAGGCCACCAAGGAAGCGATCCAGCGCGCGCTGGCCAACAAGCCGAGCGTGGACGAGGTGATCGCCGGATCCAAGACGGCCAAGCACCCGTTCAGCCCGAAGTAAGCGGACGAGACGACCCACGAAGGCCGGAGCGGCGCGGCTGCTTCGGCCTTTTCCTCTTTTGTGAGTCCCCCGAGGACCCTTCATTGCGCCGGTTGCTCCTGCAGCTCGACACGTCTCCGCACCCCAGCGTCTTCGACCGCATCGTCGCGCTCGACGCCGGCGCCGACGAGGTCATGAGCTACAGCGGCGTAACGCCGCAGACCGTGCGCGACCTCGTTCATGGCTGCATCTTCACGCGTGGCCCGAAGGACCTGCGCAACACGGCGATCTTCATCGGCGGCAGCGACATGGCGGCCGGCGACAGGCTGCTCGACGCCGTTCAGAAGGCGTTCTTCGGCCCCATGCGCGTGTCGGTGATGCTCGACTCCAACGGATCCAACACCACGGCCGCCGCCGCCGTGGCGAAGCTGCAGCAGGCGTCGGGGACGTTGCAGGGACGCCGCGCGGTGGTGACGGCGGGCACGGGCCCGGTCGGCGCGCGCGCCGCGGGACTTTTGGCGCGGGCGGGCGCGGAGGTGACGCTGACGTCGCGGCGGCCCGCCGACCCCGCGTTCCTCGACGGCCTCACGCGGCGGTTTGGCGGCGCGGTCCGGGCGGTGACGCTGCAGGACGTGTCGCAGGCGGGCGCGGTCCTCGAAGGGGCGGGGCTGCTGCTGAACGCGGGGCCGGCCGGCGTGCAGCTGGTGCCGCGCAGCGCCTGGGCCGGCCGCCCGGGCCTTCGGGCCGCAGCCGACGTCAACGCCGTGCCGCCCGCCGGCGTTGAAGGCATCGACGCGCGCGATGACGGCGCCGAGCGGGACGGTGTCGTGGTGTTCGGCGCGCTCGGCGTCGGCGGATTGAAGATGAAGATCCACTGCGCCTGCATCGAGCGGCTGTTCACGCGCAACGACGCGGTGCTCGACGCCGAGACGATCTCAGACGTTGCTCGTGAGCTGACTTCGCCGAAAGGCTGACGTCAACGCCCAACTCCCAACGCCCAACTCCCAAGGGAGTCAGCTCCTGACGGTTGAGAGTTTCGGTTTGGGAGTTGGGCGTTGGAAGTTGGGAGTTTCGATTGCCGCGAGTGATCGGGATCGATCCGGGCACGATCAGCATCGACCTGTGCGGTCTGGACAATGGCCGGCTGTTCCTGGACCGGTCGCTGCCCACCGCCGACGCGCTCGCCGATCCTTCGATCGTCGTCAAGCTGCTCGAGGCGCACGCGCCGCTCGACCTCGTTGTCGGGCCCTCGGGCTACGGCCTGCCGGTTACGCGTGCCCGCGACCTGACGGATACCGACCTTAAGCTGGCGTTCCTGGCGGCGGTCGGGGAATCCGGCGGCATAGGCGGCCTGCGCTCGCTGGTGCGCGCGCTCGCCGCGTCCGCACTGCCCGTCGTGCTCACGCCGGGCGTCATCCACCTGCAGTCGGTCCCCGACCACCGCAAGGTCAACCGGGTGGACATGGGCACCGCGGACAAGGTGTGCGCGGCGGCGCTGGCCATCCGCGAGCACGCCGCGCGGCGCGGCTGCCGCGAGCGCGAGGCGTCGTTCATCCTGCTGGAGCTGGGCGGGGCATTCACCGCGGCGCTCGCCGTGCTGAACGGGCAGATCGTGGACGGGATCGCCGGGTCAGCGGGGCCGCTTGGCGCGCGCGCCGCCGGCGCCCTCGACGGCGAGGTCGCGTTCCTGGCCGGCTCGATCTCGAAGCGCATGGTGTTCGAGGGAGGCGCCGCCAGCATCGCGGGGCAGCCGGACGGCGATCCACTGGAGTTGTTTGCGTCGAAGACGGCAGCCGGCGCCCTCGCCTTTGAGGCGTACGTCGAGAGCGCGGTGAAAGCAGTGGTCGCGGCGGCCGTATCGCTGGCAGACGCGGACGACCCCTCGTTCAACGTCATCCTGTCCGGGCGGCTGGCGCCCCTGGCACTAGTGCGAGACGAGCTGACGCGACGATTGGCCCCTTTCACCCGCAACGGTACCGTTCACCTGCTCACGGGATTGTCCGAGACTGCAAAGCACGCCGCCCAGGGTGCCGCGCTGTTAGCCGACGGCCTTGCGGGCGGCTCATCGGCGTCACTCGTCGCGACGATGGGGATCCGCGAGGCTCGCGGCAGCCTGCTCGACCACCTCCACGTCATCTCCGCCGACGCGGCGCGGGCGCGGCTCGGAATCGAGCCCTGATGCTATCAACTCCCAACCTCCAACTCCGCAACTCCCAACTCCGCAACTCCCAACATTGGGAGTTGGGCCCATTGGGAGTTGGGCGTTGAACCGCGTCCTCATTGCCGGCCTGTCGACGCGGGCCGCCGCAAATTCGGCCGTAGCTGCGGGCTTCGCCGTGACGGCGATTGACGCGTTCGGCGACCTCGATCTGCATCCGTCGGTGCGCGGAGTCTCGCTGCCGCGCGATCTTGGCACGCCCTTCAGTGCGGCTGCCGCCGCGGGGGCTGCGGCCGGCTTCGCCCCCGACGCGGTGGTCTACCTCGCGAACTTCGAGAACGAGCCGGACGCCGTGAGCGCGCTGGCCCACCGGGGGACGCTGTGGGGCAATCCTCCCGACGTCCTCCGCCGCGTTCGCGACCCGCGGCTGCTCATGAACGCCTTCCGCGAGCGCGGTATTCCCGCGCCCGCCATCAAGCAGGCCGGCGAGGATCTGAAGGAGTGGTTGCTGAAACCGATCGCGTCCGGGGGAGGACGAGGCGTGCGTCTATGGAACGGCAATGACGTGCCGCCCGGCCATTACCTTCAGCAGCGTATTGAGGGAGTGCCTGGCTCTGTGGTGTTCGTGTCGGCTGGCGGCGCGGCGGTGCCGCTCGGCGTCTCCTGGCAGTTGATTGGGGACGCCGCGTTCGGAGCGGAGGGCTATCGCTACTGTGGAAACATCCTCGCGCCCGCCGGCGACCCTGTGTTCGAGCAGGATGAGACGCTGGTGGATCGCGCGTGCGCGATCGCTTCAGCGGCCACGGCGTCGTTCGGACTTGTCGGGCTCAACGGCGTCGACTTCATCGCCGTGGCCGGAGCGGCGCACCCAATCGAAGTGAATCCGCGGTGGTCGGGTGCCATGGAGCTCGTGGAGCGCGCCTACGGCGTGTCATTGTTCGCAATGCACGCGGACGCGTGCGCGCGCGCCGCTCTGCCGGACTTCGACCTCCGACGCGCGCGCCGTGGAGCGCGCGCCGTGGGGAAGGCCATTCTCTTTGCACGGGCAGAGGTGACGGTCGGTGATACGAGGCCGTGGCTGGCCGACGCGTCGGTGCGCGACGTGCCGCAGCCGGGCGAGCGCATTGCTGCGGGCCGTCCCATCTGCACGATCTTCGCGGAAGACGACACCGCCGCCGGCTGCTACGCGGCGCTTGTGCGCCGCGCAGAGCGGCTGTATGCGGAGCTCGAGGCCCGCTCCAGCGCTGGTATGACGCCTGATGGTCATGATAGTTTTATGCGCGATCCAAGGAGTTGAACGAGATGCGGCAGGTAATTCGTGGCTCGGTCCGGGTGTTCGTCGCGATCGGATGCGTGGTGGCAGTGACCGCGGCATCGCCTGGCGCGCAGGAGCGCGCGGGCGGCGCGGCGGTTCCGATGCCGGCAGGTGTCCAGAGCAGCACGCTTCCCGACGGCACATTGATGCTGACCGATGCGAAGGGCATGACGCTCTACACCTACCTGAAGGACACGCCGCAGCAGTCGAACTGCAACGACGGGTGCGCGGTGCAGTGGCCGCCCGTCGTCGCGAGCGGCGCGCCGCCGAGCGATGCCTGGACGGTCGTCACGCGCAACGACGGGTCGAAGCAGTGGGCGTACAGAGGGAAGCCGATCTACGGCTGGATCAAGGACTCGAAGCCGGGCGATATCACCGGCGAGGGTGTCGCCAACGGCGCCTGGAAGATCGCCGGCGTTTACGCGCCGCCGAACCTCGTGAAGGTGCATCTCGCGCACGTCGCCACCACGTTCCAGGACGCGCCGAACCAGCAGGGGCTGCTCGCGACGGCGCTCGGGGAGGCGAAGATTGCCGCGCAGCATGCGGCGCTGGCGGCCAAGGCGGGCGACAACCTCGACGCGATGAAGATGCACGCCGGCCACGTCCTCCACGCCATCGACCCCGGCCTCGAGCGGACCGGCCCGGGCCTGGGCTTCGGCGTGCGGCGCGCAGCGGCGGGAGTCGTCGAGCACATTCAGCTGGCGGCCAAAGTGCCAAACGCGTCGCCCAACGTGCTGACGCTCTCCTTCCACGTGCTGGCCTCCAGCAACAACACCGTGCGGAGGGCTGACGAGATCATCGCCGTGGCGCGCCGAGTCCGGGCGGCCGCGACCGCGGCGGAAGCCGCGCCCGACGTGGCGCGCCTCAACTTGCTGGCGCAGCAGCTCACCTCCGGCCTGGATGTGAACAAGGACGGCCAGATTGGCTGGCAGACCGGCGAGGGCGGTCTCGAGCAGGCGCAGGCGCAGATGCAGCTGATGCTGAAGGGCGAAGGCGGGTAGAGCGCGTCATTCACGCTTCTGCGTTCTCACTTCTCTGTTCGTGTTCTGTTCGGTTCGAAGTTCCGCGTTCGAGGTTCGCGTTCGGCCGGCTTCAGCCGGCCCGGCCGAAGCTTCCCGCAGTGCTCCAACCAAGCACACCGGGTTGGCTGCCCGGCGCGCCGCGGTCTACTTCAAGATTTTCGACGACCCGGATCATTCAGACGACGAACGACGGGAGTTGATGATCGGTCATTCAGCCTCGCAGCGTCTGGTGATCGTTAGCTTCACCGAGCGCGGGCGACGAACCAGGATCATTGGTGCGAGAGAAGCGACGGCGCGTGAGCGTAAAGACTATGAGCAAAACCGCCAAAAGAATTCCACAGCCTGAGGCGAACAGCCTGCGCGGGGAGTACGACTTCGATTACTCGCGGGCCAAACCGAACCGATTTGCAACGCGCATGGATCGGCCAGTTGTGGCAGTCGTCCTCGAACGGGATGTTGCCTCGGTGTTTAACTCGGCCGCCAAAGTCAACGCCCAGCTTCGGTCTGTTCTTGCGACACGCGCCCCCAAAAGACGCCCGTCTCGAGCGAGAAGCAATCGTGGCAAGGCAGGCTGAAACCTGGCCGTCTAAACGGCGCCAATCGCTGCGACCTCTATAGAGACATGGCGTTCAAACCACGGCGTCTCGGTGATTGTCGACCGTCCAATCTTCCCCATCCGGTCTACGACGAGATGATCAACTTAATCCTTGCTGGGTACTGTGGCGAGGATGTCAAGGATGTGCTCTTTGACCCTGCCGCTGGCTATCCGCGTGACGACCATGTCGTCCGTCATGTAGGAACGCTCGAAGAATCAGTGAGGTCGCGGCAAGGCTGAGGCTGCTTCAGGGTTTTTGCGCGTGACGCCAGTCTGGCGATCGACGAGCGCGACTGCTTCGACGAGGCACTCGCTCAGGCCGAGTCATAAGCAAGGCTCGGTGCCTCGGTGTCTCGGTGTTCCGTGGGGTGAGAGGATCCTACCCGCCTACTGAACAAGCGGCGCCCGCGCCGGGCCCATCCCCCGGTACGAGAATTTCTGCACGCGCTTGCCCTCGTAGGTTTCGCCGATGAACAGGTTCCCCTTCGAGTCGATCGCGAGGTTGTGCGCGCCGTAGAACTGCCCCGCCCAGTGTCCGCCCTGGCCGAATCCGCTCACCACCTCCAGCGTGTCACGCCGGAGGATGTACACCTGCTGATTCGTCCCATCGGGGACTATCAGGAACGTCTGCGCAGGATCGGTCGAAAAACCGATGTCCCACACCGACCCGCTGCCGAGCGTCTGCCGGGCGATGAACTTCTCCGCGACGAACGTCCCGTCCTTCCGAAACACCTGGATGCGATCGTTGGTGCGGTCGCAGACGTACACGAGGCCGTCGCGAGCAATACGGACCGCATGGACGATGCGGAACTGCGGCGACGGAACTTCGGGATCGTACTGGCTTGGCCTGTTCTCGTTCTGCACCGCGCCGCTGAAGGGGCTCGGCAACCGCTCCCCGGCCTGCGTGAAGTACTGATCGTCCGGCCTCCTGCCGTACGCGCCCCAGTGCCGTTTGTAGGCCCCCGTCGTCGCGTCGAAGACGATCACGCGGTGGTTCACGTAGCCGTCGGCCACGTACACCTCGTTGGCCTCGCGGTCCACGACCACGTTGGCGGCGCCTCCCAGGTTCCTCGTGTCATTGCTGCCCGAGTTCCGGCCCTTGCGGCCGATCTGCAACAGGAACGTGCCCTGCCGTGTGAACTTGAGCAGTTGCGCATCCTTTTCGCCCCCGCCTCCGAGCCACACGTTGTCCTGGTGATCGATATAGATGCCGTGCTCGAGGTCGGGCCATTCGTAGCCGGCGCCCGGCCCGCCCCACGAGGAGACGAGGGTCCCGTCCTGATCAAACTCGAGGACCGGCGGCGCCGCACGCCAGATCGATCGAGTCTCGTTCGGTTGCAGCGTGCCGGGCCGGTGCACGATCCAGACGTGATCCCGTGCGTCCACGGCCACGCCGGCAACGGCGCCGACGAGCCACCGGTTGGGGAGCGGCTTCGGCCACATCGGATCGACCTGATAGGTGGGCGCCCGCTGCTCGCGCTGAGCGGCGCCGGTGACGCTGTGCCCTGTCGGACCGAACAGGCCGGAGACGAGGAAGACTGCCGCCGGCGCGCGCAAGAAAGAGGTCCGTGTCACGAGGCCCATGATAGGGTAGCCTCGTATTCCGCGACAACGATCAGCGAGAGGAATCTGCCGTGACTACCATGTCAATCGCCAGGGCCGCAGGCGTGGGCGTTTTCTGTGCCGTCGCACTCAGCGCGTGCGGCGGTTCGCAGCCGTCGCAGAACGAGCCCGGGGAAGCACAGGGCGTGCAGGCGCTCGATGCGCAGGGCGCGCCCCTCTACCGCGTGGATCCCTTCTGGCCGAAGCCGCTCCCCAACAAATGGAGCATGCAGCAGATCGTCGACATCGCCGTCGACAGGGACGACCACGTCTGGATCATCAATCGTCCCGTCGACGCCAGGCCCGACGAGACGGGCGCGGGCCTCACCCCGCCCAGGCAGGACTGCTGCGTCGTGGCGCCGGTGATCATCGAGTTCGACCCCGAGGGCAACGTGCTCAACGCGTGGGGAACGCTCGACTACCACGAGGGCTGGCCGGGCCGGCTCCAGACGATCGGCGTGGATCGCGACCGCAACATTTACGTCTCGGGGACGACGCCCGGCGACAGCATCATCAAGTTTTCACCCGACGGGAAGTTCCTGTGGGACTTCGGCCACCGCGGGCCCAAGGTGCCGGCGAACCAGGTGAAGATGAACAACCAGCAGACCGAGATCTTCCCGCCGGGGATCGGCGCGTTCGAGCTCGATGAAGACGCCCGCGAGATTTACATCACCGACGGGTTCCTCAACAAGCGCGTGCTCGTGTACGACCTGGATACCGCGCGGTTCAAGCGCGGGTGGGGTGGGCACGGAATGCCGCTCAGCGAGATCACGAACGAGCCGACGGCGCCGTACACGTGGACGGGCGGACCGCCGCCGGACCAGGCGGACTTCGCGCCGGCGCTCCACTGCGTGCACAAATCACGAGACGGCTTCGTGTACGTGTGCGAGCGCGGGATGAACCGCGTCCAGGTCTTCACCACGGACGGCAAATGGGTGAAGGACTTCCACGTGGCGCCGAACACGCCCGCCCGCGGCGAGGGCTGCGGCGGCATCTGGCACATGACGAACCCGCCCTGCGGCACCGTCTATAACCTGGCGCTGTCGCGCGACCCCGAGCAGAAATACGTCTTCGTGGCCGACGGCACGAACAACCGGGTGTGGATCCTCGATCGGAACGACGGCCGGACGCTGGGATCGTTCGGCGGGAATGGCCGCTACGCCGGCCAGCTCCACTGGATCGACGCGATCAAGGTGGACTCGAAGGGGAACATCTATACCGGCGAGGTCGAGGACGGGAAACGCGTCCAGAAGTTCGTGCCCGTGATGAATTAAACACGAAGGCCACGAAGAGTACGAAGGACACGAAATCCGATTTGCCTTCGTGCCCTTCGTCCCCTTCGTGCTCTTCGTGTTTTCAGTCTTTCCAGGCTGTCGTCGCCGCGCGGAGCTTGCCGCCGTTCACCGGCTGCTCGCTCAGCTCGATACGGCCGTAGACCGGATCGTTCACGTTCGCCAGGATCCCGCCCGTGAACGCGCTCGGGGCGCCCGGGTCGCTCACCATCAGGCCGCGCTGCCGGAGCTGGCCGACCGTGGTCTTGATGTCGTTGGTCTCCATCCCGAAGTGCGTCACCTGCCCGGCCGGCCGCTCCTTGCTGGCCTGCAGCTCGAGGAACGTGTCGCGGCTCACCTGGATGTAGGCGGACATCCCGTTCGGGTTGCGCACGACTTCATTGAAGCCCAGCTTCTGCTGGTAGAACTGCAGCGCGGCCGGCAGGTCCGTGACGCTGATGCCGACGTGATTCAGCCGCAGGTTGGGCCGCGGGCTCTGCGCGACGGCCGACTGGATGCCCGAGCCCACCAGGATGCCGACGGCGAATACGAGAACAGTGCGCATGAACAACTCCCTTCAATACATTCGATTGTGAGGTCACGCCAGGCGGGTCCGCTTTGCGGAACCCGCCCTACGTGTCAGAAATCCCAGCGCATGCCGAACTTGACGATTCGACCCTGGATGATCGAGGTGGGTCTCAGCCACGATCCCCCGTTCACGCCCGAGTACGCCGGGGTGTACGCCAGCGCCGCGTCCGAGTTCAAGGCGTTGTAGAGATCGATGTTCGCGTCGAAACTACTCGCCCCAAGCCTGAAAATCCGGCTGAACCGGAGGTCGAACTGATTGAGTCGGTCCCCGAGGACCGTCCCCGGCTCGAAGGCGTTCACGGTCTTCTGCCCGTTGGCGCCGGCGCTGAACGGGCGGCCGAGCGCCGCCTGCATGTCGGACCCTCTGTAGATGACGCCAGCCTGGATCGCCGTGCCGGGGCGGCTGTAGAAGTTGCCGCTGATGCGGATGCTCCACGGCAGCTCGTACACCGCGAGCATCTTGTACTGCGGTCCCCAGCTCGACACGTTGTGGCAGTAATCCAGCGGCGTGGCGCCGAGCGCCTCGGGCACTTTCGCCACGACCTCGCAGTTGTCGGTCAGCGTCCGGCCGAACGTGACGCCCCCCTGGACGGTCGTCCCGTTCTGGAGGCGTGCGTTCATGGAGATGTCGGCGCCGTTCCACTGCTCCCGCTGCGTGCCGTAGTCGGAGGCCAGCGCGGTCAGCTCGGTGGTCGTGTTGAACGGCCGACCGCTGGCGAGGACCGGGTTGATGTCGTAAACGGTCAGCGTTCTCCCTGCATTCGGCACGCGAGGGTCGTTCGGCACCGTGACGGTAAATTGCCTGAAATCTGCCGCCGTGTTTGCGGTGTTATCGGTCACGAGGAAGCCGCCATAAATACGGCGGTAGTACATCACTTCGACCGACATGCGAGGCATCAGCTCGTGCTGCACGCCGCCGGAGACCTCCCAGTTCCAGGGCCGGATGTTCCAGCCGTAGAGTGACTTCGGATCGCGCGCCGCGATAGCGCGCACGTCACCGAACCCGGCGGTGAGCCACGGGCCGCATTCACCGTTGGCCGCCGGGCTGGCCAGATCGCAGTCGGCCACGCCGTTCAGCCGGCGCGGGTCGCCGACCGGGTAGGTCATCTCGTTGACAGTCCGGGCCGTGCTGGTCACGAGGGCGTTGCCGGGATGAAAGGCCGTGGCGGTATTCACCCCTTCCTGGTAGTCGCCGCGGCCGGCGGACGCTTTCAGCGCCGTCTTGCCCGTGCCGAAGAGATCGTAGGAGATGCCCAGGCGCGGATTGACGTCCTTCCAGAGAAGGACCTCGGCGGCTGGAAACGACAGCGGCGCGGCATTCAGGTAGAGCGACGGCCACGGGGTCGTGTATTCGGCGTTGGACTCCTTCTGGAACTCGAGGCGCAGCGCTCCGTTGAGCGTCACTCGGTTCATCGTCCAGCGGTCCTGCGCGTAGAACCCCAGGTTGTAGTTCAGGTGATAGAGCCGCTCGCCCTGCGGGGCGAAGATCGTCACCTGGTTCAGGACGTAGTTCGTCGTGCGGTACTGGAAGTCATTGGAGTAGTTGGTGGTCTTGTCCACCTTGTACCCCTCCTGGAAATCCATCCCGATCTTGACGTTGTGCGTGCCGGTCGCGTACGTCGCTGCCAGCCGGCCCGTCCGGATGCGCTGCGGGGACTGCCCGGAAATGTTGCCCGGCGCCCCATAGGTCATCGGCGGGACTGCGACGCCTCCGAACGTGCCGCCCGTTTCGACGACCCGCACGCCGAGCGTCTCGCCCGGGCGCGCCCGGGTATTGTTGTCCGCCTTGTGATACAGGAAACCGGCCTCGAAGAGCAGCCGGTTCGTCGCCGTGTAGGTCCAGGTCGACTGCGCGAAATACCGCGGCCAGTCGATGCGTGGCGTCGCCTCTGCAGAAACCGTGGCGTTGATCGTGTAGTAGGGAAACCACTTGTGCTGGTAATCATAGAAACCGGTGAGGCGCATCTTGGGATTCATCGCGTACGTCAGGCGAAGCGTGGCATCCCAGAGGTACTGATAGTCGACCATCGGCCGGCTCAGATCCGCCTCGCGGACGCGCGCCCGCGGATCAACGGGAAAGTAATGGCCTGCGACATACGTGGAGGCCGCGGTGTAGCGCCCCGTCCCCCAGAACCAGAGCCGATCGCGCTGGATCGGCCCGCCGAGGCCGCCGTTGATGTCGAACAGACGCTTGGTGCTCGACGTGCGCGTCAGGCCCCACGGCTGGATTTCCGAGAGGTTCGGCTGGGCCGCCGACAACCGGCTCGTGAGGTTCGAGCTCTGGAGCGACGTGGCCGAGCCGTCCATGAGGAACGTTCCGGAGAACACGTTGCCGCCGGCGCGGGTCAGCGCGTTGGTCTGCACGCCCAGCGTGGGCGAGTCGCCCGACTGTCCCGACAGGACGACGTCAACCTGGTCCCAGAGGAGGGGCGACAGTGCAAACCCGGTCCGTCCGGAGCTGCTCATCAGGTTGCCCACCTTGACGCCGTCGAGCATCTGCACTTCGTCGCCGGGACGGCCGCCGTGCGCGCTGAGCTGCGGGCCCGGGCTGAGCACGTTGGTGCCGCCGACGTCCTGCGTTCCCGACAGGACGACGCCGGTATACATCGCCGCGAGGTTGTACATCGTGCGCCCGTTCGGCACGGCGCGGATCACGTCTGACGTCACCGTGCGCGTGGTGGTGGAGCTCTGGATGTCGACGACCGGCGCCTCGCCGGTGACGGTAATCGTTTCCTCGACCGCGCCGACGCGCAGCTCGGCACTGACCGGCGCCGTGAAGCTCGCGCTGATCTCGATGCCTTCGCGCCTCACCGTGTTGAAGCCGACCAGCGTGAACGTCACCGCGTAGGTGCCTACGGGCAGGCTGACGACCGTGTACTGCCCCGAGCCGTCTGTCACCGTCGTGCGGACCTTCTCGATCAACGCAGGGCTGGTCACTTCGACCGTCACGCCCGGCAGCACGGCGCCCGACGTGTCTCTCACCACGCCGGCGATCGAACCGAGTCCCTGTGCTTCGGCGACATGGGGCGCGGCGACGAGAACGAGCGCTACCACTACGGCTCTTGCCACTACTCGCATTGCTGTTATTCCTCCCTGGGTTTCTGGACTCCGGATGTCGTCCGGGTGGCGAGATCATGCGTCCCGACCGTCCAGCCGTCAAGCGCAAAGAAGCATGTTGACCCGGGACACTGCGCACGATAACGTCTCGGCGCCGGGGCGTTTTCCGTAGGAGAGAAGCATGGCCGACCTGATGAACGTTTCGCGCCGCGACGTCCTGATCTCGCTGGCGCTGGGGAGTGCTGCGGCACTCTTTGACGCGCCCCGCATCTTTGCACAAGGCGCGGCGGCCCGCGGTCGAATCGACGTGCATTTTCACCTTGGCGGGACCGGTGGCTTCGGTGGAGGCGGCAACACCGCCGCGATATCGGCAGCCGCGCGCGCGTCCGTCGAGGATCTTGACCGTGCAGGCACGGCCGCCGGCATCATCTCCGCCTCCTCGTCCGGCGCCGGGACGGGAAGCTTCGAGCAGCGGAACCGGCAGGCGCGCGAGTTCAACGACACCGCGGCGCGCTGGTGCTCGGATCATCCGACGCGGTTCGGTCTGTGGACGAGACTGCCGTTGACGGACGTCGATGCCAGCCTCGAGGAAATCGAGTACGGCTACGGCCAGCTCAAGGCCGACGGGATCGGCCTCGTGACGAGTTACGAGGATGCGTGGCTGGGCGATCCGCGGCTGAAGCCGGTCTATGAGGAGCTGAACCGGCGCAGGGCCGTCGTCTACGTGCACCCCAACGACGCGGCGTGCTGCGGCGGCGCGAACCTGCTGTCCTACGAGAAACAGCATCCGCCGGTGGGAGGATCGTGGCTCGAATACCCGATGAACACGGCGCGGACGATCTTCAGCCTGATGCTGGGCGGGACGATCCGTCAGTACCCGGACATCCGGTTCATCTTCTCGCACGGCGGCGGCGTGACCCCGCTCCTGCTGTCGCGCATCGAGGGATTCGCCAACTGGGATTCCGTGGGTCCGTCGAAGCTGAAGGAACTGTTCCCCGATGGACTGTCCAACGAATTCAGAAAGCTGTACTTCGAGGTGGCGCAGGCGTTCTCGAAGGTGAATATGGACGCGCTGATGGCGCTGGTGCCGACCTCGCACATCCTGTACGGGAGCGACTACCCGGTGTTCCCGGCCGACAACAGCGCGAAAGGGCTCGCGACGCTCGATCTGCCGGCGAACCTCCGCCGGGCCATCGACCGCGACAATCTGGCGGCGCTCCTGCCGAAGTGGAAAGCCTGAGGCGTCTGCGGCGCGGACCTTTACGGTCCGCGGAGAGGTTACGGAGTGTTCTTCGTGAACGTGACCGTTCCGAAATTCACGAACGGTTCTCCGCCCACGGAAATCTGCTGGCGGAGCAGGAACACGAGGGGTGACCGGGTGTCGAGCGTCCCACGCATGGCGACGTTCGTCTCCTTCACCTTCATGGTGGGTTCTTCCCAGAAATACGTGTAGTACCCGCCCGGATCGCCGCCGACCGGCCCCATCCGGATGTGCCGGAAACCGCGGCTGTCGCTCTCGACCCACACGAGATACTTCCGGTTCACATCGTAGGTGAGCTGCAGCGCGGCGGTGTAGGCGCCGTCAGGCCCCTTCATGTCGAACGTGCCTTCGTAGTAGCAGCCCTGGACATGCTTGATGTTCAGCGTTCCGGTGACGTCGCCTTCGCGGCTGAGCGGCGACTCGGGCGCCACCCATTCAACCTGCCACGCGCCGACGAAATAATCAGGGTCGAGCAGCTCTTCCTGATTGGTTGGTCCCGCCCTGCGCGTCTGCTTCCGCGTCTCGGCGATCCCCTGCTTCTGCTCAGCGGTCAGGCACTCGGCGGAAGGGCGGTCCGTCGAGAACGTCGCGACGTATTGCGCGGCTGACGACTCAACCCCAATGCCGATGGCGCACGAGGCAGCCAGGCTGACAACCCACGTGTTCATGTCGATCGTTCGTTTACTTGGCACAGGCGGCGTCGAGCATCTGGAACGACATCGTGTTGATCCGCGGGTCCTTGGCATCCTTGATCAGGATCCCCCGGATGACCATCTTGTGTCCCTGGTGTTGAGCGGGGTTGAAGGCGGCCATATTCATCAGCCGGAACTTTTGTGTCCCGAGCGGCTTGGCGGCCGCCGCCTTCACCGCCTCTGGCGTCGTCGTGGGCCTCCGCTGGAGCTCAGGCGCGCTCGCATTCGTCAGCATCCACATCTGGTTGGGCGCCGGCTGCAGGCAGCCGACGACTTCCACGATATCCACCACCGGCGGGATTTCGCCCACGCCAGGCGGCGCCTGCCGGCCCTCCCTGTTCTGCTGTGCAAGCGCCGCGGCGCTGAGTGTCAGAGCGGCAGTGATGGCGACGGCAAACGTTCTGAAAGGCATGATGGGGAGCCGAAGGATATCGTGGCGCTCCAGGCGCGTCAATACAGGTTGACGGGTCCCGGAAGTCCTGTCATGATCCCGCGCGGGAGTGTGCGTATGAAGAGCTTCGTAACCCCATTCGTGAGCGCGGTACTCGTGCTCGGGGCTTATTCGCTGGCCGAGGCGCAGGTGCCCACGTTCAATAAGGACGTCGCTCCGATTCTCTACTCCAAGTGCGCGAACTGCCATCGGCCGGGCGAGATTGCGCCGATGTCGCTCCTGTCATACCGGGCCGCGCGGCCCTGGGCGCGTGCGATCAAAGCCAAGGTCGTCGCCCGTGAGATGCCGCCCTGGTTCCTGGACGACAACCCGCAGCACCCGGTCGCAGACGCCAACGTCCTGACGCAGGCGCAGATCAACATCCTGGCCGCGTGGGCCGACGGCGGCGCGCCGGAGGGCACAGAACCAGCGCCCCAGCCGCCCCAGTTTGTCGATAACGTGAACGCGGCGATCGGCCGTGCGCCGGAGTACACGCTCTCGACGCCGACGATCGACATCCCGGCCAGCGGTCAGTTTCCCAACATCAACGTCTGGACCAAGACGCCGTTCACGGAGAACACGTTCTTCGAAGCCACCGAGATGCGGCCGACGAACCGCTCGGTGACGCATCACGCGGGAACGTTTGCGCTGGCCATGCCGCCCGGCTCCTCCATCGGCCGCGGGCCGGCATTCAAGGGTGGTCCAGAAATCGACGGCATCCTGACCAAGTCTGATGGCACGATCGACGACGGCGCGGGTGCGGAAGCGGCGGAATTCGCGACCTCCCAGATCTCGCCCGCGTACTTCGACGAGGGTCCGCGCCGCGCGAGGGGCAATACGCACAACGGCATCATCGGGCACTATGCGCCGGCGGGCGGCTTCCTCAAGTATCCGGCGGATATGGTCAAGCGGATCGGGGCGGCGAACCAGTATGTCAACTGGCTGCTGCACTACACCGTGACCGGCAAGCCCGAGAAAGTCCGCATGGATATGTTCCTGTGGACCAGCGATCCGAAGAAGGCGAAGTATGAAGCCGTCGGCTCGCTCATGGACGACGTGGAAATCGTGAACGGCAGGGAGCTCATCGGCCGCGAGCGCCGCCCCTCGATCAAGCCGTTCGAGGACAAGTACACCGTCGTCAGCATGACGGCGTTCGACTCGCCGGTCACGATCCTGAACTTCTGGCCGCACATGCACCTGCGCGGCCGGCAGATGAAGTTCGTCGCGGCGTACCCCGACGGCCACGAGGAAACGCTGCTCGACGTCGCGCGGTACCAGTTCGACTGGCAGTTGTTCTATTTCCTCGAGAAGCCGGTGAAGCTGCCGGCGGGCACGATCGTCCGCGCCGAGACCCTGTATGACAACTCGCTGAAGAACAAGGTCAATCCGGCGCCGCAGATTGAGGTGCCCTGGGGCGCCATGAGCTGGGACGAGATGCACTTTCCGTTCGTCGAGTTCGTGCTCGACAACGACGTGCAGCCGTGGACCAAGCGGCGCAGCGGCACCAATTAAGGTATTCGGGCCGAGCAAGCTCGGCCCCTACGGTCGTCATCAAAACCGAATTCGGGCCGACCAAGGTCGGCCCCTACGATCGCTACGATCGCCATCAATACCGAATCCGTAGGGGCCGAGCTTGCTCGGCCCGTTCGATTTTTGGGGCGCGATGATACAGGTCGCCGGCATCTCCAAGCACTACGGGCCGTACGTGGCGGTCCGAGACCTGTCCTTCGCCATTCCCCGCGGCCAGATCGTGGCGATGCTCGGCCCGAACGGCGCCGGCAAGACGACCACGATGAAGATCATCACGGGGTTCATCGCGCCCTCGTCCGGGTCCGTCTCGGTTGCGGGATTCGATGTCCGGACCAACCGGCTCGAGGCAGCGGCCCACATCGGCTATCTTCCCGAAAACGGACCGCTCTATCCCGACATGACGCCGCACCAGCTCCTGCGCTTCTTCGGCGAGGCTCGGCGCCTGCCCGCGCGGCAGCTCGAGGATCGCATCGGCGCGGTCATCGACGAGTGCGGGCTGACCGACGTGGCGCGGAAGCCGATAGGCAAGCTGTCGAAGGGGCTGCGCCAGCGTGTGGGGCTCGCGCAGGTGCTGCTGCACGATCCGGGCGTGCTCGTTATGGACGAGCCGACCGCGGGACTCGACCCGAATCAGATCCGCCACTTCCGCGCGCACCTGTCCCGGATCCGCCACGCGAAGACAGTGGTGATCTCGACGCACGCGCTGCATGAAGCAGAAGCGATCGCCGACCGGGTTCTGCTGATTCATCGGGGGCGGCTGGTGTTCGACGGACCGCCGGCCGCGATGCGCGCCGACGATTCGATCGAACAGCGCTTCCACGATCTGACGGCGGGAGCGTAAATGGCCGTCCGGGTGTCCCCAGCAGTCATCGCGGCGCTCGGTAAACGCGATCTGTGGCGCTACTTCAATAGCCCAACCGGGTACGTCTTCATCACGCTGTTCATTTTTGTGAGCGGCGTGGCGGCATTCTGGCAGCCGCGCTTCTTCCTGCGCAACCTGGCGACGCTCGACGAGCTGAACGCGGTGTTTCCCTACCTGCTCGCCCTTTTCGTGGCGGCGCTCACGATGGGCACGTGGGCGGAGGAGCGGAAGCAGGGCACCGACGAGTTGCTGCTCACGCTGCCGGCGACCGATCTGGAGATCGTGCTTGGGAAGTACACCGCTGTCCTCGGCATCTATTCCGCGTCGCTCCTGATCTCGCTGAGCCACGTCGTGGTGCTGGCCCGGCTCGGCAACCCCGATCCCGGGCTGCTCGCCGCGAACTACCTCGGGTACTGGACGGCTGGCGCCGCCCTGATCCCCATCGGCATGCTGGCGTCGGCGCTGACGTCGAACGCGACCGTGGCGTTCGTCCTCGCCGCGCTGTTGTGCAGCGGACCGGTGCTGATCGATGCCGCGGCCGGTCTCTTCGATCCGTCGTACGGCCGATTCCTGGCGCACGCGGGCGTGTTCGTTCACTTCAACGAGTTCGCGCAGGGAATTGTGAGCGCGGGGGCGATCACGTATTTCGCCGGCCTGGCCGCGTTGTTCGTCGGCCTGAACGTGGTCGTGATCCGGCGTGGCAGGGTTCCACTCAACGCGCACGTCGCAGTGCGGGCGGCGGCATTCATCGTCGCGCTGGCCGCGGCGACCGTGCTGATGTCGCGGGCGAACGTCCGCCTCGACGCGACGGCCGAACGTATTCATTCGCTTGGCGATGAGACACGCCGGTTGGTCGCGACGCTGCCCGGCGATCGGGCGGTGCTGATCCAGGCATTCGTCAGCCCCGACGTGCCCGAGGAATTCGTCCAGCAGCGTGAGAGCCTGCTCGGCGCTCTTCGCGATATCGAAGCGCTGGCGCGCGGCCGAGCGCAGGTCGTCGTCACCGGGACGACGCCGTATTCCGATGCGGCGCGGCGCGCGCGCGAGCGCTTCGGCATCGTGCCGCGGCTCGTGTCGCGCGCGGATGCCGTGGCGAGCGAGGACGAGGCCGTGTTCATGGCCGTGGCGTTCACCTCTGGCGCCGACGAGCAGGTCATCCCGTTCCTCGAACACGGTCTGTCGCCGGAGTACGAGGTGACGCGCGCCCTTCGCCTTGTGGCGCGGACGTCCCGCAAGCGGGTCGGCATCATCGATACGGATGCCGGCATCCTCGGCGGGCTCGATCAGGCGTCGGGAGCGGCGGCGCGCCGGTGGCGGCTCCCCTGGGCCATCGTGCGGGAGCTGCGCAGGCAGTACGATGTGGTGGAGCTCGACCCCTCGAGCCCGATCGCCGGCCCGGTCGACGCCCTCGTCGTCGTGCAGCCCTCGATGCTGCTTCAGATCCAGATGGACAACGTGCTGGGCGCGATTCGCGGCGGCATCCCGGCGGTGGTCCTTGTCGATCCGCTGCCGGCGATGGACCTGCGGCTGGCGCCGGCGGCGCCGATGGCGGCGCGAGCCAACCCGTACGCCGATCCCACCCAGGCGTTCATGCGGAAGAACACCGGCGACGTGCAGGGCTTCATGGGCGCACTCGGGTTCACGTGGGCGCCGACGCAGATCGCCTGGGACACGTACTCGCCGCATCCCGAGTTTGGCCAGCTGCCGAAGGAGGTTGTGTTCGTCGGGAGGGGAAGCGGCAGCCCGGAGCCTTTCGGCAGGAACCATCCGGCCTCAGCGGGGCTGGAAGAAGTGATGCTGTTTTACAGCGGGCACCTCGATTCGGTGGAAGGCTCCGCCGCGTCCTTTACGCCGTTGCTTCGGACGGGGCCTGGATCAGGAGCCTCCGGTTATTTCGAGCTCGTGCAGCCGACGCCGGCCGGCCCGATCCTGAATCCGAACCCGCCGCGGAAACCGGACGGGCATCCGCGGATCCTCGCCGCCGAAACGCGTGTTGACGGCGACGCGTCGCGCACGTCGATGAGGGTCATCGCGATCGCCGACCTCGATTTCATTTCCGACCAGGCGTTCGAGATGCGCGCGCAGGCGCCGGCGAACGTCAGCGTCGACAACATCGCCTTCTTTCTGAACTCGGTCGACGTGCTCGCCGGGGATCCATCGTTCATCGAGCTTCGGAGAACGCGGGCCAGGTACCGGACGCTGGAGCAGGTGGCGGCGCAGACGCGCACGTTCCTGGCGCGGCGGGCGCAGGAAGAGGAGACGGCGGCCGCGGATGCGCAGGACGCGCTCGAAGCCGCGCAGGGCCGCCTCAAGAGCGCCGTGGAATCGATTGCCAACCGCCAGGACCTCGACCCGCTGGCGAAGCAGGCGATGGCGCGCAACACCGAGGCGGTAGAGGGCCGAAGGCTCGAGGTGCTGCGGACCAACATCGAGCAGGAAAAGGCGATGAAGATCCAGGCGAGCCGGGAGGCGATGGAAGCCGGGATCCGGCAGATCCAGACCACCATCCGCATGACTGCCGTGGCGGTTCCTCCCGTGCCGGTGATCGTCCTGGGCGTGGTGATCTTCCTGCGGCGCCGGCGGCAGGAACGGGAAGCCGCGGCGCTCGCCCGGCGCCTCACGGGTGACGCGTGACCCAGGCCGAGAATCGCACCACGCTCGCCTTCGTCGGTGTGGCGGTCCTGCTGACGATCGCCGCCTGGGCGACCGGGCCGCGCGTCGACACGCCAGCCAGTCTGCTGGACCGCGGAGCGACGTTCTTTCCCGGATTCACGGACCCGGCGCGCGCAGCATCGATTGAGGTCTTCGAGTTCGACGAGCCCACCTTCGTCGCCCGGCCGTTGAAGGTCGTCAATCAGAACGGCTCGTGGACGATTCCGTCTCACTACGACTATCCCGCCGACGGATCCGAGAAGCTCGCCACGACCGCCGCCGCCCTGATCGCGCTGACAAAAGACGACGTGGCGAGCGAGAACGCCGCCGACCACGAGCGCTGCGGCGTGATCGATCCGCTGGACGAGACAGTCGCCACCTCGAAGGGCCGCGGTACGCGCGTCGTGGTCCGCGGCGCGGTCCGCGGCGCGGACGAAGCCGTGCTGGCCGACATCATCATCGGGGCGCCGGTCGAGGGGCGCGACCAGATGCGCTACGTCCGCGTGCCGGGCCAGACGCGCACGTACGTGGCACGCGTCGGCGCGCTGAGCGTGTCGGCGAACGTCGATGACTGGATTGAGCGCGATCTGCTGCAGGTCGATCGCGACGACATCGACGGGATTGCCATCCAGCACTATGTCGTCGGAGCCGGGCGCGACAACGTGGCGGACGGCGAGCGGCTCCTGCTTCGCCGTCAGAATCGCGACGTCTGGACGCTGGCGGGCATCGCCGCCGGCGAACGCATCAATACCTTCCCCATGAACCTGCTGGTAACGACGCTCGACGACCTGGCGATCGCTGACGTGCGGCCGAAGCCGCCCGCGCTGACTGCCGCGCTGGCCGGGACCGGCGGCGCCAGGATGTCGGCCGCGGACGCCGCCGACCTCGAGACGAAGGGGTATCTCACGACGAGCGACGGCGGGCTGGTGCCGGTGGGCGGAGAAGTGTTCGTCCGCACCGGCAGCGGCATCGGCTTCCAGCTTCGCTTCGGCGACATCGTCCACGGCGCCGACACGGCCGCGGAGGATCGCTACCTGATGATTTCCGCCGGATTCACGCCCGCCGCGCCGGGCGAGACGCCGACGAAAGAAGTCGAAGCGCGCCTCGCGCTGCTCCGCGCGAGGTTTGCAGCCTGGTATTACATCGTGTCAGGAGAGAGTTACCGGCGGATCTTGCTCGGCCGAACAGACCTGCTTGGACGTACGTAGTGTCCGGCTTTAGCCGGACCTCTTGAAGTAGTGGGGACGGCTCGGTTTCTTGCGATCGTGGGGGCCGACTTCCTGGCCACCGAAGCTACGGAGCAGCGAAGGTGGCGGCCGGCTCAGGAGCATTCCAGGTCGCCGTCCGTCATGCCGCGGTGCCGCCGCCGGCGCTCGCCACCCCACCGCGCAAGCGTGTGCGGCGGGGACCCCGGTGCGCGCCGGAAATCGGTTTCCGCTCGGCACTCTGACGCATGCGCGGCGAGGAGCGGCTGGTTCGATGCCGCATCCATCACGCGGCTAGGAATTGTCCTCTCCAGATAGCGCATCTTCTTATGACCTGCTTGTGTACGGCGCTAGCAGGGTTCAGCGCGCCTCGCGGCCATGGAAGACGCGCAGCATCACCACCCGGTTACCGTCATAGCGATACTGGAACACGTAGGTTCCGCCGAGCACCTGCATCACGATCTGCCGGTACTCTTCACGCGTCGAGATGGGACGACCGAGT
>Ga0209640_10000444_pt1 | contig 31607 bp, 23 predicted proteins | sample RifCSP10_1_FD_184018 | JGI IMG/M metagenome (GOLD analysis project Ga0209640, IMG submission 184018) | Soil microbial communities from Rifle, Colorado - Rifle CSP2_sed 10_1 (SPAdes) (version 2) | ecosystem: Environmental > Terrestrial > Deep subsurface > Rock core/Sediment | place: Rifle... | reverse complement strand
TTCGCCGACCGGGCGCGCCTGGCCTGGACCGGCAACGGCGACGCGAGCACGGAGATCTTCACGACGACGGTCCGCCCCTGACGGTGCGGCCTCGGGCCGCCCTGGCTGGCCCGGCGCCGATGGCTCGATTGGGGGCTGATCGCCTTGCCCCGGCGTGTCCCAAGGAGGCATACCGAGGCGGTTTCGAGGCCCTCGACACCCAGCGCGAGATTCCCCGTGCGTCGACGCACCGGGCCGTCCGAGCCCCGATCTGCCCCCCGCTTGCCGAGTGGCCGCCTTCACGCCGGCGACTCCGCCCGTCATCCTCGCAAGCTGACGGCCCGACAGCTCTCGCGCTCGATCCCTCTCGCCGAGCTTGCACTGGCACCCTGGCGCCGCGGTGCCGCCCGTCACCGGATTCTGGGTCCCACACCGGAAGTCCGGCGAGCGACAACGGCGCACCTGGGTTAGCCTTCGGCCATGGAACGGATTCGGATCCGCTGGGCGGCCCTCGTGGCGGCCCTTCTACTCATCGTGTCGATGGCTGGTGTGGCCGTCGCCACGCACCTCGCGCAGCCCTCCGCAGTCGGCGCGCCGCACGTCCAGGCGGCCCCTGCGGCCGAGGACGAAGACCAGGACGCGGATGAGGACACCGACGAAGACAGCGACACGAATGAGGACACCGACCAAGTCACCGGCACGGATGCAGACTCCGACGGCTCCCAGGGCGAGCACGGGGCCGCGGTCTCGGCCGTCGCACAGAGCGATGCCGTCGGCGGCCCGAACGATAACCACGGCGGTGCGGTGAGCGCCGTCGCCCGCGGCGACCACGGTCCCTCCGCGGAGGTCGTCACGGCGGCGCCAACGTCGCACGGCGACTCCGCCGCCCACCGTCAGGACGCCGCGCACCGGCCCTGACCGCGCCGGGGACCGCTCCGGCCGCGGTAGTTCCATGCCCCCGGGACATAGGATTCGCGCCTGAGCCGTTACGGACGTCCTGCCCCGGGGCTCCTCGACCCCGGATTCATGTCCGCGGGGCATCGATCTGCGGCCAGCGGACGCATGAGGCTCTCGTCGGCTGGGGCCTGGCTCGAGAACGATGCCTGCCGGACATCGGTTCGAAACCAGGCGCCGGCGGCAACCTGCCACTTGCCCTTCCAGCGCGCATCCGATGCCTGGGGGGCATGGTGTCGCCGCGGTGTCGCCGCCCAGACACGAACGCCTCGGAAACTCCACAGCCCTTCGATTCCCCTACGATGAGGGCGTGCCGCCCGTCATCTCCCGCCGCGCACCGCTGACCGAGCTCCACTGCCACCTCGGCGGCGCCGTGGCGCCGGCGATCATGTGGGGCATCGCCCACTCCCAGGGCATCAAGCTGCCCACCAAGGACTACTGGGAGTTCCGGGAGTTGATCACCGTGTCGGCGCGGCACGGGCGCTCCTTCGACGGCTACCTCCAGCTCTTCCACTGGACCGAGCTCATCCAGTCCTCGCCGCTGGCCGTGGAGCGCTCGGTGTACGAGGTCGTCGGGGGCGCCTACCGCAAGAACAACGTCACCACCTGCGAGCTGCGTTTCAACCCCATGAAGCGCAACCGCGGCGGCGAGCAGGATCTCGACCACATCATCAGCGCCGCCATCCGCGGCATGGACCGCGCGATGCTCGAGTACCCCATCACGCCGGGGCTCATCTTCTGCCTCGACCGCGCCTTCCCCTACGCCCTCAACGAGATCATCGCGGAGAAGGCCATCGCCTACCACGGGCGCGGCGTGGTGGGCATCGACATCGCCGGCCCCGAGAGCCCGACCTTCCGCCCGCGCGACTACCGGCGCCTGTTCGATCGCTGCCGGCGCAGGGGGCTCGGCGTCACCGTCCACGCCGGCGAGGCCGGGCCGGTCGAGGAGATCGCCGAGGTCATCGAGCAGCTGGAGCCGAGCCGCATCGGGCACGGCGTCAAGGCCGCCTACGACCCGCGCACGATGGCCATGATCCGCGAACGCGACATCGTGCTGGAGATCTGCCCCACGAGCAACCTCAACACGCGCGTCGTGTCCGGCTGGGACGAGTTTCGCTGGATCTTCGACACCTTCCGGCGCAACGCCGTCCGCTTCACCATCAACACCGACGGCCCGGAGATGCTCAAGACCTACATCCGCGACGAGCTGACCTCGCTCGGGCGGTTGGGCATCCTCAGCCCCGAGGAGCAGGCGCAGTCGGCCGAGTGGGCGCGCCAGGCCTCCTTCGTCGAGGGCGTCAGCGACGTGCCGCTGCCCAAGCGCCGCCCGCCCGGTCGCAGCCAGCTGGAGCGGGAAGAGGCGTAGCCGACCCTGTGGGTCGGAGACCGCCGCTCACGCTCGGGCCGGAGCCTCGATGCGATACGTGCAGGTCCGATCCCCGGCGGCGATGTGGGCCTCGCGCGTGACCCTGGCGCCGAGCACCTCGCGGAACAGCTCGAGCTCCGAGCGGCAGGCCTCCGGCGTGCCGCGGGCCACCTCGAGGATGGCGCAGTTGTGCTCGCGCAGGCGGATGGCCCCGTCGGGGGCGATCTCGATCGGGTCGGCCGCGTGGTCGTCCGGCGTCCCCCTGGCAGCTCCCGCTCGGCACTCGCACAGGTACCCCTGCTCGTCCTGGATGATGGCCAGCTCCCGGACGCGGTCGGCGAGCGGGGCGCCGTCGAGCCCCCGGTCCGCGAAGCGCCGGCGGATCTCCTCGCCCTGGCGGCGCCGTCGCTCGGCGAAGACGGCCTCGATGAGCGCCTCGTCACCGACCGCTTCGAGCGCCTCGAGCAGCCCGTGCGCGAGATCCGCGTAGTTCGACGGGAAGAGCGCCTGCGCCGCCTGGTTCAGGTCGTAGCGATGGCGCGGCCGGCCCACGCCGTGGCGCTCCGTCGTGCGGGACACGAGCCCGGCCGTGTCCAGGGCGCGAAGTTGCTGGAGCACCGTCGTGCGGCTCATGCCGAGCTCGATGGCGAGGAAGTCCGGCGTCGCAGGGCCGAGCCGCCGGAGGGCGACGAGGAGCGCCTGGCGGGCCGAGGCAGTGCCGTGCGGCGTGGACGCTGACGCTTCCTCCATGGCGCCGCCGAGCGTAGCACCGAGCGCCCCCCGCCGTTGCGGGCTGAGGCGGGGCCCAGCCGACAGACCAACGGGCGCCGCCATACTCCGGGGGCATAGGAATCGGCCTGGGCGCCCATCCCGGGCCCGTCTTCCGCGGCGCCAGCTGCGGTTCCATCCCGCCGGGGCATGGATCCGCGCCTATCAGGGTGGGAGCGACGGCCATCTCCTCGCCTACCTCGGATCCTATGCCTCGGACAGATGGGGCCGTCTGTCCGCCGCCCACCAAGCGCCGCACCACCCGGCCCGCCGCGTGCTAGGCTCGCCGTCCGTGGACCTCGACCTCCCCCCCGAGCACGAGCTGCTGCGCCGGACGATCCGCGACTTCGCCGCGAACGAGGTCGAGCCGGTCGTCGAGGAGCACGAGCGTAACCGCCGCTTCCCGACCGACGTCGTGGCCAGGCTCGGCCCGATGGGCCTCCTCGGTATCCCCTATCCCGAGGAGGAGGGCGGCGCCGGCCTCGACACCCTTGCCTACGCCATCGCGGTCGAGGAGCTGTCACGGGTCTGGGGTTCCCTGGGCATCATCGTGGCCGCGCACACGAGCCTCGGCTGCGGTCCGCTCCACCTTGCCGGCACGCCAGAGCAGAAGGAGCGCTTCCTGGTGCCGATGGCCCAGGGCCGGGTGCTCGGCGCCTACGGCCTGACCGAACCTGAGGCGGGCTCCGACTCCGGTGGCACACGCACCGCCGCCCGCCATGAGGACGGCCCCGGAGCCGGCAGCTGGGTCATCGACGGCCGCAAGCGCTTCATCACCAACGCCGGCCAGGCCGGCACGTACGTCATCACGGCCCGCACCGGCGCCCGCCACGACGGCTCGCCGGAGATCAGCGCCTTCATCGTCGAGGCCGGCACGCCCGGCTTCACGGTCGGCCGGCTCGAGGAGAAGATGGGACTCCACGCGAGCGCCACGGGCGAGCTGCTCTTCGAGCGCTGCCGCGTCCCGGCCGAGCAGATGCTCGGCGGGCGCGGCGACGGCTGGAAGACGTTCCTCAAGACCCTCGACGGCGGTCGTATCTCCATCGGCGCGATGGCCGTGGGCCTGGCCCAGGCGGCCCTCGATGCCTCCGTGGCCTACGCCCGCGAGCGCCGGCAGTTCGGCCGGCCCATCGGCACCTTCCAGGGCGTCGCCTTCATGATCGCCGACATGGCCACGGAGATCGACGCAGCCCGGGCCATGGTCTGGCGCGCCGCCTGGCTCAAGGACCAGGGCCGCGACTACGCACTCGCCGCCGCCGAGGCGAAGCTCTTCGCCTCCGAGGTCGCCCAGCGGGCCACGAACGACGGCGTGCAGATCCACGGCGGCTACGGCTACGTCGAGGAGTACAAGGTGGAGCGCTTCCTGCGCGACGCCAAGCTGACCGAGATCGGGGAGGGCACGAGCCAGATCCAGCGGCTCGTCATCGGCCGGCGGGTGCTCGGCCTCAAGGTGGTCTGATGGCGCCGCCGTCCCGCCCCGCGGACCCGCGCGAGACCGAGACGATCCGGCGCATCGTCGCCCGCCTGGAGGCCTTGCCACCGGATCAGGCGGCCATCGTCGGAGGCTTCGCGTACGTGCTCGGCCGCACCGCCTACGCGGACCTGCACGTCAGCGACGACGAGACGGCCGAGATGGAGCGCATCCTGCGCGACTGGAGCGGCCTCGACGAGGCGCTGGCCGTGCTCGTGGTCGAGATCGCGCACCGGCAGGCGACCCTCGAAGGGGCGACCGAGGACTTCCTCGTCACACGCCGCTTCCGCGAGATCTCCACGCCCGAGCAGCGCGAGCAGCTCCTGCACTGCATGTTCGCCGTGGCCACGGCGAACGGCGACACGATCAGTGCCGAGGAGAACGCCACCATCCGCCAGGTCGCCGACGAGCTGGGCTTCACGCTCGCCGAGCTGAACGTCGTCCGCCGCCGCTACGCCGACCGCCTCTCCGCGTTGCAGCGCGGCGGCTGACCCGACACGCGGCCAGGTCCGGTGCCACGCCTAGTGACATCGCCAGTGGCGTCTGACCGTGATGCCTGACGTACGTCAACCGGCACAGCGTCAGCCGCCGTGGCCGACCCGTGTCGGCGACAGCCCCATGCTCTATGTCACCCGGCGAACGCATCCGTCAGGGCCTGGAGCCGGGATCCCGAACCTGAGGGGCGGGTCGCGGCGCGCGAACCGGCGAGCGCTTCCCGGGGTGACATTGGACACGCGTGCGCGCCGCACTGACCGACCCGTCGCCGCCGCGTCCGGTCGGGCGGCCCTCAGCCTCTCGCCGGCGCCGCTCTTCGGATCGCCTCCACCGCGAGCGGGTTCTCCAGCGCCGAGAGGTCGCCCGGATCCAGCCCCAGGTAGGCGGCGCGCGCCACGCGGCGCATGACCTTGCCGCTGCGCGTCTTCGCCAGCTCGGGCACGACGACCACGGTCTCCGGCTTCAAGGCCCTGCCGAGAGACGCAACGACCGTCGCAGAGATCGCCGCCCGCAGATCCACCGAATCCACCTCTCCCCGGCGCAGCACGCAGAAGACCACGATCGCCTCGCCCTTGACCTCGTGAGGCACGCCCACGGCCGCGGCCTCCAGCACGGCGGGATGTCCCACCGCGGCTGACTCCACCTCGGCCGGCCCCACCCGTTTCCCGGCCACCTTGAGCGTGTCGTCCGAGCGACCCTGGATGAACCAGTGGCCGTCCTCATCCACGAGCGCCCAGTCTCCGTGCACCCACACGCCCGGGAAGCGCGACCAGTAGGTCTCCACGTAACGCTCCGGGTCCCGCCAGAAGCCGCGGGTCATGCCCGGCAGCGGCGCCCGGATGGCCAGCTCGCCGACCACGCCTCGGACGCTCTCTCCGTCCGGTCCCAGGACATCGGCTGCCGTGCCCACGTTCGGCCCGGAGAAGCCACAGGGCTTCATCGGCGTCAGCAGGTTGCCGCTCACGATGCCGCCGCTCACCTCCGTGCCGCCGCTGTAGTTGACGATCGGGCAGCGGCCGCCGCCCACCTGGCGGAAGAACCACCACCACGGCTCCGGGTTCCAGGGTTCGCCGGTCGAGCCGAGCACCCGCAGGCCCGACAGGTCGTGGGCGCGCACCGGGTCGGCGCCGTGCGCCATCAGGGTGCGGATGACGGTCGGCGAGAGCCCGAGGTGGGTGACGCCGTGGCGGGCCGCGATGGCCCACAGCCGGTCCGGCGCCGGGTAGTCGGGCGTGCCTTCGTACATGACGAGCGCCGCGCCGCGCAGCAGGGCTCCGGTGATCGCCCAGGGACCCATCATCCAGCCGAGGTCGGTGACCCAGAAGAGCCGATCCCCGGGCCCCAGGTCGAAGACGTGGGCGAGGTCCTGCGCGGCCTTGACCGGGAAACCGCCGTGGACGTGGACGGCGCCCTTCGGCCGGCCGGTGGTGCCCGAGGTGTAGATGAGCATGAAGGGCGTCTCGGGGTCGGTCTCGGACGTTTCGCGCAGCGGCTCCACCGCGGGATCCGCCAGCGCTTCGTCCCACCAGACGTCCCGCCCCGGCTTCCAGGGCAGCTCCCCGAGAGCCTCGCCGAACCGCCGCACGACCAGTACCTCGCGCACCGTGGGTGCCGCGGCCACGGCCGCGTCGGCGGTCTCCTTCAGCCGCACGATCCCCCCGCGACGGCGGAAACCGTCTGCCGTGACGAGCAGGGACGCCTCGCAGTCGGCCAGGCGCGCGGCCACGGCGGGCGCGCCGTACCCGGAGAAGATCGGCGTGAAGATCGCCTGGAGCTTGCCCAGCGCCAGCACCGCGATGGCCGTCTCGGGCAGCATCGGCAGCAGGATCCCGACGCGGTCGCCGGCACGAACGCCATGCGCTTGAAGCATCCCGGCGGCGAGGTCCACGGCCCCCCGCAGCTCCTTGTTGGAGTAGCGCCGGACGTCGCCGTCCTCACCCTCCCAGGCGATGGCGAGTCCCTCCGGATCACGGGCCGCACGACCATCGACGGCCGCCGAAGCGTGGTTGAAGGCGCCGCCGCCCCACCAGCGCGCCCACTCCACGCCGCCGGAGAGGTCCAGCGTGGACGTCGGCCGGCGCTGCCAGTCGAGCGCCAGGTCGTCCGCGGCCGCCGCCCAGAACCAGGCCGGATCCACGACGGCGCGGGCCTGGAGGGCCTCCAGGTCGGGCTCGCCGATGGCGCGCAGGAATCGGGCCAGGAGCGATGCGGCCGCGGTCGCGGGATCCGGTCGCCAGGCGACGCCGGCCACGTCGCGCCCGAAGGTCGGCCAGGGATTCGAGGCGCCGGGGCGGGTCACCCGCCCATCCTAGCGCCGGGAGGCTAGGGCTTCGGGACCTCGGTGAAACGCACCACCAGGCGCAGTTCGCCGTCGTCGCCGACGCAGGTCTGCATCGACAGGGAGCTCTGCGACTGGGCCGCGTAGGCGAACCCGACGTCACCGTCCGGCGGCACGACCTTGTACCAGGCCAGCTCGAAGTAGTGGACCTCGCCCTGCGGGTCGGCGTAGATGGCGACCAGGCCCCTGTCCAGCGTGCCCGCGTAGTAAGCCTTGTAGAGCGGGTAGAACTTGCCGAAGTTGTGAGCCAGCAGGTAGACGTTGTTCTCACCGGCACATCCCCAGCGATAGACCACGTCGCCGGGCGTCTCGCTGCGGCTGCAGGGGAATTCGTAGACCCTCTGGCTGATTCCGAGCTTCGGGAACCAGAAGCGGTTCTGGCCCGTGTAGGTCGGTGCGACGGCCGGCTGGGGCGCCTGGGGCTTCGGCTGCGCGGCCTCGGCCTTCGCCTGCGCGGCGGCCTTCGCTTCGGCTTCGGCCCGGGCCTTCGCTGCCGCTTCGGCCTCCGCCTGGGCCTGCGCGGCGGCTTCGGCTTCGGCCGCGGCCTGCGCGGCGGCCTCCTCGACAGCGCGGTCGGCGGCCCGCTCGGCACGCCAGTCGGCGGCGGCGGAACGCAGGTCGTCCAGGCGGATGTCGAAGGTCTCGGGGGCGGCGGCGGGGGTGGTCGAGACGCGGACGGGGATGTCGGCGCTGACGCCCTGCGCGGGCACCTCGCCGACGACGGTGGGCGGGAGGGTCGATGCGGGCGCGCTGGCGGTGGCGCTGCCGGCGAGGAGTGTGCCGGCGGCGACGACCCACCAGAGCAGGGCGGCGGCGCGGATCCGCAGGCGGTTCGGGCGGTTCGGAAGGGTCTTGCGGTCCATGTCGCAAGACTCGATTCGGAGACCCTCGAAATCGCTGGCCCGTTGGTCAGCTACGGGTCAGACGGTCGGGCTGCCCCCTCCGGCAGGTCCGTCTGGGACCTGGTGGGGCGGGTTTCAGCCGCGCTGCGCGGTGCCCCGGTCGGACCCGTGCGGAGAGGTGCGGTCGGCGTACGGCGAGTGGACTACTCGCTGGTGCGATACGGGCCCCAGCGGACTGGTACCCCCGCCAGCCGAGTGGTGCGCGCGGTCACCGGCGCGTGGCGGGGCGGTGTCAGGGCGCGCCGGACGTCGTCGGCTGCGGGGTCAGGTTGGCGTCGTTGCCCCGCGGGATCCCGCCATCCCCCGCGGCCACGAGCAGGCCCGATTCCAGGGCCGCTCGAAGCTCGGGCGACCAGCCGTCCCCGAAGGCCCGGTAGGGGCTCACGTCGACCCGGTCCACCGGGCCGCCGACGCGCGCCGAGCGGGCCTCGAACTCGCCCTGGCAGGCATCGACCGCCGGCGCACCGTCCGTCCAGCGCACTCGGTTGCGGAAGCGGAAGAGGTAGACGTCGCGCCGCTGGCCGCCGGCGTCCATGGAGACGACGACGTGGATGGCGTTGTCGTCGAGCGACGGATCCGAGCAGCCCGGGTCGCCGCTCGTCCGCTCGTGGACGGCGACGCCACGCAGCGCCCACTGCTCGAAGATGCCGATCGCGTCGGCCGGCGTGGGCAGAGGCATCGTCGTGACGACCGAGCCGCAGGCGGCGATGGTGAGCGCGGCGACGGCGACGAGCGCGTTGGACCGGCGCGCGCAACGAGGGGACATGGTCGTCAGGCTACCCCGTCAGCGCCGGGCGCGCCGCTTGGCCTCTCGGAGACGCGTCAGGGTGTCGGTGTCGGCAGGCGGGGTGCCTGGCTCCGCGGGCGGCGGCGCCTCAGGGGTCGGCTCAGGCACCCGCGGCGCCTGTGGTGTCGGCGACGAAGGTGTCGCACTCTCGCTCGGTCGCAACAGCGCGGCGCGCGACCTGGTCCCGGCCGCCCGCTCCTTCGCCGCCAGCATCCCGCCCACGGCGGCGGGTCGCGCGGCACGCCCGCGCAGGCGCATGACCACCCACTCGCGCGCGGCCACGAGGTCGCGCCGCGCGAGCGAGACGCGCCGCACGGCGACGTCGATGGGGAAGAGGAGCAGCGCCAGGACCAGCAGCAGTGGCCAGAGGTCGGTGGCGAAGGCGGTCGAGCGCAGGTCGTGGACCCAGGCCTCCTCGGGCAGCTCGATGGCCCGCCCGCCCGTCGCTGCGCGGAGCGTCGCCAGCAGGCGCTCGTTGGCCCCCAGAAGGCGGTACTCGGCCGGGGTCGGCGCCACCAGGCCCAGGGTCCGCCCGAGGTCGGCCACGCCCTCACGCTTCTGGAGCACGCGCAGCGCATAGGCGCCCGGCTCCAGCCGGCCGAGGTCCTTCTCGTAGACGCCCGGGGCGACCTGGTCGAGGGCGACGACCTGCTGACCCAGCTCGGGATCCACGATCGTCACCGCGGTGTCGTAGAAGTCGCGCGGCGTGCCGTCGGTCTCCACGGACGTCACGCGCAGCCGCGTTTCGTCGCCGTTGGTGACGAACTCGGCCTCGATGCCACCGGTCTCCTCGCCGGGGAAGGTCCAGGCCACGAGCTGGCTGAAGAAGCGGTCGAAGCCCTGCCAGGCCACCCACGACTTGGCCCAGCGACCGGTCGCGTCGGAGGTCCAGGCCACCGAGCGCCCCAGGCCGTACTGCCACTGGGCCAGGAGCGGGTCGTCGCGGCCGGTGACGAGGACGGTCTCGGCGGCCGCCTTTGCGGTCGTGCCGTTGTAGCCGAGGAGCTTGGGGAGGCCCGCCTCGAGGCCCTTGAGGATGGGCGATGAGCCCGTCTGGATGGGGAAGAACGCCTCCTCGACGATCTGCTGGCCGGAGACCTGCTGCGTCTCCTTGAGGAAGATGTCGGGGATCGAGGCCGGGTTCGGCGCGGGGTAGAAGCGGCCGCCGCCGCGCTCGGCCAGCGTACGCAGGATGTCCGCCGCGCCGCCGCCGGCGCCCACCGTGGAGAGCGTGATGCCGGCCGCCGCCATGCGCGTGAGGAGCGCCTCGTAGTCGCCACTGCGCGACCAGCCGTCGGTGAGCAGCACGATGTGGCGCCGCGTGGCGGTCGTCTTCTCCAGGGAGGCGACCGCTTCCGAGAGGCCGGCGAAGATGTTCGTCTGGCCGTCGGCCTTGATGCCGGAGATCTGGCTCTCGACGTCGCCGACGTTGCCCAGCGGCGCGGTGCGGATGGCCCAGTGCGCGTCTTCGTCAAACGCTACGACGCCGAACTCGTCGCGCGCGGTCAGGGCGGCCACGGCGCGCAGGATGGCCTCCTTGCCGATGTCCACCTTGGGGATGCCCGCGATGGCCACGCCCAGCTCGCGGTTGGCCACGCTGCAGTGGCAGGCGTCCATGGAGCCGGACTTGTCGATGACCACCACGAGCGCCACGTCGGGCTGCTTCTGCCGGTCGCGCACGTCCATCTCGACCGGCAGCGTCTCCTCGAGCGGCGTCTTCTTGTAGCCGCCCGCGCCATAGGAGCGCGGCCCGCCGATCATCACCAGCCCGCGCCCGAGGTCGCGCGTGAAGGCTTGCATGGCCAGCATCTGCTGCTGGCTCAGGCGCGTGCGCGGCGCGTCCACGAGCACGACCGAGTCGTAGGCGGCGAGGCCCGTCAGCGAGCCGGGGACGGCCTCCGGCGCGACGGTCGTGACATCCTGCTGCTCGTGCTGAAGCGCGGCCACGAGGTTCGCCGCCACCTCCTCGTCGCCGGCCACGACGAGGATCCGCGGGTCGCCCTTGACGATCGTGTTCGAGTCGGCACGGTCGTTCTGGGCGAAGGTGTCCCGGCCCGCCTCGACGAGCGCCCGGAAGGTGTGGAAGCCGGCCTCGGTGGCCCTGGTGCGGAAGACGACGGAGTTCGAGCCGGCCTCCAGGATCACCTCCCTCGGTGGGCCGATCTGCTTGCCGTCGCCGAAGAGGCGCACGGTGGCCGGCTGCTTCACCGTGGAAGTGATGGTGACCGTGGCCTCGATCTCCTCGCCGACGCGCGCCGTGGCCGGCGTGCGCAGCCGCTCCACGATGACCTCGTCGGCGGCCAGCTCCCCGACGAGGTGCGTCTCCACCTGGACGCCGCGCGCAGCGGCGAGGGCGGCCTCCGACGGGCCGCGGCCGGTCGTGTCGTTGCCGTCGCTGACGAGCACGATGCGCTTCTGCGTCTCGTCGGGGAAGAGGGCCGCCGCCAGGCGCAGCGCGGCGCCGATGTCGGTCGCGCCGCGCACGGGCACCGACGCGACGGTGGCCATCTCCTTGAGCTCGCTGGGCAGGCGCTCGACGAGCGCGTCGCCGCCGAAGGCGACGATGCCCGAGCGGTCGCCGTCGGGTGTCTTCTCGATCGCCTGGCGCACGAAGTCGACCGCCGCCGTGCGCCCCGGGGCGCCGACGGAATCCGAGAGGTCGAGCACGAAGACCGTGGTCAGCCTGTCCACCGGCAGGACCAGCTGGAGCCCCGCCAGCGCCGACACGACGAGGGCCAGGAGCAGGATCCGGATGGCGACCGCGACGCGGCGCCGCCCACGCGAGAGGTGGTGGCGCGCAGCGCGGCTGAGCAGCAGCGTCAGCCCGACGGCCGCGACGAGCAGCCACAGCAGGCCGGGCGCGGTGAGGGAGAAGCCCATCAGGTGCGCCCCCGCCGGAAGGGCCGCAGGGTCAGCGCCGAGCGCAGGGCGCCGAGGATGCGCCGCGCGCCGTCCCGCTCGTAGACGAGCCACTCGGCGAGGAGCAGCAGCAGCGCCAGCAGGGCGATGGGGATCCACCACTCGTCGCGCGCGATGCCGGCCTGGCCGCCCGCCGCGGGTGGCCCACCCAGCGCCGCCAGGCGCGCCCCGTCGCCGGACGCGATGTTCGACTCCTCGGGGTCGAAGAGGTCGACCGCGAAGCGCACGGGCCCGACCGCCGCCGCGGCCTCCGACCCGCTGGGGCTGGGGCTCGGGCTCGGCGCGGGGCTCGGCGTGGCGCCGCTGGGGAGCGGCTCCGGTGCGGCCGGGATGGGCTCCGCACGGTAGACGCCGAGCTGGCCCGTGCCCACGAACGTGACGGTCGAGGCGCCGGTGGCGCCGGGGACCAGCTCGGTGGCGCTCCCGTCGGGTGCGCTGACGCGCATGCCGGCGGAGCCCGGCGGCAGGAGCAGCTCGACCGGCGCGCCCGGGGCGATGGGATGGAGCGTGCTCGCGTCGCGGCCCAGCAGCTCGCCGGAGAGGTTCGCCACCAGGATCGGCCAGGCGATCTGCAGCGGCAGGTCGCTCTGGTGCAGGTCGAAGGCGAGCACCGCGGTGGGCAGGCCCTCGCGCGCGCCGACGTAGAGGAGGGGCAGCTGCTTGGGACCGGGGATGACCGTGCGCGCCCAGGCGGGCAGCTCCAGCCGCTGTGCCGTGGCCACGTGGAGGCGGGTCAGATCCACGTCGTGCAGCAGCGGCTCGTCGGGCGCGGGGGTGGCGATATAGGGGCCGGTGAGGGTGCCGGTGACGGTCCCCAGCGCGCTGCTGCGCGGCGGGGCGATGGCGAGGATCGGCTTGTCGGGCAGGGTTGGCGGCAGGAAGCCGTCGAACACGACGAGGTCGAACTTCTCGAGGCCGGTCGTCTTGGCGTAGTCGGCGCCGCTGACGCCGTACAGCTCGACGTTGGGCAGCAGCGAGAGGGCGTTCTGCAGGTAGACGTTGCCCGGCCCGACGAGGAGGATCCGCTGCAGCCGGTCGGAGGGCACGATGGCCCAGGCCGCATCGTCGGCCGCCAGCTGGTCGGCGGGACCGGTCGGCCCGGCGGCGCCGTCCACGGCCGTGAGGCGGGCCTCGACGATGGCGGTGCCCTGGGGCAGCTCGTCGATGACGACCTCGGTGCGGGTGAGAGGGTCGAGGAAGAGGTCGCGGGCGGTGAAGGGGGCCCCGTCGGCGAGGACCTGCAGCCGCCGCGTGGCCGCCTGCGTGTCGAGGTTGGCGACGCTGACGAAGAGGCTGCGCTTGACGCCGCCCGCACCGGTCTGCACGGCCAACGCGACGATGGCCTGGTTGCGCCGCTCGCGCCCCACGGTCAGGACGCGGATGGGCACCGCGAGGCGCACCTCCGGGACGTGACGGGACGCGTCGTCGGTGACGACGAGGACCTCCGCGCCGCGGGCTCGGGCGGCCAGCGCCCCGGCCAGCTTCAAGGCATCGCCCAGATCACCCGACGCGTTGCTCAGCCGGATGCCCTCGATGGCGTCGGCGGCCCGGCCGCGATCGGTCACCTCGTTGGCCACCACCCGGGCTGTCTCCCCGGCGGCGACGATGCTCACCCTGCCGTCGGCCGGGAGCCCCGCCAGCGCCTCGATGGCGGCGCGCTTGGCCGCGCTCAGGCGGTCGGGGAAGACGTCCGTGGCGCCCATGCTCGCCGAGGCGTCCACGACCAGCACGAGGTCCCGCGCCAGCCCCGCCGTCCGCTCCAGGAAGGGGCGCGCCGCGGCGAGGACCAGGACGGCCACGAGGAGCAGTTGGAGGATCAGGAGGAGCGAGCGACGCAGGCGCTGCCACGGCGCGTTGGCCTCCAGGTCGCGCACGAGCTGCTGCCAGAGGTAGGTGCTGCTGACCGTCCGCTCCGTGCGCCGCAGGCGCAGCAGGTAGAAGGCGACGATGAGCGGGATGAAGGCCAGCCCGGCCAGCGCCAGCGGCGCCAGGAACGGCATCGCCGGACCTCAGGCCACCACGCGCCGGCGCCGCAGCTCGGCGAAGACGAGGTCGGCCAGGGGGAGGGTCGTGGGCACCGGCACGTAGGCGGCGCGCCGTTTCGTCGCCACCGCGTCGAGCCCGGCCTGCCAGGCCGTGAGCCGCGCCCTGTAGGCGTCCATGGTGGCCAGGTCGGCGGTGATGTCGACGCCCGATCCGGACTCGGTGTCAAGGAGGCGCAGGTCGCCCTCGAGCGGCGGATCCAGCTCGTCGGGGCTGAGCGTGTGGAGGACGGCCACCTCGCAGCGCGTGCCCGCCAGCTCGGAGATGGCACGCTCGGCGTTGGCGTCGAAAAGGTCGCTGATGAGGATGAGCGGGCCACGCTGGGTGAGCTGCGCGGCGTAATGTCGGGCGCAGGCGGCCAGGTCCGTGGGGCCGGCTGCGGCCCTGACCGGGGAGAGGTCGGCCAGCACCTGGAAGATGCGGCCGGTGCCGCGCACGGCGGGGTAGCGGCGAGCCACGCGGCCTTGCAGCACGGCGATGCTGATGCGGTCGTACGAGGCGAGGCCCACGTAGGCCAGGGCGGCCGCGGCGCGCTTGCCGAAGAGCAGCTTGTCCGGGGCGCCCAGGCCCATCGAGCCCGACGCGTCGAGGAGGATGTGGACGGTCACGTCCTCCTCCTCGATGAAGAGCTTGACGAAGAGCTTCTCGAGGCGGGCGTAGATGTTCCAGTCGAGCGTGCGCAGGTCGTCGCCGATGGTGTAGTTGCGGTAGTCGGCGAATTCGACCGAGACGCCGCGCTTGGCGCTGCGCCGGACGCCCTTCATGCCGCCGCGGACGGCCTTGCGCGTGACGAGCATGAGCCGCTCGAGCTGGCGCAGGAAGGCTTCGTCGAAGACGGTCGGGTCGACCGCCGCGGGCAGCAGGTCGTGGCGCGCCGGCGCTTCGGCCGCCGTCGGCTCGGCTCGCGGGTCGCTCATGGTGCGCTCCGCGGCGCTAGTCGACGCGGGGCGGCGGGACCGCGTCGAGGACGGAGCGGATGATCGCGTCGGGCGTGATGCCCTCCGCCTCACCCTCGAAGTTGCGGATGACGCGGTGCCGCAGCGCCGGCAGCGCCACCTCGCGCACGTCGTCGATGGCCACGTTGTAGCGGCCGTCCATGAGGGCGCCGATCTTGCCCGCCAGCACGAGCGCCTGGGCGCCGCGTGGCGAGCCGCCGTAGCGCACGTATTCCCTGACCAGCCCCGGGGCGCGCTCGTTGTCGGGGTGCGTGGCCGACAGGAGGCTGACGGCGTAGGCGGTCACGTGCGGCGCGATGGGCACGCTCCGCGCCAGGCGCTGCATGGCCACGAGGTCCGCCCCGCTCGCCACGTGCTCGACGGTGGCTGTTTCTGCCCCGGTGGTGCGATCCATGATCGCGATGAGGTCCTCCTCGGCGGGGAAGGGGACCCAGAGCTTGAACAGGAAGCGGTCGAGCTGGGCCTCCGGCAACGGGTAGGTGCCCTCCATCTCGAGCGGGTTCTGGGTGGCCAGCACGAAGAACGGGGGATCGAGCTTGTAGCGCTGGCGGGCCACCGAGACCTGCTGCTCCTGCATCGCCTCCAGCAGCGCCGACTGGGTCTTGGGCGTGGCCCGGTTGATCTCGTCGGCGAGCACGAGGTTGGCGAAGATCGGGCCCGGCTGGAAGCGGAACTGCCGGCCGCCCTCCTCCTCGATGAGGATGTTCGTGCCCACGATGTCGGCGGGCATCAGGTCCGGCGTGAACTGGATGCGGTTGAAGGCGCAGTCGAGGACCTCGGCCATCGTGCGCACGAGGAGTGTCTTGCCCAGCCCCGGGACACCCTCCAGGAGCGCGTGGCCGTTGGCCAGCATGACGATGAGCGTCTGCCGCACGAGCGCGTGCTGGCCGACGATGACGCGGCCCACCTCACGCTCGATGGCGCGGGCGCGGTCCGCGAACTCCTCGGGGCTGAGCCTGGTTGCCGCCGGCTCGATCGCCTGCTCGGTCATCGGTGGGTCCTCCGCGGTGTGTCGGGTCAGGGGTTCAGCGAGGAGAAGTAGTCGCGCACGTAGTCCTTGACGCCCAGCGGGACCGTGCTCCGCTCGAGGCTGGTGATGGCGAAGTCGTAGAAGTCCTGGAAGACGCCGGTGTAGGGCACGAACGCGTCGCTGGGCGTGCCCTGACCGGTGCCGCTGCCCTGCTGTGTCTGCCCGTCGCCGCCGGTGCCGGCGACGTAGGACGGATCGCCCGGCTTGCCCAGGCGGCCGAAGTCGGCGAGGACCTTGTCGATGTCGCCGGTGGAGAACTGCTTGTTGCCGGCCGTCGGGCCGCCGAAGCCGCCGGAGCTGGAGCCGCTGCCCAGGAAGCGGGCGTTCGAGCCGCCGCCGCCCAGGCTGCCCTGCCCTTGCCCTTGCCCTTGGCCTTGGCCTTGCCCTTGGCCTTGGCCTTGGCCTTGCCCTTGGCCTTGACCTTGACCCTGCCCCTGCCCTTGGCCTTGACCCTGCCCCGGCCCTTGGCCTTGACCCTGCCCCGGCCCTTGGCCTTGACCCTGCCCCTGCCCTTGGCCTTGGCCTTGCCCTTGGCCTTGGCCTTGCCCTTGGCCTTGACCCTGCCCCTGGTTCGCGGGCTTCCCGGCGTCGGCCAGCTGCCGTCGTGCGTCCTGCAGGTCGTTCGCCGTGCGCGCCAGGTCGCGGTTCAACTCCACGTTGCGTGCCCCCCGCGCGAGTGCATCGCCAAGACGGCCCAGCGCGTCCTTCGCGCCGGCCGCATCGCCACGCCCGAGCGCCTGCGACGCATTGCGGAGGGCCGCCTGCGCCTCGGCGCCGGCCTGGCGGGCGGTGGACTCGAGGCCGGCCAGGTCGGCCGCCAGCGCCTCGCGCTCGGCCTTCGTCATGCCGTCGATCTTCTCCCCGAGCCTGGCCAGGTCCTCGTTCGCCTTCTTCGGGTCTCCGCCGGGGTTGCTGTCCTGGCCACTCGAGAGCCGGCTCACGGAGCGGGCCAGCGAGGACAGCGCCGCGGCGCGTTGCTCGTTGGCCGGATCGATGCGCGCGCGCAGGGCATCCTCCAGCGAGCCGAGCCTGGCCAGCTGCGCATCGAGGTCCTCGGGCCGCTCGCGCAGCTCGCGGGCCAGCTTCTTCAGCTCTGCGGAGAGGTCGAGGCGGGGGTCGGGCGCCGTGCGGCCCTCGGCCAGCCTCTCGGCGGCCTTCTCGAGCTTCTCGGCCTGGCGCTCGGCCGCGGCGCGCTGGTTCTCGCGACGGGCCAGCACGTCCGACTGCGGGTTGGGCAGCAGGAGGGCGGGCACGAGCAGGAGCGCCAGCACGACGGTGACGGCTGCCGGGCGTCGCTGTAGGCGCGGGCGGAAGGCGCGCCGGTCGGCCGCCCTCAAGGTGCTCAGCGCGTCGCGCCGCTGCAGCCTCACGAAGCGGGCGTAGGTGGCGGCGTCCTCGGTGGCGGTGCCTTCGGCGGTCGGCGCGTCCTCGGCAGCGAGCGGCGCCTCGACCAGGTCGGGCGAGCGCAGGGCGATCTCCAGCGCCGACGAGACGCGGTCGCGCAGGCCCTGCTCGCCGTCGAGCGCCAGGGCGGTCTCGCCGAGCGTCGGGCGCACCCGCACCGCGTCCACGAGGAGCGCCAATGCACCCAGCAACGGGATCGCGGCGGCGGCCACGCGGCCCCACTCGAGGGGCACGATCCGGGCGGCCAGCGCGAGCGCAAGCTCGAGGCCCATGACCGCGGCCAGCGAGAAGGTCCCGTCGCGCACGACGCGACGAAGCCACAGGCGGCGGCGGAAGGGCCGCAGCCCGTCGCGGATCTGGCTCAGCGTCGGATCAAGCGTCACGTCGACGCCTCAGGAGGGCGCCGGCGGCGGCGCGGCAGACGGACGAGCCGGCGCGTCGGCGCCACGAGCTGTGCGGACAGGAAGGTCAGGAGGAGCGCGGTGGCGATGAAGGCCGCTGCGCTCTGCGGCCAGAAGGCGTCGCGCGGCAGGCCCGTGACGGTCGGCTGTTGGATGGGTTCGGGGCCGACGACATCGGCCAGCACGGCGGGCGCCGCGCACCGCGCATTCGGCGGGCAGGGGGCGACGCCGATCGCGACCGCACCGCCGGCGGCATCGAAACCGCTCACGCCACCGAATGTCGTCCCGAAGTAGGGCTTGCCGGTGACCGCGCTGATGATGGAGCAGGCCACATCGTAGCCGCTCGACGATGTGCCGCAGATGAGGTCGAGGTCGGCGATGAAGGGGTTGAGCCAGAGGATCTGCTGTGCCGGCCGACCGGCCGACGTGTTGCCACTGCCGGGCACGACGCCGCCGACCTGGCTGATGCCCGACGTGGCGTAGAGGAAGAACCAGACGACGGCCGTGCCGATGCTGAGGGCGAGCACGGTGAGGTACGTCAGCACGGTCGCCACCTGCGTCCGGCGCACGAGCGCGGAAACGAACAGCCCGATGGCGCCGAAGCCGATGGCCACCGCGAACAGGAGCAGGTAGCCCCGCACGAGGTCCTCCGGCCCGACACCGCCGAAGAGGAAGACGATGGCCGCCAGGGGCACCGACGCGAGGATGAGCAGGAAGACGTAGGCCAGCGCCGAGATCAGCTTGCCCGCCACGAGGGCGAACGAGCTGAGCGGCGTTGCCACGAGCAGGTCCAGGGTCTGCTTCTCGCGCTCGAGCGAGATGGCGCCGCTGGTGAAGGCCGGCGCGAGGACCGCGACGAGCAGCGTCTCGATGACCAGCAGGCCGCTGAAGAGCGATTGCCCGATCTGCGCCGAGAGGGCCACGGACGGGAAGCCGATGCCGCCCCAGGGAGTCGCGTACATCGCCGCCGCGTTCCGCTGGAACTCGAAGATGCCCCACGCGAAGACCGACAGGAGGACGAGGTAGAAGGTCAGGACGGCGAAGGCGCGACGGCCGCGCATCCGCCCGCGCAGCTCCTTGGTGCCGACCGCGATCATGCCCGTGACCAGCCGGCCGATCCCGGCCCCGACGCGGCGCAGCGGGTTGCGCACCGGGATCGCGAGCGCGGTCATCGTGCGTCCTCCGTGGGCGTCTGGCCGGCGTCGTCGCCGGCGGCCTCGCGCGCCGTCACCTGCAGGAACAGCTCCTCGAGGTCGGAGGCGGCGCGGGCGTAGGTGGCGATGCTGTGTCCGCTGCCGACGGCCCGCGCCAGCAGCGCGGCGCTCTCGGCGTCATCGCCCCGGAAGGCCAGCTCCAGCCAGCCGTCGTCGTGGCGCTCCACCGCGACCACGGTCGGATCGGCCGTGAAGAAGGCCGCCGCCGCCGCGATGGCCGGCTCGTCGCCCAGGACGCGGGTGCGCAGCACCGCACCGGCACGCAGGCGCGCCTCGATGTCGGCCACGCGGCCGGAGGCGAGGACGCGTCCCCGATCGATGATCGTGACGCTCGTGCACAGCTCCTCGAGCTCGGGGAGGATGTGGCTGCTGATGAGGATCGTCTTGCCCAGCGCGCGCAGCTCGCGGAGCAGCTCACGCAGCTCGACGCGGGCGCGCGGGTCGAGGCCGGAGGCCGGTTCGTCGAGGAGCAACACGGAAGGGTCGTGGACGAGCGTGTGGGCGAGGCAGAGCCGCTGCTGCATGCCTCGGCTGAGGGCCTGGACGGGGGCCTCACGCTTGTCGGCGAGGTCGACCAGCTCAAGTAGGTCGCCGATCATCTGGCGCCGTCGCGCCGGCGGCAGGCCATAGCAGCGGGCGAAGAAGTCGAGGTACTCCCAGACCTTCATGTCGTCGTAAACCCCGAAGCTGTCGGGCATGTAGCCGATGACGCGGCGCACGGCGTCCGGTTCCCGGACCACGTCGGCGCCGGCCACCTCGGCCCGGCCCGCGGTCGGCAGGAGCAGGGTGGCCAGCATCTTCAGCGTCGTGGTCTTGCCCGCCCCGTTGGGTCCGACGAGGCCGTGGATCTCGCCGGCGGCCACCTCGAGGTCCACGCCGGCCACGGCCAGCGTGCCGTCGTAGCGCTTCACGAGGCCCTCGGTGCGCACGGCAAGGCTCACGGGATGGTGCCCTCCATGACGACCGAGAGTGTGAAGTAGATGCTGCCCTGGCCCTCGATGCCGCGGTTGACGAACCGGACGAGGAATCGGCCGGCCGTGTCGAGGTAGCGCTCCGGCTCGGCCACCTTGACCGCGGCGTTCGGGCCCAGGTGCTCGAACTCCATCCAGAGCCCGGTCGTGCGGTCGAAGAGCTGGAAGGCGGGGATGCCGTCGAAGGGCACGCCGGCGGGCGGCATCGCGCCGGCCGGGTCGTCCTGTGGCGGCTGGCGGTCGTCCGGCAGCGGCGGCACCGGGTCGCCCTTGGTCCGCGGGACGAAGCTCGGGTCGCCCTGGGTCATGCCCAGCGTCAGGCTCGTGGCGCGGAGTTCGCCGGAGAAGGCGATGGGCGCGAATTCGACGGTCATCGAGCCATGGCTCAGCGAGAAGGCCGAGCCCTGGTCGAAGGCCTCACCCGCGTCGGCGCCGATGACCGTGTGGCGGATCAGCTCATCGGGGAACACCGTGCGCCCGCCGATGCGCACGTCCATGGGCAGCAGGTAGAGCGCCTCGCCGACCTGCGCCGCCTTCTCGTCGCCGACGTCCACCGCGAGCGTGGTGGCCGTGCGCCAGCCGACGAGCATGGCGCCGTCGCCGCCGATGGTGCCCACCAGGGTCGAGAACTTCCCGGTGTAGGCGGTCAGCTGGTCGATGACCGTGCGGCGGGTGAGTGTGATGCGGCTGGCGGCGTCCCCGCCGCCCGACTGCGAGCCGAAGAGACGCTCGCTCAGCGGCAGCCCGAAGACGTTGCTGGCGCCCAGTGCCAGGTCGACGCTGACCGTCTGGCCGGGGGCCAGGTCGCCGAGGCGGACCAGGCTGCCACCGAAGACGACCGCGGCCGCCTCGATCTTCTCGTCGGAGTCGTTGGTCACCGTGCCGCGCACGCGGTCGGTCGCCAGCTCCAGCTTCGCCTCGATCTTCGGCGTCGGGAGCGCCGTCTCGGCCCGGAAGCCGCGCAGCACGCCGAAGTTGACCTCGTAGCCGCGCAGTCGGGCGGGGTCGCCGAGGAGGATGTCCAGCGGTTGGCCGAAGGCGCCCTGCTGCTGCAGGCTGATGGGGTTCGAGAGGAGGGCGCCGCCGGCGACCTTGACGTCGAAGGTCCGCCGTGTCGGCGAGAAGACGCCGACGTAGACCTGGCCGAGCCCCGATCCGGCGCCGGCCGCTCCGCGCACGATGGCGATCTCGTTGACGACCGTGTCGCTGCCCTTCAGCAGCCGCCCCAGCCCGAACGCGCCGGCGGAGAAGACGACGATGAGCAGCGGCATCGTCAGCCAGGCCCATTCGCGGCGGTCGAGGCGGCGCAGGATGAGGTAGTTGACCGGTCCGATGAGCACGATGTAGGCGACCAGCAGGACCAGTAGCTGCTCGACCGGCGGCAGGCCGACGGCGGGCAGGTAGTTCAGGGCGGCGACGATGGCGCTGTCGTCGGGGAGCGCGAGGGGGTTGACCACCGCGCCCGGCGTCATGGGCACGGCCCGCCGCCAGAGCGATCGCGCCCCGGCCGAGCCGGCGATCCCCGACTGCCCCGGGTCCATACCCACGATGAGCACGTCGCCCTGGCCGACCGATCGTTCCGCGGCGATGATGTCGTCGCCGCTGCGAGCCAGGACCGATCCCTCGATGAGCGTCCCGCCCAGCACCGGCAACCGCTCGCCGAGCGCCGGGACCGCGCCCAGCAGGGAGCCGAGGTCATCGGGCGTGGCGTCGACCGTCCGCGTCGGGCGGAAGGGCAGGATCGCGTCGGGGAAGCCACCCAGGGTCGTGGCGCCGGTCGAGCCGCCGAGGATGACCAGACGTCCGCCCAGGCCCAGCCAGGCCCGCAGGGCGTCGAGCTGCGCGTCGTCGAGCTTCGAGCTGTCCACGTCCTGCCAGACCAGGCGGTCGATGGCCGACCAGGCCTCGATTCGGCCGGGCAGATCGGCCGGGGAGAGCGACACGATGGCCGCGACGGGCATGTTGGGGTTGGAAACCGCGGCCGTCAGGTCGGGGATGAGGCGGCCGGGCTGCTCGGCGACGACGACGACGATGGGCTGGTAGACATCGTGCGCGGTGATCGGCACCTTCGTGGTGGCCAGGCGCTGGCCGCCGGCGATGAGGTCGATCAGGATGTCGCGCCCGAAGATCGAGGGCTGCGCGTAGAGGAGGTAGCGCTTCTTCGAGTTCGTCGGCAGGTCCACGAGCGCGCCGTACGTGGATGCACCGGGCTGTCCGCCGCCGAGACGCAGCTCGCCCGAGATGGCCGGGCCGTCGTTGGCGAGGTCCACCTCGACCGCCGACCAGGCGCCGACCCGGACGTGGCCGCCGACGAGTGCGCGCGCGGTCATCGTCACCTCCTCCGCCGCGGCCGCGAGCGCCGCCGCGGCGGGCAGGAGCAGGGCGGTCACGAGGCCCAGCGCGGCGACGAGCCGGAGGGATCGGCGGGCGGGGCGGATGTGGAGCGTGGCGTACCTGCGCATCGGGCCTCAGTCTGACCGGTGGGTGGTCGCGGTGCGAGCTAGACGCCTGAGACCGGCCGAAAGTTGCACCGGCTCCGCTGTGGACGCGCCGATGGGCCGGAACGCCCGAGGCGGTGAGCAGGGACGTCGGCTAGGATAGGCGCCCCGTGCCCACGCTGCGACCCTTCCGTGCCCTGCGCTACGACCCGACGGCCATCGCGGATGTCGCTGCGGTCATCAGCCCGCCCTACGACGTGATCTCGCCGGCGCAGCAGGCCACGCTCGCCGCCCGCCACCCGCGCAACTCGGTCCTGCTCGACCTGCCGCCCGACCAGCCGGGCGACGAGCCCGGTGCGCGCTATCGGCGTGCCGCCGCGGCCCTCGCCGCGTGGCGCAGCGACGGCACGCTGCGCAAGGACCCCGCTCCCGCCATCTACGCCTACGAGCAGGCGTACGACGTGCCGGGCACGACCGTGGAGCGGACGCAGCGCGGCTTCTTCGCCCGCCTCGCCCTGGAGAGCTTCGGGCCGGGCTCGGGCGTGCTGCCCCATGAGCGCACGCTGGGCGGACCGAAGGAGGACCGCCATGCGCTCCTGATGGCCACCGGCGCGAACTTGAGCCCGATCGTCGGGCTGTACGAGTCGCCCTCCGGCGAGAGCGGGCAGCTGCTGGCCTCGGTCGCCGTCGAGGCGCCGGCGACCGCGGTCACCGACGATGACGGGGTGCGCCATCGCCTGTGGGTCGTGCCCGTCGGCCGGCGCGGGGACGGGAGTCCGGGCGCCCGGCTCATCGAGCTCGCCGAGGCCGGGCCGATCACGATCGCTGACGGTCATCACCGCTACGAGACGGCGCTGCGCTACCGCGACGAGCGGGCCGCCAACCGCGCCTGCACGATCGACCCGCCCTACGAGTTCATCCTGGCCCTCGTCTTCGACCTCGCCACCACCGAGATGACGATCCTGCCCACCCACCGCGTGGTGCGCGGCGGGCCACCGGAGGGGGAGCTGCCGGCCGCCCTGGAGCGGCTGTTCCGGGTCGAGCCCCTGCCCAGCGCGGAGACGCTCGTCGCCGCCTTTCCCCCCACCGGTGGAGGGGGGAACGGCCTCCGGATCGGGTCCTGGGCCGGCGGCCGGGCAGCGGTGCTGAGGCCACGTACGGAGGCCCTCGCTCCGCTCCTGCCCGGAGACGCCTCGCCGGTCCTGCGCGGGCTCGGCGTGACCGTCCTGGAGGCCGCGCTCGGCGCCATCCACGGCCTCGACCGCGCGGCCATCGCCGCCGGCGAGCGGATCGACTACGTCAGGGACGCCGTTGCGGCCATCGCGGCCGTGGACCGGGGAGAGGGCGACGCGGCCTACCTGCTCGAGCCCACCGACGCGGCGGACGTCGTGCGCGTCGCGCGCGCGGGTGAGCTGATGCCCCAGAAGTCGACCTACTTCTACCCCAAGCCGGCCACCGGTCTGCTCTTCAGCCCGGGCGAGTGGTGAGCCCTCCCATGGACCGCGACGAGGACGCCCCCATCAGCCTGCCCCTTCGACCGAACGAGCGCCCGCCCTCGCCGCGGCCGATCCGCAAGGACGAGGTCGACATCCTCGAGCGCGGGGTCCACATCGAGTCGTGGCTGCCCGAGCGTCGCTCGCGGCGCCGGCCGCTCCTGCTCGTGCACGGGGAGCTGGGCGGCTCGTGGCTCTGGCACCGCTACCAGGAGTACTTCGCGCAGCGTGGCTGGGAGGGCCACGCCCTGAACCTGCGCGGCCACTACTGGTCGGACACGACCGACTACGAGACGCTCGACTTCGCCACCTATGTCGGCGACGTCGAGGCGGCCGTGGACCGGCTCGGCGGCAACGTCGTCATCGTCGGCCACGGCGTCGGCGGGCTCCTGGCCCTCAAGACGGCGGAACTCCGGCCGATCGCCGGCCTCGTCCTCATCAGCCCGGCCCTGCCGGCCGCGCTGCGCACGCCCGCGCGCCTCCACCAGCTGCGGGCCGTGCCCGAGGTCTTCCGCCGCGACCTCGTCGGCTGGGCCGGGATGCCCGAGCAGCTCCGCCGGCGCAACCCGGACCTGACCATCGCGGACGTGCTGCGCGTGCAGCACATGATGGGCGCCGAGTCGGGCCAGGCCCGCCGCGACGTGCTGGCCGGCGTGCCAGTGGACCGCGCCGCCGTCGGCGAGGGGACGGCGATGCTCGTCGTCGGGGGTGGCCTCGACCGGCTCTACCCGGAGGGGGACTCCGAACGCCTCGCCGCCTGGCTCGGCGCCGAGTACCAACCCTACGGGGCGCACTCGCACTACGGGCTGGTGCTGGGCGAGGAGTCCCACGAGCAGGTGGCCGCCTCGATCCGGGCCTTCCTCGAGGCGCATCGGCTGTAGGTATCTGGGGCTGACGACCGTCAGCGCATCCGGCCCGTCAGCCGGCCGATGATTGCAGATGATTGGGTCTGACCTGAGCGGCATGCGCCGCCTCAGTCGGCGCGCGTGCGCTCCAACCAGTGTTCCCAGCCGCGCTTCAGTGGCCAGGATGGAGTCGCTGATTTCTGACATTCAAGGTATCTAATGTATTGACAGCCGCGCTGCGGTGCGGGCAAGATTCCCGAGGTCCGCTTGGGATTGCCAAGCCGGTGGCGGAGGCGAGCATGCGAGTTCGCATCGGTAGATTCGGGTGGGTAGCACACCCGTCGAGGAGCGAGGGCGAACGATGAGCGTCCGGCGAGCGCCCGTCCGCTGGCGGGCCGGTTCGGTAGCGCTCCTCGTCGCGGGCGCGGGCTTAGTGCTGGTGGTTGCGGTCCTGCTTCGCCCTGGCACGAACCCATCGAGCGGGGCGTCGCCGGCACCCTCCGAGAGCCTCGGCGCGCCGGCGTCGAGTTCGCCTTCTCCGACCGCCGGCGTGGCCGTCGGACGAGCGTTTGCCGCGGAGGTCCCACCCGGTGTATCCGCCGCCGCCGTGATCGGCGGGCCCAGCCTCCGACTGCCGCCGGGCGAGCAAGTGCTCGCTGTGAGCGCCGATCAAGTCGCGTCGGTCCTCCCCACCGGGGCTGCTGGCTCCAGCCTCGTCATCCGCGACATCGCCACCGGGCGCCAGCTGATCCGGCTGGATCGGCCGGAGCAAGTCGGCACCGCCGTCTTCGCCGGCGGCTCGCTCTACTTCACCGGCCTTCCCGTTGCCGGCTATGTCGATCCCGGCGTGAGCGCGATCGACCTCACTGATTTCGCCGTGCGCCAGGTCATCGAGCCTGCCCCGTGGCCGACCGAGTTCAATGGCACCGGCACCCGGAATCAGCTGCGGGTGAGCCCGACCGGGGCCACCGTGGGCGCGCCCGCTTGCGGTCCGGTTCTCGTCTTTCCCCCGCATTGCTTCATCGACGTCATCGACGTGGCGAGCGGCGCATTCAGCCGACCCGTCACCGATACCTCGCTCTACCTGTGGGACGTGAGCGACACGACGCTCTTCGCGGTGCCCGACGAACGCACCTTCATCGTGGCGTTTGACCGCCAGACGGGCGAGCAGCGATGGCAGGCAGAGAGCGCGGAGTTCGTCGACCACTATCCGACGTCGGATGGGGCGGCCTACGTTGTGACCTACGTGTCCCTGGGGAATGGCGAAGAGATCCCCACGCTCAAGGTGCTCGCGGCGATCGACACGGCCAGTGGGGCGATCCGAGTCGTCCATCAGGAGCCGGACAGCGTCTCGCCTCTGAGCCTCTGGCCGGAACTGTCGGACGATCGCTTCGCCGTCGTCGGCCACGTCAACGCCTTCCTCAGCGCTGCATTCGGCGGCGGGGCCCCTTCGGTGTCGGCCGACGTCGTCGAGCTTGCCACCGGACAGGTTTTCCCCAACGCGCTGACGATCCTGTCGCCCGCCACCCCGTAACCGATCATGCGCGCGTTTCCGAAAGGGGTTCGTTCGATGCGTCGATTGCTTCGCGGCCTGGTCGGGTCCGCTCTGATCGCGGCCACCGTGATCACTGCCGTCGGCGCCCATAGCGGGCGAACGCCGACGGCCGGAGCGAGTAAGGCATTCACGAATGACCAGGTCCTCACCTACGGCTATGGCGCCACGACCTACCCGAGCTGGGTCTACACGGTGGGCAATGGCGTGCTCACCTCGCTGTGGGTGGATCCAGCGAAGAACAACAGCCACATGCCGACGCTCAGCCAGGTCGCACCGAACACCGGACGGATCTACTTCTCTCCTTCCTCGACGTCACCGTGCTCGGGTTCGCTCGAGTGGCTCCAGTGCGCGAGGAACACTCGCATGACGAACTGGGAGATCTACATTCGGAACTTCGCGCTGGCGCCTCACCCGGTCAACAATTGGCACTGGTACGACACGACGAACTCGTGCCAAGCCACCGGCCTGTGTTTCTATGCCCGCCGCACCATGCTTCACGAGACGCTCCATGCGGTTCTGGTCGGCGGCAGCCATGACGAGCAAGGCGAGGACGACACGATCATGGGATCGACCTCGCCGTGGGCCAGCAACACCGGGTGGAACAAGACCTACATCGAGCGCTGCGACCATGCCGCGGCACAGTTGAAGTATGGCGTCAAGAACAGTGCCGGCGTTTACGCCGACTGCTTCCTCAACATCACGAACCATGGTCCGGCTGGCCTCAAGAGCCGCGCGACCGTGGGCTCGTCGAGCTACAGCGCTTGTATTGGAGCGACGGCCACTGCGACCGGTCGGCTGGCGATCGCGACCGACTCGACCAACTACCAGGCATTGTCGAACACACCGCTGTCGAACCGGACGCTCTGGTTCGATCGGAAGCCCTCGACGAGCTCGACCTGGACGAACAACGTGACGAGCACAACCGCAAGCAACGCCAGCGGGAACAACTGGTCCAAGGGATTCTCGAGCGGAAGCTCGATCACGTACAACTTCCGGGCGCACTACGACGGCGAGACGGGTGTCGACGGCTCGCGGTACATCAACTGGCCGGGGACGACGATTACCGAGACGACGTTCTCGATCACCTGGTCGTCGGCGTGCTGAGTTTGCTTCGACCGAGTGGCGAGCGTGCCCTCGGACGCAGACTCACACGGTCGCCGGTGATCATGGGGGTGCGTCGATCCTGAGCGCCGCTGTCGGCTGCGGCTTGGTGTGTAGGTTGCGAGCGGCCCCCCTCGTTGGTATCATCTCGGCCGGTTGGGCGCCCCGGCGGGCGCTGGCCGCCAGCGCCGCATTCGTCTAGAGGCCCAGGACACCGCCCTCTCAAGGCGGAGACCACCGGTTCGAATCCGGTATGCGGTACCACTCAAACCACAATATCTAGTACGGTGAGCCCGGATCGCACACCAGATGTTGTGGTTTTCGCCCGATCGCCAATGCCCGGGAGCCCTTATGGGAGCCCTTATCGTTTCGGTACCAGCGAGGTGGCGGGCGACGAAGGGGTGAGCCGCAGTGGCATCGGCCCGCGATCGACGGCTAGGACCGCCGGCTGTAGCGACGGACAGTTAGCGGCGCGACCCTTGTAAGAGCCTTTCGTGTGTACGTCTGCTCCACGTAGGTGCGAGACTCCTAATCGCCGGACCCGGCGACGAGAGGCTCCATGTGGCGCGGCATGCGGCTGGCGCGGGACCATCCTCCCTCGCGTTACGCTGATTGCGGTTGACGCGCGGCGCATCATCGGTCTATGGCAACACCCCGGCGACGCTTCTGCTGCGACGACGACATGGCACGACTCGGCTACGACGGCCTCAACGCAGACGCCGACCTGCAACGCTGGCGCGACGGACGGCTGAACCAGGTTACGCGCGAGCTGATTGCGATCATCCAGCGCCTAGGCATCGAGGGCGCGCGTGTGCTCGACATCGGTGCCGGCGTAGGCGCGGTGCACGTCGGCCTGCTCGAGGCCGGCGCCGCGTCCGCCGTCGACGTGGACGCCTCGCGCGAGTTCCTGGCGACCGCGCGTGCCGAGGCCGACCGGCGGGGACTGAACGGCCGGGTGGAGTATCGGTACGGCGACGTCGTGGAGCTCGCCGGTGAACTGCCGGCGGCCGACATCGTCACCCTCGATGCGGTGATCTGCTGCTATCCTTACCTCGAGCTCCTGCTCGCGGCGGCGACGCGCTCGCGCCCGCGGCTAGTGGGCATCAGCTACCCGCGCGACGTGTGGTGGATGCGCCTCTTCATGCGGCTGTACAACCTGGTGCAGGTCCTTCGCCGCAGTCCGGCCCGCTACTTCATCCACCGGCATGCGCAACTCGAGCGGTGGATGACGGGGGCGGGGTATCGGAACGCACACGAGGGCGGGATCCCGGTGTGGCGCGTGGTCCTGTACCGGCGCTCGGCAGGCGCGTCGTGACCCGAACGAACCCAGCGCGTCGAGCCCGGGCACTCGTGGATCGGGCTATCGGTATCGCGGACCAGCCGACGGACGACGACGACCGGCGGCTACGCAAGCGCGTCCTCGTCATCGCTAGCTACATCCTCATCGTCGGCGCCTTGCAGCTCCCTGCGCTGTCCCAGGGGCTCCCGCTGAGCTGGTTCGTGGCCGCAACGATGCCGCTGGTGACCGCGATTAACCTGATCGTGCTGGCTCGCACCCGGCGTTTCGAGCGCTACGTCAAGGTCCTGATCCTGACGGTGTTCGCCTTCTCGGCCGTCATCGAGGTGTCGCTCGGCGGGCTGGCAGGATCCAGTGCGGCAGTGGTGTTCGCCTTCCTGGGCCCGGTGTTCGCGCTCCTCGGGTTGGGGCCGCGGCACGCGACGGCCTGGTTCGTAGCGTTCATGGCAGTCGTCATCGGGGTGATCATCATCGATCCGATCGTAAGCAGCCGCATTCCGCCTCAGCCGTACCCCCTGCGCCTGGTGTGGTACGCGGCCAACCTCGGCGTGCCCCTGGGCATCACCTTCGCGCTGCTGCGCTATACCGACGTCCGCCGGCGGCGGGCCGAGGCGCGCTCGCAGGAGCTACTGACCAACGCGATCCCGCCATCCATCGCCGTCCGGCTGCAGCATGGTGAGGAGCGGATCGCCGAGTCGTACCCCGAGACGACGGTGCTGTTCGCCGACCTCGCCGGCTTCACCCCCTGGGCCCGCCGAACGGACCCGGCGCGCGTGGTTGGCTTCCTGGACGAGCTCTTCACCCGCTTCGACGAGTTGGCCGCGGACGCCGGCGTCGAGAAGATCAAGACCATCGGCGATGAGTACATGGCGGTCGCCGGCGCGCCAGAGCCTCGGGCCGATCATGCGCCGGCCGCGATCGGGCTCGCACGCGGCATGTTCGGCGCCCTCGACGAGGCGCGCGGGCGCCTGGACGGCCCGCTGCAGCTGCGCATCGGCCTGGCCAGCGGGCCGCTCGTGGGCGGCGTGATCGGTCGGCAGCGCATCCTGTTCGACCTCTGGGGTGACACCGTCAACATTGCGTCGCGGATGCAGTCCTCCGGGGTTCCCGGCCGCATCCACGTTGCGCAGTCGACTCGATCTCTGCTCGGCGACGCCTACGCCTTCGAGGAGCGCGAGCCCGTCGAGGTCAAAGGTCTGGGACCGATGACGACCTATCTGCTCGCCGAATCAGTGCGCGCCTGAGCGCCGCGTGGGCTCGTCGCTTGCCCATGCTCGGGCCGGAGGCTAGGGGCCGTCGCGGGTCCTGGGACGAGTGAGCGTTATTCGACAGCGAAGATCGTGCGTTCATCGGTGACACCCTTTAGGGCATGGCGCCCGCGATCAATCAAGGTGATCTCTCGGCTCTCGATCAGACCCCGCGTCGTGTCTGAGACGAGAACCTCGCCCGAACCGGCGAGGGCCATGATGCGGGAGGCGACGTGGACGGCCACGCCGCGGACGTTCCCAGGGACATACTCCACCTCGCCGGTGTGAACGCCGGCGCGGATCCGCAAGTCGATCTCCTCGACGGCGCGCACCATCGCATTGGCGCCTCGCACAGCCCGTTCCGCCCCATCGAAGAGCGCGAGCATGCCGTCGCCAGTGGTCTTGACCTCGCGTCCGCCGAACCGATCGAGCTGGCGCCGCAGGATCGTGTGGTGTCGCTCGAGGAGACGTCCCCAGGCGACGTCACCGAGCTCCGCCGCCCGCGCGGTCGAGTCCACGATGTCGGTCAGGACGATCGTCGCCAGCACGCGGTCGCCGGCCGGCGGCGAGGCCCATCGGTGCGCCCCCACCCAGTCGATGGTCTCGAACGGCTCGTCGCCGACCACCCACGCGTCATGGCCGGGCGCCACGTCGATGACGTCGTCCGGCCCGAAATCCATCTCGGTCCCGTCGTCGTGCCGCACGTGAGAGCGTCCGCGCACGACGTAGCCGGTGTGGTGGATCCGGCACGACGAGCCGCCCACGATCGGCCGCACGTGCTCCGCCCAATGCCATCCAGGCTGATGGATGTTGCGCGCCACGGTCAGCTCTCCGAGGTGCACCTCGTGGGACACGCCACGCGGAAAGTGCTCGGTCTCGTCGGGGGAGCCAAGGTTCTTGCGCTCGATGCTGCTCACATTGGCAATCCTACGACCGACGCCTTCCGATCCCGCCGGTGAGGAGCCCTTATTGGAGCCCTCATGGGTTCTGTTTCTTGCGTCTCATGCGTCTCTCGGAGGTGCTCCGTGAACGCGGCTGAGACGCATGAGACGGTTCGCTGGGAATCCGGTATGCGGTACCAGACGCACACCCCCGACGCCCCCGGACCGCGCCCCGGGGGCGTCTTCATAGCCGATAGACTTGCGTGGCAAATGAACCTCCCCACGAGGCCCCAGCGCCTGGTCATCCTCGCCGAGGACCAGTTCGGCGAGATCGGCTCGAAGACGGCGCTCGGCGTCATCCGCTACGGTCGCGACACGATCGTCGCCGTCATCGATTCGACCCGCGCCGGCCGCAACGTGCGCGACTGGCTCGGCGAGCCGTACGACATCCCGGTCGCGGCCACGCTCGCGGAGACGCTGCCCGCCCGCCCGACTGCGCTGCTGCTGGGCACGGCGCCCGCCGGCGGCAAGCTGCCCGACAGCTGGCGCATCATCGTGCTCGATGCGATCCAGGCCGGGATGCACATCCGCTCGGGCCTGCACACGTTCATCGGCGACGATCCCGAGTTCGCGACGGCGGCGGCCGCGGCCGGCGTCGAGATCACCGACTACCGGCGCTCACCCGAGCGCATGGAGGTGTCGAGCGGCCGCGAGCACCTGCCGGGCAAGAGGGTCATCCTCACCGTCGGCAC
>Ga0209640_10000443_pt1 | contig 31645 bp, 29 predicted proteins | sample RifCSP10_1_FD_184018 | JGI IMG/M metagenome (GOLD analysis project Ga0209640, IMG submission 184018) | Soil microbial communities from Rifle, Colorado - Rifle CSP2_sed 10_1 (SPAdes) (version 2) | ecosystem: Environmental > Terrestrial > Deep subsurface > Rock core/Sediment | place: Rifle... | reverse complement strand
CCGCCGATAGCCTGCTTCGAACAGGCCCTGGAGGCGTTCGCGGAACGTTACACGGCGTAGGCCGTCCCGGGCGACCCCTGACAGGAGCCTCCGCGGACGCGTCGTAGAGGACACCAGACCCTCACCGCAGAGGAGGAACGCATATGCGGCAGCTGCGCATGCTGGTCGTGGCGGTGCTTGCCGGCGCATTGATCTTCGGCATGACGTCGGGCGCCACCGTCGCGCAAGCCCCCCGGCGGGGCGGGACGTTGAACTTCATCGTCTCGGCCCAACCGCCGTCGTTCGACGCCCACCGGGAGGCGACGTTCGCGTTGATCCACCCGGCCCGGCCCCATTACAACCTGCTGGTCAAATTCGACCCGCAAGCCTATCCCAAAGTCGTCGCCGACCTCGCGGAGAGCTGGACGGTTTCCGCCGACGGATTGACCTATACGTTCAAGATCCGACGCGGCGTGCGGTTCCACGACGGCAGCACGCTGACGTCGCGCGACATCAAGGCGTCATATGAGAAGATCATCTTCCCCAAGGGCGACGTCGTCAGCGCCCGCCAGGCCACGTATGAGATGGTTCAAAGCGTCGAGGCCCCGGATGCCAACACCGTGGTGTTCAAGTTGAAGTGGAAGTCGCCGTCGTTCCTGCAGGCGGTCGCGTCGCCCTGGAACTGGATCTACAAAGCCGAGATCATCGAACGCGACCCGCACTGGTACGAGCGCAACGTCATGGGCACGGGGCCGTTCAAGTTCGTCGAGTACGTGCGCGGCTCGCACTGGGCGGGGGTCCGGAACGAGAATTACTGGGTCAAGGATCGCCCCTACCTGGATGGGTATCGGGCGCTGTTCATCGGCAGTGCCACCGCGCAGGTCAACGCGATCAAGAGTGGGCAGGCATTGGTAGAGTTCCGCGGTTTCTCGCCGACCCAGCGCGATGACATCGTGGCGACAATGGGCAGCCGTGCCACGGTCCAGGAGAGCAGCTGGTTGTGCAACAACATCGTCGTCTTCAACACCAAACGCAAGCCGTTCGACGATGCCCGCTTCCGTAAGGCCCTGACCCTCGCCATCGACCGCTGGGGCGGATCCGAGGCGCTGTCCAAGATTGCGTTCGTCGGCCCCGTGGGCGGGCTGCTGCGGCCCGGCGGGCCGTACGAAACCCCGCAGGCCGACCTCCAGAAGATCGCCGGGTACGGGCGTGACATCACCGAAGCGCGCGTGGAAGCGCGCAAGCTGCTGGCCGAGGTTGGAGTGCCGGATGGGTTTGAGTTCAACCTGCTCAATCGCAACATCCAGATGCCGTACTCGTTCGTCGGCATCTTCCTGATCGACCAGTGGCGGCAGGTCGGCCTCCGGGTGAACCACGTGGTCAAGGAGACCGGGCCGTACCTCGCTGACGAGCGCGCCGGCAACTTCGACGCCGCGGTGGACTTCAACTGCGACTTCTATGACGACCCCGACCTGCAGCTGGTGAAGTTCCTTTCCGCGGACAAGAGCCCGCTGAACTACGGCGGCTACACCGACCGGACGCTGGACCGGCTGTACACGGAGCAGAACCGATCAACCGACGCCCGCCACCGGCTGGTCCTCGTGCGGCAGTTCGAGCGACGATTGTTGAGCGACCGGGTCTGGCAGATCTACATCCTGTGGTGGAAGCGGATCCTCCCGCACTCCACCCGGCTGCACGGTTACAAGATTTCCCCTTCACACTATCTGGAAGACCTCCAGGACGTGTGGATCAGCGAGTGATCGACGCGCCACGACGTCGGGGCCGGGGATCGCCGGTGGTGATCCCTGGCCCCTTCCACCTGTTGACCTAGAATGGCCCGTTACGCCGCCAGGCGGCTCCTGTTGATGATCCCGACGCTGTTCGCGGTGGCGGTGATCATTTTCGTGCTGGTCCGGGTCGTGCCCGGCGACATCGTCGAGCTCCGTCTGGTCAGCGGCGGGTCGTTCGTGCCGCGCAGCGTCGTCGAGGCCGAGCGAGAACGCCTGGGGCTCAACAAACCCATCTGGGCGCAGTTCACGGAGTGGATGGTCGGCATCCTGCGCCTCGACCTGGGGACCTCGATGTGGACCGGCGAGCCCATCACCGAGGAGATCGCGCTCCGCCTGCAGCTGAGTCTCCAGCTCGCCATCATGGCCACGCTGATCGCCGTGGCCATTGCCCTGCCGATGGGCATTGCCGCCGCGGTACGCCGGGGGACCTGGGTGGACTTCGGCGTGCAGATCATCAGCGTGGCGGGCCTGGCCACGCCGTCGTTCTGGCTGGGGATCCTGCTCATCCTGTTCCTGCTGAACACCTTCCACTGGCTGCCCCCGTTGACGTTCACACCACTGTGGGTCGATCCTCGCGCGAACCTGCTGCAACTGATCTGGCCGGCGCTGGCGGTCGGGTACCGGTACTCTGCGGTGACGACGCGCATGACCCGCTCGGCAATGCTGGAGGTGCTGCGCGAGGACTACGTTCGCACGGCGTGGGCGAAAGGGCTCGCCGGGCGCGTGATCATCGCGCACCACGCCCTGCGCAACGCGCTGATGCCGGTGGTCACCGTGATCGGACTGGAGTTTGCGTTCCTCATCGGGGGGCTGGTCGTCACCGAGCAGGTCTTCAACCTCAACGGCATCGGGAACCTGTTCGTCGAGGCCATCAGTCACCGCGACTACACGCTCATCCAGGGCCTCCTGCTCCTGGTGGCGGCGGGCTACATCGCCGTCAACTTTCTGATCGACCTCCTCTACGGCTGGCTGGACCCGCGGGTCACCTACGGCTGACATGACGCAGGACGTCGCGACCGTTTCGGCTCTCCCGCTGGCGCGTCCGCGCCGGCGGGCATCGTGGCTGGCCCGGTTCATCCGCCGCCAGCCGCTGGGGACCGCCGCGGCCGTGGTCATCGCGATCATCGGATTGATGGGTGCGTTGGCGCAGGTGATCGCGCCGTACGATCCGGTGGCCAATGACTTCGGCGCGATGTTTGTGGGGCCCAGTTCCGCGCACTGGCTGGGAACGGATGCGTTCGGGCGGGACGTGCTCAGCCGGCTGATCTACGGGGCGCGCACGGCGCTGCTGGTGGGATTCGGCGCGTCGCTGGGCGGGGCGACGCTGGGGGCCATGGTCGGGGTCATCGCCGCCTACTTCCGCGGGACGGCCGATCTCTTCATCCAGCGGTTCGCCGACATCCTGATTTCCTTTCCGATCATCATTCTCGCGTTGGCCATCGTCGCCATCCTCGGCTCCGGCACGCAGAACCTCATCCTGGCGATCGGGCTCTCGTTTGTGCCGAGGATCGAACTGGTGATCAGGGCCAGCGCGCTGCAGATCCGCGCGATGACCTACGTCGAAGCCGCCCGCGCCATCGGCGCGTCGCCCCGGCGGATCATCTTCCGCCACATGGTACCCAACGTCGTCGCCCCGTACCTAGTCATGGTTACCGCGTTTCTCGGGCAGGCGATCCTCCTGGAGGCGTCGCTGAGTTTCCTGGGCCTGGGCGTGAATGAGCCGACGCCGGCGTGGGGGCTCATGCTCAGCGGGACGGCCGTGGAATTCGTGCAGAAAGCGCCGTGGATGGCCATCTTCCCCGGGCTCGCGATCACGATCACGGTGCTGGCGTTCAACGTCCTGGGGGACTCGCTCCGGGACGCGCTGGACCCCCGCCTGCGGACGTAGGCCCGTCCCAACGCGACAGTCCCTGAGGCGATTCCGCAAGAATCTGCCGTCGCGTTGGAACGGGCCGAGCTCACCTCAGCCCCCGGACACGCGTTCGGCAGGAGTTGACAGTCACCCCCGCGCAGGCCGGTGACTGTCACCTCCTGCTGCCCTTTCGAGCGACGCAACGCGCGTTCGGAACCGAGGGCGGAGGGTTCAGGATAGGGGCGTCGTAAGAGTCGGTGGCAGATTCCCTCCCTGGAGGCCGCCCACGATGAGACCGTTCGATCTCAGCGAATGCCGCGTGCTCGACCTGTCGCAGAACTTCTCCGTGGACTCCCCGCCGTTCGCCTACTACGAAGGGCCGACGATAAAATGGGTCAAGAAAATGGCGTTTGAGGGTGTGAATGCCCAGCACATCAGCACCACCAACCACATCGCCACGCACCTGGACTCCCCGCTGCACTTCAACGATCCGGGCCCGGACGTGGCCGGCATCCCCATCGAGACGCTGGTCGGTCCGGCGTGCATCGTCGACCTGCAGCAGTTCGGCATCGGCGACTACGACATCTACGGTCCCAAGCAGTTCGAAGACTGGGAGAAGAAGCACAACACGAAGATCGAACGCGGCGACATCCTGGTCATCCACACCGGGTACCACGCGTACTACAACGAGGACTGGTCGGAACACACCAAGACCCAGCACCCCGATGCGCGGCCGGACCTCCCGCGCTCGTTCCTGCGCCACCCGGGCCCGCGCGCGGAGTTCTGCACGTGGGTGCTGGACCGCGGCATCCGGTGGATGGCGATCGACGCGATCAGTACCGACCATCCGTTCAACACGAAGGTCCGCGACGCCCGCCCCGACCTGGTGCCCGAGGTCGAGAAGAAGATCGGCATGAAGATCCACGAGGCGTTCCCGTGGCCGCGGGATTACCAGGCCACGCACACGATGCTGTTTCCCAAAGGTGTCTTCCATATCGAGAACGCGGGCGGGCACATCGACCAGATTCTCAACCAGCGGGTGTGGGTCGGCGCGTTCCCGTTCCGGTTCAAGGGAGGCGAGGCCGCGTTCTGCCGGTTCGTCGCATTTGTCGAAGCCTGATGCATTCGGCGGCTCATGCAACCTCTCGATGAGATCCTGGTCGTCGATCTGACGCGGGCGCTGGCCGGGCCGTTCTGTACGGTGATGCTCAGCGACCTCGGCGCCCGGGTCATCAAGATCGAAACCCCCGACGGCGGCGACGACACGCGCGGCTGGGGCCCGCCGTTCATCGGCACCGAGAGCGCGTACTTCCTCAGCGTGAACCGCAACAAGGAAAGCCTGACCCTCAATCTCAAGGACGAGCGCGGCAAGGACGTCATCCATCGCCTGCTGGCGCGCGCCGACGTCCTGGTCGAGAATTTCCGCCCCGGCATCATGCACCGGTTCGGGCTGGACTACGCCACCCTCCACGAGCGTTATCCCCGCCTGATCTATGCTGCCATCTCGGGCTTCGGACAGGATGGACCGTATCGGGAACTGACGGCCTACGATCTCATCCTGCAGGGGATGGGCGGGCTGATGGGAATCACCGGCGAGGAAGGCGGCGCCCCGGTGAAGGTGGGGGTGGCGGTGGCCGACATCTGCGCCGGGATGTACGCGGCTTTCGGCGTGCTGGCCGCCTTGCGCGTGCGGGAACGCACCGGGACCGGCCAGCTCGTCGATGCGGCCCTGATGGACGGGCAGGTATCCTGGCTGACCTATGCCGCGGGGATTTTCTTTGCGACCGGCGAGAACCCCGGCCGGCTGGGTAGCGCGCATCCCAGCATCGTGCCGTACCAGGCGTTTCAGACCGCCGACGGGTACATGAACGTGGCCGTCGGCAGCGAGGCCATCTGGGCGCGATTCTGTGACGTCGTCGATCCGGCGCTGGCGCACGATCCACGGTACCGCACCAATCCCGAGCGAGTGGCCCACCGCCGCGAACTCATCGACCACCTGGAACCGCTGTTTGCGCGCAAGACGACCGAAGAGTGGGGTCACCTGCTCGGCCGCGCCGGCATCCCGCACGGGCCGATCCTGTCCATGGCGGAGGTCTTCAGCCATCCCCAGGTCCTCCACCGGCAGATGGTCACCGAATTGGACCACGCCACCGCCGGTCGCATCCGGCAGACCGGGATCCCGGTGAAGTTCTCGGACACCCCCGGGAGGATCCGCACGGCCCCGCCGACGCTCGGCCAGCACACCGACGCGATCCTCCGGGAACTCGAATACTCGGCCGCCGAGATCGCTGCGTTCCGCCGCGAGCGCGTCGTGTGATGCCCTCATCTACCTGTCCGTCCTGCGGCACGGTCCACCAGACAGACGTCCTGCGCGAGCATGCCTACGTGTGTCCGGTCTGTGGAGCGCATCTGCACATGCCGGCCCGCGAGCGCGTCGTCTCCCTGGTCGACACGCGGTCATTCCGGGAGCGCGGCCGGTGGCTGGTGTCGGTCGATCCGCTGCGCTTCACCGACCAGCGAACGTACCGCGACCGCCTCGCCGACGCGCAGCGCCGCTCCGGACTGCGGGAAGCCGCCCTGATCGGCACGGCGCGGATCGACGGGCGGCCGGTCATGCTCATCGTGCTGGATTTCGAGTTCATGGGCGGTTCGATGGGCTCCGTCGTCGGCGAGAAAGTCGCCGATGCCTTCGAACAGGCGACGCGGGCCCGGCTGCCCGTGGTCAGCGTGGTGGCGAGCGGCGGAGCCCGCATGCAAGAGGGCATGCTGTCCCTCATGCAGATGGCCAAGACCACAGCCACGCGGGCCGCCCACGACCGCGCGGGGCTCCCGTACATTTCCGTGCTCGCCGATCCGACCTTCGGTGGTGTCGCCGCGAGTTTCGCGTCCTTGGGCGACGTCATCCTCGCCGAGCCGGGGGCGCAGATCGGATTCGTCGGCCCGCGGGTGATCGAGCTGACGATGGGAACATCGCTGCCGCCGGATTCCCACCGCGCCGAATCGCTGCTGGCGACCGGGATGATCGACCTCATCGTCCCGCGTCCGGGGCTCCGCGGCGCCATCGCCACCCTGCTCGCCCACTTGCGTCCGGCCGAGGGACAGCCGCGGCGGACGCGCTGGCGGACGCCCGGGCCGGCGGTGCCGGCGGCGGGGGTCGTGCCGTGGCAGGAGGTCCAGCTGGCGCGGCGCGCCGGCCGTCCCACCGCGGTCGATTACATCGGCCGGCTGTTCACCAGGTTCGTCGGACTCCACGGCGACCGGCTCTACGGAGAGGATCCCGCCATCGTCTGTGGGCTGGCGGAGTTCGACGGGATCCCCGTCGTCCTCGTTGCGCACGAGCGGGGGCGGACCGAGGACGAGCGCGCGATGCGGCGGCAGGGCAGGGCCCTGCCGGAGGGCTACCGGAAGGCGTTTCGCGTGATGCATCTGGCGGCCAAGTTTCACCTGCCGGTCGTCACGCTCATTGACACGCCGGGCGCGCATCCCGGCGCCGAGGCGGAGCGGCGCGGGATCGCCCAGGCGCTCGCGCAGAACCTGCAGGCGATGGCCACGCTGCCGACCCCGATCATCAGCGTAGTGATCGGCGAAGGCGGCAGCGGCGGCGCCCTTGCCCTCGCGGTCGCGGATGTGGTGCTGATGCTGGAACACGCGGTCTACTCGGTCATTGCGCCGGAGGGTGCCGCCGCCATCCTGTGGCGGGATGCCGGCCGGGCCCAGGACGTTGCCGACGCGTTGAAGATCACCGCGGACGATCTCCTCCGCCTGGGGATCGTCGACGGCGTGGTTCCCGAACCACCCGGCGGCGCGCATCTGGATCCCGATCAGGCCGCCTGGCAGGTACGCACCGCGCTGAGTGCCGCCCTGCGCGAGATGATGAGACTGCGGATCCCGGCGCTGCTGCGCCGGCGGTACCGGAAGTACCGGCACGTCGGCCGGGTCGGTGTCTACTGGCGCGAGGTGGTGCGCTCGGAAATGCAGGAACTCCTCGAGGCGCTCGAGCACGTCATGCACCGCCGGGAGCGCGGCGAGGCTGTCCTGGACAAACCCGAAACCACCGCATAGGATGGGAGTGCCCCGTTCGGGGCGCCGTATGAAGCGAGCAGCCGCTTAACCAACGTCCTGGGTCCTACGTCCTGCGCCCCGCGTCCGGGGACACGGACGATTCGGGTCATGGACGAATGCCCCGGCTGCCGATAAGTGCATAGAAGCCTGGCGTGCAACGCCAGCAGCATGTTGGTGGCCGTGGCAATGCGCGGCCACTTTTCATTTCGGAGATTCACGATGCTGGCCATTGCCGTTCAGGACGTCTCCAAATCATACGGGGTCCGCACCGTCCTCAGCGGAGTGTCGCTGGACATCCCCGCGACCGGCAGGATCGGCGTCGTCGGGGCCAACGGAGCCGGCAAGAGCACGCTGCTGCGCCTCCTGGCCGGAGAGCCTCCGGACGCCGGCCGCATCATGCGACACCCACGTCTTGGCATCCGGCTGCTGCCGCAGGACCTCGAAACCATCGAGGGCACGACATGGGAACGTGCGCTCGACGCCCTCGAATGGCTGGAAGCGTTTCTCACCCGGTTCCCCGGTGCCGTGGTCGTGGCATCCCATGACCGGCGGTTCCTCGACGCGGTCGCGGCGCGTATCGTGGAACTCGACGGCGGGACCGCCCACGTGTATGCCGGCAACTACTCCGCCTATGCGGCCAGCAAGGCGCAGGAGCGCGCCGCGCAGGTGGCCGCGTTCGAACAGTACCGCCAGGAAGTCGAGCGGCTGCGGGAGTTCGTGCACATGCGCCTGCAGCGCGCCTCCCGCCTCGCGAGTGGTCCGAAACGTGGGCGGGACCACTACGGTCGGGTCGCCAAGAAGGTGGCCCGCGGTGCGAAGGTCGCCCAGAAGCGGCTGGCGCGATTCGAAGCGGAGGCACCCCAGAAACCGGTGGAGACCGAGGAGGTCCGCGTGCGGTTTGCCGCCGCCGCCCGGCCCGGCGAGGCGCTGGCGCACCTCCGCTTCGTCACCATCCGCTACGGGGAGCGTCCCGTGCTCGCGGATGTGAATCTGACGCTGGGACGGGGCGCGCGGATCGGACTCACCGGAGTCAACGGATCCGGGAAGACGTCGCTCCTGCGGCTGCTGGCGAAGCAGACCGTACCCTCGACCGGCGAAGTCTGGATGGGGCCGGGCGTGCGCACCGGGTATCTGTCGCAGCAGCCGGATGAACCCGCTCCCGGACGGCGGGTGATCGACGTGGCCCTCGATGCGGGCCTGCCGCCGGCGGAGGCGCGCGCGGTGCTGGCCGCGCTGCTCTTTCGCGGCGAGCGCGTGTTCCAGCCGATCGGCACGCTGTCCGGCGGCGAGCGGACCCGCCTGGCGGTCTTCGAACTGCTCAGCCGTCGGGTCAACCTGCTACTGCTCGATGAGCCGACCAACCACCTCGACCTGCCGTCGCGGGAACGGCTCGAGGAGGCCCTCGAGGTCTACGCGGGTACGCTCGTAATCGCCACGCACGACCGGTACCTCCTTCGACGGCTGTGCACGTCGATCTGGGCCATCGGCGCCGGCACGGTGAGGGAACTCTCCGGTGCCGGCGCCGTCTAACCTCATGGATCAGCCGAGATGGGTGTGACTGTGGACGAAGGAACCTTGCTCGCGGCCAGCCGCCGTGGTGACCTGACCGCCTACGACGAACTCGTGGGCGCGTACCAGGATCGCGTCTATCAACTGACCTACCGGGTCACCGGCAATCCGGAAGACGCGTGGGATGCGGCGCAGGAGGCATTTGTGAAGGCCTTCCGCGCACTGAAGGCGTTCCGGGGCGACGCCGCGTTTTCAACCTGGCTCCACCGGATTGCCGTGAACGCCGCCCTCGACATCATCCGGCGGCGCCCACCGGCGCTCGATCCCCTCGACGCGGCCGCGGCGGTCACAACGGAGTCCGTCGATCGGATGGTGGAACAACGTGAGCTTCAGCGCGCGATCCACCGTGCGATCGCGAGCCTGCCCCCCGACCAGCGTGTGGCTGTCGTGCTCCGGGACGTGCAGGGATTCTCGTACGGCGAGATTGCCGCTGTGCTGCAGGTTCCGGTAGGGACGGTCCGCTCGCGATTGAGCCGGGCCCGCGACGCGCTCCGGCACGCGCTGGCCGACCTCAGCCCGGCGCGGGCCCACAGCGATGAACAGAGCGAGTGGAGGTAGTGGCATGCCCGCGACTCATATGAAAGAACTGCTCTCACCGTTTCTGGACGGCGCACTGTCCGGGCGTGAGCACGATGAGGTGCAGCGTCACGTCGAGGGCTGCGCCGAATGCCGGGCCCACCTGGAGTCCCTCCGCCGGACGGCCGAATCGGTCCGGTCGCTGGATCCGGTGAAGGTGCCTGAAGGGTTCCAGGCACAGGTCCGCGCGCGCCTCAGCGCCGCAGACACGACGGCGCCGCGCCGGTGGCTGCCCCGCTGGTCATGGCCGGTGGCCGCGGCCGCCGCGGCGGTGCTCCTCGTCGGGGTGTTCTCCGCTAATCTCCTGCGCGAGATGCGACCAGTTGGCCAGGTGGCCCCTGAAGACTTCAGGGCTGAGCCCGCGGTCCCGCGCCCGTCGGATGTGCAGGCGCCATCCCTGCCGGCCCCGGCAGGCCCACAGGCCCTACCGCCAGTGGTTGATGTCCGCAAGATCGTGCGTACGGCAGAGCTGGCCTTGGACGTGGACCGGTTTGACGAGGTCGCCGCCCGCCTGCTCCAGACTGCCGAGCGGGCCGGCGGGTACGTCGCGGAGTCCGCCTACGCCGAAGACGGCGGCGTGCCGCAGGGCACGTTCACACTGCGCGTCCCGGCCGCGCGCTTCGCGGCGGTGACGGCGGAGGTGGAGGGGCTCGGCACGGTGACCCATCGCCGGATCGGCGGGCAAGACGTGACCGAGGAGTTCGTGGACCTCCAGGCTCGGATCCGCAACCTGGAGCGCCACGAGCAGCGGCTGCTGAGCTTCATGGATCGAGCCACCAAGGTCTCCGACCTGCTGGCGATTGAAGAGCAGTTGGCTCGGGTGCGGGGGGAGATCGAGCAGCTGACCGGACGGCTGCGGTTCCTCGAGCGCAGCGCCGACCTGGCGTCGATCGCGGTGATGGTGAGGCAGAAGGTCAAGACGACTTCGGGCGTGTGGGATTTCTCCGGGACGATCGGCAAGATGCGTGCCGCGTTCCTCGCGACCGTCCGCCAGATCCTCTCGGGCGTCGAATGGCTGGGCGTGACGGCCAGCGCCCTGGCTCCTGTGCTCCTGCTGGCGGCCGGGTTCTGGCTCGTGATCCGACTTCGCAGACGCGCGCGGACGTCCGAAATCAGGTAAAGTAGTACGGCACAACGTTACGCGGACGAGGCGGGCGAGGCGTGGGCAGAGCACGGCGCACAATCGGCATTCTTCTGGCGGGTTTCTTCCTGGTGGTCGGCGTCGCGGCGAATATCTCAGCGGCCGCCAAACCGCAGTACTTCATCACGCCGACGTGGGGAACCCTGTCATCCCACCTGGGATGGCGCCAGGATCCCTTCCGCGGCAACACGTGGCAGCATCACTGGGGCATCGATATTGCCGCTCGGTACGGGACGCCCGTCCTGGCCAGCGCCGCCGGCGTCGCGCGATTCGCGGCCACGTACGCGGGATACGGCCCGGTCGTGTACATCGAGCACGGGAGAGGATGGGCGACGCTCTATGCCCACCTGAGCCGCATCGACGTGCAGGTGGGACAGCGCGTGGAGCAGGCACGCACCATCGGCGCGGTCGGCAGTTACGGCCGCAGCACCGGCCCGCACCTGCACTTCGAGATCCGCTACAACGGCGTCCCGGTCAACCCACTGACCTACATCGGCCGATAAAGCCATCGAGGGCGCCTCAGGCGCCCTCGATGATCATCTGGTCCCTACCGAGGCTGGCTACTTCACGGCGTTGTAGTAGTTGACGCGCCCCCACTTCCAGTACGTCCCGGTGCCGGCGATCTGGTCGGCCGTGCTCTCGATCTTGTTTCTCACACAGGACTGCGTCGCGCAGGCGCCCTTGGCCCAAACCAACCCGGCCAACCCGGCGACATGTGGGGTCGCCATCGATGTGCCGTTCAGCGCGTCGTAGTTCATGAAGTACCCGTACTGCGTGTTCAGGTACACAGAGGTGTTGGGTGTGGTCGACAGAATGGCGACGCCGGGGCCAGCTACGTCGACCCACTTGCTGCCGTAGTTGGAGAAAGAGGCTTTCGCGTCGTTCTGATCGGTCGCGGCCACTGCGATGCAGCGGTCATAGGCCCCCGGATAACTCTTCGCCTGGGTTCCCGAGTTGCCCGCCGCGCAGGCCAGCACGACGCCCTTGTTCCAGGCGTAGTTCACGGCGTTCTTCAACGTGGTCGAAGGAACACTCCCGCCAAGGCTCAGGTTGATGACTTTCGCCCCGTTGTCGGCGGCCCAGGTGATGCCGTTGGCCACGGCGGCGTAGCTGCCGGATCCCGAGGCATTGAGCACCTTCGCCGCCATGAGGCTGACCAGCCAGTTGGCCCCGGCCACTCCCGTGCCGTTGTTGGTGAGCGCGCCGATGGTGCCCGCGACGTGGGTGCCGTGCCCGTTATCGTCTTCGGCATTGTTGTCGTTGTTGATGAAGTCTTTCTGCGCGACGACCGCCGGCAGATCCGGATTGCTATTGTCGACGCCGGTATCGACGACGGCGACTCTGACCGCGCTGCTCCCGGTCGTGACGTCCCACGCGGTGTAGGCCTGGACTTTCGCCCAGCCCCACTGCGTGACGCAGCCGCTGTGTGACGAGTTGTAGCAGGTGGAATTGTCGTAGGGGTCGTTCGGGTCGAGGGAGATCGTGGCAATCCCGTTCGGCTCCGCGTACTCGACCAGCGCGTTGCGGGTGAGGGCGGTAATCACGCCTTCGACCGCCCCGGCGGGCACCTTCAGCACGAAGACGTCGAGGGCCGGGATCCGGCCGGCCACGCGGGCCCCCACGGCGCGGGCCACAGGCTCCGCGTCCACGCCGGGGGCAAATTTGACCAGTACCTCATCGGCGACGAACCCTCCCGCCGCCTGCGGGGCGAGCGGAGCCCCAGTGCTTCCCACTACGACAAACAAACAGAGAACCCCCGCCACCGCCAACACCCGCGTCCACATCTTCGCCGTGCCTCCTGTGAAATGCACTGTGCCCAAGTCTATGCTAGAACTCTGCCCGTGACAATCATCTTCTAGACCCGGCCAAAGTCACCAGTAGATAGAACATCCGGTCGGACTCGAGGGCGGGTCTCACCGTGCGATAGTGTTCATCGCGAGCACGAAGCCGGTCAGCATGTCCGCGCCGGATGTCTCCCCAAACGCCAGCACGCGCCGCCCGGCGGCGACCACCTCATCGCGCCGGTCCCCGGCCAGCGCCGTCAGCAGCCGGTGCCATGCCTCGCTCGCCTCGGCGCGTGCGGCCGCATGAAGGTACGCTTCGCTGATACGGGTCGTGCGGCCGGCCGTCCCATCCCGGATGGCGTTCTCGAGTTCGCCGCCGCTCCTGTCCGGCAGCGCGGCCAGGGCGACCAAGACCCCGACCAACACGTCATCGCCGGTGGGCGTCAGGCCGCCGCCAAGACCGGCGAGGTCCGAGGACGCGGCGGCGAGCTCGGTGGGCGATCGGTTGCCGAGCGCCGACCGCAAGAGGGCAAGTCCCCGCTCGATTCGTGGATGCGCTAGATGGTCGGCGGGTACTTCGGCGAGCACCCGCCCGGCAAGTGTTTCGAGATTAGCGGTGACCTTAGGAAGCTGTCCGGCGGACCACCGCAGGATGCGGGGATCCCAGCGGATGGCGTCTCGCGCGTCGATCGGCGGCCAGCCCTCGAGGCGCAGACCGCCTGGCATGGAGGTGACCGCTCCCCCGGCGGCCAGGCGGTCAAACGGCGGCGCGGGATCGGCGAGCACCACGTTGATCGGACCATTGAGCAACTCGGAAGCCACGACGGCGACGATCGAGCGACCGAGATCGAGGTACGCGCTGCGGGCGAAGGTGGCAAGGACCGTGCCGCGCTTGGATTCGGCCAGGAGTTTTGCGACTGGAAGAGAGATAGATCGTGCGCCGTGCCTCGGAACTGCGTCGACCATTTACTCGATAGAATCGGGGTTCGTGGCTCGGGGCTCGGGGCTCGTCGCTTGGAGGCGCTGCGCCGCATCCCGCACCGCTTCGACGATGCCTTGATACCCGGTGCACCGGCACAGGTTGCCGCCCAAGACCTCGCGGATCTGCTCGTCGGTGGGATCGGGCGTCTCCCGCAGGAAGGCCACCGAGGTCATGAGGAATCCCGCCGTGCAGAATCCACACTGCAGTCCGTGATGATCGCGGAAGGCCTCCTGGAGGGGATGGAGGTGGTCCGGCGTGCCGAGAGCCTCGACGGTGGTGATGTCGGAGCCGTCCGCCTGGACCGCGAACAGCAGGCAGCTCCGGATGGCGCTGCCGTCAAGCAAGATCGTACACGCGCCGCACACCCCGTGCTCGCACCCGACGTGCGTACCGGTAAGCCCCAGGACCTCCCGCAGGAAGTCGACGAGGGTCATGCGCACGCTGACCGTCCGCGAGTGTTCCCGCCCGTTCACGCGCAGGGTAATGCGCCGTTCGTCGGCCAACGCGACCTGGCTGATCCGGCTCATGTCCGGCTCACCGCCGCCGCCAGCGCCCGCGCGGCGAGCGTGCCGCTCACGCGCCGGCGATAGTCCGCCGACGCATGGATGTCGCTGTCGGGGTCCAGCCGTGCGGAGACGATGCCCGAGATTTCGGCGAAGACACCGTCGGTCGGAGCGCGGCCAGCTAAGGCCGCCTCGGCCTCCGGAATCCGGATTGGCACCGGTCCGACGCCCGTGAACGCCAGCCGCACGCCTTCGCAGCGTCCGTCTCGGACTGTCACCATCGCTGCCACACCCGCCAGAGCATAGTCGCCGTGCCGGCGGGACACTTCGAGGAACGCGGTTCCTCTGTGGCCGTGGACGGGGAAGCGGACCTCGGTCAGCAGTTCGTCCGGTTCCAGCGCGGTCGCGAGATAGGAGACGAAGAATTCCTCCGCGTTGAGGGTCCTCTCTCCCCGCGGACTGCGCGCGACCAGCGTCGCTCCGGATGCCACGGCCACGGCCGGCAGCTCCGCCGATGGATCGGCATGCGCCAGGCTGCCTCCCACCGTCCCGCGGTTGCGGATCTGTGGGTGGCCGACAAACTGGATCGCCTCCCACAGCAGCGGCAGTTTCTCACGCACCATCGGTGAGCGTTCGACCGTGCGCTGGCGCGTCATCGCGCCGATCGCCACGGTGCCGTTGTCCTCGCGGATGTAGTCCAGGCCGGCCACTCGGTTGAGGTCGATGAGGACGTGGGGCCGCGCCAGCCGCATGTTGAGCAGCGGGACCAGACTCTGCCCGCCGGCCAGCACCTTGCCGTCGTGGCTGTGCTCAGCCAGGAGGCCGAGGGCTTCGTCGACGGACTCCGGAGCGGCGTACTTGAATGAAGCGGGCTTCATAGAGCCGTGCCTCGTGCCCCGTGCCTCGTGCCTCGCAAGGCCATCATGCTGATTTGATGATGTCGAGAAGGATATTTGGGCTGAGAGGCATCTTGGTGATCCGGATTGGAAACTCCGGATTCAGTGCGTCTTCGATGGCCTGGGCGAACACGGCCGGGACGGGGATTACGCCGGCTTCGCCCGCCCCCTTCACGCCCAGCGGGTTCAACGGCGACGGCGTCTCGATGTGGTCGATCTCGATGTTGGGCACCTCCATCGCCGTGGGCAGAAGGTAGTCCATGAACGTCTGGGTCAGTAATTGCCCGTTCTCGTCGTAGACGAGTTTCTCGTAGAAGACGTTGCCGATCCCTTGGGCGACGCCGCCGCGGATCTGCCCTTCGAGAATCATGGGATTGATGATCCTCCCGCAGTCGTGGACGACGACGTATTTGAGGATCTTGAGCATGCCGGTGTCGACGTCGACCTCGACGATGGCCGCGTGCGCGCCGCCGGCGAACGTCCCCCGGGGCGGGGCAAAGAACCGGCTGGCCTCCAACCCCGGCTGTTCCCAGTCTTGCGGAATTGTGCCGCGCAGGGGGTTCGCAGCGACCGCGACCTCCGACAGCGGCAGTGAGCGGTCCGGGCTGCCTTTCACAGAGACACGGCCGTCTCGCAGTTCCAGATCGTCGACTCGCGCCTCGAGTTTGGTCGCCGCGACCTTGAGCGCCTTCTCTCGTACGGCCTGGGCGGCCAGCGCGACCGCGTTGCCGGCGACGACCGCGGCCCGGCTGGCGAACGTGCCCGTCCCCCAACTCATCGCGCCGCTGTCCCCCGTCGTGATGACGACGTCTTCCACCGGCACGGTCAGCGCGTCGGCGATGATCTGCGCGAACGAGGTGAAGTGTCCCTGGCCCTGCGTGCCGACGCTGGTGGCCGCGTACACCTTCCCCGACGGTTCCACCGTGATGCGGCAGCCCTCGTACGGGCCGATGCCTCCCCCTTCGACGTAGAACGCAAACCCCAGCCCGACGTGCCGGCCCCCGCGCCGGTATCGCTCGCGCTCCCGCGGCCAGCGGTCGTAGCCGATCATCTCGAGCGTGCGTGCGAAGACGGCCGGGTAATCGCCGCTGTCATAGATCAACGGAGCGTTGTCCTGATAGATGAGGCCGACGTCGTAGGGGAACTCGTTTGGCTGGATGAAGTTCCGCCTGCGGATTTCGGCGCGGTCGATGTGCAGTTCGCGGGCCACGCGGTCCATGAGGCGCTCCATGACGAAGACGCCGTGCGGCCGGCCCGCCCCGCGGTACGGACTGACGATAGTCTTGTTGGTGAAGACCGCCCGGAACTCGCAGTAGTAGTTGGGAATCCTATATGGCCCCGGCAGCGTCGTGCTGGCCACGATCGGCACGATGATGCCGTAGGGGATGTACGCGCCGGAGTCATACAGGAAGACTGTCTTGACGCCGAGGATGCGTCCGTCGGCATCGACGGCGATCTGGGCGTCGTGGATCTGCTCGCGCTCCTGGTTCATCGCGGCGAAATTCTCGCGACGGTCTTCGATCCACTTGACCGGCCGGCCCAGCTGCGTTGCGGCAAACGGGACGAGGATCTCCTCCGGGTAGCACATCATGATCTTCGGCCCGAACCCGCCGCCGACGTCCGGCGCGATCACGCGAACGTCGTTCTGCGGCAGCTCCAAAAGTTGGCTCAGGTAGTTGCGGATTCGGATCGGCGCCTGTGTGGAGTCCCAGACCGTGAGCTGGCGCATCCTGGCGTCCCACTGGGCCACGACGCCCCGGCACTCCATCGGCGCCGCCGTGCCGCGGTCGACGACAAAGCGCTCGGAGAAGACGTGCGCGGCGCGGGCAAACGCGTCCTCAATGTTGCCGACGCGCTGCGTGTAGTGGGCACAGACATTCGTGTCCATGTCCGGATGCACCAGCGGCGTGCCCGGCTGCACCGCCTGCTCCAGATCAACTACCGGCGGCAGTGGTTCGTACTCGACCTCGATCAGGTCCAGCGCGTCTTCGGCGAGGTAGCGGCTGTCCGCGACGACAAACGCCACGGCTTCTCCGACATGCCGGACGATCCCCGGGGCCAGCGCATACTGGGTCTTGTGGTGGATCAGTGACGGATGCGTGATGAGCTTGGGCAGCGGCTCCTGCAGCTTCGGGGGGAGGTCGGCGTGCGTGTAGACGGCGTGCACGCCCGGCAGGGCCGCGGCGAGCGTGACGTCGATCCGAACAATCCGCGCGTGCGCGTGCGGGCTGCGCAGCACGGCCCCGTGGACGACCCCGGTGGGCTGCACGTCGTCCACGAACGTCCCGCGGCCGGTCAGCAGGCGCGGGTCTTCATTGCGTTTGATGCGAGCGCCGAAATACCGGGTCGCCACGAGTGACTCTTATTCTACGCGTTGGATGCGCGGCCTACTGCCTGCCGGAGAGGCTAGTCAATCTGGCGGATCGCCACCATCTGGATGTTGGTCATCTCTTCCATTGCGTAGCGGACGCCCTCCCGGCCGACGCCACTCTGGCGGTTGCCGCCGTAGGGCATGTGGTCCACCCGGAACGTCGGCGTGTCGTTGACGATGATCCCGCCGAAGTTCAGCCGGCGCATCGCGGCAAAGAGGTGGTCGAGGTTCTTCGTGAAGACCGACGCCTGCAGGCCGTAGGGGGTCGCGTCGGCCTGGGCGAGTGCCTCTTCAAAATCCTGATAGGCGATGACCGACGCCACCGGCGCGAACGCTTCCTGGGCGACGACCTTCATGTCCGCTGTCACGTCGGTGAGCACGGTGGGGTAGTAGACAGAACCGTCCCGCCGCCCACCGGTAGCCACCCGGGCGCCGGCGGCTCGGGCTTCGCTCACCCAGCCTTCGATACGCATCGCCTCGCGCTCATCGATCATCGGCCCCACATCGACACGCTCATCGAGAGGGTCGCCGACCACCAGGCTTTCGGTCGCCTGCAGGAACCGCTCCGTAAACGGGTCGTACACCGTGCGGTCGCTGAAGATCCGCTGCACCGACAGGCACACCTGGCCGGAATTGTAGTAGGCACCGACGGCGCAGCGCTTCGCGGCCGCGCCCAGGTCCGCGTCGGGAGCAATGATGACCGGAGACGTATTGCCCAGCTCGAGGGTAATCTTCTTGATTCCGGCACGCTCGGTGATCTGCCGCCCCACGTCGGCGCTGCCGGTGAACGTGACCATCGCCACGCGGGGGTCCGAGACCAGCCACTCGCCGACCGTGGCGCCGGCACCGGCAACCAGGTTGATCGCGCCGGCGGGCAACCCGGCGTCGGTCAGCGCCTCGACGAGGAGTACGGACGTCAGCGGCGTCCACGAGGCGGGCTTCAGCACGACCGCGTTGCCGGCCGCCAGCGCCGGCGCCACCTTGTGCGCGACGAGGTTCAACGGGAAGTTGAAGGGTGCAATCGCGACGATCACGCCCACGGGCCGGCGGACGAAGAACCCGAAGTAGCCTTCTCCCGCCGCCGCCGCATCCAGGGGTACGGTCTCTCCATGGATCCGCTTGGCTTCTTCGGCGGCAAACGCGAACGTGTTGATGCCCCGATCGACCTCGATACGCGCAAACTTCAGGGCCTTGCCGGCTTCCGCGGCGATGGTCCGGGCGAACTCTTCCCGGCGGTCTCTGATGTTTTGGGCCGTCTGCGCCAGAATGGCCGCCCTGCGGTGAGCGGGGATCTGAGCCATTTCGGCTGCGGCCTTTCCCGCTGCGGTGACCGCCGCGTCCACGTCAGCGCGGCCCGCCGTCGGGATGGTGGCAATGACCTGACCCGTGTATTTGTTGCGCACGGGGATCGGTTCCCCGGCACCCATCCAGCGTCCCCCGATATACAGTTTCCGTTCCGCCTGGACCGCCACGCGCATCACCTCACCACACCCAGTATAGTGAAAGCATGAAGACGCCGTTGTGGCGGCCTTCCGAGGCGCGCCGGCGTGCTGCCAACATCTCCGCGTTCATCGATCGCATCAACGCGGCGCATGGGCTGGACATCGGCTCGTATTCGCAGTTGTGGCGGTGGTCGGTCGACCACATCCCCGAGTTCTGGGCCGCGATGTGGGAGTTCGCGGAGGTGCGCGCCTCACGCGGGTCCACCGCAGCCGTCGACGACCTGGTTCATTTCCCTGGAGCGAGCTGGTTCGGCGGCGCGCGCTTGAACTTCGCGGAAAATCTCCTCCGGCATGACGATGATCGGCCTGCCCTGGTATTCCACGGAGAGACGCAGCGGTCGGCGACGATGACCCACGCGGAACTGCGCGCGGCGGTGGGCCGGGCCGCTGACGCTCTGCGCAGCATAGGCGTGCGGCCGGGCGACCGGGTGGCCGGCTATATGCCCAACCTCATCGAGACCGCCGTGGCGATGCTCGCGGCCACGAGTGCCGGCGCCGTGTGGGCATCCTGCGCCACCGATATCGGTCCGGCGGCGGCCATCGAACGGCTCGGTCAGGTCGAACCGAAGGTCCTGTTCACCGTTGACGGGTACTTCTACAAGGGCCGGCCGTTCGATACGCGCGAGAACGCCGGGCGGGTCGCGGCCGGCATCCCCTCGCTGCAGCGAGTCATCGTCACGTCCTATCTGACGGCACGCCCAGACCTGAGTCGGATTCCCCACGCGGTTCGGTATGACGAGTTCGTGGCCGCGGCGACACCGGCAGCGCCGTCGTTCGAGCAGCTTCCCTTCGAGCATCCGGTCTACATCATGTTCTCGTCCGGGACGACCGGAAAGCCGAAGTGCATGGTCCAGGGTGCCGGTGGCGTGCTGATCAACCATCTCAAAGAGCTGCTGCTGCACACCGACCTGAAACGAGACGATAAGATCCTCTACCTGACCACATGCAGCTGGATGATGTGGAACTGGCTATTGACTAGCCTGGCCGTCGGGGCGACCGTCGTTCTCTACGATGGCCATCCCGCGTACCCGGACCCCGGCGCGATGTGGCGGCGCGTGCAGGAGGAGCGGATCACGGTGTTCGGGTGCAGCGCCAGCTACCTCAACTTCCTGCGGAGCCAGGGGGTCCGCCCGGGCGCGGGCTACGACCTGTCGTCGCTGAAGGAAATCTCGCAGACCGGATCGCCGCTGTCGGCCGAGGGCTTTGAGTACGTGTACCGGGAGATCGGATCGGACCTGCACTTCAATTCGATTTCCGGGGGGACCGACATCAACGGGTGTTTTGCCGCCGGCAACCCCATCAGTCCCGTGTACGCGGGTGAGCTGCAGGGGCCGGCGCTGGCGATGAAGGTCCGCTCGTATGACGAGACCGGCCATCCGGTCACCGACCGCCCGGGCGAACTGGTGTGCGAGGCGCCGGCGCCGTCGATGCCGCTGTACTTCTGGAACGATCCGGATGGGCGCAAGTATCGCGAGGCATACTTCGGGTACTTTCCGGACCGGAACGTGTGGCGGCATGGCGATTACATCACCGTACACGGCGACACCGGGGGTATCACGTTTCACGGACGCTCGGACTCGGTGCTCAAGCCGTCGGGCGTGCGCGTCGGGACGGCCGAAATCTACAACATCGTCGAAAAACTGGAGGAGATCACCGACAGTCTGGCCGTGGGCCAGGATGTCGACGGGGACCAGCGGGTCATCCTGTTCGTGAAGCTGGCCGGTGGCGTGGCGCTGACGGACGACCTGCGGCGCAGGATCACGACGGCGCTGCGGGAGGGGGCGTCGCCGCGCCACGTTCCGGCGCTCATCCTGGAGGCACCGGACATCCCGTACACGCTGAATCTCAAAAAGGTCGAGAGTGCAGTGACCAACATCATCAACGGCCGGCCGGTGGTCAATCGCGACGCGCTGATCAATCCGGAGTCGCTGGACTACTACAGGGAGATCGTCGCGAAGTTGTCGACGTGAGGGGTCCGAGGAGGACGCATTCATGAGAGTTGAAGGCACGTACACGCTTCCCGCCCCGCGGCAGCGAGTGTGGGACATGTTGAACGATCCGGCTGTGCTGGCGAGGACGGCGCCGGGTGTGAAGCACCTCGAGCCGATAGGAGATGACCGGTACAAGGCCATCATTGAGGTCGGGGTGGGGCCGGTGCGGGGGACGTACGACGGACAGGTCAGCATTACCGACAAGCAGGCGCCCGAGCGGATGCGCCTCAATGTGGAAGGCGGGGGACGGCCGGGCACGATCAAGGCCACCGGAGAGCTGCGCCTGGAGGAGCAGGACGGCAAGACCGTGGTCGCCTACACCGGCGATGCGCAGGTGACCGGGGTCATCGCCAGCGTCGGCCACCGCCTCATCGGCGGGGTCGCCAAGCAGATGACCGCCGAGTTCTTCAAAGCGCTGGAGAAGGAACTCGCACTATAATTACCTTATGCACACGGGCATCAACGATATTCAGCAGTTACTCGAAGGCGAAGGCTACGTCGCCGACCGGAGCTTGTCCACCGCGCTGTATCTGGCGATACAGCTGCGCAAGCCGCTGCTCATCGAAGGCGCCGCGGGCGTCGGCAAGACCGAAGTCGCCAAAGTCATGGCCCGTGCGCTGGAGGCCGATCTCATTCGCCTCCAGTGCTACGAGGGCCTCGATGCGACCACGTCGCTCTATGAGTGGAACTACCAGCGCCAGCTGCTGCACATCCGGCTGCAGGAGAGCACCGATCTCCCCCTCGAGGTCAAAGAGCGCGAGATCTTTAGCGAGCCATTTCTGCTGAAACGGCCGCTGCTCCAGGCCATTACGCATCCCAAGGCTCCGGTCTTGCTGATCGACGAGGTTGATCGCGCCGATGAAGAGTGGGAGGCGTTCCTGCTGGAGGTGCTCTCCGACTGGCAGGTCACGATTCCCGAGATCGGAACGATTGCGGCGCGGCACGTCCCGTACGTGGTCCTGACCAGCAACCGCACGCGCGAACTCGGCGATGCGCTCCGCCGGCGGTGCCTGTACCTGTGGATTGACTTCCCGACGTACGAGAAAGAACTCGCCATCGTCTCGCGCAAGGTGCCCGGCATCAACTCGGAGCTGGCGAAGCAAATCGCGGCGTTCATGCAGATGGTGCGCCGGGCCAAGCTCGAAAAGATTCCCGGCATCGCGGAGACGCTGGACTGGAGTGCCGCGCTGATCGCCCTGCACCGCGACCACCTCGATCGCGACGCGGTCGAGCAGACCCTGGGGGTGCTGTTCAAGCACCGCGAGGACGCGGACCTCCTCCGCACGCAGTGGCTGGACCATGTGCTCCAGGGTCTACAGACCGTGGAGAACACAAATGGACCGTGGTCCCAGGACACCATCGACCGGGCGGCGGATCAGGTGTTGCCCAAAGTGACCGGGAGCCGCCGTCCCTGAGCCGATGAAGCGCTTCGGCGACCTCACCGCGCACGTCGTCACCTTCTGCCGGGCGCTGCGGGTCCGCGGACTGACGATCGGCCCGCGCGAGGCCGCCGATGCCCTGCGCGCGCTGGCGTCCATCGACGTCAGCGACCGCCGCCTGTGCTACCTGTCGCTGCGGACCGTGCTGGTCACGCGCCACGAGGACTTCCCGACCTTCGATGCGGTGTTCGCGGAGTACTGGAACCCGCCGGCCCCCGAGCCGGCGCGGCTGCAGGACGCCGGCGCGGATGAGCTTCCCGGCGATGGGGAGGGCGAGCGGCCGAAGCCCTCGGTGATAGACTGGCTGGATCAGGCGCTCCAGGCCGAAGGCGAGACGCCGGTCGCCGCCTACAGTCCCGACGAGGCATTGACGCGCAAGGACTTCAGCGCGTTCACCGCGTCCGAATTGGATGAAATGAGCCGCCTGGTGGTGGCGATCGCGCGGAGAGTCGCCACGCGTCTCTCCCGCCGCACGCGCGCGGTGCAGCGCAGCCATCATCTCGATCTGCGGCGCACGATCCGGCACAGTCTGCGCCGGGGTGGTGAGGTGCTCGATCTCGCTTACCGGCGGCGCAAGATCCAGAAGACGCGGGTCGTCCTGCTGGCCGACGTGAGCGGTTCGATGGATCTCTACAGCCGCTTCCTGATTCAGTTCATCTTTGCGCTGCAGCACGCCCTCGGACAGATCGAGACGTTCGTGTTCAGCACGTCGCTGACGCGGGTCACCGATGCGATGTCCGAGGCGGATCTGCGGCAGGCGCTGGATGAAGTGGCGCAGCGCGTTCCTGATTGGTCCGGCGGCACGAAGATCGGGCACAGCGTGCGCTCGTTCCTCCATCTCTACGGCCGGAGCCTGCTGGGTTCGCGCACGGTCGCGATCATCATTTCCGACGGATGGGACACGGGGGAGATCGACGTGCTGCGCGACGCGATGGATGAGCTGCGGCGCCGCGTGGGACGGATCATCTGGCTCAATCCGTTGCTCGGCGGTACCGGCTACGAACCCATCTGCCAGGGAATGCGCGCCGCGCTGCCGTATGTGGACGTGTTCGCGTCGGCGCACAACCTGGACAGCCTCCGGCAATTGGAGAAGCATCTCGCGGCCCGAGCCAGATGACCCATGAAAGAACTCACCGAAATCCTTGACGCGATGGACCGGTTTGCCGGCGAGGGGCAGCAGCTGGCCCTGGCGACGATTGTCGGCGTCCGCGGGTCCACCTACCGGCGGGCAGGCGCGCGGCTCCTCCTCACGCGCGGCCAGCAGATGGTGGGTAACATCAGCGGCGGGTGCCTTGAAAGCGACGTCATGGTCGTCGCGGACGAGGTCATGGACGCACACGTACCGCGGCTCGTCTCGTACGATCTCACGGCCGATGACGACGCGGTCTGGGGGCTGGGACTCGGGTGCAGCGGCGCGATCGATGTCTTCGTCGAACCGGTGAATCCGGCGGCCGGCGTATTTGGTCTGCTCCGCGAGGCGATTGCCCGCGAGCAGACCCTCGCGGTCGTCACGGTACTGGACGGTCCGGCCGCCGGTGGCCGGATCGTTGTGCGCGCCGATGGGTCAGCGTCGGGATCCCTCGGAGATGCAGCGGTCGACCCCCGTGCGGTGCGCGCGGCTCAGGCGGTCATCGATGGAGGGACGTCGCGCCAGCAGACCCTGAGCAGCCCCTCGGGTGACCTCCGCGTGTTCATCGAAGTCCTGCGGCCCCCCATTCAGCTGGTGGTCTGCGGGGCCGGACACGATGCGATTCCCGTGGTGCTGCAGGCCGCGTCGCTGGGGTGGCGCACGGTCGTGGTTGACCAGCGGCAGCGCTTTCTCGGTCCCGAGCGGTTCCCGGGCGCGCAGCGATTCATCCACGCCGAACCGGAGGACGCGGCGGGTCAGGTGCCCATCGATGACCGGACGTACGTGGTCATCATGACCCACAACTATCTCCACGACCGCGCGCTGTTGCGGGGGTTTTTGGCGACGGATGCGATGTACATCGGGATGCTCGGACCGCGCGCGCGCACCGAGAAGATGCTGTCAGAACTCGGCCCGGAAGGGCTCCGCCTCCTGGAACGAGACCGGGCCCGCGTGTACGGGCCCGTCGGCCTCGATATCGGCAGCGAGACCCCTGAAGAGATCGCCGTAGCCGTGTGCGGAGAGATCCTGGCCGCCGACACCGGACGCGCGGGTGGGTTCCTCCGGCAGCGCCTCGGCCCGATCCATGCCACTGCTTCGTCATTGCGAGCCCCGAAAGGGGCGAAGCAATCCCAGTCCTGAGATTGCTTCGCTTCGCTCGCAATGACAACTAGCGATTCGCCAGTGAGTCCAGGCAAGGTCGCGGCCGTCATCCTCGCCGCCGGGCCAAGCAGTCGGATGGGACGGCCGAAACTCTCCCTCACGCATCAGGGCATGCCGCTGATCCGGCGCGCGGTGACGGCCGCGGTGGACGGGGGGTGCGACGAGGTGATTGTCGTCGTCGGCGCGGCGGCCGACGAATATGCCTCCTTACTCGCGGGCTTGCCCGTGCGGATCGTGCGGAATCCACACTTCGAAACCGGGATGGGGGGTTCGATCCAGGTGGGGGTTGAGGCCGTCTCCGACGACATGCAGGCGGCGGTGATCATGCTGGCCGATCAGGCGTTCGTGGACGGGGCGGTCGTCCGGCGTCTCATCGACACCTATCGGGAATCCGGGAAGCGGATCATTACCTCGCAGTACGGAACGGTCCGCGGTGCACCCACCCTGTTTGACCGCGCGCTGTTCCTCGAACTGCTCGTCCTGCAGGACGATCAGGGTGCCCGGGCGGTCGTGCAGACGTATCCGCGACACGTTGCGACCGTCGACATCCCGCCCGAAACGGCGCGAGACATCGATACGCCGGACGACCTGCGCTATCTAGATCAGTAGGCAATCAATCTCGGAATCAGCGAGGCAACACTAAGAGAACACTCCCGACCGGTCGCTCTCCGTTTTCGTCGGATGGCAGATTGATGACGCGGCCGGCGACGACCATGGTCGTTGAGCCGCCGCCGTCGAGGTTGAGCGCGTCGACGGCGCCGAGGCGGCGCAGCTCCATCGCCAGTTCCATCAACGTCATCCCCAAGCTGTGATACGGATTCCGACCGTCGACCACGATCAGCACAATCTTTCCGTCCGGTAGCATCCCGATCGCGGTCCGCGGATGACGGCGGTCGATCAGTGAGCGCGGAAATCCTTCCGGCGAGACCAGCCGGCCGCCCGCCAGCAGCCGCGGTCCTCCCCCGATCGCATGGATGACGCCGTCCCACCGTGCATCGTCGGCGGCGGAGACGAGCCGTGTTTCGACCGTGACAGGAATCCCCACCGCGAGTCGCTGCGTGATCCACTGCCTGGCTCGGCCGTGGCCGGACAGGACGAACCCATCGCGAGGAATGGCGGAATTGCCTTGCCCATCGGCGATCGACGTCACCACGCCGCCGACGACCGTCGCCTCTGCGCCGAATGGATTCGTGCGCGTCGTCGCGTCGAACTCCGGCCGGTAGAGGATGAGTTCGTCTGTCCCGCGGGGGCGGTTCACTCCGCTGAAGGCGAGCCTGGCATCCCCGACCGATACCGCGCCGGCCCACCGCACACGATCGAGCACCAGGGAGCCGTCGTCCCTGATTCCGGCGCAGGTCCGCTCGGGGTGCGGGTCGCTCAGGATTGTCCCGCCAACGACGAGGCACCCGAGCGGGTCGCCCCCGGCCGCATAGAAATCGCCGTTGACCGCGGCGACGGCCCCCGTCCGCCGGGCGATCTCGCTGGTCCTCTGCCGCACCATCCTGGCTCCGTCACCGATCGCCGGCTCCAGCCGCGCGGCCTGCGGATCGAGCAGTACCACCGCGGTCCAGAACGGGGCAGTCAGGATGTCCACGTTCGGCACCGTCGTCAACAGCCAGGTAGGGTACCCTTCCTGCGCGAGCTGGTCTTTGAGGACTTCGGCTTCCGTGGGAGAGACGAAATTGCCGACGCGGACCTTGAAGAGCCCGTCTTCGAGGTCCACGACGGTGCTGAAGCCCCGGCTGCGCATCGCGGCCGCCAGGCGCTGGGCATTCTCCTCCTGCGCGAAGGCCCCGATCTGGATGCGCACGACCGGCAGCATGCGGAGCACACCACGTTTTTCGACCGTGATTTCGAGCCCAGGGGCCACGGTGGCCGTGTCCCGCAAGACCGCGCCGGTTTCGACCGCCTGCAGGAAACTCCAGATTAGTGACGCCGCCTCCCCGCGGGTCATCGGTTCCAGCGGGCGCAGCGTCGCCGACGACGGCTCGCGCAGCAGCGGGGGCTCCAGATACGCGGCGACGGCGACCGCCCCGCGGACCGCGGGATCGAGCGCACCGGTATCGTCGAAGGGCAGCGCCCGTCCGCTCATCGCGCCGGCTTCGAACGTGTACCCAAGGGCGACGACGGCGATGGTGATCGCGTCGCTTCGCCGGATGGGCAGACCCGGAAGAAATGCCGGCGCGCGCACAATCAGCCGGTACCGCACCGCGGTGTCAACGTAGATGGCGAGCGGATGGCTTGCGGGGACGTCGATAAACGTCGCCGCACGCGCGTTCGCGCGCGGGAATCGGGCGGCGATGACCATCCACTTGATGAAGTCACCGCGACTGATCTCCGCGTCCGGACGAAACAACCCGTCGGGGAATACGTCAGCGATCGCGCGGGTCAACAGCGCGACGATGCTGCGCTCGGCCCAATGGTTGGCGATGTCTGACGGCGCCGGCTGCGCGACAGTCGGCGCAGCGAGCGCCATGAGGAGCGTGACGACGACGGCGATACGCACTGACAACTGTTCTTCTCCTCGACGGCGAGTGACCCCTTATGGCGGGGTCTGACCCCTCCCATCCTGCTCCCTCCTACCACTAAACATTGTGTCCGACACGAGAAGGGAAACTAGATATGGTGGCGAACTAATGTGCTCCGACGGCGGAGAGCCGTCAGACTGGCGCGTTGGCGCACAAGGAGGGGGTTCGAGGCCATGGCAAAGAAGAAGGCAAAGGCCAAGAAGAAGAGGTAACACTCGCGCGGAACGTTTCGCGTCGGAGACGAGAGACAGCAGGTAGTAGCTGACTCTCGTTTTCGTTTGGCGTCAATCAGACGACGAAGCGCAAACGGAAGTAGTACTCTTGCACGCCCGCGGAGGTTTGATACCGCAGTTCGCTGATCACCTGCAGCCGGCGATCACCGATCGACGAGGCGAACAGGCGCGGCGCGTCGGGTTCCATGCCCGCACGCAGGGCGGTGGTCACGAAGAGTTCATCGATCAGCCCTGCGTTAGCGAGCGCGACGTTGAAACGCGGGCCACCTTCGCACAGCAGCCGCCGCACGCCGTGGGCCTCGCCGAGCCGGCGCAGGACCGCGCGCACGTCGAGCCGACCGTCGTCACCGGCTGCGACGATCTCCACCGGGACACCGGCCGCCCGGATCTTCTCGATTCTCGCGTCGCTCGCCTGAGCCGTCGTGAGCATCAGTTTCCCGAAATCCGTCCGGGTGAAGAACTTCCTCTGGAAGACCTCATCCGGAAAGTCACACGCGGTCGACGCGACCACGGCCAGCGGATTGGGCGGAACCCCTTGTCCGGCGCGGCGTTCCTGCAGGTACGGATGCGTCGTCACGATGACATCGTCGTGGATCAGCGTGCCGGCGCCGTAGAGGACCGCGCCGGCGTGCACGCGGAGCTGGCGGAACAGGTGATGATCCGCGTCGCCGCCGATCGTGAACGCTGTGCCCTCGACGACCGCGGCCCCGTCGAACGTCTGGACCATGTTCAGGTAGCAGAAGGGTCGCCCCGGGGTGCCTTCGGGCAGACGCAGGTCGGCATACGCGGCCCGCAGGGGGACCCGGCGGGGATAGGGTTCGGATTCGTGGTAGACGAGGTCGAGATGTTCGGGCAGCCCTGAACCACTCGCTGCGCTCGGGTTCAGGACAGGCGTAGCCATAGGCCCCTGGTGGTTATCCGAGTTCCAGCGTCCGCACGCCGCGCAGGTCGATCCGGTAGGATTGGGCCACGGTTCCGATCTTGATCTGCACGTTGCCGCAGTTTGGGCAGCGCAGGACGACTCCCATGCCGTGCATGTAGACGACTAGGCGTCCGACAGTGTTGTGTGCGGCACACACCGCGCAGATCGTCCAGCTGGCCGTCATCTCCACGCCGAACATGTCGGCGAGCACGCCGGCGGCGGCGTTGCCGTCCAGACGCAGATCGTCGGATTCGATCATGAGGGACCTCCTGTTGGACCGAACCGCTCAGTCTTGATGCGGGCCGGATCGTAGCCGAGGCCGGCCAGCAGCGTGGCGACACTCTCGACCATTCGCGTCGGGCCGCAGATGAACGCCAGCGGAGTGTCGGCGGCCGGCCAGGCGACGCCCTCGAGGATCTGCCGGTCAATTCGCCGGCGGAGGCCCTTCCAACCTTCGGGCTGCTGCCGCGTGAGGGTGTGCACGACCTGCAGCGTCCCGTCGCCCATGGGCAGCCGCTCGAGTTCTTGACGATAGATGATGTCGTCGAATGTGCGGGAAGAAAACAGCAACCGCGTCGGCACCTGGGTATGGATCGCGGCGCGGTGCCGGATCATCGCCATCAACGGCACGACGCCCGAGCCCCCGGCGACGAGCAGCAGCGGTCCGCCATCGTCAGCTGTCCAGGTGAAGTAGCCGCCGATCGGCCCGCGTAGTTCCAACTTGTCGCCGGGACGGAGTTCATCAACCAGGTAGGGAGAGACCTCACCGTCGGGGAGCCGCTCGACGGTCAGCATGAGCAACGGTTCCTCCGGTGCCGACGCGATTGAGTAACTGCGCTGCGCCTGATAACCGTCTTCAGCGGTGAGCCGCACATCGACGTGCTGGCCGGAGCGGTGGCGCTCCCAGTTCGAGACCGAGAGGATCAGACTCTTGACGTGGGCCGTCTCGGCGACGCTGTCAACGACGTCCGCCAGCTGCCAGGTCAGTCGCCCCAATACCGTTCCTCCAGCCACGGATTCCCGCGGTTGTGATACCCGGCGGTTTCCCAGAACCCGGGTTCATCCTGATCGACGATCTCCAGCCGGCGCACCCACTTCGCGCTCTTCCAGAAATACAGGTGGGGCACCAGCAGGCGGGCCGGCCCGCCGTGCTCCGGCTCAAGCGGCTCGTCATCATAGCGGAAGGCGACCCAGGCTTTGCCGCCGGTCGCATCCTCCAGGGGGAGGTTCGTCGTGTAACCGCCGTCGCAGTGGGCAACGAGGAACGCGCCGAGCGGTTCCACGGTCTCCAGCAGCGTGTCGACCGAGATGCCTTCCCACCGGGTGTCGAGTTTCGACCACTTCGTCACGCAGTGGATGTCCACGGTGATGCTCTCGCGCGGGAGATTGTAGAATTCTTCCCACGTCCAACGCTGCGGTGAGGCGACGTGTCCGTCAACGGCGAAGTCCCACTTCTCCTGCGGCGTGTGGGGAGTCGGGCCGGCCGACAGCACCGGGAAGTCGGGCACGACGTGCTGCCCCGGCGGCAGGCGCGACGGATCGGCCGCGGCGGAACGCCGTCCTGTGAAGCCACGCGAGATGAAACGTGCGTTCATCGATGGGATGACCTCGTGGTGCCCGCGGCTTTCTCTGAACCGTCCGAGGCTTCCTGCCATAATGTGAAGGATGACCCGGATGCCTGCACGTTGGAGGAGGCGCTTCATGCCGCACGATGAAGGTGGCTCGCTCTCGTTGGAGGATCTGCTCCTGGCCCAGATTCAGGCCTCGTTCGCCGGCCCGAACACATCTCACCCGACGGTACTGAAGGCCGTGGGAGGGCTCAGCAACGCACAGGCGGTCTGGAAACCTGCGCCGGGGCGGCACTCGATCTGGCAGATCGTTGAACACCTCCGCCTTAACCGCCTGTACTGGGCCGAACGTCTTGAGGGGCGGCAGCTGCACTACATTGAAGGCGACGAGTGGCCGGAGGCCGCCGGCGAGGACGACGCGGCCTGGCACCGTTCGATCACCGCACTGTCTGAGGCGCATGAGAGGCTGACCCAGATCATCGGCAATCTGAGTGAACAGGACCTGCTGGCCCGGCCGATGCCGAAAGTCGACGCCACACTGCTACAGATTCTGCTGTGGGAGGGTCCGTCCCATGATGCGTATCACAGCGGGCAGATCCGGTACCTGAGGGCGCTGCAGGGCGCCTGAATGGGCGCGCGGAGCGTGCGTTGACGCTGCAGAAGTGCGACGGGTATAATGAGATTCGCCGCGGGGGCGTGGTGTAGCCTGGTTTAACACACCTGCCTGTCACGCAGGAGATCGCGGGTTCAAATCCCGTCGCTCCCGCCATGAACCACTCGCTGCGCTCGGGTTCATGGCAGTGCCATCTGCCGCCCATGGGTTTCCTGGACTTCCTGACCTCGACGAAGCGTCCCGCACCCGGGACTCCGGTCCTGTCTCGGGAGGACGTGATTACACGCCTGAAGGCGCTCAACCGGCCTACCGCTCCGTACCAGATTGTGGAGACGAGCGAAGAGGGTGCTGATCTGGTGGCCGAGTGGAAGATCGTCGATGCGCAGTGGTATGAGATCTTCGCGAAGGTCGGGCTCTCCAAGGTGTTCCGGATCTACCTGAAACTCGATCCAGGGTCCCACGAGGTGCGCGCCGCCGACCGGGAGTACACCGTACAGTGGAGAGCCGGCGTGCCCACGCTGTCTGTATCCGTCAGCGCGTTCCGCGGCCAGAAGCAGTCGATCGAGTTCGGCGCGGCGTATGCCTTCACCGAGAATCTCGCTCCCGGAAATGTCTACCGGTATCGGTTTGATACAGGCGAGATCAAGGGGCCGATTCAGGACGTGGTCACCAGCTCTGGCTGGACCTACAAAGGCGTAGCATTCGGCAAGCTCTAAGACGTCCTCCGTTGCCCTGATGTGCGGGGAAGTGCTATTATCCTTTCTGCTCCTGCCTGTTTCGTGCCGGGGTAGCTCAGTTGGTAGAGCGGCGGCCTGAAGAGCCGCGCGTGGGCGGTTCGATTCCGTCCCCCGGCACCAAACTGTGCTCTAGCCTGCGTCAGTTTAAGGTTTAACCGAGATACCCGCGCCAGCCAGGATGCGACAACGCTGCAGGAACTTCAGCATGGCATCGACCATTTCCGGTTCAGGATCGCGAATCAGGCCTGCGTGGTTTGAGTGGAGGGCGACATACAGTTCGGCTCCAGCCGCGGTCCGAAGTTGCGCGGCTACGATCT
>Ga0209640_10000442_pt1 | contig 31668 bp, 28 predicted proteins | sample RifCSP10_1_FD_184018 | JGI IMG/M metagenome (GOLD analysis project Ga0209640, IMG submission 184018) | Soil microbial communities from Rifle, Colorado - Rifle CSP2_sed 10_1 (SPAdes) (version 2) | ecosystem: Environmental > Terrestrial > Deep subsurface > Rock core/Sediment | place: Rifle... | reverse complement strand
GATCGGACGGCGTAGGCGGCTTGCTCGCCGAGCCGGGCGAGCTCGTCGGTGATCGCCGCCGCCACAGCCTCAGGGATGGCAATCCCTTCGAGGGTCCGGCGGATCTCCGCGCTGAGCGTGCCGATCGCCTCCCGGTCGTCCGGGTTCAGGCGAGACAGCCGATCGAGCCGATCATCGATCGACGGTGCTTCCGCCATGATCCGCCGAAAGGCGTCCTTCGTCACACAGAAGCCGGCCGGCACGCGGACGTCTTCGATTCGCGAGAGCTCCCCCAGGTGCGCGCCCTTGCCGCCGACGACCGCTACGTGTGTCTGGTCGATCTCCTCGAAACCCAGCACGTATCCCCCTATCAGTTCCTGCATTGAAGTTCCCCTTGGATTGCGGCCGGATGGCGGCCCGCGCCTGGCGATCTCCTCAGTCGCGCCTGCGCTAGGTGTGCTGCCTGGCTGCCGCCATGGCCTTAGAGGCGTCCCGAAAGTGCCGTCGTGTATGGTCTCGACTGGTCCGTAGAACAGATGCCGCGACCAAGCGCTCAAGTGCGGAGACGGCGTCTCCGGAGAGACTCGAACGAAAGTGTACGAGATCACAGCAGACGGGGTTGGCTGGGCTGAGCGACGAGCGAACAACGACTGAACGGGCATACCAACTGCTATAGTTTCGGTTATTGGCGAAGGACCGAACGACGTATGGGGATCAACGAGATCATGAGGGCGCTTGCCGACCCGACCCGTCGTGAGATTCTGCGGATTCTCAGGGACGGCGACCGCACCGCGGGCGAGCTCGCGGAGCATTTCGATCTGGCGAAGTCCACCATGTCTGGCCATTTCAACGTGCTCAAGTCCGCCGGGTTGATCGTGTCGGAGCGGAGCAGGACCAAGATGGTCTACTCGATCAACATGTCGGCGTTCGAGGACGCAGCCGTTGCCGTTATGTCGTTCCTGGCACACGACAGTCCTCCTGACGTGCGGTCGGTTATCGCCTCCGGGTCCGAGTCGACGGAGGAGCATCTTGGCTGAGCACAAGACAGCGTGGGAGATCGTTCAGGTCGCGGTGATTGCCGCGATGTTCGTCGGCGCTGCCGTGAGGTGGGGATCTGTCCCTGACCTGATCCCTATCCACTGGGACGTCAGCGGTCAGGTGGACGGTTACGGCGGCAAGTTCGTGGGCTTGCTGCTGCTGCCGATCGTTGCTGCCGTTTTGTACCCGGTCTTGAAGTACCTACCGCGTATTGATCCGGCCAGCCGCAACTACGAGAGCTTTGCCGGCACATACCTCCTCGTTCGTGTCTTGCTCACCGTGTACCTGGGATACGTCTATGTCGTGACGAATCTTGCGATCGGCCGCGAGCAGACGTTTCCCGTGGCAGAGATGATCATCGGTGCGGTGGGTGTCCTCCTGATCGTCCTCGGAGGAGCGTTGGGCAAGTTCAGGCCCAATTGGTTTGCCGGCATCCGCACTCCGTGGACCCTTACCAGCAAGCGCTCTTGGATCCTGACGCACCGCCTCGGCGGCCGCATCTTCATCGTCACAGGCGTGGCAACGATGCTCGGTGCCCTGATCAGCAGTGACTGGGCGTTCTACGCGCTGTTCATCGTGATGATTCCGGGTGTCATCGCTTTATTCATCTACTCGTACATGGTGTGGCGAGACGACCCTGAAAAAATCCCCGCCCAAGAGGTAACACCCTCCGGCGACTAGCCGGTCCCCGTTTCAGGCGACGGCCCTCCTTTCTGACAGTTCAGCCGGCGGCCGGCTGCTCGTCGTGCCGCGATCTCATCAGTGTCACCACGCGGAGGAGCATGTCGAGGACCCACAACCCGACCGATGTCCAGCGACAACACGCGTCTTCCACGACGTGCCTTGCTTTCAGCGACTTGGGTCAAGGGTTTCGAGGATCGGGTGAAGGCAGTCGCCGACGACCCGAGCGAGGGTGCCGCCCCGAGGCATGGCTGGTGGCCTTCAGTCCGTGGCGGCTCCAAGCAACCCGGCCAGCTCCGCCACGGACCCGGAATGGGACAGGGCCAGCACCTCGTCGGCCGGGGCCAGCACCACCTCGGATGTGATCGGGATCAACTCCCCCTTGCGGATCACGGCCACGATGCGACACCCTGACGGCCACTCGACCTCGCCGTAGTGACGGCCGACCACCACCGAGTCCGGATCGATCTTCTCCTCGACAACGGCGTACTGACCCTTGCGTAGCTTGAGCAGGGTCGTCATCTCCCCGAGCGACATCTCCTCGGCCGCGAGATGGGCGAGGAGATCTGCCTGGTTCAGCGCCACATCGACGCCCATGTCCTCTTGGTACATCCAGGCGTTTACCGGGTCGACGATCCTGGCGATGATTCGGGGGACTGCGAACTCGAATCGGGCCAACGAGCACACGACCAGATTGGTCTCGTCCGCCCCGGTCACTGCAGCCACCACGTCGCAACCCCTGATCCCGGCACGTTCCAACACCGTCGCCTCGGTACCCGAACCGACGATGACGGTTCCATCCCCGAAGCGACGGGAGATGACATCGGCCCTGCTCTCGTCACTCTCGACGAGCGCGACCTGGTGGCTGCCTTCGATGAGGAGCGAGGCGAGATGGGAACCGACCTTGCCGCCTCCGATCACGATCACCGATGACATGGCCTGCCCCTCATTGCACACCGAGAAGTTGCTGGAGACGCGTCTCCGAGCCCTGAGTGACGGCGACGGCCACCACGTCGCCACTCTCCAGGAGGGTGGCTCGATCTCCGAGGAAGGTGCGGCCCGAGCGGGTAACCGAGATCAACCTTGCTTCGCCCGGCACCTCCAGCTCACCTGCCCTTCTCCCCGCCAGACTCGGGGCGATGGTTGCCTCCACCAGATGAACCCGGCCTCCGATAGAGGTGATCGGCGCCAGTTCGCTGAGTGTGAGCAGCTGGGCGACGCGGGTGATCCCCCACTCCACCGGTGAGATGGTGAGGACTCCGAGTCGGCCGTACAGGTCCGCCTGACGGGGCTCGTACATTCGTGACACCACCCTGGGCACCCGAAATCGGCGCGACGCCAGACGGGACACCACTGCGTTGATCTCATCGCTCCCGGTGACCGCGGCCAGGGCATCCGCCTCGGTGATCCCCGCCTCCTCGAGCACGTCCCGGTCGAGGGCGTCTCCCACCAGCGATCGGCCGGCGAACCCCTTGCTGAGCCGGCCGATCGCCTTCGCCTCCCGGTCGACGACGGTGACATGGTGACGATCGATCTCGAGGGTGCCGGCCAGACCAGACCCGACCCTGCCACAACCGACCACGATGACCCTCATGCCTTTGTCCTCTCTCTCCATCGCAATACCGTCTTCCTGACCTCGTCCGCGATCGGGAGCAAGGGCACCCCGAGCAGCAGCCAAGCCCAGCCCACCGCGGGAAACGGCGCGGTGCCGATCACATCTTGGAGCACCGGCACAAAGACGATGAGGGCGATCACGAGCACCTCGGAGAGTATCCCCCACCACAGGAGCCGGTTGTGCCCCAGACCTATCCGCAGCAACGAAACCCTCGCCGATCGCTGAGCGAAGAGGTTGCCGATCTGGGTCGCCACCACCGCAGCCAGGGCCATCGCCGTGGCCGAGCGGTAGATCGGGCCGTTGGCAGGAAGGTCGAGCCAACCCTGGAAGCCGGCGAGTCGATAGGCACCGAAGAAGGCAGCCATGACGAACGCGGCCTGGAGTGGCCCCAGCCATAGGTAGGAGCGCACCAGCAGTCGCCGGTCGATCAGGTGGGCGTCGAGTGGTCTCGGTGGCCGCCCCATGACATCCGGCTCCGGCTTCTCGGCACCCAGGGCGAGCGCCGGTGCCAGGTCGGTCCCCAGGTCGATGGCCAGTATGTGCATGACATCGAGGGCAATGGGGATGCGCCCGCCGGAGAAGGCGAAGACGATGAAAGGGACCGCCTCGGGTGTGTTCGAGGTGAGGATGTAGGTGGTGAATTTCTTGATGTTGTCGTAAACCGCGCGGCCTTCCTCGACCGCGGCGACGATGGAGGCGAAGTTGTCGTCGAGCAGGATGATGTCTGCGGCCTCCTTGGCCACGTCGGTTCCGATCAGGCCCATGGCCACACCGATGTCCGCCTTCTTGAGGGCAGGTGCATCGTTCACCCCGTCTCCGGTCACCGCCACCACCTCTCCCTTGGCCTGGAGGGCCCCGACCACCCTCAGCTTGTGGGACGGCGCGGCCCTGGCGAATACCACGTCACCGTCGAGGATCTCGGACAGCTCGAAATCGTCGAGCTCTTCGATCTCGCTCCCGTTGACCACCCGGATCGAGTCGCTCTCGATCATTCCGATCCGCCGCCCGATCGCTTCGGCGGTCACGCCGTAGTCGCCGGTGATCATCACGATCCGGATCCCGGCGGTGCGGCAACGGCCGATGGCGGCTTCCACCTCGGGCCGTGGAGGGTCGTGCATGGCGATCAGTCCGAGGAACTCCAGACCGGACTCGATGTCCTCGTCGGGCGAGGGGAGCTCGACGACGGTGCGCCGGGCCACACCGAGCACCCTCAGCCCGTCCTTTGCCGATGTGTCAATCGCATTCAGCAACTCGCTGCGATCGCGCCCGGTGAGCGGTTTCGACCCGTCGTCGGTGCACCGACTCTCGCATCGCGCCAGGAGCTCCGCCGGAGCGCCCTTGGTGAACATCACCAGCTCCGAACCGACCTGGTTCACCGAGCTCATCCGCTTTCGGGTGGAGTCGAAGGGGATCTCCCACGACCTCGGATAGCGCGCCCAGGTTTGGTCGAGGTCGATCCCGGCTTTTGCGGCGGCGGTGAGGATGGCCCCCTCGGTCGGGTCACCGATGATCGACCAGCGACCCTCTGGCGATTCGGCGAGGCGAGCATTGGAGGCGAGAACCGCTCCAGTCAGCAAACGATGCAGACCCACGCTCGGGGACGGAGAGACGTTGCCCACCGGTGTGTAGCCGACACCTTCGAACCGGTAGGTCTGCCCATCGACGGTGACCGAGCGAACCGTCATCTCGTTGGCGGTCAGGGTCCCCGTCTTGTCGGTGCAGATCACGGTGGTGCAGCCGAGGGTTTCCACCGATGACAGCTTCTTGACCAGGGCGTTTCGGGATGCCATCCGTTGCGTGCCCATGGCGAGCGAAAGGGTCACGGTCGGGAGTAGACCTTCGGGGACGAAAGCGACAATCATCCCGAGGGCGAAGACGAAGCCTCGCGCCACCGGCATGTCGCCCAGCAGCAACGCGAGAAGGAAGAAGACCGTGCCCGCCAACACCGCGATGACGCTGACGGTGATGCTGACATGGCGTAGCTCGATCTGGAGAGGACTGGGTGTTTCCTCGAGAGACTGGGTCAGGTCGGCGATCGCTCCCAGCTCGGTGCGCGCTCCTGTGGCCGTCACCACGAGCTTTCCGCGACCTGCCGCCACCGTGGTCCCTGCATAAACCAGATTCGGCATCTCGAGGGGATTCCCTCTCGGATCCACCGGCTCGGATGCCTTGCGCACCAGACGGGACTCACCGGTGAGCGTCGATTGGTCGACCCGAAGCGAAACATGTTCGACGAGACGGCCGTCGGCCGAGATCCGATCTCCCTCTTCGATGACAACCACGTCTCCAGGGACGAGAGTCGTGGCATCCACCTCGTTGAGTCGACTGTCGCGTAGAACGGTGGCCGTGGTCGGAAGCAGGCGGAGCAGGGCCTCGGTTGCCTTCTCCGCCTTGTGCTCCTGCCAGAAGCTGAACAACCCGTTGACCACGTTCACCACCCAGATCGCCACGCCCAACTCGGGCAAACCAGCGATGAACGCCACGCCGCCCCCTACCCAGAGCAGGACAGCCATCACATGGGCGAAGTTGGAGGCGAGTCGGTAGAGCAGGCGGGATGGCGCCGCCGGAGCCAATGCGTTGGGGCCATACTCGCCGAGCCTGTTCTCGGCCTCGGGCGAGCTGAGACCTGAAGCGGTGCTGGCGCAGAAGGTGTAGACGTCTTCCGGGCGGAGCTCGGCGATGTGGTCGAGTGCGGGAGCGGGTTTTGACTGGGTAGTCGACATCGGGTCGCCCATCGGCGGATCGCACGATACGGGCAAATTCGAGAGACTGTGTATGCGGGCCCGGCGAGAGGAAAAATCAGCCAAGTGACCTTTGGCCCTGTCATCGGATCGGGTCGGCTTGTAACCAAGGGGTAGGACTCCGTGAGAGGTCGTGGAAACGATGCACCACTCCCGCATCCTGCTGGTCAGCACATATCCACCGACACAATGCGGGATCGCCACCTTCTCCCGCTCACTGCTCGAAGCGCTGGCCCAGCTGAGGGGGAGTGCGGAAGGGCTTGCAGTGGCCCGGATCCGGAGCGGTGACGACCACTCGATCTCACTCGACCCGGAATTGGTGCTGGACGTCTCCGCCAACTCACCGACCTGGCCCTTCGAGGTCGCCCGGGCCGCGTCTGACTTCGACTTGGTCTGGATCCAGCACGAGTTCGGAATCTTCGGACCGGGGCGGGGCAGGTGGGTGCTCGACCTGTGCGAGGTCTTGGAGAGGCCTGTCATCTCCACACTTCACACGGTGTTGCTCGAGCCGACACGAATGGAGCGGGAGATCATCGAGGGGCTCTCTTCCCGGTCCCAGCGTGTGGTCGTCATGTCGCAGGCGGCCCGGGAGAGGCTGCTCAGCACCCATGAGGTCGACCCGGGGAAGGTCTCCGTGATCCAACACGGTGCCCACGAGTACCGGCGCGTCGGAGCTCGCAATCGAGACGCACGCCCGATCGTCGCTACCTGGGGCCTGCTCAGCCCGGGTAAGGGAATCGAATGGGGCATCAGGGCCCTGACCCACCTCACCCATCTCCGGCCTCTCCCTCGCTACCACATCCAGGGGGCGACACACCCCAATGTCTTGGCCGCGGAGGGTGAGGCCTACCGCCACTACCTGACGGCCCTGGCGTCGGACCTTGGCGTGGCCGACATGGTGACTATGTCGAGCGCCTATCTGCCTGCCGACCGGTTGGCCGAGATGATGGAGCAGGCCGACGTCGTCCTCCTCCCTTACGACTCCAGGGTCCAGGTCACCTCGGGCGTCTTGGTGGAGGCGCTGGCGGCGGGCCTGCCAGTCGTGGCAACGGCCTTCCCCCACGCCATCGAGTTGTTGTCGGAAGGGGCGGGGCGGGTCGTCCCCCACCGGAACCCCAAGGCGATCGCGTCGGCGCTGGAGAACCTGCTCACCCGCCCCCGCGCCAAGAGAGCCGCGGCAATTGCGGCGCGCCGGATCGCTCCCGAGCTGAGGTGGTCGTCGGTGGCGCGACAATGCGAGCTGGCCGCCAATCAGGCGATTTCCGCCTCCCACGCCGGCGTAGCCTGATAGAGGCCGAGCAAGGAACGGAGGCAGATGATGGATCGGAGGCATCCTCGCCATGGGCAACTCTTCCTGCGTGAGTCGACCAATCCGATCCTGACCCCGGAGGACTGGCCGTACACCGTGAATGCGGTCTTCAACCCGGGGGCCACGCTCGGCCCCGACGGGGAGACAATCCTCCTGGTTCGGGTCGAGGACCGCTCCGGCGTGTCTCATCTCACCGTCGCTCGGAGCTCCGACGGGCTCACCGGGTGGCAGGTCGACGACAAACCTCTGATAGCCCCGATGCGAGGCCGCTACGAAGACCAATGGGGTGCGGAGGACCCGCGTATCACCCGAGTGGGCGAGGAGTATTTCATCTCCTATACCGGCTTCTCCCCCAGCGGCCCCCTGGTCATACTCGCCCGTACCCTGGATTTCCGGTCCTACGAGCTCTGCTCAGTGGTCGCTCCACCCGAGGACAAGGACGCCGCTCTCTTCACCAGGCGTTTCGGAGGTCGCCACGCTCTGCTCCACCGGCCCGTCGCCTCCGGGGCGCATGGCGAAGCCCCCAACATCTGGCTCTCGTACAGCCCGGATCTCGTCCATTGGGGCGACCACCGGATCGTGATCGAGGCACGACGCTCGGGAAACTGGGACCGGGAGAAGGTGGGATTAGGCCCGCCACCGTTGGAGACCCCCTCGGGGTGGCTGGTCCTGTTCCACGGGGTCAAGGCCACAGCTGCCGGGTCCCTCTACCGGGTGGGGGTTGCCCTTCTCGATCTCGATCAGCCCAGTGTTGTCCTGGCCAGGGGCGACGAGTGGGTGTTCGGTCCCGAGGCGCCCTATGAGCTCCAGGGAGACGTCCCCGGCGTGGTCTTCCCCACAGGGTGGGTGGTCCAACCGGACGGCCAGGCCCGGGTCTACTACGGGGCGGCGGACTCGACGGTGGCCGTCGCTTTCGCCCGGGTCGACGAGCTGATTGAGTTCGCCTTCTCCCATTGCGTGTGCGCCACCTTCCATCCGGGGCAACGCTGCTCGATGGGGGGAGCCGATCCGGCCCGCGCCGCCGAGGAGAGGGACCGCTTCCCCTTGCGCCCGACCAGCGGACCGGGCTTCTCCGCCTCCGCCTGGCAGGATCCGGATCGGACCTGAGCGGAAGCCCTCGGGCAGAGGCAGAATCGATCACATGCCGTACCGAGTGCTCCCCCACACCGCCGATACCGGGATCGAGGGCACCGCCGAGACTCTCGACTCGCTGATAGCGGTGATGTCACAGGGGATGTTCGAGTTGGTCGGTCGGTGCAAGGCATCGTCGCAGCGCCGGTGGCTCACCTTGACGATCGATGCGGAAACCGTCGAGGACCTGCTGGTCGACACCATGTCCGAGCTTCTGTACCTCTCCGAGACCGAGGATCTCCTCTTCTGTGACTTCCGGGTGAGAGTGCATCCGGGTGGGCCGGCAGCGACCATGGAAGTGGGAGGGGTCCCGGCCAGTGCCGTCGAGCCGGCCGGGCCCCCGATCAAGGCAGTGACCTATCACGACCTGGTCGTCGAGCGGCGAGAGGGGAAATGGTACGGCCGGGTGTACTTCGATGTCTGACCTTTGGCTCTAACCGGGAAGCCCTCGAGTAGGCAGAGTGGAACCGTGGTCTTTCGACGTGTCTCCGATGTGGTCTGGGAGCTGCCTGCAATCGACGGGATGAGGGTGCCCGGAATCATCTTCGCCTCCCAAGCGCTGATGACGCTGGTTCGGGAGGAGCGGGCCGCCGAGCAGGTGAGGAATGTGGCCCATCTGCCCGGGATCACCAAGGCATCCTTCGCCATGCCCGACATCCATTGGGGCTATGGCTTTCCCATCGGTGGGGTGGCGGCCACCGATGTGGCTGCGGGAGGTGTCGTCTCGCCGGGGGGTGTCGGCTTCGACATTTGCTGCGGGGTCCGGCTCCTCGCTTCCAGCTTCACCGAGGCCGACTTCGAGCGGTTCCGGGACCGGGTCATGAGCAGTCTCGACCGGCGGATTCCCCGTGGGATGGGCCGGGGTGCAATCGCTTCGGGCAGCCTCGTCCCCGAGGTTCTCGTACGCGGGGCTGCGGCGGCTCTCGACGCCGGGTACGGCTGGCAGGGGGACCTGGAGCGTTGCGAGGAGCAAGGTCTCTCCAGCGGAGCAGATCCGTCCGCGGTGAGCGACCACGCCATCGCCCGGGGGAAGGGCCAGCTCGGCTCATTGGGGTCCGGCAACCACTTTCTCGAGATCCAGGTCGTCGACCAGCTGTTCGACCCGGTGGCTGCGAGCGCATTCGGCCTCGACGCCGGGATGCTGGTGGTGATGCTGCACTGCGGCTCACGGGGGCTTGGTCATCAGACTTGCACCGACCAGCTTCGCCTCATGGGCCCGGCGATGGCCCGGCACGGCATCTCTGTGCCAGATCGTCAGCTCGCCTGCGTGCCTGTCGAGTCGACCGAAGGCCGGGAGTATCTCGGGGCGATGGCGGCGTCGGCCAACTTCGCCTGGGCCAACCGTCATGTCCTGGCCCACGAGGTACGAGAGGGGTTTGCCGAGGCCTTCGACGTCTCCCCCGAGGCGACCGGGATGCGTCTGGTCTACGACGTGGCACACAACCTGGCCAAGCTCGAGCCTCACCAGGTCGATGGTCGGGTCATCGAGCTGTGTGTCCACCGCAAAGGGGCCACCCGAGCCTTCGCCCCCGGGCACCCTGATCTGGCGCAGGACATCAGGGGCAGCGGCCAACCGGTCCTGGTTCCCGGGTCGATGGGCACCGCCTCCTGGGTGCTCCGAGGGGTTGCCGGCAACCCAGCCTTCTCTTCCGCGGCCCACGGGGCGGGACGGGTCATGAGTCGCAAGCAGGCGAAGCAGCGTGAGTCCGGGCGGATGGTGCGCGACCACCTCGAGACGGCGGGGATATCCGTGCGACCCGGATCGGTGGCTTTGCTCTCCGAGGAGGCGCCCTACGCGTATAAGGACGTCGACGAGGTGGCGGAGGTGTGTGCCCGGGCCGGGCTGGCGGCAAAGGTCGCCCGGCTGCGCCCGGTCGGGGTGATCAAGGGTTGAAGCTAGCCCTGGTCGGCCCTGCGGAGGCCATCCCGCAAGCGTGGGATGGGGCCGACTTCCTGCCCTACCCGGCTCATCCGGCTCGAACTAGACCTGGGGTGTGATCGAAAGTAACTCGAGGAGGTGCCAATGAACGGGTGAGGACCGACCGATGTGATCGCAGACGAGCAGCCGAGCCTCGTTCCCCTGTGCCCGCACTGCAACGACGTTCTGAGCACCATCTCTACCAGGACGTTGGAGGTCCGGGGCAGTCGGACGACTCGCTTCGGGAAGCGATATGTCTATGCCTGTCCCAGCTGCAAGAAGCTGCTCGGGATCACTCACCGCAAAGGCTTCTGGATGGGTTGACCTGGCGCCTCAGGCGGGGGCGGCGACTCCGGCCAATCGCGGTGGGCCGTCGGCCTCCGCCCGAAGACGCTCGGCATCGGCCACCACACTCGCGGTGTGGAGCACGGTGTCGGGGTTCAGGCTTATCGAGTCGATACCGAAGGCGACCAGACGGCGGGCGACATCGGGAAAGTCCGAGGGTGCCTGGCCGCAGATCCCGACGTGTCGGTGGTGGCGATGGGCCCCGATCACTGCCTGTCGGATCATCTCCATGACGCCGTCGTCGCGCTCGTCGAAGTCGAAAGCCACCATCTCGGAGTCACGATCCACCCCGAGCACCAGCTGGGTGAGATCGTTGGAGCCGATGGAGAAGCCGTCGAAGATCTCGGCGAAGGCGTCGACCTGGACCACGTTGTTGGGTATCTCACACATGACATAGACCTCGAGGCCGTTCTCCCCTCGCCGCAACCCGTGCTCGGCCATGACCTCGAGCACGAGCCGACCCTCCTCCACCCGGCGGCAGAACGGGATCATCAACTTGATGTTGTTGAGGCCCATCTCGTCACGGGCCCTGCGCATGGCGGCGCACTCGAGGGCGAATCCCTCCTCGTAGGCAGGGTGGGCATATCTGGATGCACCACGAAACCCGATCATGGGATTGGCCTCGACCGGCTCGAATCCGCTGCCCCCGATCAGACTGGCGTACTCGTTGGTCTTGAAGTCGGACATACGGACGATGACCGGTCTCGGATAGAAGGCGGCGGCTATGGTCCCCACCCCTTCCGAGAGCCGCTCGACGAAGTACTCGGATCCGTTCCGGTAGTCGCCGATCATCTCGAGGATCGTCTGGCGTTGGGCAGGATCCTCGACTCTATCGGGGTAGAGGAGAGCCATCGGGTGGGCACGGATGGACTCCGAGATTATGAACTCCATCCGGGCCAGGCCCACTCCGCCGACCGGAAGGAACGAGGTCTGGAAGGCGAGGTCGGGGTTGCCCAGGTTGAGCATCAACTCGGTCTTCGTCTCCGGCACCTCGGTCAGGTCGAACTCGTCGACCTCAACCGGCACTTCGCCCCGGTAGACGTAACCCACCTCGCCCTCGGCGCAGGACACCGTGACGATCGCCTCGTCCTCGAGGCTCTCGGTGCCGATCTCGGTCCCCACCACTGCGGGGATGCCGAGCTCGCGAGCCACGATGGCGGCGTGACAGGTGCGCCCGCCCCGATTGGTCACGATCGCCGACGCGGTCTTCATGACCGGCTCCCAGTCCGGTGTCGTGATGTCGGCGACGAGGACCTCGCCGGGACAGAACAGGGCCAGATCCTTGGTGCCTTGGACCACACGGATCGGCCCAAAGGCAACGGCGCTGCCCACCGCGCCCCCTTCGACCAGTGGCGGGGCGTCCGGATGGACCCGGTAGGTGCGCATCACCGCCGAGATCTTCTGCGAAGCAACGGTCTCGGGTCGAGCCTGGACCAGGTAGAGCTGCCCATCGAGACCATCCTTGGCCCATTCGATGTCCATGGGCATGGGATGACCTGCTCGTTTGCTGTAGTGCCGCTCCACTTCGATGCCGTAGCCGGCAAGGGTGAGGACCTCGTCGTCGCTCAGGCAGAACCGACCACGATCGGCTTCAGGCGTGGGCAGGTTGGCCGTGTTCTGCCCACCTCTTCCCTGGGCGTAGATCATGCGCACCTGCTTGCGACCCAGCTTCCTCTTGAGGACGGTCCGATGACCGAGCTCGTAGGTGGGCTTGTGCACGTAGAACTCGTCGGGATCGACCGCCCCTTGCACCACGTTCTCTCCCAGACCGTAGGACCCGGTGATGAAGACGACGTCCCTGAAACCCGAGTCGGTGTCAAGGGTGAAGAGAACACCGCTGGCGGCGAGATCGGAGCGCACCATCTTCATCACCCCGACCGAGAGAGCGATGCTCAGGTGGTCGAACCCCTTGTCGATTCGATACGAGATCGCCCGATCGGTGAACAACGAGGCGAAACAGCGTCGGCACGCCTCTACCACCCTCTCGGCGCCGTGAACGTTGAGGAAGGTCTCGTGTTGGCCGGCAAAGCTCGCGGTGGGCAGGTCTTCGGCGGTGGCCGAGGATCTGACCGCGACACTCAGCTCGGGGCCGTACTCGTCGACCAGCTGTTGGTACGAGGTGACGATCTGATCCCGCAACGCGTCGGAGAGCGGTGAGCCGTAGACCAACTCGCGGGCGCGGCGGGCGCGGCGGGCCAGATCGTTCACATCGGTCTTGTCGATGTCACGAAGGATTTCCTCGAGGCCCTGCCAGGTCCCAGACTCGGTCAAGGTGTCCCGGTAGGCAGCCGCGGTGATCGCGAACCCGTTGGGGATGTTGACACCGAGCGGGTTCAGCTCCCGGAACAACTCGCCGAGGGAGGCATTCTTCCCTCCCACCTCGGCGACATCGGCCACACCCAGGTCACCGAACCACCTCACGTAGACCGGCCCGGACTGCATGCGAACCTCTCTTCGTCGCTATCTCCGAGCATCGCCGAGAGGCTGCGAGCCGTGAAGGGGACAAAGTCACAATTGGCTCTGCCGTCCTTGCCCAATATGCCCAAGTCAGGACCGATGACAGGCATTTCGCCCCTAGGCAGGGGGACGGCTTCGCCGGAGAGTTGTAAGCGCCATGGAAACTCCCTACCCACCGATCGAGAAGACGGGCCCGTTTCGCCTGCCCCCCAACCTGCCGAACTACGCTCGGGGCCGAGCCGAATTCTCCTGGGATGAGGCGGAGTCGTTCCTTTCCGGGTTGCGCGGCGGGAAGATGAACATCGCCCATGAGGCAATCGACCGTCACGTCGACGGCGACACCGGACACCGTGTCGCCATCCGCTGGTTGGGTCGCCACGGTGACATCGAGGACTACACCTACGCCGAGCTCGCCGAGGCCACATCCAGGTTCGCCTCCGGGTTGCGCAACCTGGGCGTGGGCAAGGGAGACCACGTCTTCACCCTGTCCTCGCGCATCCCCGAGCTATACATCGCCACTCTGGGTGCCCTGAAGAACGGAAGTGTGGCCGCACCTTTGTTCTCGGCGTTCGGCCCAGAGCCGATCCAAACCCGGCTCAACATGGGTGAGGGACGGGTCCTCGTGACCACCGAGACGCTGTACAAGCGGAAGGTTGCGGCGATCCGGGACCAGATGCCCTGGCTGGAGCACATCATCGTCGTCGGAGGAGCGATCGACGGCACCATCTCATTCGATGCCATGCTCAAGAGCGGGGACCCCGGCTTCCCCGCCGAGCCCATGGACGGCGAGGACATGGCGTTGCTCCATTTCACCAGCGGGACCACCGGGGCGCCGAAAGGAGCGGTTCATGTCCACCGCGCCGTCCTCCACCACTATGTGTCGGCGCTCTATGCCCTCGACCTGCATCCCGAGGACATCTACTGGTGCACCGCTGATCCGGGGTGGGTTACGGGAACCTCGTACGGGATAGTCGCACCCCTGATCCATGGGGTGACCTCAATCGTCGACGAGGGCGAGTTCGACGCCGAACGGTGGTACCAGACCATCGAAAAGCAGAAGGTCAGTGTCTGGTACACCGCACCCACGGCGGTGCGGATGATGATGAAGGCGGGGCGGGAGTTGGCTCAGGAATCCGACCTCTCCTCGCTCCGTTTCGTGGCCAGCGTCGGCGAGCCGCTCAACCCCGAGGCCGTGATCTGGGGGCTCGACGCCCTGGGCCTGCCCATCCACGACAACTGGTGGCAGACCGAGACCGGCGGGATCATGGTGGCCAACTATGCCGCCGAGGAGATCCGACCCGGGTCGATGGGACGCCCCCTCCCCGGTGTCGAAGCCACCATCCTCCGGCGAACGGAGACCGGGTCGATCCGGCTCAACCCCGACGGGACCGCCGAGGAGGAATCTGAGCCTCTGACGGAGGGAGAGCTCGCCTTGCGGCCGGGATGGCCGTCGATGTTCCGGGGCTATCTCGGCATGAATGAGCGATACGAGAAGAGCTTCGTCGGAGGGTGGTACCGGACCGGGGACCTCGCGGAGAGGGACGAGGACGGTTACTTCTGGTTCGTGGGCCGCGGCGACGACGTGATCAAGTCGGCGGGCCATCTCATCGGCCCATTCGAGGTTGAGTCGGCGATGATGGAGCACCCTGCTGTCGCCGAGGCCGGCGTGATCGGAATGCCCGACGAGGTCGCCGGCGAGGTGGTCAAGGCGTTTGTCTCCCTCAATCCCGGCTTCACCTGGTCCGATGAGCTGGCCAAGGAGCTCCTGGGCTGGGGCCGGGTCAAGCTCGGTGCTTCCGTCGCCCCCCGCGAGATCGACTTCGAGCCCGACCTGCCCCACACCCGATCGGGAAAGATCATGAGACGGTTGCTCAAGGCCTGGGAGCTGGGGCTTCCCACCGGTGACCTCTCCACTCTGGAAGGACAGGAGACAGAATGAGCGACTCCCACGATCTCGACCTCCTCCGGCAGATGTTGCGGATACGGCGGTTCGAAGAGAGATGCGCTCAGCTCTATCAGGCGGAGAAGATCCGCGGCTTCCTCCATCTCTACATCGGCGAGGAGGGAGTCGCCGTCGGTGTCATCGGCTCCCTCCTTCCCGACGATGCAGTGGTCGCCACCTATCGGGAGCACGGCCATGCCCTGGCGCGAGGCATGGACCCAGGAGCGGTGATGGCCGAGATGTACGGCAAGATGGAAGGCTGCAGCCGAGGGCGGGGCGGCTCGATGCACCTGTTCGACGCGTCGAGACGTTTTTACGGGGGGAATGCGATCGTGGGCGGGGGTCTCCCCCTGGCCGTAGGCCTGGCTCTGGCCGACCGTCTCCGCGATCAGCCTCGGGTCACCGCAGTCTTCTTCGGGGAGGGGGCGGTGGCCGAGGGCGAGTTTCACGAGTCGATGAACCTGGCTGCATTGTGGAATCTCCCGGTCCTGTTCTGCTGTGAGAACAACCTCTACGCCATGGGGACCGCCCTTGAGCGCTCCGAATCCCAGACCCGGCTCACCCTGAAAGCGGCCAGCTACGAGGTGCCGGCATGGGAGGTGGACGGGATGGATGTCCTCGCCGTCGAGGACGCCGCCCGCAAAGCAATCGAGTCGGTTCGATCCGGTGGCGGCCCCCACTTCCTCGAGATGCGCACCTTCCGATTTCGCGCTCACTCCATGTTCGACCCCGAGCTGTATCGGTCCAAGGAGGAGGTTGAGGTCTGGAAGGAGAGGGATCCGATCGAGCTGTTCACGAGGCGACTCATCACAGACGGTGGCCTCACCGAAGACGACCTGGCCACGATGGAGAGCGATGTCGCCGAGGAAATCGAGGCCGCGGTGGCATTCGCCGAAGCCGGCACCTGGGAGCCGGTCGAAGAGCTGACCAGATTCGTGTACTCGGAGGTAGTTCCCTCATGACAAGTCTCGCCACGCCAACCAGGACCATCACCTACCGGGAGGCGATGCGCGAGTCGATGAGCGACGCAATGCGCAACGACCCTCGGGTGTTCCTCATGGGCGAGGACGTCGGCCGGTATGGCGGTTGCTACGCGGTGTCCAAGGGCATGCTCGAAGAGTTCGGGCCGGACCGGGTCCGTGACACACCGCTCTCGGAGGCGGCGTTCGTGGGTGCGGGGATCGGAGCGGCCCTCGCCGGCCTGCGTCCCATCGTTGAAGTGATGACGGTCAACTTCTCCCTGCTCGCCCTGGATCAGATAGTGAACACCGCGGCTCTCTACTCGCACATGTCGGGAGGACAATTCAACGTCCCCATCGTCATCCGCATGACCACCGGCGCCGGGCGTCAGCTGGGGGCCCAGCACTCGCATTCCCTGGAAGTCTGGTACGCGCACGTCCCCGGGCTGAAGGTGGTGACCCCGGCCACGGTCGAGGACGCCCGGTGGATGCTGCCCACCGCACTCGAGGATCCGGATCCGGTGATCATCTTCGAGCATGCCGCTCTCTACAACTCCGAAGGCGACCTTCCCGAGCAAGGAGCCCCCGTCGACCTGGACCGAGCCGTGGTGCGACGCCCCGGGCCCGACGTAGGCCTGATCACCTACGGGGGGAGTCTCCCCAAGACGCTGGCCGCTGCCACCGAACTCGCCGAGGAGGGCATCTCCGCACAGGTGCTCGATCTCAGGTCACTTCGCCCCCTCGACACCGAGGCAATCCTGACCACGGCGGCGTCCACCCATCGCATCGTGATCGTCGACGAAGGCTGGAAGACGGCCGGGATCTCCGCCGAAATCGCAGCATCCATCGCCGAGGGAGCGATCTGGGAGCTGGATGCCCCCATCCGCAGAGTGTGCTCGGTGGAAGTGCCTATCCCTTACGCCCGCCACATGGAGGACGCAGCCCTCCCCCAAACGGCCGGGATAGTGGCCGCGGCGCGAGAGCTGGTCGGTCGATGATCGATTTCCTCCTTCCGTCGCTCGGGGCCGACATGGACCGGGCCAAGCTGAATCTGTGGTTGGTCGAGCCCGGTGACACCGTGCACAAGGGCCAGATCATCGCGGAGGTGGAGACGGAGAAGGCCGTGCTCGAGGTGGAATGCTGGGACGAGGGAGTGATCGAGGAGCTTCTGGTGCAGCCGGGGCCCGAGTGGCTGTCGGTGGGTACCCCAATTGCCCGGATCCGAGCCCTGGAGTCGGCCGACACGCCCGGGCCGGTCGAGACTCCAAGGAGCCCGGGGCAGAAGCCGCTGCCGGCCCGGCCTCCGGCTGGTCGCCCGGAGCCGGCGCCACCGATCCGGCACCTGGCCCATGAGCTCGACGTGGATCTGTCCAGCCTGCAGGGGACGGGCGAGGGCGGCACGATCACACGTAGCGACGTGCGTGCTGCCGCTGCGCCTACCGGTAAGCCTGCGACTGCCATCCCGATCAGCGGGGAGCAGCGGGTCAAGGCATCACCGCGCGCCAGGTTCCTGGCCGACCGTCTCGGGCTCGATCTGAGCGACGTGGCCGCAACCGGGTCCGGCGGGATGGTCAGCGCAGCCGATGTCGAGGCTCAGCCCGTGCCCGCACGGGAGCCGGAGGACAAGGTCGCGGCGATGCGTCGAGCCATCGCCCGCTCCATGGCCCATTCCAAGCGGGAGATACCCCATTACTACCTGGCGACACACATCGACCTCGATGAGGCACTGCGCTGGCTCGAGATCCAGAACGCGGAACGCTCGGTTGGGGAGCGGATCCTCCCGGCAGCCTTGCTCCTCAAGGCCACCGCGCTTGGGCTGCGCGAGATCCCCGACCTGAACGGGCATTGGATCGACGACAGCTTCAGACCCTCATCTTCGATCCACCTGGGAGTCGCAGTCTCCATCAGGGAAGGCGGGCTGGTGGCACCGGCCATCCACGATGCCGATCAACTCGATCTGGGCGAGATGATGGCCAGGCTTCGCGACCTGGTGAACCGGGCGAGATCCTGGAGGCTGCGCAGCTCAGAGATGTCCGATCCCACGATGACCGTCACCAATCTCGGGGACCGGGGCGTGGAGACCGCATTCCCGGTGATCATCCCGCCCCAGGTGGCCATGGTCGGTTTGGGCAAGGTAGTTGACACAGTGGTCGCCGTAGACGGGTCGCCGGCGGTCCACCCCGTGATCCACGCCACCCTTTCTGCGGATCATCGAGTCACCGACGGCCACCGGGGAGGGCTCTTTCTCGCAACCATCGACCGACTATTACAGGAGCCGCAGTCACTATGACACCGGAACAGGCAAGAAGGGTCATCTTCGAGGTCCTCGCCGACATCGCACCCGAGGTTGACGAGTCGACAGTCGACGACCATCACGACTTGACCGAGCAACTCGACCTCGACTCGATGGACTATCTCAACTGGATGGTCGGCATCAACGAGGAAACCGGGGTCGACATACCTCAGCGCGACGTATCCGAGTTTCTCACCATCGCCGGCGCAGTCGCATACCTGGTCACCCACAGCCCGGAACCGGCCGGGGCGACGACCGGGAGCCCTGGGGGCCTGGCCGCGGGTTAGGCGCGGCCGAGGGTCGAGCCGGGTAGCCCGCCCCGCGTCGGCTCCGGTCACGGACGTACTGCGTTCGATTCGCGGGGACTTCTCAGGTGCGCCGCTGCGCGGACGACCTAGCCGCTCACCGTAGGTCGAGGCGCATCAGCACGCGATGGAAACCGTCGAGAACCGAGTCGGTATCGGCCACTTTGGCGAATCCGGCTCGTTCGAAAAGAGCCAGCGTCCCTACATATCCCATCGTCAGGTCCACACGCTCGCCGCGGTTGTCCACCGGATAACCCTCGATCACAGGGGCCCCGTAGGAGCGGGCAAAGTCCACCGCCCCGGCAAGCAGTGCGTGGGCGATGCCCCGTCCTCGGTTGCCGGCCCGTGTCCGGAAGCACCAAACGGTCCACACGGGCAGGTCGTCGACGTGGGGGATCTTGCTGCTCGTGCGGGCGAAGCTGTTCAGGTCGGCGCGGGGGCGACGCCGGCCCAGCCGACCGGTGTGCCCTCGTCGGAGGCCAACACGCCTGGTGGTGGGTCGCGGCGGCAGAGCTCTTCGACGAGCTCTCCTCGCTTCGGTCCCTGCAGCTCGCGATTCAGCCGTGACGGGATGCGGTACGACAGACACCAGCACACGTTGGCGTCGGCTCGCTTGGGACCGATCACCTGGCTGACGTCTTCGAAGACGTCAGCGGGTCGGACGTCGAAACCCATGACGAGATGATCGCATGCCGGAGCCACGACTTCCTTGACCCATGCTGACACTGCCGCTGCGCCGACCGGGCCCGGCCTACCTGAAGTGGGAAATGAGCCGGTCCATCGCTGCGTCGAGGTCGTCGTCGAAGATGCGACGGGCAGCGTCGGCTTCGTGCCACTCGATGATCTCGATGGCGCCTCTCCAATACGGGATCTCCGCCTGCCAGCCGGGAACCGCCGCCTTGATCTTGGAGTTGTCGAAGAACAGCGAATGGGCCTTGTCACCTACCAGGCTGTCTCCCCAATCGGCATCGACGCCGGCCGCGGCGATGGCGCTGGAGGATATGTGGACGATGTTCGCGTCAACCCCGGCGGCCGTCCCGAGGACCTGGGCTATCTGATCCCAAGTCAATACCTCGTCGGAAGTGATGTGGAAGGCATCCCCGTGGTTTCGGACGTCGCCGAAGAGGCCGACGAACGCCCCGGCAAAATCGCGATGGTGAGTGAGGGTCCACAACGAGGTCCCATCGCCGTGAACGATGACCGGTTTGCCTCGCCGCATCCGCTCGATGTGGGTCCAACCACCGTGAAAAGGAAGGGACGTCCGGTCGTAGGTGTGGGAGGGACGCACGATCGTCATGGGAAATCCGGTGCGGCGGTAGGCGCCGACCAGCATGTCCTCACAGGCGATCTTGTCGCGCGAGTACTGCCACACCGGATTGTGAAGCGGCGTCGATTCGACCACGGGGAGCCGAGCGGGGGGCGTTTGATATGCCGAGGCCGAACTGATGAAGATGTAATGGCCGACCTTGCCGGCCCAACGATCGATGTGGCTATGGACATGGTCGGGTGTAAAAGACAGGAAGTCGGCGACAACATCGAAGGTCTCCACCCCGAGCGCCCGGTCCAACGAGTTGGCGTCGCGCACATCGGCGGTGATCACCCGCACCCCGTCGGGGAGCGGCCGGTGGCTTGTCGTACCGCGGTTGACCACCGTCACCTCATGCCCAGCCACCAGGGCCTCACTGACACAGGCCGAACTGATGATCCCGGTTCCGCCGAGGAACAATGTGCGGAGGCGGTTCACGGTCTGCGGCTGCGGCCTACCGATGGGTGTGATCAGACGAGGTCGAACTCGTTGGGGTGGGGGCCTAGGCGCCGACCCACATTCAGCTCGGTGAAGGTCTCCATGTCGGTCTCGTCGAGCTCGAAGTCGAAGATATCGATGTTCTCTCGTATCCGGTGCGGAGTGACCGACTTGGGGATGACCACGTTGCCCACCTGGATGTGCCAGCGAAGGACGACTTGCGCCGGGGTGCGTCTCTTCTTCTCCGCCATCTCGACGATTCGGGCATCATCGAGCAGACCTCGGCTCTGCCCCAGAGGCCCCCAGGACTCGGTCAAGATCCCGTGTGACTCGTGATATGCCCGCAGTTCCTCTTGCGGGAACTCCGGGTGCAGCTCGACCTGGTTCAGGGCGGGGGTGATGTCGGTCTCGTTGGCGAGCCGCTCGAGGTGCTCGATCTCGAAGTTGGACACGCCGATCGAACGAACCCGGCCATCGGCCAGGAGCTGTTCGAGGGCCCGCCAGGTCTCGACGTACAGATCGAACATCGGGAGCGGCCAGTGGATCAAGAAGAGATCGAGGACCTCGATTCCCAGCCTCTCCAGACTGTCGTCGAAGGCGGCCAGGGCCTCATCATGACCGTGCTGGCCGTTGACGAGTTTCGTGGTGATGAAGATCTCGTCGCGCGGCACGTCCGTCTGAGCGAGGGCATCACCAACACCCTTCTCGTTTCGGTATCCCTGAGCGGTGTCGATCAGCCGATAGCCGGCCTCGAGAGCGGTCGTGACAGCCGTGGCAGTCTCGTCGGGTGGGACGAGAAACACACCGAAGCCGAGTTGCGGAATGGGGATGCCGTTGTTGAGCGTGAGTGAGGGAACTGGATTGGTCATAGCCCGAATATAGACCGAATTGACTGAGAATACGTGTGCAGTAATTCGATCCCGGACGATGAGCGCCTCGAGTTGCACACCAAGCAGCCATTTGAGTCAGGGCAGGTTTGCCCAGATCGATGGGTAGGCTGCGCGGATGAAGGCCGATATCGAGGAGCTGCGTCGGCTGCGCCAGGCCCGGGATCGCATGGACCGCGAATACGCGGAACCACTCGACGTTCCGGCGCTGGCCCGCACGGCGCTGATGTCGCCGGCGCACTTCAGCCGCCGCTTCCGGGCGGCGTACTCGGAGACCCCTTACTCGTACCTGATGACCCGTCGTATCGAGCGGGCGAAGGCGCTGCTTCGCCAGGGCGATCTGAACGTGACCGAGGTTTGCTTCGCGGTCGGCTGTTCGAGTCTCGGCTCATTCTCAGCCCGATTCACCGAGTTGGTCGGCGAGACGCCGAGCACCTACCGCGCCCGGAATCACGACGAGCTGAGTGGGGTGCCTCCATGCCAGACGATGGTGGCGACCAGGCCGCGCCGGGGCGGGCGCATCAAGGAAGAAAGCAGTTTTGGAGAAGCATCTGTCGCTGCGCCTTCGTAAGTTGGTGCCATGACCGTTTCACTCAGCACAGTGCACATCTATGTCGACGATCCCGATGCCGCCCTCGGCTTCTACCGCGATACCCTCGGTCTCACGGTGAGCGACGAGGTCGCCAACGAGGGCTTCCGCTGGATCACCCTCGTAACCGACAGCCAACCCGAGATCAAGATCGTCTTGTCGCAGCCGCATGCGGGCCGATCCCAGGACGACGGGGACGCCCTCGCTGCTTTGCTCGCCAAGGGCGAGCTGCCCGGTCCATTCTTCCGTACAGACGATCTCAACGCGACCTTCGACAAGACCGCCGCCGCACCCGGGGTCGAGGTGCTGGAAGAGCCTGCCGATCGGTTCTGGGGCGCCCGTGACGCCGCCGTTCGCGATCCGGCGGGCAACATGATCCGCATCGAGCAGGGCTGAAACCGGATGGTTGTAGAGCGCGAGGTGCGCACCGTGCACGTCGCCGACAGCCACGACTACATCCGAGTCACAGGTGCACGGGAGAACAATCTCAAGGACATAAGCGTCGAGATCCCGAAGCGCCGGCTGACGGTGTTCACCGGGGTCTCGGGGTCGGGGAAGAGCTCGCTGGTCTTCGACACCATCGCCGCCGAGTCGCAGCGGCTGATCAACGAGACCTACAGCGCCTTCGTACAGGGCTTCATGCCGACGCTGGCGCGGCCCGAGGTCGACGTACTCGACGGCCTGACGACGGCGATCATCGTCGACCAGGAGCGGATGGGTGCCAACGCCCGCTCCACGGTGGGCACGGCCACCGACGCAAACGCGATACTGCGACTCCTCTTCAGCCGGCTCGGTGAGCCGCACGTTGGGCCGCCGGTTGCCTACTCGTTCAACGTCCCGAGCCGGAAAGCGAGCGGGTCGATGACCGTCGACAAGGGCAAAGGGGAGCGGATCGCGGTGCGCAACGTCGTCTACCACGGCGGCATGTGCCCGCGCTGCGAAGGCATGGGCTCGATCAACGACATCGACCTCACCCAGCTGTACGACGAGAGCAAGTCGCTCGCCGAGGGCGCGATCACCATTCCTGGCTACAAGGCGGGCGGATGGTCGGTTCGCCTCTTCACCGAGTCGGGTTTCCTCGACCCGGACAAGCCGATCAGCAAATACACCAAGAAGGAGGTCCACGACTTCCTCCACAAGGAGCCGGTGAAGGTCAAGGTCACCGGTATCAACATGACCTACGAGGGGCTGATCCCGCAGATCCAGAAGTCGTTCCTGTCCAAGGACATCGACGCGCTCCAACCGCACATCCGGGCGTTCGTGGAGCGAGCAGTCACCTTCACCGCCTGCCCCGACTGCGGTGGCACCCGACTGAACGAGGCGGCCCGGTCGTCGAAGATCAAGGGGATCAACATCGCCGAGGTCTGCGCGATGCAGATCAGCGATCTCGCCGGCTGGGTGCGCGACCTCAACAAACCGTCGGTGGCGCCACTGCTGAAGACGCTGGGGGAGACCCTCGACTCTTTCGTGGAGATCGGCCTCGGCTACCTCTCGCTCGACCGCCCGTCAGGCACGCTGTCGGGCGGCGAGGCACAGCGCACAAAGATGATCCGCCACCTCGGCTCTTCGCTCACCGACGTCACCTACGTCTTCGACGAGCCCACCATCGGACTGCACCCCCATGACGTCCGGCGCATGAACGACCTGCTGCTGCAGTTGCGGGACAAGGGCAACACGGTGCTCGTGGTCGAGCACGAGCCGGAGACGATCGCGATCGCCGACCATGTCGTCGACCTCGGTCCCGGTGCCGGGGCGGCAGGGGGCACCATCAGCTTCGAGGGCAGCGTGGAGGAGCTGCGGGTCAGTGACACCCTCACCGGCCGCCATCTCGACGACCAGGCCTCTCTCAAGCCCACGGTGCGCACGCCGACCGGCGCGCTCGAGGTTCGGGGCGCAAACGCGCACAATCTCCAGGACGTCGACGTCGACATCCCGCTTGGGGTGCTTGTCGTCGTCACCGGCGTGGCCGGGTCCGGCAAGAGCTCGCTCGTGGAGGGGTCGATCCCCGCCGGCGCGGGTGTGGTGTCGGTCGACCAGGGTGCGATCCGCGGATCACGCCGGAGCAACCCGGCGACATATACCGGACTGCTCGAACCGATCCGAAAGGCATTCGCCAAGGCCAACGGCGTGAAGCCGGCGCTGTTCAGCGCCAACTCCGAGGGCGCCTGCCCCAATTGCAACGGTGCCGGCGTCATCTACACCGACCTCGGTTTCATGGAGACCGTCGCCACCACCTGCGAGGAGTGCGAGGGGAAGCGGTTTCAGGCGCTGGTGCTGGATTATCACCTCGGCGGCCGCGACATCAGCGAGGTGCTCGCAATGTCGGTCTCCGAAGCCCGAGATTTCTTCGCTGAGGGCGAGGCCGGGGTGCCGGCCGCTCACGCCATCCTGGAGCGGATGTCCGCCGTGGGGCTCGGCTATCTGAGCATCGGTCAGCCGCTCACCACCCTCTCAGGTGGCGAGCGTCAACGGCTCAAAATGGCGATCCACATGGCGGAGAAGGGAGGGATCTATGTGCTCGACGAGCCGACCAGTGGGCTGCATCTCGCCGATGTCGAACATCTGCTCGGTCTTCTCGATCACCTCGTGGAATCGGGCAAGTCGGTCATCGTCATCGAGCACCACCAGGGGGTCATGGCCCACGCCGACTGGATCATCGACCTGGGCCCCGGCGCCGGGCATGACGGGGGTCAGGTCGTGTTCGAGGGCACACCGGCCGATTTGGCTGCCGCTCGTTCGACCCTGACCGGCCAGCATCTCGCCGAATACGTCGGTACCTGACGGGCAGGCGGCGCGTGTCGACCCCAGGATCTCAACTGACGATCAGCTGGGGTGAGTTCGCCAAACGTGAGGCGGAGCTGGCACGGTTCGGGGCAGCCAGATTGACCGCAGCACCTGCATATCTGGCAACGGTGCGTCGGTCGGGGACACCTCGAGTCCATCCGGTGACACCGATCTTCACCGCCGTCGGGCTGTTCCTGTTCATGGAGCCGACCTCTCCCAAGAGCAGGGATCTTCGGGAGCGGGGATGGTTCGCGCTGCACAACGGGGTCCCGGACAATGCCGGCTCCGGTGGCGAGTTCTTTATCGCCGGCCGAGGCCTTGCCGTGGACGATCTCGACGTTTGGTCCCACGTGGCCGACTCGTCCAGCTATCCCCCCGCCGACCGCTACATCCTGTTCGAGTTTCAGTTGAGCGAGGCCCGCTCTCATGGGTACGGCGACGTGCAGATGCCCTCCACTCGGAAGTGGTCGGTCGACCAATAGGCGTCCCGTCGTAGGTGGCGGTCTGTCAGAGATCGGTGTGGACCGTTTCAACCGGAGCCAATGACAAAGCATCGGGGCATCGAGCCTGGCGCTCGCTTTCCATCGGGCGCGGTGCTCTCCCTATACTCCCCGCCGCCCCGAATCGGTTCCCTGCGGAGGTTTCTTTCGAATGTCGGACATGATCCTGTACATCGCGCTTGCAGCCGGTGGATCAGCACTCCTGCTGGCCTTGTACTACTCCCGAGTGGTGTTGGCCGCCCCCCAGGGCAATGAGCGCATGGTGGAGTTGGCCCTGGCGATCAGACAGGGCTCGATGGCATTCCTGCGACGCGAATACATTTGGGTGTCGGTGTTCGTGGTCGTCATGGCGACGCTCATCACCGTGTTCCTCGACTGGGGTCGGCCCTGGGGTGCCATCGCGTACGTGTTCGGAGCACTGCTCTCCGCCCTTGCCGGCTTCGTCGGGATGCGAATCGCAACTCAGGCCAACTCCCGCACCACCGAGGCCGCCCGGACCGGGGGCATCCCCGCCGCCCTGCCGGTGGCATTCCGGGGTGGTGCAGTCATGGGATTCACCGTTGCCGGGCTCGGGTTGCTTGGAGTCGGTGTCGGGTTTCTCGTCTTCAACCAGTGGCTCGAGCTCGAGTCGTGGGCTGACATCATCACCGCCATTGGTCTCGGCGGCTCGTCGATCGCCCTCTTCGCCAGAGTCGGCGGCGGGATCTACACCAAGGCTGCCGACGTCGGTGCCGACCTGGTGGGCAAGGTCGAGGCCGGAATCCCCGAGGATGACCCACGCAACCCGGCCGTCATCGCCGACAACGTCGGGGACAATGTTGGAGACGTCGCCGGTATGGGTGCCGACCTGTTCGAGTCTTACGTCGGATCGCTGGTCGCTCCCATTGCCTATTCCGCTCTGGTGTTTGGCGGCGCTGCCTTCGTCGAAGAGGCGATCATCTTCCCGTTGGCCGTGGGCGCGTTGGGAATGTTCGCCGCCATCATCGGGTCGTTCCTGGTGCGGGCGAAAGGCGATGACGATCTCGCCGCCGCCCTGCACCGCGGCACCAACTTCTCGCTGATAGCCACCGCAATCGGTGTGCTTGGCCTCTCCTACTGGGTTTTTGGGGACGTGGCCGACAATCCGCTAGGGCTGTGGATCGCGGTGGTGGCCGGTCTGGTCGTGGGCTGGTTCGTGGGCAAGATCTCCGAGTGGTTCACCAGCGACCACTTCAAGACCGTCAAGGAGATCGCTCGTCAATCCGAGACCGGCCCGGCCACGGTGATCATCGCCGGCATTGCCGAAGGAATGCGCTCGGCCGCCTTTTCGGTGATCGTGGTGGCCGCCGGCATCGGTGTCGCCCACGCCGCCGGCGACTGGGCGTTGGGGGCCGGTGGCGGGATCTATGGAGTGGCGATCGCCGCTATCGGTGTCCTCGCCACCCTCGGCATCACCATCTCCGTCGACGCCTATGGCCCGATCGCGGACAACGCCGGGGGCATTGCGGAGATGGCGCATCTCCCCCCCGAGGTGCGTCAGGCAACCGATGCCCTCGACTCACTGGGCAATACCACAGCTGCGGTGGCCAAGGGCTTTGCCATCGCCTCAGCGGCGGTCACCTCTCTCGCCCTGTTCTCAGCCTTCACCAAGGCGGTCAATCTGACTGAGATCAACCTGACCCGGGCCGAGACCGTGATCGGGCTCTTCCTCGGGGGCATGTTCCCGTTCCTCTTCGCGGCGCTCACCATGAATGCGGTGGGGCGGGCGGCACACAAGATGATCGACGAGGTTCGTCGTCAGTTCCGGGAGATCCCGGGGTTGAGGGAAGGCGATCCCACCGCCAAGCCTGACTACACGACCTGCGTCGACATCGCTACGGCGGGCGCGCTGCGCGAGATGGTCATTCCCGGTTCTCTCGCCATTGCCTTGCCTTTGGTGGTCGGCTTCATCGACGTGGAGGCCTTGGGGGGTCTATTGGCCGGTGCGCTTGTGACCGGGTTCCTGCTGGCCATCTTCATGGCCAACGCCGGTGGGGCGTGGGACAACGCCAAGAAGTTCATCGAGTCGGGTGCCTACGGCGGCAAAGGCTCGGACAGTCACAAGGCGGCGGTGATCGGGGACACGGTGGGTGATCCGTTCAAGGACACCTCGGGCCCGGCGATGAACATCGTGATCAAGGTGATGACCATCGTCTCGTTGATCTTTGCCTCTGCTTTCATTGGTTGAACGGGTTTGACCCAGCCGACAAGACGTCCTGCCAAGGGACTTCCTGACGTGGGTGTGACCCTGACTTCGCAGAACCCAAGACAATCATGTAGAACGCAGTGCCATCGATAACCCTGATCCGTCATGCCGAGTCACAAGCCAATCTCGAGGGTTTCTGGAACGGCCGGCTCGACGGTGGTCTGAGCGCCGCGGGCGAGGCCAGCCTCTACGCCGTCGGCAAACGTCTTCACGACCAGCAATTCGACGTGGTGGTCAGCTCTCCGCTGGAACGGGCGCGTCGCACCGCCGAGACCTTCAGCTCCGACTATGAGATCTCTGAGGACTTTCTCGAGCTCGACATCGGCAAATGGGAGGGTTTGAGTCGAGAGGAGGTGCTGGCCGAGGCGGGTGACCAGCTACGGGAGGCGGTCTTCGGGCGTCAGCTCCCCATGGGCGAGACCGGTGAGAGTCTGAGCGACCTCGAGCAGCGGGCCACGGGCGCAGTCGACGCCCTCGCCGAGCGACTCGGTGAGGACGGGCGTGCCGCGGTGGTCACGCACGGCGGATTCATCCAAGAGGTCCTCCGACGCCACCTGGCGGGTGGGAGCCGGCGGATCCACACCTTCGTCGGGAACACTTCGCTGACCCGGTTCGTGTGGTCCTTCGACCGGCCCCGGCTCGCTGTGTTCAACGACATAGGCCACGTCGGGCCACGATCCGCCGGGGTGCAATCCCATCTCGACCAGGGCGAGCCGGTGATCGCCCTCATCCGCCACGGGAGGACCAGGGCCAACATCGAAGGCAGGTGGCAGGGACAGGAAGACTGGGGGCTCGACGAGCTCGGCCACCGCCAAGCCGCGGCGCTCCGCGATTGGTATGGCCCGGCGGGCACGGTCTATTCGTCACCGTTGGGTCGCGCCCGGAGCACCGCGGGTTACCTCGCCAGCAACGGCGTGGAGACCGTCGACGGGCTGAAGGAGATCGCTATGGGGCGTTGGGAAGGCCTCACCTCGGAAGAGATCTTCGAGACCTGGCCCGAGCAGATGGCCACCATCTATCGGGATGGAGTGGACCTGAAACGGGGCGAGACCGGGGAGAGTTGGGGAGAGCTCACCCGCCGTTTCCGCGCCACGGTCCATGGGGTCGACAGGTCACCCAGCGAGCCGACGCTGGTGGTTGCCCATGGCGGTGCAATCCGCGCCTACGTGTCTTCTCTAACCGCCACCACCGATTCCCACTCCGAATCGCTATACACCCCGGGCAACACATCCGTGACCCATGTCGCCATGACTCCCGATGGCCCGCTGCTGCTCGACTACGGGGTTGCATCTCATCTCGAGAAGCTTCCGCCGGAGGCGTGATGTCGCAATACGACTCCAAGCGCTACGCCAGCGTGAACCGTTGGGACCCCTGGCATCTGAAGCGGATCGATCGTCTCCTCCCCTTGCTCCCCGGCCAGCGAGTGCTCGAGGTCGGGTGTGGGCAGGGACATCTGACCATTCGGCTCGCCGACCGGGGGATCAACATCGTGGGCATCGACGCCAACTCCAGTGCGCCAGCCATCTCAGGATCCGATCGGGTCCTGGTCATGAGAGCCGAAGCTCTCGACTTCGGCGATGCCGAGTTCGACGCGATCGTGTCGGTGCATGCCATCGAGCACATCCCGCCGCTCGATCAGGCGATGGCCGAGATGGCGCGGGTGCTCAAACCCGGCGGTCGGGCGCTGTTCATCTACCCCGCCGAGCCGATCCGGGGTCTGTATGCGGTCCCGACTTCGGTGATCCTCCACGGCACCCCGTTCCGGGCGCGCGAGGTCCATTGCCACAAGCTCACCCCGTTGAGGGTGCGTAACTTGTTGGAGCCGCACGGATTGGTTGAGACCCATCACGAGTTCAACCTGGTCAAGTCCCCCCAGTTCATCTCGGTCTTCTCAAAAGGGCCCGCCGGCGATGCACCCGAGGCAAGTTGAGATCCACAAGGGACACATCCGGTCCCAATCATGGGGGAGTAGCGTGACCGGGTCCTTCACCTGCCAGATCTGTGGCACGGAGTTCGACTTGAGTCAGACAGTGCTCGATCGCTACCCGGGTTGGAGCCCCCGCCTCTGCCTCGACTGCAAGAGAGCCGAAAGCCGAGCCATGGCTACGACCAAACCCCAGGCCAAACCGACGGCGACCACCAGCCGCACCAAGAGCAAGGACCTGACTACGGCCGAGGTTCTCGCCTCTTACATCGACGGTCCCGACACCGGGGTGTTCACCGACGGCGCCTCGGAGGGCAACCCCGGGCCGGGAGGATGGGGCGCGGTGCACGTGATCAACGGGGAGATCGTCGACGAGGCCCACGGTTCAGAGGCTCACACCACCAACAACAGGATGGAGCTGGCGGCGCTGATCGCAGGTCTTCGCATGCTGCCCGTGGACGCCGAGACCGACGTCTACACCGACTCGCAATTGGTCGTGAACATCGTCACCAAGTGGGCTACAGGGTGGAAGGACCGGGGTTGGACCAAGAAGTCAACGGGGCCGATCGCCAACCTGGAACTGGTCAAGGAGGCATACGCCTTGTCCCAAGAGCGCCCGGGGGTGCGCATCAACTGGATCAAGGCTCACAGCGGGAACCGATGGAACGAGTACGCCGACGCGTTGGCCACCTCGTATCGGCGGGGGACCCATTGAACACCATCACGCCTGAGATGATGCGGGCGTGGGGGCGCCACACCCACGGCTCACCCTTGTATGAGCACCTGGTCGGTGTCATCGCCGACGACCCGGAGCTGATGCGGGTCGTCTCCCGGATCGAGCACCTGCCCCAGGCCAACCTGCTCTTCGCCGGGGTGCAATTCCTGCTGATGACCGGGAATCACTCCGAGCTCGCCTCCTACTACCGGTCGTTGACCACCGAGCCGCTTCCCGTCGGCGGGTCCGGGCCTCTCTTTCGGGACTTCGTCCTCGATCACGAGGAAGAGATCGTGGAGATCGGCAAAACCCGATACACCCAGACCAACGAGTGTCGCCGCTGTGCCGCCCTGCTGCTCCTGGTGATGACAGCTCCCTTCGATCGCTTCTATCTGATCGACGTCGGCACAAGCGCGGGGCTCAACCTGGGACTCGACCGTTTTCACTATCACCTCGGTGACCTCGAGTGGGGTCCCGAGGCGCCGGTGGTGCTCAGCTCGGATCTGCGGGGGAGACCACCCCAGCTTCGAGACATCGAGGTGCTGGGGCGGATCGGCCTCGATCTCAACCCGATCGACCCGTCCGACGAGGAGGCATTTCTCTGGCTGGATGCCCTCATCTGGCCCGAGCATGTGGAGCGGCGGGAACGTCTGCGCGGGGCTCTCGACCTGGTCTCCGGGTTGAACGTCGAAATGGTGGCAGGAGACGCCCTTGCCACCCTGCCCGGTGTGCTGGCGAACCTTCCTCCAGGTGAGCCGGCGATCGTGCTCAACTCGTTTGCCTTGATCCAATTCAGCCCGGAGGAGCGAGACGTGCTCGAGTCGATCAGCGACGAGGCTCGCTCAGAGCGCCCGCTGTTCCGGGTCTCGATGGAAGTCCTGGACAAGGACGACGACTGGGCGCGGCTTGTCGTCGACGACGGCTCAGGCCCCAGGCATGTCGGTGAGGCGCATCCCCATGGGGAATGGGTGGAGCTCTTCGAGTCTCACGCCCGGCCGTAAACGGGAATCTCGGCCCCGTTGATGACTCCGGATTCGTCGCTGAGCAAGAAGTGAGCGACGGCGGCTATCTCATCAGGTGTTGGCCAGGTCACATAGTCGGCGTAGGGGAGTGACTTCCGGGTGGCAGGAGTGTCGATCACCGAGGGCATGAGGACATTCGCCGTCACGCCGGTCCCGTCCAACTCCTGGGCGACCGACTTGGTCAGAGCGACCACGCCTGCCTTGGCCACGTTGAACGCACCCTGCCCGGTCGGCGAGTCGACCGCGGCCCGGCTCCCAACCGTCACGATCCGGCCCCATCCGGTCTCGACGAGGTAGGGCACCACCGCTCTCACCGCGTAGAACGCGGAGCGAAGGTTGAGATCCAGCATTCGCTCCAACCGGACATCGTCGGTCTCGGCGACGTCGCGACCGCCGGCCCATCCACCCACCAGAGAGCACAGGCCATGGATCGATCCCCACTTGTCGGCCACGTCCTTCATCAGGCTGTTGATGGCTTCGGCGTTGGTGGCATCGACGCGAACCAGGAGCAGCCGGTCTTCGTCGACGTCGAACTCCTCCTCGAAGGCGGTTGCCTCTTCGGGCAT
>Ga0209640_10000441_pt1 | contig 31698 bp, 29 predicted proteins | sample RifCSP10_1_FD_184018 | JGI IMG/M metagenome (GOLD analysis project Ga0209640, IMG submission 184018) | Soil microbial communities from Rifle, Colorado - Rifle CSP2_sed 10_1 (SPAdes) (version 2) | ecosystem: Environmental > Terrestrial > Deep subsurface > Rock core/Sediment | place: Rifle... | reverse complement strand
ACGCCGGTCGGTCGGAGTCCCGCCCTTCCCTGCGGCGTACAGATGTGGGGCCTTCCGGCAAGAGCGGCAGTGCCGGCCGTCCAGCGAATGGCAGGGGGCTCTTCGTTTTAAGGAATTCGCGGGTTGAGAAGCTAACCTATTCCGCGATCGCGGGCTGGGCGGCCGGTCCGAGCGGGCGGGCCCGGCTGAGCACCTCGTAGGCTCGCGAATCTTCAGCTTCGCCCGGCATCCGGACCGGGCCACTCCGACCGAACACAAACTGGTGCAGCGCGGGACCGAGCGCGAGATAGGTGCGCTCGCTGATCAGCACGCCTCCTGAATGCGGCCCGTACGACTGCAGCCGCTCAGCCGCCCGCAGCAGGTCGCCCATCACGATCACCTCCTCCCCGGAACGAACCCCTGGATCGTGCTGGTGTTCTGGCGGGGCCGGGCTGGTCGTCAGATCGCCGGTGGCGATCCCAATGTCGATGCTGAGCTCGGCCAAACCCGCCGCGGCCCGGTCCGGATTGATCGCGGCAACCGCGTCGACGAGCGAGAGCCCGGCGTGGGTAGCCAGTAGCGCGCTCACTTGGGGCGGGGACCGGTGGGGGGAGATCCCGAAGCAGGCGACCAATAGGGTCTCCTTGGAGGTATCCAACACCCCACCATGCTCCAGGAGGATCTGCTTCCCCTGGTCATGGACCGAGCTCTGAGTATTCGGCGGGAACCTGGCGAACAACACGGTTGCGACCTCGGAGTGCCCGATGGTCGGCAGAGTGGCGGCTTCCGCCGCGCGACTTGCAGCCCGCGGCACCGCCGGCAGACCCAATTTGAACCAGGCCGGCAGGATGGTCAGGCTGCCTAGGGCGGCCGTGGCCAGGAAAGGCGAGCGCGGGCCAAAGAGATTCCAAATCTGGCTGCCGATCCACGGCGCCGGCAGTGAGAAGAGGCTCAAGGTCGAGGCGAGCAATCCAAAGGCCGTTCCCCGCAAGTGCTTTGGGACTGCCTTGGTGATCAACTTGCTCCCTGCGGGCTCAAACAGGCTCACTCCTATTCCCGCCAACGACCAGGAGAGCGCGAAGCCCCAGAAACCCGTGGCAATTGCAAAGACCAGGCGGGAGAAGACGGCTGCGATAAGGGCCAGCACTATACCCAACCGCTCGCTGGTCCGGTCAACCAGCCACCCCGCCGGAACCAGGCCGATCAGGAGGGCGACCCCAAAAATCCCATCGAGCAGGCCGATCCCTTGCTTGCTGATCCCGGCGATATCGGTCAGGTACACCGGTTCTAGGTCGGCCGAGAGCTTGAAAGCAATGTCGCGGAAGCCATCGATGATCAGAATCCAGGCAACTACCCCTCCGGCCATGAAGGCGCCCGCCATCTGACTGAGGGAGTTGCGCAGCGACCGCAGCGAGACCTCCTGTTGTCGGATGGTCATGAACTGCGAAAACCTCAGCAAGTAGATGAAGATGAGGGCTGCCAGGCCGAACACCACGCTCGACACTCCGAACAGGATCCGGTAGCCGTAGGTCTGGGCCAGCAGCCCGCCAATCGGTGGGGCGATCACAGCCGCCGCGTGGTAGATCGTCTGGGAAATCCCGTACATCCTGCCCCGCGAGCCTTCCGGCGTGATGTCGGCGATGAAGGCGAAATAGGCGGGAAGGGTGAGGGCAGAGGTCATCGCCATGAATGCCGGACCCAGCAGCGCGGCCTGCCAGCTGGGAGCCACGGCATAGGCGGCAAAGGTCAAGATCCCGGTCAGGCTGCCGATAAAGATCACCCGCAATCGCCCGAGCGAATCGGACAGCCAACCGCCGAGCACTTTCACCACGAGCGGGAAAACCATTGAGATCGTGAAGAACAGCCCGATCTGGGAGATGCTGGCGCCGAGCTCCCGGACGTAGACCGGGATTTGCACCATCGGCATGGCAATCGAGAATTGGGTCAGCGCCATTCCGAAGAGGAAGACCAGCGTGCGCCGGTTGATCAGGATGGGTTTTGGGTTGGATGTCACGCGAGCAGCGACTCGACCTGTTGCTGGGCCTGGGTTCGATTCTTGAAATGCACGGGGTGCATTCCTAGTGCAGAGGCGGCCTCCAGGTTCTCGATGAAGTCATCGACAAAGATCGCCCGCGGGCCCTCCACCCCCAGTCTCTCGAGTGCCAACTCGTAGATGCGTGGGTCAGGTTTGGCCAGCCCGACCTCGGCCGAGATGGTCAGCTGGTCAAAGGCGTCGGCGATCTGCCACTCGTGCTCGATCTGCTCGCGGATCTCCGGCCAGGCGTTTGAAATCAGACCGGTGCGGTAGTTCGGCCTCAGCCGGCGGATGAATTCGACCAGCTCGAGATCCAGGTCCTCACCCCGCCAGAAGTCCTGCCGGAGGCTCTCCCGCTGCTCCGGGTCGAGCCCGAGCTTTTCGCCAACCCAGTTCCAGACGTCCTCGGTGCCGGCCTGACCCACGGCTGCCTTGCGACCCATCTCGCCGGCAAAGACGATCTGATCGAGCTCGCGCGGCGGCAGCCCCAGGCGCGCTTCCCAAACCGCCCGCCGGGTGCGGTCCTCGGTGCGGATGATGACTCCACCGAGATCCCAGAATACGGCTTGGATGTAGCTCATGCCGCGGTCAACCTAGGTCTTGGTTTGGCTTGCAGAAGGGCCGATCGGCTCGAGGACTTACCGCTGTCGCGGGTCGGCTACGCGATGCAGGCCCTGGGAGGTCAGGTAGAAGGCCAGAGCGAAGAGCGAAAGCGCCAGCGAGGGTGGAATGAGCGCGTGCCATTGGGTATCGATTGCCCCCAGGGCGACCCCGTAGGTCAGAGCATTGTAGACCATGGTGCCCCAGTTGTGAATCGACCGGGTGAAACCAAAGAATGAGATGAATCCGTCCGCTACGACCGCCCCGGTAACCGCGATCATCATCTGCAGGGCGGCCATCGGCAGCATCGCCGGGATCACGTGGCGGACGAGAATGTAACCGGCACTGCCTCCGGAAGTCTTGCTGGCCTCGACATAGGGGAGCTCTCGGATTCGCAATGAAACCGAGCGGAGCACGATGGCCGTGCTGCCGGCCCCCGCGAACAAACCGTAGATCAGGCCAAGCGAAAAAGGCCCTAGATCCCGAAACCGGGTTCCCACGATAACCATCAAGATGGGGGCGGGCAGCAGCAGGAACACATCCGACACCCGGGAGAGCACGGCATCCGGGAGACCCCGAAAGTAGCCGGAGAAGCCCCCAAGCAGGGTCCCAACAACCGAAGTGGTGAACGCGGCGGTCAGTCCGAGCACGAAAGTGGGGGTGGTCGCCGCCAACAGCATGCTGAGCACGTCTCGGCCAAGGGCGTCGGTCCCAAGTAGATGGGCCGAGGATGGAAGGGCGGGATGTAGGGTGCGCGGGTCAAAACCAACTTCCGGATCGTAGATCCCCCTGGGCCAAACGGTCTCCATCAGGATCGGGTGGATCAAAGCCAGCAACCCAAAGATTCCGATCAACAGCAGGCCGACCTGACCCAACCGGCTCTGACTGTAGATCTGCCAGGCTCCCTTCAAGCGAGACCGGGCCAGCGCGAGCCGGGTCCGGAGGCGGGCAAGCCGGCGAGAGCGGATGCCTGCGGTCGCCCCGTTCGCCTGTCTCTCCAGGGAGTGCATTAGGCCAGGTACTCCGCCTGCCCGGATACCCGCAGCCGCGGATCGAGCACCACAAGCAGCGCTTCGAGCAGCAGCCGGGCCGCCAGTGAGAAACCACCCACCATCAAGAACATGGCCATCACCATCGGCATGTCCTGTTGATACAGCGAGTTGAACAGGGAGGTGCCGAGCCCCGGCCATTCGAGCACATCTTCGATGATGACGATTCCGGTCAGCAGATAGGGGAGAGAGATGATCAGGCGACTGACCACCGGGAGGATGGCGTTGCGGGCCGCATGTCGATCGCGAATCTGATTTTCCGGCAAGCCCTTGGCCCGGGCGACGGTGATGTACTCCTGGGTGCGGCTTTCCTGCATGCCGGTGCGCATGATCAGCAGAGTTTCTCCAAAGGAGAGCAGGGTGTAAGTGAGCATCGGCAACGCCGCCAGGGTCAGCAGATCGAGCGCCTGCGGAGCAAACCCCCATGCCTGCCAGATCGGGTAGCACAGCGCGGCGAGTACCAGCGCAAAAACCACCGGTGGAAGGCGGCGTTGACGGCGGCGCAGGACTCCGTGAGTCGCCACCAGGATCGCGGAAACGACGGCCAGGGTCAGCAGCATTCGAGCGGCGATCTGATCGGGCCTGAGCTCAATCGTTGCCCAAAGCCGGCGGTTGAGGTCGTCGAGGCCGGGGCTGAAGAAAAAGCCGCCGCGGAGCATCCCGAGCTGGCGGCCCAAAAAATAGGCGACCAGCCAGGCCAGCCAGGGTGGGAACGTGGTGAAGAGGGCCAGACCACCCAGGGTAGCCGCGCTGGCACGGACTTGATGGCTGCTCCAGCCGGCGAACTTGCCGAGCTGCATCCCGATCCAATAGGCCAGCGCGGTCCCGGGAAGGAAGATGAGCAGGCTGAGCGGCAGCGCCGCCTGCAGCACGTCGAGCACCGGATATCCGTAGAACGAGGTCCCCAGCTTTCCACTGAAGAAATCTCGCATCCAGTTCAGGTACTGCTGCCAGAGCGGAAGATTGAGTCCGAGCTCATCCTGCATGGCCTCCCGCTCGGCCCGGTTCATGCCAATCGAGAACTGCACGGTGAAGTCGGCCGGCACGATGATCTGGACCAGGAAGAACGCCACGCTGGCGAACAAGAGCAACGTGACCAGACCGGCCAGGCCGCGGTTGAGCAAGTAGCGTCCCACTTAGATCACTTGAGGCCCACGCAATTCAGCAGGTCTGCCAGCATGCCGTAAGCGGTGGTGCGAGGGCCAGGCGCTCTTTCGCTGACCGTGAGCTCACCAAGCACGTCGCTCACGAAGGTCACTGCGGAGGAGGTCCCCATCAGGTCGAAGAGCGGGTCGCCGGGATCCAGCTGCTCCGGTCCAACCCGGGCCTCGACCCGCTCGCCGATCCGCTTGGCGCTGCACACCAGCTTCCAGCGGCGGCCGGCCTGGGACGCCTGCCGGACTTCTAGGTCGGTCAGCCCATCGATCCCGCGGCGCTGAACCTGCCCGAGACCCATGGGGACACCCATGAGAACTGTGACCAGGATCGCCACCTTGATCGCCGCATCCCAGCCTTCTGTGTCACCCGATGGATCGCGCTCTACAATTCCGAGCCGCTGCGCCTCCGCCACGGCGGCCTCGAATGACTTGCCCTGCTCCATCAAGCTCAGGATCAGGTTGGTGGTCGAATTCAAGATGCCCCGAAACGAGTCGAGTCGGGCGGCCGGCAAACACTCGCGCCAGAGCGAAAACACCGGCGCCCCGTCCATCACGGACGCCTCGAAACGAAACTGCCGAGCGTGGCTGGCGGCGAGCGCTGCCAGTGGAGCGAAGGCATGGATCACTGGACCCTTGTTGGCCGTGATCGCGTGCATCCCGCGCTCCAGCGCGCTCGAAAGGTAGCCGATCGCCGGCTGGCCGGACTCGTAGTTGACCGGAATCGACTCGAGCAACGCCTCGGCCCGGGACTGCTGTATCAGCTCTTGGATGGTTGAGGGGACCGAAGGGCGCGCGAGCTGACCGAGATCACCACCGCTTCGGATCAGCTCGAGGGCCCGGGGGAGGCTCAACCCCTGGGGATCCAGTGCGAGCCCATGGCTGGCAGTCCCGATTCCCACCACCTGTAGACCCAGCCCGTAAAGCGACCGGATCTCGGCCTCTTTGGACAACAGCAGCTCGACTACGGCTTGGCCGACATTCCCGAACCCGATCAGCAGCAGTCGCGCCGTCTTCATCGCCGGGCTAGACCAGCGGCCACGGGAACGGGCGGTCAGAACCCGGATGTGGGAACTGGCGCTCCGCCAGCAGCCGATCGGTGCGGACTTTGAGTGCGCCGATCTCGGCCTTGCTCAGCAGCGGAGCCAACTGAGCCTGAAGCCCCCGGCCCGCATCGAGCCTCGACCGGAATTGCTCGACGGCCGCCAGCAGAGCAGCCGGGATGGGTTCGCCGGCAAAATCCCAGATGACAGTCCGCAGCTTGTAGTCTTCGTGGAAGCACACCCCATGGTCGATCAGCCAGAGCTGCCCATCGGGGGACAGGAGAATGTGACCGGCCTTCCGATCGGCGTTGTTGATCAAGATGTCGAGCAGCGCGGCCGGGCGCAACCGCTGTTTTTCGGCCGGCTCGAAGGTGAAGTAGTGGCGCTCTGGATCGGCGGGCAGGTACAGCTGCAGTGAGCCGCCTCCGCCCGGCCCGTCTGAGCGCAGGACCGTCGGCGGCACCAATTCCCATCCGAGAGCCTCGCTGACGAGATAGGCCGCCACTTCTCGGCGGGCAAGCGAGTGTGCTGGGAAATCCCACAAAGGCTGTTCGCCCTCCGCTGGCTTGTAGACCGCCTGCAGCCGGCCGAGGGTGGAGCCGACTTCTACCAGGAAAGTGTGATTGGATCCCCAGACGAACTGGCCCGAGACACCGATCTCGCCGGTGGAGAGAGTCTCGAGAACGGCTTCCAGTGGAAGCTCAAGCTCCATGCCGGCGAGTGGCAGGGTTCAGATCTTGTGGCCGTTGCTCTTGGGGCAAAAGTGTCCCTCCGGGTCTTTCGGTTCACCGCAATTGCCGCAGATGGGTCGCCCTTGGCCGGCGACCTCCAGTCCCCACTGGCACATGGCCCGCAGCTGCGAGCGGCTGCACCAGAAACGGATGACTTCCGACTCCTGAGTTTCGTCCGCCAGCTCGCGGGCCACGAGCACCACCCGGTCGCTGGCTTCATCGTAGCCCAGTCCGATCTGCCCGACCCGAAACTTAGGCTCGATCGGTTCCTCAAGACCCATATCCTCCCGCTGGTAGTCTGCCGAGGCGGAAGGCAAGTCCGGGTTGCGCTGGGCCAGGTCGCCAAGGAAGCGTTCCAGCCCAATCGGCAGCGATAGAACTTGCTGTTTCTCGACGATCAACGTGACCAGCTGGTCGTCTTTACGCGCCTGCAGATAGAAGACCCGTTTCCCCGGAGGCCCAATAGCCCCAAAGGTAATGCGGTTGACTGGGTTGAGGTCCAGTTCCATGTAGGCCGGATACAGGAGGGGCGGGTCGGGGAAGCAGGCGGAAGTATATCACCCGGTCGGCGCGGATCCGGCCGCGTGCGAATCGTTGAGTCGGATCAGCCGTGCCGAGCGGTTGTGTACCTCCAGCAGACTGATCGAGGCCGGTTCGATGGTAAGCCGTTGGAACTGATCGAGCGGCAATCCAAGATAGTGGGCGACGGCCAGCTTGATCGGATCGGCGTGCGAGACACAGGCAATCGCTCCCTTATGGGCGGCCCGTAAGGATTCCAACTCGCCCACCACCCGGGCCTGGGCCTCGACAAAGGACTCACCTTGCGGGAAACGCGCCAGCGATGGCGCGCAGCGAATGGTCGGCCAGAGCTTCCGGCGGCGGGCCGCCCGAAGGCTGAGCCCTTCCCAGGTTCCGACCCTGACTTCGCCCAACCCTTCACGGATTTCGACCTTCAGCCGCTTGGCCTGGGCCAGCCGGGCGGCAGTCTCCATCGCCCGCTCGAGCGGGCTGGAGTAGATGGCTTGCAGCGGAATACCCTGGAAACTCTCCGCCAGCCTATCGGCCTGCTGGCGCCCGGTCTCATTCAGGTGAATCCCCGGGAGCCACCCGGGGAGCTTGCCTTTGCGGTTGAAGTCGGTCTGCCCGTGACGGATCAGGTAGATCGCCGTCATGCCCGCTCAGGCGGAGTCGGAAACGCGGGTGCGGCCGTGCTGACGCTTGATAGCCTCGATGGCGGGCTGCTCGAGGTCGGGCAATTCACGGATCTGCTCGATGGAGAGCGCCTGGCGCTGAGCCACTCGCCAGCGCTCCAGTCGGCCGGCGACCTCGGCCTCGTATCCCTGGTCGGACGGACGGTAGAAGTAGGTGCCCAGCAGCGATTGCGGAAGATATCCTTGGCCGACGAAGTGATCCGGAAAATCGTGCGGGTAGTTGTAGTCGGCCCCGTGGCCAAGGGCGGCCGCATCTCGGTTTGGGTCCTTGAGATGGTCCGGCACTTCGACCACCCCTTCCTGCTCGATCAGACCGAAGGCCTTGAAATACGCGCCGGCGGTGTTTGATTTTGGAGCGTTGGCCAGGTACAGGGTGGCCTCCACCAGCGGGTAGACCCCTTCGGGCAGACCGACGAATTCGAACGACTGCATGGCTGCGGAGGCGACCAGCAGGCCAACTGGATCCGCCAGCCCGATGTCCTCCGAGGCCAGGATCAGCAGCCGGCGCAGGATGAATCGCGGATCCTCCCCGGCATACAGCATCTTGGCCAGCCAGTACAGGGCAGCATCCGGGTCGGAGCCGCGCACCGATTTGATGAAGGCCGAGATCGTGTCGTAGTGGACGTCGCCGTCCTTGTCATAGAGCACGGCCCGCCGCTGGATCGATTCCTGGGCAACTTGCAGCGTGATCCGAAGCACGCCATCCGGGTCCGGTTGGGAGCTTTCGACTGCCAGTTCGAGGGCGTTCAAAGCGTTGCGGGCGTCTCCACCCGCCACCCGCACCAGATGGGCCAGCGCGTCGGATTCAAGTTGGATCGAGCGGGTGCCGTAGCCGCGCTGTGCATCGTGCAGGGCAGCTTGCACAATCGCCTCGACATCCTGATCGAGCAGTGGGCGCAGCTGGAATATTCGGGAGCGGGAGACCAGGGCCCCGATGACTTCGAAGTAGGGGTTTTCGGTTGTGGCGCCAATCAGAGTGATCGCGCCCTGTTCCACGTGCGGGAGCAAGGCGTCTTGCTGCGCCTTGTTCCACCGATGCACTTCATCGACGAACAGGATCGTGCGCAGCTGATTCAGTTTGCGGCGCTCCTGAGCCTGGGCGATGACCTGGCGAAGCTCGGCCTTGCCGGCGAGAACCGCCGAGATGGTCTCGAAGTGCGAGCGGGTGGTATTGGCGATGATCATCGCCAAGGTGGTCTTGCCGGAACCGGGAGGGCCCCACAAGATGATCGAGGAAAAGAGCCGATCAGCCTCGATGGCCCGCCGCAGCAATCGGTCCTCTCCGATAATGGGGTCCTGACCGATGAACTCCGCCAGGCTGCGCGGCCGCATTCGGGCCGCAAGCGGGGCCTCGTGGGACAAACGCTCCGCCAAGGCGTGGTCAAACAGGTCGAGCGGCTGCATCGCGCGGATTCTACCATTCGGGTTCGCGAAGGCCTCCCACAGGGTCGGATGGTAGAATTCCGAAGTTTTCTCCGGACCCTTGAACCGATGCTCACTCTCGCCTCCGCTTCGCCTCGCAGGCAAGCCTTGCTCCGGCTGACCGGGTGGGAGCTCGTCAGCCGGCCCGCGGAGGTCGACGAGCGACCCGAACCGGGGGAGAGTCCGGAGCAACTGACCCAGCGCCTGGCGATCGGCAAGGCCAGAACAGCCGCAGGCGAGCTGGTGCTGGGCGCGGATACTGTGGTCGTGCTCGAGAATGACATGCTTGGCAAACCGGCCGGAAGCGTTGCAGCCAGGGATATGCTGCAGGCCCTGCGTGGCCGAACCCACCGAGTGATCAGCTCGATCGCGCTGGTTGACCGGGCAGGCCGCACGGTTGCCCTCGACACTTGCGTGAGCGAGGTCCCGATGCGGGAATACTCCGAGGCCGACGTCGACCAGTACCTGCGCTCCGGAAGTCCGCTCGACAAAGCCGGCGGGTACGGGATCCAGGACGGGGAGTTCAATCCGGTAAACATGGATCAGATGCACGATTGCTTTGCCAATGTGATGGGCTTGCCGCTCTGCCACCTGGTTCGCAACATGCGCAGGCTCGGCCACGAACCGCCGGCCGACGTTCCTGAGGCCTGCCAAGCCTATACCGGCTACGATTGCCCGGTCTACCCGGCTATCTTGCGGGGAGAGCAGTGAAGCGCCTGGCGATCACAGTCCTGGCGGTCGGGCTGGCCTCCTGTACGGGGAATACCCAAGGGCCGAGCGCTACTCAAGTCCTTCCGGATCCGTTGATCCTGACCAACTCCGCTCCGGACCCCGAAATCACGGCGCGGAGCTTTCTCGAGTCCTGGCAGGCTCAGGACTACGCCGCAATGTATGGAATGCTCAGCCCACTGACCCGAGATAGCGTTACCGAGCAGGCCTTCATCGAGCGCTACGAAGAAATCTGGAGCGCCGCGGCCCTCACCGGCCTTGACTATGAAATCCTGTCGGCCTTCGTGGTGAACCCGCGGCAGGCCCAGGTCCGCTTCCGCTCGGAGCTGCACAGTTCGGCCGCGGGCAACATCGATCGGGATCTGTCGATGGACCTTACCCTGCGGGATGGTGCCTGGACCGTCGCCTGGCAAGACGGACTGATCTTGCCTGAACTGGATGAAGGTCAGGGTCTGTACTTGGACGTCATCACCCCCACCCGGGCCAACATCTATGACCGTAACGGCTTGGCCCTGGCGGCCCAAGCCGAGGCAGTCGCCTTGTGGTTGGTGCCAAACCAAATTGGAGACGAGGATGCGGAAGCGACCATGCTGAGCACGCTGCGCCGGCTGCTCGACTATCCCTCCGACGAGGCGATCCAGGCTTTGTACGATCCGATCCGCGACACCGACTTTCGGGTGAATCTAGGCGAGGTTCCTTTGGACAGCTTTCAGGCGGTGCAGGATACCCTGGCCGCGGTTGGGGGCGTTCAGTGGAGCACCTACGACACCCGGCTGTATTTCGAGGGCGGCCTGGCGCCGCACTCCATCGGGTACATCAGCTGGATTCAGCAGGAGCACCTACAGGACTACGTCGCGCTTGGATATCGGGTCGACGAGTACGTTGGCCAGATCGGGCTGGAGTCATGGTTCGAACCGGAATTGCGCGGCCGCCCGGGTGGCACGCTCTACACGACCGATCCGCTGGGTCGGCCCCAGCAGCCGATCGCCTCCCAGGAATCGGAACCGCCCTACGCAATCTACACAACCCTGGACCGGGATCTCCAGCGCTACGCCCAGCAGGCGATCCTGGATAGCGGTCTGACCGGTGCTGTGGTTGTGCTCCAGCGGGATACGGGCGCGGTCCTGGCGTTGGCCTCTTCGCCCGGATTCGATCCCAATCTGTTCGACACCGACAACCCGAACAGCGCCATCGGTTTGAGCGAGTTGGCCCAGACAGCCAACAATCCGCTGCTCAACCGGGCAACCCTCGGGGCGTATCCGACCGGTTCGGTGTTTAAGATGATTACGATGGCAGCCGCGCTTGAATCCGGGTTCTATACACCTGAGACCATATACAACTGCGGCTTGGAGTTCAGGGAGCTGACCGGAGTCACGCTGTACGACTGGCGCTTCGAGCAGGAGTTGCCGTCCGCCGGGGAGATCACGCTGAGTCAGGCCCTGGAGCGATCCTGCAATACGTACTTCTTCCACATCGGGCTCGACCTCTTCAACCGCGGCCTGGAGAGCGCCCTCCCGGATATGGCCAGGGGCTTCGGACTCGGTCAGCCCACCGGAATTGAGATCGGAGAGGCCAGCGGGTTGCTGCCGGATCCGGAAAACAAGCTCACCCTCTATGGTGACCCTTGGAACCGGACTGACAACGTGATGCTCTCGATCGGACAGAGCTACCTGCAAGCCACCCCACTTCAGGTGGCCCGGTTTGTAGCCGCGATCGGCAACGGGGGCACCCTCTATCGGCCGCAAATCGTGGCCAGCATCCAGAATGCTGAGGGAGAGGTGCTGAGCGAGTTCTCCCCGGTGGTTCAAAGTAGCCTGCCGGTCAGCCCGGAGAACCTGGCTGCCATCCAGCACGCGATGGTCGGAGTGATCCGGGATCCGCGGGCCACGGCCTACCGGCCGTTCCTCGGAATACCCGACATCAACATTGCGGGCAAGACCGGCACCGCCGAGACCGGGGAATTCAGCGATACCCATGCCTGGTTTGCGGGGTACACCTTCGAAGAGCGTTCCGACCGGCCGGACATCGCGGTGGTCGTTGTGCTGGAGTACCAGGGCCAAGGGTCCGAGTGGGCCGCGCCGGTATTCAAGCGAGTCGTCGAAGCCTACTTCAAAGGGGGTCCGATCAGCCGCTATCCCTGGGAAGCTCGGATTCGAGTCCCGGCGACTCCCGAGCCCGAGCCAGAGGAACAGGGAACCGAGGGGTAGGGCTGGCGACCCGCTCAAAGCCGCTCCAAGGTTTGGTTCTCAGCGCCCGGGCCGGGTTCTATGAGGTTGAGACCGAGCAGGGCGTGATCACCGCGAAGCTGCGCGGGCGTTTGAAAAAGTCGGCTCGCCGGGCCGAAGCGGCAGCGATCGGGGATCAGGTCAGGCTCAGCCTGTACGAGGACGGCTCGGCCTCGATCGAAGAGATTCTGCCGCGCCGAAGGGCGCTCTCCCGCCGGGCTCCCGGCCGGGAGGCCGAACAGATCCTGGTGGCCAACCCGGATCAATCGGTATTCGTCTTCGCCTGCGCCGATCCGGACCCCAATTTCCGCATGCTTGACCGGCTGCTGGTCGTCGCCGAGCGGGAGTCCCTCCCGGCGGTGATCTGCGCCAACAAGCTCGATCTGGTGGAGCCGCGCAGCGCGCACGAGGAATTCGGGGTTTATGAGCAGATTGGGTACCGGGTGCTCTATACCTCCGCGACCACTGGAAAAGGGGTGGGAGATTTGCGGAAGGAGCTGAGTGGGAAACTCTCGGTGTTGGCCGGACCCTCCGGGGTTGGCAAGTCCAGCTTGCTTAACCTGGTTCAGCCGGGTCTCGGCTTGCGCACGGAGGCCGTGAGCCTGTCGACCGGCAAAGGGACCCACACGACCGTAGTCCGCGAGCTGCTCCCGCTCGAAGGCGGAGGATATGTGGCCGACACTCCAGGGCTCAAGGCGTTCGCTCTGTGGGACATCGAGCCGGACGAGCTGGACGCTTACTTTCGAGAGATCGGGCCCTTGGTGAAGGACTGCGAATTCAGCGACTGCACCCACGAGCACGAGCCGGGTTGCGCGGTGCGGGCCGCAGTCGAGGCAGGCAAGATCGACGTCAATCGCTACGAGTCTTACCTTCGAATGCGGTCCGGCGAGACCTTCCTGGAGCGCTGACTCCGCGGAGCAGTCGGCCGCGTCGGCGCCTAGCCGCTTTCGCTCACCAGGAAGGCAATCAGCGCTTCAATCTCTTCGGCGGAGAGCCGGAGGTTTGGCATTTGAGTGCCCGGCCTGACCGCGGGCGGATCCGCAAGCCAGCTGCGTAAGAAATCCGGGTCGTAGGTCCGGGAGCTCAGCAGGGGCCCGACGGCGACCCCGGAGCCGGGGTTCACGGCGTTGTGCTGATGGCAACCGACGCATCCTTTGGCCGAAAAGAGGGTCCTGCCAATCGCCACCGGATCGTCGGTGGCCGTCGCCGAGACCGCGGGTGGCGGCTCAACACCGCCACCCGGAACTTCTGAGGCGGGGATCAGGGACAGGATCAGCAGTCCCGCACCCGCCAGAGCCAAAGGCAGGACCCCTCGCTTCATCACAGCGTTACCCAATCCGCCGTAGGGGCTCAGGCCCGCTCTTTGGCCGCCCGGCGCGAGCTGCGCTGGCCGAGCGCAGCCAGGGCTCCCGCGCCCAGCAGCAGGGCGATCCCCGACCAGCGGAGTAGAACCCGCAGGTTGTTAGCATCGAAGGCGACAGATTGCTGAGGGCTCGCCGCAGGTTGAGTCAGCGTGGCCGGCTGCACACTCAACGGCTCGAGTTGGGTCCCCTCGAAGGGAGCGGGAACGATCGACCATTCCCAGGTACCCGCCGCCGGGAAGACGATCTCGACCACAAAATGCCCTACTTCGCCCTCCTGGACCGCGTACGCCCGCACGCTCTCACCCGACTCGGAGTTGTAGCCCTGCACATACGGGTCAACCTCGTTGGTCGGGGTCTTTCCGTGCTGGCGGACCATGAACCCCAGGCTTACGGTCTCACCAGCGTGGACTTCGCCCGGCAGTTGATCCAGCGTGGCGATGGCCCATCCGCCGGCCGCCGCGGCCGGAACGAGCACGAAAGCGATTGCAAGGGCGATCAACGAACTAAGCACACGACGAGACATGGCATTCCTCCTTGGGTGAAGTACCCATTTGAAGCTAGATACACCGGCCGGCTCGGGAAGGTTCCCATTGGGGTCAGTCGACCGCGCTTGGGTGATTCAAGATGAATTGGGACCGCGAAGATCAGAGGGCAGGCTACTACATCGGGCGCAGCACGCGGTCTTCCCGCAGCCGCTTGAACCACAGCGACGACCCGCGCGGCATGGACTCAACCGCGGCCTCCTGCCAGGCCCGGACCCCCAATCCCTGAATTGTTTGGGGACGGTATCCCACGCCCCGCCAGGCCCCGGCATGCTGTGCCAGATAGGGAGGCAGGAACAGCAGAGAGGCCTCGCTTTGCAGTTCGTGTGAAGCGGTTTCCACGGAGTTCATCAAGGCCGGGATCGCCTCCTCTAGAGGCAGATTAGGGGCAAAGTACAGCTCGTCGATACGGGTGACGAGGTTCTCGACCTGCCAGCCAGCTACGCCGGCCATGTGACTGTCTCGTTCAATGAGCAGGAAGGCTTTCTCTCCAAAGGCGGCCATGACGTCTTCGCGCTTCATCGACTTCTTGCCATGGGTTACCTGGGTGATGAAGCGGGCGATCTGATCGGCGTCCTGCGGCCGGCCGCGGCGAACCACCAACTGCCCCGGCCGGGCTTCGGGGGGCTTCTCGAGCAACAGGTCTTTGGGTTTGGGGAGTTCCGCCCAGGCCGCCTGCACCTGCTCCCAGGCGTTTTCAAAGGAGCCTTCATTGCGCACGATCACGGCCGCCGCACGCAATTTCCCGGTTTGGGGAGTCTGGGCCGAGATCCGCTGCTTGGCTGCGGCCTCGGATAGCTTGCGTTTGTGCATCAAGCGCGAGACCTGCAGCTGTTCCGGAGCAGTGACCACCCAGACCGCGTCGGTGCCAGCGGCCAGGTCGGTCTCGAGCAGCTTGATCGCCTCGACCACGATCACACTCTGCTTTGCGCGCCGGATCAGCAGATCGATGGCGTGGGTGACCAGCGGGTGAATGATGGACTCAAGCTTGTCAAGCGCTCCGGGGTCCGAAAACACAATCTTGGACAGCCGGGACCGGTCGATCTGCCCCTCCGTGTCCACGATCCACTCGCCGAAAGACTTGACCACCAGCGGAAATCCCGGGGCTCCCTTGGCCATGGCTCGGTGGGCAAGTGCGTCTGCATCGATGCCATAGGCTCCCAGATGCTCGAGCATCTTGCGCACCACGCTCTTGCCCGTGGCGATATTCCCGGTCAGACCGATAACGTACTTACCCGGCCAGCGGCTCATTGCCCTCGACTTGGAATCAGGGTCGGATTGTAGCTTTCGGGTAGAAGGTTGTCAAAGAAAGGGGTCAGCGGCCAAGTTGGGCAGCGAAAACTTGATCGCCCACCGCCACAAACAGCCCGTTCGGTGGCCCGATGGTGATGGCGGTGGCTTCTGATCCAAACGACGTCGGATATTGGCCTTGATAAACCAGCCGCATGCTGTAGTGATAGACCGTTCCCTGGGTCAGGTCCAAGAAGAATAGGGAAGGCTCCGGAGGGGGCGAGTACTCGATACTCGCCGGCAATCCACCGATGATGTTGGCTCGGGCAGGCTGCCCCGGGCGTTCGTCTTGGAAGCGTGGCTCTTGCTCGCATTCGACCCGGATTCGTAGACTTCCGTCCGGCGCGTTCTCAACGCTGCGGCGGCAGCGATCGATCTGGCCGTCGGCGTAGAGGATAATAAGCTCGTCCAATGCAAGTGCCAAGTCAACCGCCGTTCCTAGTTGTGGGACCTCTTCGGCGAAGTAAAGGGCAGGGGTACCGCTAAACAAGCCGCCGGCGGCGTCGTAGATCCAAACCGCATTCTTGACCGGGTCGAGCACATAGAGGCTGTTTCCCGAGACTTCTATCGCCTGCAGCTTCCCCCAACCGATGTCCGGGGTCGCCAACTGACCGGTGAGCGGCTGGGCACCGGGTGCGCAGTACAGCAGCGTCCCATCCGGGTCGATGGCCACCACCCCCTCCGCGCCCAGGGCGCCTGGTTCGGCTTGGACTACCAGGCTCACCGGGTCGGCGAACCCTGGAATGGTCTTTTCGCCGTCCAGGCATTCAAATTGGCTGTCAATTTCGTAACCGCGGCCGGTGGACCAGGCATGCCAGATGGTAGAGGTCCCGCGGTCGAAGGCATAGAGCTCGCTGGCCGAGGCGGCCAGCAGTTGAATATCGGCGCTCGACCCGAATCCGCCGCTTACGGTCGGGGCAAAATCGAGCCGGAAAACCAGATCGATCGAATCCAGCGCAACCTCGACCTGTTGGCGGAGCGCGCTCGAGGCCTCGCTCTCGCGATAACTCTCGGCCAGGTCCAGCCATTGGTCAGCCATGATCCATTCGGTCCGGGCCGCCTGCTGATCTTGCGCCAGGTGAGCGGCGACTGCAGCTGACTCGGCCTGCGCCAGATAGCTGTCGAACTGCTCCACTCTGCCCCGGCTGAAATACACCATACTGGACACACCGACGACCAAGACCGGAACCGCGGCCGCGGTGAAGGCAAGCAGATTGGGCGAAAACATGCCGGGCAGCGGCGGGACATTCAACCCCAGCGCCGCTCGACGAAGGCTGTCAATCAAGGTCAGAACGCCAGCTCGAAGGGTGAGCCGCAAGCGCCGGGTCCCCAGCTGCCAACCGGCCGCTGGCTTACTCGGGTAAGCCGTCACAAAGGCCGGTGAGGGCGCAGCCGGGCGGGCGCTGGGCACAGGCTGAGGGCGGGCGCTAGGCGCAGGCTGAGGGCGGGCGGCCGGGGAGGTCCGAGCGATGGGCGAGCGAACCCGGACTCCCGGTCGTTGGTCGGCGGGGATCACGGCGCCCAGACCCTTGTGCACAGCCGCCGGCGAGCCGACCGGGGTCGGAATGTGAATGGACAGGCCGGTGAAATCTTGAGCCGCGGAGGCCACCAGCCGGTCGACCGCCAGGGAGTGCTCGATCCCACTGAGTTCGGCGAGCGAGCTATCTGACCAGAGCGGGGTCTCATTGGTCGTCAGTACCAGCAGATCTTCGGGACGGAGTTCGAAGTGCCGGAATTGGATCAACGGAGCGAGGGTGGTGCCAAGCGATCGGCTCGTGCCATCTTCGGCCCGTAGCCGGGACACCGCACCGGAGCGGATCAAGAGCGCCTGGCCCGGGCCGCACTGGGCAAGGTAGAGGTTCTCGTTGCGCAAGGTGGCGGCCGCCAATCGGGCCGGCACGGCCCGGTCTAACAGTTCTTGATTGAGCTGGTTGATCGCCTGCCGAAGTGCGGCGGTGACCGAGCCCGGGGTGCCGAAGAAAAGGCGGGCCGTCTCCTGCGCCAATCGGTCGAGCTGCCCGCCCTCGGTCGCCGGCGCTCCTTCCAGTTTGAGGTTGAGAAACAGAAAGTCGTGAACCCGACCCCGGGCCGCGCGGCGGGGTGCTCCGAGCGCCAAAGTCCCGGGCGGGGGCGCCTGGCGGCTCTGCCCACCCAAGACGTGCATCAATCCGACATCAGCCTGGAAAGTATCAGACACGGCGGCTATTTTACGAATCTAGGTTCGGCACGCCAATCGTGTTGCAAGTTCCAGACCTGGGAGGCCGCACCCGATTGAGGGGGAGATGCTACGGGGTGTGGCTCACCAGGGCCACAGGCCGAACCAGTATCCGAGGGCGATCCCGAGCAGCACGAGTGCAACCAGAGCTACTCCAGCCACGGAGGACCGCAGCACTTTCCCCAGGCAACCCCTTCCGCCTGGGGAGTCGGATGGATTCGGGACGGAGGCCGCGATCACGGTGATGTTGTCGTGCCCGCCTCGCTCTCTGGCGAGATTGACCAGGCTGGCTACTGCCTCCGCCGGGATATATTTGCTGAGCGCAGCTTGGATTTCTGCCGGCTCGACCAGGTCGGTCAGACCATCGCTGCATAGCAGCAGCTGATCGCCGGGAACCAGCAGCAGGCCTTGATTGGATTCGGATTGCTCGTCCGACTCCGTGTCGGATAAGCGCAAGCGGAAATCGGGCACTGGGTCCTTTTCTCCGCCTAGATGGCGATGCAGCACATGGGCGTTGGGATGAGTGCGGGCTTCCTCCGGGGTCAGGATTCCGTGGACCACCGCCTCCTGGACCCAGGTGTGGTCGATGCTGATCTGCTTGAGTCGTCCTTGGCGCAAGAGATAGATCCGGCTGTCGCCAACCGAAACGGTATAGAGCCGATGATCGACGACCCAGGCGACCGCGACCGTGGATCCCATTCCCCGGAGGGCATCGTCGCGGGCCGCGGTTTCCATCACCAAGCGTCCGGCCGAGATGACGGCCTCCCGCAGTTCGCTGAGCGGATCGTCGCCATCCGCTCCGGCGATTGCAGTCCGGAGAGTGTCAATGGTGATCTGGGCCGCGACCTCACCGGCTTGATGCCCGCCAATTCCATCCGCCACGACGGCCAGCAGTGCGGGTCGGCCGTCGGGCTCCCGCACGAAATGAGAGACCGAGTAGCGGTCTTCGTTGATCTCGCGGGCTTCACCCGGATGGGAGAGCGCCGCCACCGTCAAATGGGATTCTTGGGGTGGGTTCATGCTTCGGTCGTACGATCCTGGGGGTCGGGATACACCAGGATTGGCCGGGGAGGGTGCTTGCCCGGCAGCTGAAAACGGAATTCCACCCGCCCCAACTGCACCAAATCGCCGTTTCGCAGACGCCGTCCCTCGGAGGGGATGAGATCGTAATTGACCCAAGTGCCGGCCACACTGCCCTGATCACGCAGCAGATAGTCGCCATCGGCCTGGCGGATGAGCCGAGCGTGCATCCGCTCGACCGACGGATCGGCCACCACAATTGCCGCGAGCGAAGGGTCCCTGCCCAGAACCACATCGACGCCGGTGAGCGGAAGCGGATCGCCTGCCGGCCGCACCGGGATCAGCAGCGCCTCGGAGGGGGAGGTTTCCTGCAATCGGGTTCGTTTGATCGGGGTCAGGCGGGCTTGGGCAGAACCGAGGGTTTGAGGGGAGCGGCGGACCAGCGTGGTCAAACCGCCAACCATGACCATCGCGGCCACAATCAGAGCCGCTACCGCCACCAACGAATCGAACGCCGGCCGGAAGGCCGACAGGCCCCGCGGGGGTGTCTCGACTGTGATCTGGACCGCCAGTTCAATGCTCTGGGTTTGCAGACCGAGCGAATCGATCAAGACGGCCTGCACCTTGTGAGAGGCGCTCTGCCGATAAGAGGCAAGCTCCCACTCAAATTGCTCGAAGGGCGGATCGTTCTTCGACTGCACCACTTCGTCGTCGACCAGCAATCGGCTCTGTTGAATCGGCCGCGGATGCCCGTCTGGAAAGGTGATCAGGATCTCCAACGGAACCGATTGGGGCTGAATAGCTTCGATTGGCAGGTCGGGATCCTCGGTCTTGCGCAGCACTTCGCTCGGGGCTTGAATGAATGCGATCTCGGGCGGCAGGAGGTCGATCTCGTAATTGACGGGCCTCGAGACTGCCTCAAGCCCGTCGGCAGTCACCTGGACCTGCAAGGTATGGGCGCCGGAAGAGTTGCTTTGAGAATCAAAACTCAGGCGGTACTGGTAACGCTGGGCAAGGAACCAGTTGGCCAACTCACCCAGCCCGATCTCAGAATCGAAATAGAGGAACTGTCCCCCGGTGGCTTCGGCCAATTGGCGAAGCGGCTCGACCTCGGGCGGCTCGAGAGCCTCCGGGTTCGAGAACAAGACCGGGAAGATGGCAGTTCCAGACTCGGCGGCGCGGGCGATCGTGTTCGCCAGCGGAAGATCGCGAGGAGTCTCGATGACCGGGGTAATGAAGATCAGCGACCCCGGGAGCAGCCCCAGTTCGGCCGGATCGGAAGAGAAATCAAGCGCCAAGAGAACCAGGTCGAAACCCGAGATCCCGCCCTCGAAGCTCGGTTCGATCGTATCCAGCAAGGCGGAGAGTTCAGCGGCGGACTTACTGTGCTGAATGAGCACGCCATCGGCGGTCAGCAGACTCAAATCGTCCACTCCGGTGAGGCTGGCTTGAGGGTCGCGCCAATAGTCGATCAGCTCGTCCCGGGCGAACTCGAAACGGGTTCGACCATGCGAGTCCCTCACTCCGAGCCCCGGGGAGGTGTTGATCACAAACACCTGCCGGGTGCCGACCAACACCTTCTCGACCTCCAGTCCGACGACCGGTTGCCCGTCTTCCAGTACCTGAAAGGCGTCGGTCGGCAGATCTGGGATCGGCCGGCCCGAGCCGTCGGTTAGTGCGGCGTGCAGACTGATGTTCGGGAAGGCCTGGACATCGGGAGGGGATACGTTTAGTCGAGCTTGGATCTGGCTAGCGGGGATCAGGGCGGCTGCTGCAAGCAGCACCGGCAGCCGAAGCTTTGCCCGGAGGGCCATGCGCCGATTGTAGCACGGGGCTATTCCCACTCGATCGTGCCAGGAGGTTTGCTGGTGATGTCGTAGACCACCCGGTTCACACCGGGGACTTCGTTCACAATCCGGCGGCTCACTTCGGCGAGCAGTTCATGGGGGAGGCGGGCCCAGTCGGCGGTCATGAAGTCTTCGGTGGTGACCGCTCGCACTGCGACGGTCTCCGCATAAGTCCGCTGATCTCCCATAACCCCCACGCTGCGGATGGGCAGCAGCACCGCGAAGGCCTGTGCTGTACCGACATGCAAGAGGCCGGCCGCACTCAGCTCGTCGAGTAGGATCGCGTCGGCAGCCCGCAACCTTACCAGACGGTCTGGAGTGACCTCGCCGAGGCAGCGGACTGCCAGCCCCGGCCCCGGAAAGGGTTGACCACCCAGCAGTTCGGCAGGCACTCCAAGCACGCCCCCGAGCGCCCGCACTTCGTCCTTAAATAGGAAGCGCAGGGGCTCGACCAGCTCAAACTCCATCTGCTCCGGCAGCCCGCCCACATTGTGATGGGTCTTGATCCGGGCGGCGGTATTTCGATCGGGGCCGCTTGATTCGACGACGTCCGGATAGATCGTCCCCTGAATCAGGTAGCTTGGCTTGCCCAGCCGTACGGCTTCTCTTTCCAGCACCCGGATGAACTGTTCTCCGATGACCCGGCGCTTGGTTTCCGGGTCGCTGATTCCGCGCAGTCCCTCCAAGAAGCCGGCCTTGGCATCCACCATCGACAGCCGATTGTGGAACAACGATCCGAGACTCGACCCGATCCGCTGGGCTTCGCCCGTCCGCAGCAGGCCGGTGTCGACAAAAACCGGAAACAGCTGTTTCCCGAGCGCCCGATCGGCCAGTGCGGCGGCCACGGCCGAGTCGACCCCGCCGCTGACTGCGGCGATCGCCCGCCCGCTCCCCACCTGCGAGCGGATGCGGGCCAATGCGGCAGGGACGATGGCTTCCGGAGTCCAGCCGGCGGAGGCCCCGCAGACCTCCACCGCGAACTTGCGCAGAATCTCGAGGCCGCCTGGGGTATGTTGGACCTCCGGGTGAAAGAGCAGTCCGTAACGCCTGAGCTCCGGGTTCCCCATGGCGGCGTAGGGCGCGTTGTCCGATCTGGCGAGAACCTGAAATCCTTCCGGAAGCTGGTCGATCCGATCGCCGTGAGACATCCAGACCGGATGGCGGCCTTTCGGCAGCAAGCTGCCGCCGTTGGCCACTTCGATCTCGGCTGGGCCGTACTCTCGCGCCCGGGAAGCGACGACCTGCCCACCCAGTGAGTGGGTCAAGGCCTGCATCCCGTAACAAATGCCGAGCAGCGGCAGTCCGGAGGCGAGCACATAGTTCGGGATCTGCGGGGCGTTGGGCTCATACACCGAGGCCGGACCCCCGGACAAGATGAAACCTCTCGGTTGCAGGGCCATCACCGTGTCTGGGGCGGCATCATGCGGGAAGAGCTCGCAATACACCCGCGCCTCGCGCAGCCGACGGGCAATGAGCTGAGCAGTTTGCGAACCGAAATCGAGGATGGCAATCGAATCCATGGAGTAAGTGTCGCTCAGCCGTCTTCGAATACGATGCGACCGGCCTCCATATCGATGATCACCGCCAGGGCTTCAATCGGGACCGACAAACTGCTGAGCAGGGACCGACCGCCCTCGAACCGCTTCTCGATCAGGGCTCCAATGCCGACTACGGAAGCTCCGGCGGCGCTTGCCAGGCGCACCAGTCCCAAGATCGTCTGACCGGAAGCGAGAAAATCATCGATGATCAGGACTCGTTCACCGCGGCCGAGGTATTCGGGAGAAACGATCAGCTCGACCGTTCTCCCCTTCGTATGGGAGGGGGCCAGGGTAAGGAAAATCTGATCCGGCATCGTGATCGGCTTGGTCTTGCGGGCATAGACCACCGGCAGGTTCAGAACCGCGGCAGTGGCCAGGGCCGGTGCGATGCCGGAGATCTCGGCGGTCAGCACCTTAGTCGCCCTGACGGCGGCGAACCGCTTTGCCAGGTCCCGCCCGCAGTCCGCCATCAGGAGGGGATCCACCTGATGGTTGATGAAACCATCGACTTTCAGGATGCCGTTTCCGAGGTTGACACCTTCTTCCAGGATTCGGGCTTGAAGTGAGTTCACTGGGGCCGAGAGGCGTGACGCGCCGATTGTACATCTGGCCTGGGGGCGGCAATCCCCGCCCTAAGCGGGTCAGCCACGGTCCGGGCGGCTCCCTGCGACTTGACATAGAACGTATGTTCCGCTAGAATACGAACATGCGTGCGGCCCACGGGCCGTTCGCCAGGAGGGGTACATGGCTCGGACCAAGCTGTCAGAGCGACAACGCAAGATGGTGGATTTCATTCGAAAGTTCAGTCTGCGGAGCGGATATCCGCCTTCGATCCGGGAAATTGGGGAGGCGGTCGGGATTTCATCCACCTCGGTCGTTAACTACAACCTCAACCGGTTGGTTGAACACGGCTACCTGGACCGAGATCAAAACGTCTCCCGTGGAATCCGGCTTACCGAGCGGCTGGCGGATGCCGCTTCCCAGCTTACGGAGGTCGTGCGCATTCCATTGGTCGGTCGAATCTTTGCCAGCGAGCCGGTTCCGGTACCGAGTACGGACTCGCCCATGTTCAGCACCGACGAGGCTATCGAGATCACCCGGGATATGCTCAGCAGCAGCGACGATCTCTTCGCCTTGCAAGTGCGGGGGGACTCGATGATCGACGCAATGGTCAGCGACGGCGATATTGTCGTCATGCAGCGCCAACCCGAATGGCGCAACGGAGACATGGTCGCGGTATGGCTGAAAGATAAGGAAGAAACCACCTTGAAGCATATCTATCGGGAACGAGGTGGGATTCGGCTGCAGCCGGCCAATCCGACGATGCGGCCGATCTTCATCGAGAAGCCAGAGAATGTGGAAGTCCAGGGAAAGGTGATGCTGGTCCTGCGACAGCTCGAGTAGCGAGATCGCTCCCGGCAGTCGCAGTGTCGCCCGCCCGGTCAAGGCTCAGCCGACCGGGCGGGCTTTGTTTTCAAGGAATCTTCAGGAGAACAGGGTCTGCTTCAGGCCAGGGAGGCCAATTCGGCCCGGATTTGTGCGATCTGGGTCCCGAAGTCGCGGGCCATGGAGGCCAGCAGGTCGTTGCCATTGAGCCTGGCCTTCACCGCATTCAGCTTCAGCAGCGCCACCTCAGATCTTTCCAGGCGATCAATCTCAGACTGCAGCCCGGTGATGACCCGATCGAGCCGGAGAACCTCGGAGTGCAGATCGATCAGCAGCTGATCGCGACCGACCTGAAGTTCCTGAGCCGGCCGCTCGACTTGTTGCTGCAGCGCCCGCAGTGCACCCAAGTCGTTGGATTCGTAAGCCAGATTCACTTTGGCCATCATCTCTTCGCGCCACGGTTTCTGCTTGGGGTCCGTAGTTAGATCGGGGTGAAAGCGCTTGGCGAGCTCGCGGTACAGGCTGCGCAGCTCGCCCTGCTGCGCTTCGGGGGGTGTGGCTTTGGCCGAGGAGGCGGCGCCTTCCTGAAACCTAGGGGTCCAGGCCTTGCGGAACTGCTCGACGACGTCGGGGACCTCTTCCCGGTTTGCCCGCTCGCCCCATTGGGCTCGCCTGGCGGCCTCCCGCCGGAGCTGATCGAGCCTGGCCCGCAATTCCTGAAGTTCTCGTTCCAAGGGGCGGACCCGAACTTCCAGCTCACGCTCGAACTCGGCCAGCGACACTCGCAGATCGAACAATTCGAGCTCGAGTTCCGCAGTGCGCTCCTGGCGGCGAGTGACCTCCCCTCGAAGCGACTTCAAATCCGGATCGGTGGCCTGCTCGAGTGCCCGCGAAAGCTTGCTGCGCCGGGGTTTGTTGAACATGCTGCGGGGTTTGATTCTACACGAACGAGTCAAGCCGCCAGGCGGCTGCCGGCCGGAGCACCCGGGTACGAAGCCGAGTCGCTTGTGCGGTGGTGAGCAGCAGGCAGCTAGCGCGGCTGATGGTTGCGGCGCGAGACGAATCGAGTCGAGGCTTCCAAGTGTGCCGGGGCTGCCCACAAATCGGGGAAGAGCGCCCGCTCTGTGGCGAGCGCCTGGGGCAGCGGCTGGAACAATCCCTCCTGCAGAGCACGCTTGACGGCCCGCACTGCGGCCGGATCAAAGGCCGCGATCTGTACGGCAATGGACTGTGCTACTTCAAGCGCCTCGCCCGCGGGAACGACCCGACTCGCCAGCCGATGGGCTTCCGCTTCAGAGGCGCTCAGCACCCGGGCCGCGCTTAACCACTCCAGGGCCAGGGAGTAACCGACCAGCCGCTGCAGCCGCTGGCCGCCTCCCCAGGCGGGGATGATTCCTAACTTGATGTGCATCATTCCGAGTGAGGCGGTTCGAGAGAGGATCCGCAGGTCACAGGCCAGCGCGATTTCGGCGCCGCCGCCGAGGGCAGGGCCTTCGACGGCTGCCAGGGTCGGAACCGGCAACCCATCCAAATCGCGCAAGGCTTCCCCCATGACCGTCGCGAGCCGCGCTCCATCCAGCCGGCTCGGATACTGATCGAGCTCATACAGATCGCCACCGGAACAGAAGGCACCCTCGGATCCGGTGATCACCAGGGCCCGCAATTGCCCGTCGCTCGCCGACTCCCGCACTGTTTTGGCGAAGAGCCCCATCGTCTCCCAATTCAGGGCATTCCGCAGTTCCGGCCGGTTTATCGTGAGCAGACCGACCCCCTCGGCGCTTATCTCATACAGGATAGGTGGCATGATTTGGCCTTTCTTGACCCGCAACCGCCCGTTGGTATACTCTGCAGCAGACGGGGTGTAGCGCAGTTGGTAGCGCGCCGCGTTTGGGACGCGGAGGTCGGCGGTTCAAGTCCGCCCACCCCGACTCACCTTTACAACCCCGAAACTGGGAGAAGGTTCGCTGCGCGGGGTTCGGACCTCAATCTCAAAGAAGAGAGTTGACCTGGTGCTGGTCTCCGTTCGCTACCAGGCCAACGGCCGAACGCTTGAGTATGCCCGCGGCTACTCCCGCCAAGGCGCCGTGTGGAGCGACTTGCGCCTGTTTACCCGCGAGCAGTTGTTGCAGCTGATCGAATCGGGTTCGCGGGTCGCGACCGGGCAGGTCGCGGATCTCGAGGGTGACTTCGTTGTGACGGGTCGAGTCAAATTGGTCACGAATCAGGCAAACGGCGCCTTGCTCGTGGTCAACGGTGCGCGCAGTGATCAAGATAATCTGGGATTGCCGCTGTTCTGAATCAATATTGCCCGGCAGTACGGTGAGTCGAAATCGAGATTCGAGCGCGCGCGCGGCGCTCGGATTTTTTTTCTCGCGTTCCGGCGGCGATGGTAGAATGCCGGCGCGCGGGCGTCGCCAAGTGGTAAGGCATCAGCCTTCCAAGCTGACACCGCGGGTTCGAATCCCGTCGCCCGCTCTGCGCGAAATAGCGCGCAACATTGCGTGCAGCGATTTGACTTTTCGCAAATAGTGTCTATACTTTTGTAAACCTATTGCAAAAGGAGGGAATGGTGGCTAAGGCACGTAGCAAGCCGAAGAAGAAGACCGCGAAGAAGCGCACCAGTAAGAAGACATCCCGCAAGAGGTAGTAGGTTGAGTTCGGCAAGTCAAGCCCGGCCAGATCGATCGGCCGGGCTTTTTTCTTGCGGCCGCGTAGAGTCCGACAGCATCGGGCGCGCATGGACCGCCCAACGAGCGCGAGTCGACTACAATCCAATTAGAGGGCCCGTAGCTCAGAGGTTAGAGCGGCCGGCTCATAACCGGTTGGTCGCAGGTTCGAGTCCTGCCGGGCCCATCGAGGGACCCGCCGTAGGGCGGGTCCCCATTTGCCCCAAGTAGGAGACAAGTGGAGTTTGGAGTTTGCTTCCGAGTGCGCGAGAATGGTTTTGCTCATGACTGAGAACTCAAACGGCACCAGGCCCGGCTTCTGGCAGCGGGTATTGACTTGGCTCCGCCGCCCGTCGCCGGTTCCACAAGAAGGGCCGGAGCCCGATCTAGCCGACACTGCACCGCTCACTCCCGAGAGTCTGGAGCAAATTGCCGCCGTCCGAATGCGAGAGAGTTTGTCGGCCGGCAGCGCACAGTCAGCGGGTTTGGAGCGCGAGACGAATGAAGACACGATATTCATGATGTATGGGAACGCCGGCGGCGAAGAGGTCGTGCCGGACTTCGGGCTGTTCTGTGTGGCCGACGGTGCGGGCGGGCTCGGTCACGGGGAGCTGGCCAGCTCGATCGCGGTGAAGACGGTTGTGCGGAGTCTGATGGAGCAGGCGGTGTTAGCCAACCTGGCCCAGGAGGCGGAAAACCGCACGGTCCAGCTGGACGAGCTCGCCCGCCAAGCCTTTGCCCGGGCCAACGAGGCGGTTCGTGAGAAAGCGAATGGCGGAGTCACGACCCTCACCGTGGCGATTCTCATGAACCACCAGATGACGATCGGCCACGTTGGAGACAGCCGGGCTTACCTGGTCGAGAACGGAGTGCCCAAGCAGCTGACCCGAGACCACTCCTATTCGCAGCGCCTGGTTGAAATCGGACAGATCACGCCGGAGGAAGCGCTGGACCACCCGAAGCGCAACCAGCTGTGGAATGCAGTCGGCCAGGGCTCGAACATGGTGGTCGAAGTGAACAGCTACCCGGTCCCGCGGGGAGGGTACCTGCTGCTCTGCAGTGACGGACTGTGGGGAGAGATCTCCTCGGACGAAGTCAGGTCAGTGCTCGACCTGCATACCGAGCCCAATGAAGCTTGTGACGAACTGGTTCGGGCCGCAAATGCGGCCGGCGGGCCGGACAATATCTCGGCTCTATTGGTAGCCTTCGCCAGCCTCTAGGAAAAACAGGTGGTCGCCTCGGCCCACTGTCAACCAGCAGCGGCCGCAGGCCAGTACACTCCGGGAAAGTACTGTTGTCAGACGAGCGAACCGCCGAATGTGGGGGGTGCATCCGGCGGTCCAAAACTTTCGGGGCACTACCGTCCGTGTAGGGGGAACACGCATTCGGTAGTCTTGCTCCCCTAAGACCAGCCCGTAAACGAGCCAATCCTGACGGCATCTTATCATACCCAGGGCCGGTTTTCGCATTAACGGCCTATAAAAAACCCTCCGTCCGCCAGGTTACCGCCGGCACGCCTCCTATGCTATATTCCGCCGCCATGGGCGGCGTACGGCGGGCGACCTGGAAGCAGTTCATGCCATTCCTTGGCCTCAACGTATTGGTTTCAACCCTGACCATCCTGCTGGTTCTGGCGATCTTTGGCCGGGGGCCAAAACTGCCAACTCTACCTCCGACGCCAACTTTCGATGTCAGTGCCCGGCTGGCCAGCGCCATCCCGACCGCTACCGCGACCCTGCCTCCCTCCCCAACCCCAGTCACCTACACGGTTAAGCCGGGAGACTCGCTCGGCGCAATCGCCCTCGAGCTCGATATCTCAGTCGAAAGCCTGATGGCGGCCAATGGGCTGGCGAATCCCGATGCCCTGGCGGTCGGCCAGGTGCTGGTCATCCCCGAGGTGGAAGGATCCGCCACCGACGTGCCAGAATCGGACGATGCCGCAGCCAGCCCGACCGAAGAAGGGGCGCCACAGGTAGTGATCCGGGGCGCGTACGAGCGGGGCGATCTGCAGACCGAATTCGTGTATCTGGAGAATGTGGGCGGAGTGGCGACGATGCTGGGCTGGACCCTGGACGACGGGGAGGGAAATGTGTTCGCGTTTCCCAGCTTCACCCTCTACAACGGAGGCGGGGTTAACGTCTACACCCGGGCAGGGACTAACTCGGTCATCAATCTGTACTGGGGGTTCGACCAGCCGCTCTGGACTCCGGGTAAGCAGATCACCCTGCGCGACGAAGCAGGCGCTTCGCATTCGCAGTTCCTGGTTCCAAGCGGCTAGCTCGCGGGACCAGCACGCTCAGTCCTTCTTCTCCTCGGCCGAGCTCGCCTCCGGCGTTTCGTCTTCCTTGAGACCCTTTCGGAATTCTCGAATTCCCCGGCCGAGCTCTCCACCAAGCCGCCCCAGCCGTCCGACTCCGAACAGCAGCACTGCGATAAGCAAGATAATGACAAGTTCAGTGGGTCCAAAGTTTGGCATGGTTGGCTCCTGCTCAAGAACTGAGCCCATTATAACGTCTGAATCTGGCGCCGATCCTTGCACCGGCTTCCGGCGTCTGATACACTCGCTTCCCCACGAGTTTCTTCTGCACTCGAACCGAATCACCTGATGACTCAAGTCCTCTACCGAGAGTGGCGACCGCAGACCTGGGATGAGGTCGTCGGCCAAGACCACGTTGTGCAGACCTTGCGAAACGCGGTCCGGGCTGAGCGACTGGCCCACGCCTATTTATTCGCCGGCCCGCGGGGCACCGGCAAGACAACCACCGCCCGACTGCTGGCCAAGGCGGCCAACTGCCTGGCGGAGGCGACCGCTGAGCGGCCGTGCAACCGGTGCACCCGCTGCCTGGCGGTGAACGCCGGCCGTTTCCTCGATCTGATCGAGATCGATGCGGCTTCCAACACGAGCGTCGACGATGTTCGGGAGCTGCGTGAGCGAATCAACTTTTCGCCGAATGAAGGGCGCTTCAAGGTCTATATCGTCGACGAAGTGCACATGCTGTCCACTGCGGCGTTCAACGCGCTGCTCAAGACCCTCGAAGAGCCGCCCTCCCACGCCATCTTCATCTTGGCCACTACCGAAGTACACAAGATCCCTGCCACGGTACTCTCGCGCTGCCAGCGGCACGAATTTCGCAGAATCCCGGTGGCGGTGATCTCCGAGTATCTGGAACGCCAGATCGCCAAGCAGGGCTACCGGCTGGATGGCGAATCGGTGGACCTCATCGCCCGCCAATCCACCGGAAGCCTGCGGGACGCGATCTCGCTGTTGGATCAGTTGGTGTCAACCGGAGAGCAGGTCACCCTCTCGCTCGCCCAGCAAGTGCTGGGGACGGCCTCGACCGATGTTGTGTGGGAATTGCTCGAGACTTTGGTGGACGGCAGAATCGGGAAAGGGCTCACCGTGCTCAACCAGGCGCTGGACGCGGGAGTAGATCCGCGCCAACTTGCCCGGCAGGTGGTGACCGCGCTGCGGGCGATATTACTGATTCAGATGGGTGAGCTCCCCTCGGAGCAGGCTTCAGGCAGCGATCACCCACGGCTGCAGGGTCTGGCGGGAAGGATCCAGCTCGACCCGCTCTTAAACGCCTTGCGGGCCTTCAGCCAGGCGACCCGCACTCAGCCCGGCAATTGGCAGCCAGGGTTGGCGTTGGAGCTGGCGTATCTTGAGGCGATTCATCCGGAGCGGCCCAAGCCGGACCCGGAGCCAAGCACGGCCGCCCGGCCTGCAACGAGCCAGCCACCGGGCGCCGGACAAGAGCCGCCCCGGCAGGCGGACGTCGACCGTGAACCAGACCGGCAGCCACCCACGGTTGCAGAGCTCAAGGGCGGGTCAGCGGACCTTCGGTCGGCGGTGCGAGAACGGCAACCCGCCAGAGCCCAGGCCGGCTATCAGGTGGCCCAGGTAACTGGAGGAATCGAATTCCAGGCGGTGCTGGATTCATGGCCCAAATTACTGGCGGCCGCCTACCGGCGCGACCCGCGGGCCCAGGCGCTTTTGAATTCGAGCAAGCCGATGGGAGTCAGCACGGCCGGGCTGGTGTTGGGATTCCAGAGCGATTTGCTGCGCGAGAAGATGGAGAAAGGACACAATGCGCAGTTGATCGCGGAGGCCCTGGAAGAGGTGCTCGGCGGGCCGCTCGGGGTGCGCTGTGTCCTGATCGAGGAATGGGAAGCCAAGTCAACCACGGCTGCCCCGCCGGTCCAGGAGGGTGGGATGGTTGCCATGGCGCTGCGCGACCTGGGTGGTCAGGTAGTAGATTTCGAGCAGCTGCCTCCGCACCCCGAGGAGGGTGGGGAGGCAGCGTGAGTGGAGACGAGATGAATCAAGACCGGCAAGCCCAGTGGGAGCACGAACTGCGCTCGGCCCAGGCCGAGCTGGCGAAGAGCCAGGTGGAGGCCAGCGCAGGGGACGGTTCAGTCAGGATCGTAATGAGTGGGACCCAGGAATGCCTGAAGGTCACCCTGGCCCCCGATCTGCTGAGCTCGACCGGCCCGGAGCAGCTCGAGCTGTTAATCCGCCTGGCGATCAATCAAGCCATCCAGGATTCGCAACTGATGGCCGCCCAGCGTCTCAGTCCCTTGAGCCGCGCGCTCGATCGGTAGCATGAGGTGAGCTCGGCGCTTCCCCGCCCGGTCGAGCGTTTGATCGAGGCCTTTTCGCGCTTGCCTGGGATCGGGCCCAAGACGGCCTCCCGGCTGGCTTACCACCTCCTGCGGGCTCCGGAGGGCGAGAGCCGAGAACTGGCCCAAGCTGTGGAGGCGGTTCGGCAGGGGACGGTATTCTGCTCGCGATGTTTCAATATCACCGCCCGGGAGGCCGATCCCTGTGCCATCTGCCAGGACGCTAGCCGGCAAGCCGGAGTTCTGTGTGTCGTGGAGGAACCGCTCGACGTGCTGGCCTTCGAGCGGACTGACCGGTACTCCGGCCGCTACCACGTGCTGCACGGTGCGATCTCGCCCGTCGAGGGGATCGGTCCGGATGACTTGCGGATCCGTGAACTATTGAAGCGAATCCCCGAAGAAGGCATTCAGGAACTGATTCTGGCCACCAACCCAACCCTGGAGGGCGAGGCGACCGCAATGTACTTGAAGGAGGTCCTGGCCGGGAGTCCCGTCCGCCTCACCCGGCTGGCTCGGGGCTTGCCGGCGGGGGGCGACTTGGAATATGCAGACAGCCGGACCCTGACTGAAGCCTTACAGGGGCGCCAGGAAATCTGAAACCACGCCGGGCGCCCGGACCCAGCTGCATACCTTGACATCCGCACCGGGCTGCTACTATAATGGAAGCGAGAACTTGAACCGCGGTCTCGCCCACCACTGAGGGAAGACCTAGACAATCTAGAGCGGTAAGAGACCAGGGTCTAGGTAGGATCGGGCCTGCTCGGTCTACCAGCGAGCCGATGCGTGAAGTGCGCGTCGGCGTCTTGCGTCTCAGGGTTCCTGTGGGGTCGGCGGGGCCCGCGGAGCACCTTAACAACTGAATAGTGATAGGAAGCCACGACGAAGTTCGGGCTAGTCAGTGACCTGAACCACATCTTCGGATGTGGTGAAAGATCTTACGGAGAGTTTGATCCTGGCTCAGGATGAACGCTGGCGGCGTGCCTAATACATGCAAGTCGAACGAGGTCCTTGCCTTCGGGTGAGGTCCTAGTG
>Ga0209640_10000440_pt1 | contig 31755 bp, 28 predicted proteins | sample RifCSP10_1_FD_184018 | JGI IMG/M metagenome (GOLD analysis project Ga0209640, IMG submission 184018) | Soil microbial communities from Rifle, Colorado - Rifle CSP2_sed 10_1 (SPAdes) (version 2) | ecosystem: Environmental > Terrestrial > Deep subsurface > Rock core/Sediment | place: Rifle... | reverse complement strand
CCAGCATATCAATGGCCAGCCCGAGTGCCACGATCCGGGTACCCAGGCCCAGGATGAGCAGCGCGGCGCCCGCGCTCTCCAGAAGCATGACAACCCAACCGAGCAAGCCGGGAAGAGGCACACCTTGCTGCTTCAAAAACCCAATGAAGCCGGCGGGACCCTTCGACGGTCCGCTGGGATTGAGCTTGAGCCAGGCATGAAAAGGAAAGATGACGCCCAATCCTACCCGCAGAATCAACAATCCCCAGTCCAACATCCTGTCCTCCCCCGCTAGCTTCCGGTCGTCACCTCCACCCGGCCGCCGGCGTGCAAGTATCCTAGTTCCTTCTTGTAACGAACCAACAGGAAAGCCCCGGCATCTCCGGGGCTTCGACACTGCGGTAGGACTTGCCAGCCGCTACGACCCTGAGGGGACCTCCCCTTCCTTCTTCTCGGTCCCGTCACCCTCCGCCGGAGTCGGAGCCGCGTCGCCCTCGGGCTCCATTACCTGTCGGAGCAACTCGCCGGCGATGTCGCCGATCGTGACCCGCCCTTCCTCATCCTGGGTCTTCATGAAGTCTTTGACGCGTTTGCGCTCCCGGTCACGCTCCACTTTCTTGACCGAGAGGAGCATCCGTCGTTCGTCCGGCCGCACGTCGGTGACGACCGCGTCGATCGTCTCGCCGACCTTGGTCGCGTCGTCGATCTTGCCGATGCGCTTCTCGGAGAACTCGGCGATCGGCACGAACGCATCGAGGTCGCCCAGCCGCACGAATGCCCCCGAGGGGACCGTCCGCACGACCTTGCCGCGGATGAGATCCCCGGCATGGTAGCGCTCGGCGGCCTGCTGCCAGGGATCGTCGAGGATCTGCTTGAGGCCCAGCGAGATGCGAGCGGCCTCTCGGTCCATCCGCAGGACGAGCAGGCGCAGCCGCTGGTTCCGGCGCAGCACTTCCGACGGGTGCTTGATGTACGTCCAGGACATCTCGCTGATCGGCAGCAGCCCGTCGACGCCGCCGAGGTCGATAAACGCGCCGAAATCGGTCAGGCGTTTCACCGTCCCCTCGACGATCTCCCCTTCCTCCAGGGTCTGCAGGACCGTGGCGCGCTTGGACTTCCGTTCCTCGTCGATGGCCTGCTTATGGGAGAGGATCACCCGCCCCTTGGGCCGGTCGACCTCGATGACTTTCAATGGGATCGACTGGCCGACGAACCACTCAAAGCGCCGGCCCTTCGCGAGCATGATCTCTACCTGCGACCCGGGCACGAATCCGCGGATGCCGAGGTCGACCACCAGCCCGCCTTTCACTTTGTCGACGACCATCGCGTGGAGGACCTTGCCGGTGTCCTTCGCGTCGGCCACGCGGCGCCAGGCGGCTTCGAAATCCGCGCGGCGCTTGGACAGAACAATCGTGCCCTCTTCTCCCTCCACCCGCATGACCATCACATCGATGCGGTCGCCGACGTTGACCGGCGCGGACTGGGCACCCTGGCGCGAGAGTTCGCTGAGGGGGACGATCCCCTCCGACTTGGCGCCGACGTCGACGAGCACGCCCTCGTTGTCGACACGTACGACCGTGCCTTGAATGATCTGACGCTCGGCCAGCGGGGCGACGGCCCCCAGGTCGACGCGGTCGTCTCTGGATTGCTCGGACTGATTGTTCTCGATCATGGGATCAGACTTCACCTTCGCTGCTGTGTGAGGGGTTCCTGCCCTCCGCCAGCAGCGCCGTCCGAACGTGTTGTGGAGTGCGCATCATGCGGCCCTCCGCATCTCTCTTCATCTACCTGCTCTCGCTCTCGACCGTTCCCATTTCTCCGGCTCCGTTTTCCGTTTCTTGTTTCCGGTTCCCGGCTTCCGGTTTCCGGTCAGATGTTCCAATAGTTCCGGACCACTCCACGCACCTGTCTGATGCGGTCAGCGATCGCCCGGTGCCCGACTTCCTCCGGTCCCTGCGGCAGTCCGGTAGGACCGGCGCCTCCACCCAGGACGGACAGCGTCGCCAGGACGCTGTCGGAGAGGTGTGAGAGCTGATAGCCTCCCTCCAGCACGGCGACCATCCGGGTGGACCCGCCCGCCGCCTCGCGGGCGAGCCGCGTCAAGGTCCCAAAGCCCGCCGTGCTGACCAGCATACCGCCCAGTGGGTCGCCGGCGTGGGCATCGTAGCCCGCGGACACCAACATCAGGTCGGAACGGAAGGCCCGCCCGAGCGGCACGATCACCTCTTCGAAGACGCGCCGGTACCCCTCGTCGCCGGTGCCCGCGGGGAGCGGAATGTTCACGGTGAACCCCTCCCCGGCGCCGGAACCCACTTCATCCCACGAGCCCGTGCCGGGATACCAGTGCTCTTGATGTACCGAGACGAAGAGCACCGATCCGTCCCGGTAGAAGATGTCCTGCGTGCCGTTGCCGTGATGGAGGTCCCAGTCGAGGATCAGAATCCGTTCCGCTCCGTGGCGCAGCCGGGCCGCGACCGCCGCGCAGGCGACGTTGTTGAACAGACAGAACCCCATGCCGTGCGATCGCAGGGCATGGTGTCCGGGCGGGCGCACGGCGGCGAACGCCGCGGGGACATCGTGGCCGAACACGCGCGCGACGGCATCGGAGGCGGCCCCCGCCGCGGCCCGCGCGGCATCGTACGATGCCGCCGACACGACCGTATCCGGATCGAGCCGGCCGCCGCCCGCTGCGGCGAGGGCCCGCACCGATGCGACGTACTCCTCTGCATGCACCGCATAGAGGATCTCGTCTGATACCGGTTCGGCCGTCACGCGCAGGAGCGGGATATCGGCGCGGTCTGTAGCCTCGAGCAGGGCGCGCAGGCGGGCCGGCCGCTCAGGATGGCCGAAGCCCGTGTCGTGGCGGAGGCAGTCGGGATGCGTGACGAACGCGACGGTCAGACCGTAACCTCTGACGCCGCCCGGCGCAGCCGGGCGATCGAGGCTTCGATCCCCCCATGGCCCTTGAACACCGCCGACGCCGCGACGAGGACGTCAGCACCGGCAGCCACGGCCTGGGGGGCCGTGGCATCGTTGATGCCGCCGTCGACCTGGAGATCGATCGATGTGCCGCGCTCGGCGATCCACCCGCGGATCTGCCGGACCTTGGGCAGCGCCGATGCGATGAACGCCTGCCCGGCGTATCCGGGGTTGACGGTCATCACCAGCACCATGTCGAGACTGCCGAGGACCGGCGCCAGCACGTCCGCCGGCGTCGAGGGGTTGATCGCGACCGCGGCACGGGCACCGAGGTCCTTGATCTGCTGGAGCACGTGGTCCAGGTGGGGGGAAACTTCCGCGTGCACGGTCAGCGAGGTGGCGCCGCTCCGCACGCAGGCGCGGAGATGCCGTTCGGGCTCCACAACCATCAGGTGCACGTCGATCGGCAGCCCTGTCACCGCGCGCACCGCCTCGATGATGACCGGCCCGATGGTGATGTCCGGGACGAACCGCCCATCCATCACGTCCACGTGAATCCAGTCGGCGCCGCCGCGCTCCGCCGCGGTCACCTCGTCCCCCAGCTTGGAGAAGTCCGCGGCGAGAATGCTCGCGGCGATGCGGACGGCCCTGGCCCCTGACCCACTCGCGGCGCGCGGCGTGGGGGCATGCGTCACGGCCGGATCTCCTGCACCAGGCGGTTGTCTATGAAGACCTGGATGATGGTGTACCCGCGTGTCCGGATCGTCTCGTTCACCCGGCTGCCCGGACTCAACGTCCGCTCAAAGGCGATCCGCACGCCGCGTTCATCGATGACCACGATCTTGACCTGCTGCTCGGCGTTCCCCTCGGGGACGACCAGCTGGACGCGGGTGACCTTTTCCCCCTCCGGCGACGGCGCCTGCGGCCGGGCGGTGACGACGGGAGATGGCGGCGGCGTCTGCTCTTCGCCGGGCCGGACGCTCACGCGCACACTCACGGCGTCCTGGGGCGTGATCTTCGTCCGCGGCGGCGGGGTTTGGTCGACGACGATCCCGGGTTCGAGGTCCGAGGTCGGCACGGTCGTCACCTCGCGCAGGGTCATGCCCAGTTCCTGCAGCACGCGGCGCGCCTCGGTGAGCGACCGCCCAATCAACTGCGGCATCTCAATAATCCGCCGGCCTTTGCTCACCAGCAGGTTCACCGGCTGCCCACGGATGATGCGCGCGCCGGGCTGCGGGTCCTGGGAGATGATGAACCCGCTTTTGACCTCGTCGTTGTACGTCTCGCGCAGTTCGCCGATGCGCAGGCGCGCCTGATCGATCATCACGCGCGCCTCGACGAGCGAGCGCCGCTGGACGTCCGGCACGGCGATCATCTCCGGCCCGAGGCTGACCACGACGCCGATGACGCGTCCGACTTTCACCTGTTTGCCCGGCGGCTGGTCCTGGGAGACGACGGCGCCGGCTGGGACGGTGGGACTGTAGGCCTCTTCGATGAGCTCCACCCGCAGCCGGGCCTCGGCGGCGAGCCGGGCGGCGACGCTGTACGGTTTGCCGACGAGCGAGGGGACGATCACTTCCGGCACGTTCAGGTAACTGCTGAACGCCCGCCATCCGCCCCATCCCCCGCCGGCGATGACGACGAGGAGGGCCAGCGCCACCAGCCACGGCGACACGCGCATCGCTCGACGGACGGCCGGGGCGGCGCCGCCGGCCGGCCGGAGCACCATCGTCGCCGGCGTGTCCTCGATCTGGGCCGCCGCGGGGAGACGCCACCGGTCGTTGGCGCCGGTCAGATCCTCCCGCATCTCCTCGGCGCTCGCATACCGCCCCTGGGGGGACTTGGCGAGGGCTTTGAGGATGATCCCATTCACCCGGTCCGGCACCGAGGGCGCCAGCTGCTGGGGCGGGACGGGCTCTTCGTGGATGTGCTTGATCGCAATGGCCACCGCGCTGTCGCCGTCAAACGGCAGCCGTCCGGTGACCATCTCGTAGAGCACGACCCCCAGGCCGTAGATGTCGGCGGCGGTGCCCACCTCGGCGCCGCTGGCCTGCTCCGGCGACAGGTACTGGACCGACCCCAGCACGGTGCCGGTCTGCGTGATGGTCGCCGCGCTCGTGGCGCGGGCGATGCCGAAGTCGGTGACCTTCACCCCACCGTCGTCCGTCAGCAGGATGTTCTGCGGTTTGATGTCACGGTGGATCACGCCGTGGGCGTGGGCGTACCCCAGGACCTCGCAGACCTGCGCGGCGATCGCGACGGCGTCGGCGACGGGCACCGGCCCGTGGCGGCGGATCAACTGCTTGAGGTTGACGCCGGGAATGTACTCCATCGCGATGAAGTGCACGCTGCCGTCACGGCCGCTGTCGATGAGACGCACCATGTGCGGGTGCGCCAGGGCGCTGACCGCCCGGGCTTCGCGCTCGAACCGCTCGACAAATTCCGCATCCGCCGCGTACTGCTCACGCAGGATCTTCAAGGCGATGATCTGCCCGTCGGCGAGGCGGCGGGCGGTGAACACCGAGGCCATCCCCCCGTCGCCGATGCGCTGGAGGATCTCGTACTGCTGGGCGATGACCTTCCCGGTGGCAATCACGCCGGCGTCCCCACTCGACTCGCCGCTAATGCGGCTCGCTCGTGGCCTACGGCCGCGGATGGAGACCCATTGCGAGTCGAGTGTCCTGAGCGAGCGTAGCGAGTCGAAGGGTCGCTAACCATGGCTCGTTGCCAGACTGTCCGCGTGGGTCCGGCGCAGTTGTCCGCACGCCGCGTCAATCTCGATGCCGCGCTCCACCCGTACGGTGACCGCCACCCCGCGGCGCCGGACGGCGGCGGCGAACGCGTCGACGCGCCGCCGCGGCGGGCGCCGGTACTGCAGTCCGTACACCGGATTCCAGGGAATGAGGTTGACGTGATACATCGCCGGTGAGACGCCCGCGTCGGCGGTGGATGCCAGGAGCTCGCCGAGTGCTGCGCCCAGGTCCGCCGTGTCGTTGACCCCTTCCATCAGGACGTACTCGAAGGAAATCCGCCGCCGTGTCATCGTCACGTAGTCGGCGCTGGCCGCCAGGAGTTCGGCGACCGGCCACCGGCGGTTGACCGGGACCAGGGACGTGCGCAGGGCGTCATTGGGCGCGTGCAGCGACACCGCCAGGGTCAGCTGCAGCCGTTCGGCGGCCAGCCGGCGGATCTGCGGCACGAGGCCGACGGTTGACACCGTGAGCTGGCGCATGCCGATCCCGGCCCCGTAGGGGGCGTTGAGCAGCCGGACCGCCTTCAGCGTCGCCTCGTAGTTCGCCAGCGGTTCCCCCATGCCCATGAACACCACGTTGGTCGGCCGCTCGCCCCGCTCGCGCCACACGTGGAGCACCTGGTCGACGATCTCGCCGGCGGTGAGGTTGCGGGTCAGCCCGGCGAGACCGGTCGCACAGAAGGTACAGCCCATCGCGCACCCGACCTGCGTCGAGATGCACACGCTGCGGCGCCCGTCCTCATAGCGCATGAAAACGGTCTCGACGGTCGGCCCATCGGCAAGCCGGAGGAGGTACTTCACCGTGTCGCCGCCGTCCGCGGACACCTCGGCGACCGGCGCCAACGTGGTCAGCTGTGCCCGGGCCGCGAGCGTGCGCCGCAGGTCCGCCGGCAGGTCGGTCATTTCATCAAAGGACGTCGCGCCGCGCTGGTACAGCCAGTGGGCCAGCTGCCGTCCGCGGTAGGCCGGCGCGCCGAGCGTGAGCGCAAACTGCTCCAGCTCGCTCAGCGAGCGGCCGTGCAGTTCGAAGAGATCAGCGCTGTGCATCGATCGGCCTGCGGCGCAGCCTGGCGATGAAGAAACCATCGGTTCCCTGGCGGTGCGGCCACACCGACATCATACCCAAATCAGGCCTGCCGGTCGGCACCACTCCCTCCATCGGCGGCAGGGGGTCAGGTACGAAGTCGCGCCGCGCCTCCAGGAACGACGCGACCACGGCGGCGCCTTCCTCCGGTTCGGTGGTACACACGCTGTACACGAGGAGACCGCCCGGCCGCACGGCGCCGGCGGCGCCGGCGAGGATCTGTCCCTGCAAGGCCGCCAGCGCCGCAATGTCGTCGGGCCGAAGGCGCCACTTGATGTCGGGGCGCCGCCGGATAACCCCCAGACCGGTGCAGGGGGCATCGACCAGCACGCGGTCCGCCAGGTCGGGATAGGTCTGGCCGAGCACGCGTGCGTCGAGGACGTGCGGCTCGATGATCGATGCCCCGCCGGCGGCCGCGCGGCGGACGGCCGCGGCGAGCTTTCGTTCGTGGACATCGCACGCCAGCACCCGGCCGGAATCGGCCATCCGCTCGACGATGTGCGTCGTCTTGCCTCCCGGTGCCGCGCAGGCGTCGATGACCGTCGCGCCGGGCTGGGGGTCGAGGATGTGCGTGACCAGCATCGCGCCCAGGTCCTGCACCGTGAGCCATCCCGCGGCGGCCAGACGGCGGCGTTCGGTGAACTCTCCGCGGACCTCAATCCCTTCAGGGAGGACCGTCGGCAGCACCGTGGCGCCGGCGGCGCGGAGCCGGCCGATCAGGTCCTCCGGCGTGCCGCGCAGGAGATTGAGGCGCACGTGCAGCGGAGCCGGCAGGTTGTCGGCGGCGCACAGCGCTGCCGTGTCCTCGACGCCTATCCGCGCAATCCACCGCCGCACCAGCCACTCGGGGTGAGAGTGTTCGACGGCGATCCGGGTCACCGCATCGGCGGCCGGCGGGAGCGGGCGTTCGCCGGACGAGGCGATGCGGCGGAGCACGGCGTTGACCAGCGCCGCCGTGCCGGCGTGGCCGTGCGCTTTGGCGAGCTCGACGGCCTGATGGATCGCGGCGCGTGCCGGGATGCGGGACAGGAACAGCACCTGGTAGGCGCCGGTACGGAGGATGGCCCGGATCGGCGGCGGCAGATCGTCCAGTGGATGCGCGGCGACGCCCTGCAAGGTCCAGTCGAGCCGGCGGCGGTGGCGGAGCACGCCCAGCACGAGTTCGGTCGCCAGCGCGGCATCCGCGGCCGGCAGCCGCGCGCGGTCAAGGCGGTGATGGAGCAGGATGTTGGCGAAGGCCCCGCCGCGATCGACGCGGACGAGGATGTCCACCGCGACGTCGCGCGCAGACGGACGATCCGGCCGGGCGGAACGGACCGTCCGGCGCACAGCGCGTTAGTCCCGCGAGCTGCGCAGGAGGATGAGCCGGACGAGCTGGAGCACGGCCATCGCCGCCGCCGCGACGTACGTGAGGGCCGCGGCGTTGAGGACGGCGCGCACCCCCTGGGCTTCCTGGGGCAGCACCAGCCCCTGGCCGGTGAGCTGGGCGACGGCCCGGCTGCTGGCATTGAACTCCACCGGGAGGGTGATGATGGCGAAGGCGACATACCCCAGAAAGATGAGAATGCCCAGGTCCATCAACCGTGGCGAGCTGGTGATCAGCCCGATGATGAACAGAATCCAGGCCGCGCTGGTGCCGAAGCTGGCGAGGGGGACGATGGCCGCGCGCAGGGCCAGCGCCGGATACCGCTGTTTGTCCTGCAGCGCGTGGCCGGCTTCGTGCGCGGCGACCCCGATCGCGGCGATGGAGTCGCTGCCGTACACTTCGGGGGACAGCCGCAGGACCTTCTGGCGCGGATCGTAGTGATCCGACAGCATCCCTTCAATCGGCTCGACCTTCACGTTGGTAATCCCGTTGCGGCGCAGGAGCTCGGCGGCGACCTGCGCGCCCGTGTAGCCGGTGCTGGAGCGGATCTCGGAGTAGCGGCGGAATGTCGATGACACTTTCCACTGCGCGTAAATCGCCAGGACAAGCGCCGGCAGGAGCACCACAAACGACACCGGGTCATAGAAGAAGAATGGCATAGGCCAATTATACCGCCCCCAGGACTTCCCCGACTCGCAGCCGGGCTCCCCGCGCGTACTCGTCGGCGGTCATGCGCCGGCGGCCTTCCGGCTGCACTTCGCGCACCAGCAGTGCACCCTCCCCGGCCGCGACGGTGAACCCTGCACCGGGCCGCACGTCGACCACCGTCGCCGGTGCTCCGCCGGGGACCGCGGGAAGCGCCGTGCTCGCCCAGATCTTCAGCAGCCGGCCGCGGTGCGCGGAGTACGCGGACGGCCAGGGATCCATTGCCCGGATGAACCGCTCCAGCACCACGGCGGGCTTGGTCCAGTCGATTTCCCCGTCTGCCTTCGTGAGTTTTCCCACGTAGCTCGCAGCACTCTCATCCTGCGGGCGCCGCGGGGCGCGGCTTTCGGCGATCAGGGACAGCGCCTCGACCAGTGCCTCGGCCCCGATCCGGGCCAGGCGGTCTTCCAGCGCCCGCGCGGTGTCCGCGGGCTCAATACCCACCTCACGCTGGAGGATGATGTCGCCGGCGTCGAGGGCCTCAGATTGGTACATGATCGTCACGCCCGTGACTGTTTCGCCGGCTTCGATCGCGCGCGTGATCGGCGACGCCCCGCGGTATTTCGGCAGCAGCGACGGGTGCAGGTTGATGCAGCCCCGCGGCGGCAGCTCGAGGATCTCCCGCGGGATCATCTTCCCGTAGGCCACGGTCACAATCACGTCCGGCGCGAGCTGTGTCAGCCGGCTGACAACGTCGGGGGCTTTCAACCGCGCGGGCTGCAGCACGGGGACCCGCAGCGCCGCCGCCGCCTCGGCGACCGGGGGCGCGGCGGGACGGCGCCCGCGTCCTTTGGGTTTCTCGGGCTGGGTGATGACGGCCAGCACGTCGGCGCGCTCAGCCACGGCCTGCAGCGCCGGTACGGCGAAGGTGGGAGTGCCAAGAAAGACGATCCGCAGGCGCGGGGTGGTCATTCGCCGGCCGGCGCCATCTCGACTTCGGCGCTTTCGGCGACCTCGCGGATCGTGGTCTTGTCCACGACGCGGTCGAGGAACAGCACGCCGTCGAGGTGGTCGATCTCGTGCTGGAACACCCGGGCGAGCAGCCCCGATGCGCTGACGGTGATGCCCCGGCCGCGCCGGCTCTTCGCGCGGACGGTGACAATGGCGGATCGCGGCACGTCGGCGGCGATGCCGGGAATGGACAGACAGGCTTCGGTGGCGGTCGCCTGGCCTTCGCGGCGCACGATCTGCGGATCGATCAGCACGTACACCCGGTCCCCGACCTCGGCGACGAACACCCGCTTGCTGATCCCGACCTGCGGCGCGGCGAGCCCAACGCCGTTGTACGCGTGCATGGCCTCGATCATCGCGTCGACGAAGCGCTGCACCTCAGCGCTCACCTTCCCCACGGGTTTCGCGCGCCTCCGCAGTACCGCGGCCTTCGGACCGTCAACGGTGATGAGTTCCACGCCCAGCAGTGTACCATTCACGGAAACGCGTTGTCGCTAAAGCAGATCCACCGGATCCACGTCGATGGTCACCTTCACCGTCCTCGGGATCGGCAGGGCGGCGAGCAACGCCGGCAGGGCGCGCCGCCCGGCGCCGTCGTCGCCGTCTTTGACCAGGACCTGCCATCGCGTTCGGCCGCGCCGCTTCGCCAGCGGCGCCGGCGAGGGACCGAGCACCTCGGCGGCGGCCTGCAGCCCGCCGGCCAGCGCGTCGGCCACCCCTCGGGCGTCGTCGGGCGCGGATCCGGTGACGATCAGATTGATGAGCGTGCGAAACGGAGGGTAGCCAAAGCGCTGCCGGCCGGCGAGCTCGCGGCGGTAGAAGAGATCCTGGTCACCCCGCCGCAACGCGAGCATGACCGGATGCTGCGGCGAGAATGTCTGGATCACGGCTTCCTGCTGGGCCAGGTCGATCAGCTGGATCAGGGTCTGGAATGTGCGTTCGGCCGCGGTGAAATCGGGCAGATTCAGCGCCGCGTCGACGCCCAGCGCCCCGACGACATCCGAGGCCACCTGCCCCACTCCCTTGATCAGCAGCTGCGTGCCGATCAGCAATCCGCCGCGCCGGGCGAACTGCTGCCAGACACGTGCCTGATCGGCCTCCTCCGGGGCGGCATCGGAATCCAGCCGCAGGATCGGCGCGCGTCTGAACAGTTTCCGGGCCGCGGCCTCCACGCGCTCCGTCCCGATCCCATGCGGGCGCAGGTTCGTTCCCCCGCACGAGGCGCACACGCTGGGCGCCGGATCCTCGCGCCCGCAGAGATGACACCGCAGCCCCGCGCCGGATGGTGCGGGGTGGGGCGCTGAACGTGGCGCGGCCTGGCGGTCGGCCACGTGGTAGGTCATCGCCACGTCGCAGCGGGGGCAGCGCGGGACCGCCCCGCATTCGTGGCAGAGGAGGAAATCCGCGTAGCCGCGGCGGGGCACGAACACCAGCGCGCGCCCGGCCGGAAGCGTGCGGGCCAGTGCCTGATAGAGCCGCCGGCCGAACAGTCCTCCCAGCGGACCCGCATCTGACCGGACGTCGGCGATGGCGACCGCGGCGGGAGCCAGCGGCGGAACGGAGACGCGGGTGATCCGGCCTTCGTCCACGTCGCGCATGAGATCCACCGACGGCGCGGGAGACCCCCACACGACCGCGGCGCCGGTCAACCGCGCACGCTGCGCGACGACCCGGCGCGCGAGATACCGCGGCATCCGCTCCTCCTTGTAGGACGTGTCTTCCTCGTGATCGACTACGATGGCGCCGAGCGCCTGCACCGGCGTGAACGCGGCCAGACGGGTCCCGACGACCGCGAGGGCGCCGCCCGACTGTGCGTGCCTCCAGGTGGCCCAGCGCACCGCCGGAGGCTGGGCGCCGTGCACCAGCGTCACAGGACGGTCCATCCTTGCGGCCAGCCACGGTGCCAGCCGCTCCGCCTGCGCGACCTCGGGAACCAGCACGATCACGCTCTGGCCGGCGGCGAGGACGTGCCGGACCACGGCGACGTAGGCGGCGAACCGTCCTCCTCCGCCGATGAGCGCCGCGGATCTGCCCCCGGCCAGCGATGTCAGCACGCGTTCGACGGCCGCCGCTTGACTCTCGGTCGGCGAGCCTGCGGGATCATCGTGCACGCGCGGCGCGCTCATGACCGCCGGCTCGGCCGGGACGGCGCGGCGGCTGCGCGGGCCGGGAATGCCCTCGAGCGGCGGCAGCATCGACGCGATCGCCTCTCCGACGGTGCACACGTAGAAGTCGGCGAGCCATTCCGCCAGCGCGAGCAAATCCGCCGGCAGGACGGGCAGCCGGTCGTCCACCCCGGTCAGCGGACGGACCTCGCGGTCCACCTGGTCGAGCAGGCGCACGATGTAGCCGGACGTGGCCCGGGGACCGAAACGGATGCGGACGGGCACGCCGGGAGCAATCCGCGGTTCGAGGGCGTCGGGAACGGAAAACGTGAAGACGCGATCGCCGGCGCGCAGCGGCACGTTCACCGCGACGTCCGCGAACTTCATGGCAAGTCCTATGCCGTCCGTTCTTCGAGGATCCGGATGAGCTCTTCGAGAATGGCGTCGGGTTCGGCCATGCGCCCGATCGCCTCCTTGCCCGAGGCGAGCCAGCCCACGACCGGCCCGATGGTCCGGTACCCCCGGCTCCGCAGCGCGCGGAGGTGCTCCTGCACCGTCGGAGATTCGTACATGATGTCGCTCATCGCCGGTGCCAGCAGGACAGGAGCGCGCGTGGCCAGGGCGGTTGCCGTGATCACGTCGTCGGCCAGGCCGAGGGCCAGTTTCGCGATGGTATGCGCCGTCGCGGGGGCGATCACGTAAGCGTCGGCCCGCTCGCCCAGGTAGATGTGAGGCTCCTCCCAGGGATTCCCAGGATCCCACATGTCCGTGACCACGGGATGCTGCGAGAGCGTGCGCAGGGTCAGCGGTCCAATGAAGTGCGCCGCCGACGGGGTCATGAGCACGTAGACCTCCGCACCCGCCTTGCGCAGCGCACTGACCAACTGCGCGGACTTGTACGCGGCGATCCCACCCGTCACGCCCACGACGATGACCTTCGCGTTGAGCAGGCTCGCGTCAGGCATCGCCGTCCGATGTGCGTGTGCCCGCCGGCCGCCGGTCTGGATCCCGGACCCCGGATCCCGGATCACGAGTCTGCACGGTCCGGACCAGCAGCACCAGCGCGTCGACGATGGCCTCGGCCGTCCAGCGCGTCGTGTCGATGACGAGGTCGTACGGGGACAGGTCGTCGACATCGATGTTGTAGAGTTGCCGGTAGCGGGCCCATTCGCTGCGTTCGCGTTCCACGAGTTCGGCGAGGGCGGCGTCGGGCGGCTGCCCTTCCCGGCCGGCCACGCGCGCGGCGCGGACTTCGACCGGCGCCCGCAGCAGCACGCACAGGTCCGCGTCGACCATCCAGCCGGCCAGCCGGCTCTCGACGACGCAGTCGCCGGCCGCGTGCGCGAGTTGCCGCTGCCGGCGGTCCAGGTCGTGATCAAACGCGGGGTCGCGCTCCGCGAGCTTGTTGACGTCGGTCACGGAAATGCCCCGCTCCCGCGCGATCTCGCGAAACATCTCGCCGCCGGAGATGTACCGGTAGCCCAGCCGCACGGAGAGCGTGCCGGCGACGGTGCTCTTGCCCACTCCGATCGGACCGGCCAGGGCGATGATCAGAGGGTGTCCTCCTCGTCCTTGGCCGCGAACCGCTGCGCGACGGTCTCGGGCTGCACGGCGGACAGGACAACATGGCCGCTGTCGGTGATGACGACCGCGCGCGTGCGCCGGCCGTAGGTCGCGTCGATGAGTGAGCCGCGCTCCCGGGCTTCCTGGATGATGCGCTTGATGGGCGCAGAATCGGGGGCCACGATCGCGATGACGCGGCCGGCGACGACGATGTTGCCGAACCCGACGTTGATCAACTTCGGTCCCGCGCTATTCAATGTTCTGGACCTGCTCGCGCAGGCTCTCCAGTTCGCCTTTGACGGCGATGATCGTGCGCGAGATCTCCATGTCGTTGGCCTTCGCCCCGATCGTGTTGGCCTCGCGCCCCATCTCCTGCAGCAGGAACTCCAGTTTCCGGCCCAGCGCGCCGTCGGTGGCGGCGAGGTCGAGGGCGAACTGCTCGGCGTGGCTGCGCAGCCGCGTCAGCTCCTCGGTGACGTCGCTGCGCTCGGCGAAGATGACGATCTCGGCGGCCAGGCGCTGTTCGTCCACGGGGACGTCGCCGAGCAGTTCGCCGACGCGGGCCCTCAATCGCGCCGCATAGTCGCTGACGGCGGCCGGACTCCGCGCGGCGACGACCTCCGTCAGGTCCCGGATGCGGCCGAGCCGGGCCAGCAGGTCGGCGGCGAGCCGCCGCCCTTCCGCGTCACGCAGGGCCGTCAGCGCGTCGACGGCCGATTCCACCGCCGGCTGCAACTGCGGCCACAGGCGGTCGACTTCCTCTTTCGGCTCTTCGACCTTGATGACGTCCGGGAACGCCGCCACCTGGGCGAGGGTGATATCCCCGGACATGCCCAGCGCCCCCGCCACGTCCTTGAGGGCCTGGGCGTACGCGGCGGCGGCCTCGGTGTCCGGCCGGATGGTCCTGGCGCGCACACCGCGATCCTCGCGGACCACGCTGACTTCAACGCGGCCCCGCAGCACGCGGCCCTGCACGGCCGCACGGACCTGCTCCTCCAGGGGGGCGAGATCGCGCGGCAGGCGCACGACGATCTCACTGAACCGGTGGTTCACCGATCGAATCTCGACGGCAAACCGGCCGGCCGTCGTCGGCACGGACGCGCTGCCGAATCCCGTCATGCTGCGAACCATGACGACCCTTTCTCGCGCTGCGGAGGTGAGTCCTGTGCGCACACCTGTGTCCTCTACGCTCGCGGCTTTCGGTTTCCGGTTCCCGGTTTCCGTGTTAGCGTGAATTCGGCATGGAACGTCTTCTCTGGTCCTTCGACAGCGTCGTGCTGGCGGCCGTGGCCGCCGATGTAGAGCCGCTGGTCGGGTCGGCCGTCACGCGGGTGGCGCAGCCGGACCGGGACGAGATCGTGCTGACCCTGCGCGGGCGGGCGGGCCAAACACACGTCCTGTTCTCCATCCACCCCCGATGGGCGCGCGTGCATCTGGTGGAGTCGGCGCGATCCGGCACCGCCGGATCGTTCTGTCAGCTGCTGCGCGCGAAGCTGGAAGGCGCCCGGCTGCGGCAGGTCGCGCAGCCGGCATTCGAGCGTACCCTGACCTTGTCGTTTGAGCATCTCGGCGAGGAGACCGCCCTCATCGCCGAGATCATGGGCCGCCATAGCAACTTGATCAGCGTCCGGGCCGGCACCATCCTCGGCGTGCTGAAAACCGTCACGCCGCACATGTCGTCGGTGCGGCCGGTCACCGCGGGGAGCGAGTACCGCCCGCCGCTCCGCGACCGGCCGGTCCCCCAGGAACTCTCCGCAGCGACGCTGCAGGAACGACTGGCCGCCGCGGCCGGCCCGGCCGCTCGCCGCCTCGCCGAGGCCACGCTCGGCCTCAGTCCGCTGCTGGCGGCCGAACTGGTCGAGCGGGCCGGGCTGGATCCGGCCGCCGATCCCGTGTCTCCTACGCACGCCGCGGCGGCGCTGTGGCCTGTGCTGGCCACGCTGATCGAGACCGTCCGCGCACGCCGATTCTCACCCGTGGTATACCGGAGAGACAGCACGGCAGTCGGATTCGCGCCGTTTCCCTACACGCATCTCACCGGCCTCTCCATCGACCCCGTGCCCACGATGAGCAGCGCCGTGGCGGCAGTGGCGGACGTCGCGGCGGTTCGATCCGCGTTCGACGACGAACGCCGCGCGCTGCACGCCGCCATCACCGCCGCAATCGAAAAGGTCGCGCGCGCCGAAGCTAAGTTACAGACCGCTCAGGCGGAAGCCGCGCGTGCAGAGGAACTCCAGCAGTGGGGGGACCTGCTGTTTGCGTACGCGGCGCAGGTCCCGCCGGGTGCGGCCGAAGTCACGCTGCCCGGTTTCGACGGCGCCCCGGTTCGCATCTCCCTGGACCCCGCGGTGGGCGCCGCGGAGAACGCGCGGCGGTTGTTCAAACGGTTGACCCGCATCAAAGCCGCACAGCCGGAAGTCGCCCGGCGCCTCCGGGAGGCCGGCGACCGGCACGCGTACCTTGAAAACGCGCTGGTTTTCGTCGACGCCGCGACCTCGTCCGACGATGTCCGGAGCGTGCGGGACGAACTCATTGAAGAAAGCATGCTCCCGGCCAGACGCACGCCCCGTGGGACATCGCGGGCACAGTCGAGAGGCGGGGCCTTCCGCGCGCAGTCGAGCGGCCCGCGACAGTTCACCACGACCACAGGCCACCAGGTCCTGGTCGGCCGGACCAACCGCGAGAACGATGAGGTCACGTTCAAGTTGGCTCGCGCCGACGACCTGTGGTGTCACGCCCGCGGCATGCCCGGGGCCCACGTCATCCTGCGCACTGGCGGGCGCAAGGCGCCTGAGGAGGCGATCGGAGAAGCGGCACAGATCGCCGCGTACTTCAGCCGCGGCCGCGGCGCCGCCAAGGTGCCCGTGAGTTACACACTGCGGAAGTACGTCAAGAAACCGCGGGGGGCCAGGCCGGGCCTGGTCACGATCTCACACGACCAGACTGTTGTGGTCGAACCTACACTCCCTACCGTGGTTCCCCATTTCCGTCGGTAGGCTCTTCGATCACAACTTCATCCACGCCGTCGGTCTCCATCAGCCGGACGGCAACGTGCTCGCGCGAGGACGTGGGTAGGTTCTTGCCGACGTAGTCCGGCCGCACCGGCAGTTCGCGATGCCCGCGGTCAATCAACACGGCGAGCTGGATCCGCGCCGGCCGGCCGACCTCGGTCAACGCGTCCAGGGCGGCGCGCACGGTCCGCCCTGTGAACAGGACGTCGTCGACGAGGATCAGGGTGTGCGTGCTCACATCGAATGGCAGCGCCGGGTGCGCCTCACCCGCGGCCTGCCCTGCATCCGAACGGAGGGAGTGGTGCAGGGCGCGATCGTCGCGGTGCGGGGTGACATCGAGCGCGGCGACAGGGACGGCCGCGCCTTCGATCGCCCCCATGGCGTCGGCGAGGCGGCGGGCCAGCGGCACGCCGCGGGTCTGGATCCCGACCACCGCGAGGGTCTGCACGCTCCGGTTGCGCTCCAGGACTTCATGGGCCATGCGGGCCAGCGCGCGGCGCATCGCATCGGCATCCATCACCTTGGCCTTCTCCCGCATCGGTGTCATCGCCGTACACGGGCCTTCCGTGCGCGAGCGGACGAACCCTCCGCCCGTCCCGGACGACCGCGTCCATCAGACTCTCGCGTCCGGCCAACGTTACCGGCGCGCTCGTCCGGGACCCGCAGCTGCGCCAGCACACCGGCGAAGTCCTCGGGCAGCGCGGTCTCGAACTCCAGCTGCCGTCCGGTCGCCGGATGGCGAAACGCCAGCCGGTACGCGTGCAGCATCTGGCGGGCCGGGGTAACGGTGGAGGGCAGGCGGCACCTCCGTCCATAGACGGGGTCGCCCACCACGGGATGGCCCAGCACGGAGAAGTGGACGCGAATCTGGTGAGTCCGACCGGTCACCAGCCGCGCTTCCACGAGCGTGGCGTGTCCCAACCGTTCGACCACCCGGTAGTGGGTGATGGCCGCCCGCCCGCCGGCCACGACGGCCATCTTCGTGCGCTGGCGAGGGTGGCGGCCGATCGGCGCGTCGATCGTCCCTTCGTCGGTGCGGACACTGCCGCAGACCAGCGCGAGATACGCGCGGGCAACCTCCCGCGCCGCCACGGCCTGCTGCAAGGCGGCGAGGGTCTCCGGAGTTTTCGCGACCACGAGCAGTCCGGAGGTGTCGCGGTCGAGGCGGTGGACGATGCCCGGCCGCAGCACGGCTCCCACCCCACGCAGCGCGGGCAGGCGCGCAATCAGCGCATTTGCCAGCGTCCCGCGTGGGCGGCCCGCCCCCGGATGCACCGACAACCCGGGCGGTTTGTTCAGGACGAGCAGGTGGGCGTCCTCGTAGACGATCTCGAGCGGGATGGCCTCGGGCACCAGATCGTCGGGGGGAGACGCGACCGCCTCCACCGTGATCCGGCTGCCGGCGCGCAGGCGCGCCGCCGGCTTCACCGGCGCGCCGTCTATGGTCACCCCGCCGGAGTCGATCAACTGCTTGAGGCGGGATCGGGAGAGCGCGGGGAGCCGCGCCGCCAGGTAGACATCGAGCCGCGTGCCCGCGGACGCGGCCTCAACGACAAAACGGCGGCGATCCCGGGGGGCGGCGCTCAGGGGATTCCGGCGGGTTCAGCGGGCGTCTGCGGCTCCAGGCGCCTCCGGTTGCTCAGGACGAGTCCGATGACGGCGATGACGGCGACGACGAGACTGAGCACCTGCGCGATCGTGAGCGGGCCGAGGACCTTCGAGCTGTCGACAAAGAACTCGGCCGCCAGCCGGGCCACGGCAAACAGGAACAGCCAGAGGAAGAAGATCACGCCCGGCGCCGGGTCCGCCCGCTCCTGCGCGCGCAGCACCAGGTACGTCCCGAGCGACGCCAGCATCAGGTAGATGGCAACGGGGTGGACCTCCTGGAAGACGACGGTCACCGCCCAGGGCACATCGGTGGCCTTGGCCGGGTAGATCGAGCCCGCCAGGAGGGCGCCGATCATCGCTACGGCATATCCCACTGTGATCGGCGGAGCGATCACGTCGAGGAACCGGCGGAACCCGATCTTCGCCGAGCGGGCGTAGGCGGCGGCCACCGCCAGCGCGCCGACGAGGGCCACGAAGAAGCCCGGCCCGGACGGACCGATGACGGAGAACACCCGCAGCGGGGCCTGGGCGACCTCGCTGAAGTTCATCGCGGCGCCGACCAGCAGCGAGAGGCCGATGCCGCCGATGATCATGTACAACGCGATGTCCAGCATCTGTGATGGGCTGATGCCGATCGCGCCGCCCCGCCGCCGCGCCAGGGCGATGCCGATGGCAAACGCGAGAATGAGAAACAGGCCGAAGGACTGGATCGGAATGGGTCCGAGCTGGACCAGGATCGGTTTCATCAGTCACTCCTGTTTGATCTTGCTCCGCGGCGGGAAGCAGCCCCTTCTGGTTCCCGCCGCGGGATTAGTGCCAGAATCAGCAGCGCGGAGCCGGTCGTGACGGCGAGATCGGCGAGATTGAACACCGGCCAGACGAACACGTCGAGGTAATCGATCACGGCCCCCACGCGGACGCGATCGACGAGATTCCCGACCGCGCCGCCGGCCAGCAGTGCAAGGGCCGCCCGCGCGAGCGGCGGGCGCGTCCACCGCGGCCTATTGTAGAAGAGCAGGAAAAGAAAGGTCAAGGCGATCGCCCCGGGCACAGCGACCGGCACCCCACCGGCCATCCCGAAGGCGATGCCGGTGTTGCGCACGTGGGTGAGGGCCACGATCCCGGGGATAAGCGGCACGCTGTCGCCCAGCGGTAGCAGACGCCCGACCAGGGCTTTGACGGCCTGATCGGCGAGCACGATCGCCGAGGCCACCGCCGCGGAGGTCCAGCGGGCCGTCGCGGGTTCCGCCGCCGGCGCCGGCGGAGCGCTTACCGGAAGTGGTTGGTGCGTTCTTCCTCTTCCTTGCAGCGGATGCAGAGAGTGGCGTATGGCAGCACCTTCAGCCTGGCGGAATCAATCGGGTTGCCGCACCGCACGCAGATCCCGTACGTGCCCTCGTCAATCCGGGCCAGGGCCTCTTCCACCTGCGTGAGCAGCTGCTGGACGCTGGACTCCAGCGCCAGCCCCTTCTCGCGCTCGAAGGTGCTGCTGGCCACGTCGGCGAGATCCTCATCGTACCCCCCTCCGATGTCCATCCCGACTTGATCTTCGACCTCGGGCGTGTGCTCTTCCATGGCCTCAAGCTCTTCAAGCAGCCGGGCCCGTTCTTCCACGAGGAGCCGCCGGAAGGAGGCGAAGTCGCGCTTGCCGATCGCCCGGGTGCGCGCGGCTCGAGCGTTCGGGCGCGCACTCACCCGCGCGGGCTTTGCCTTCACGTGCTTCCGGGCGGCCTTCGCCTTTCTGGTCTTCACGGTCCGCGTTGCCATCCGTCCCTCCGTGCGCGGCCAGCCGTCTGCCGGCCGCCGGCGCAAAATGGGCTGACGCACATCTTAGCAAACTCACACACCCTACACAACCTAACAACTCACACAACTAACCCGCGTGTTCACTCCGGGCGGCAGGTAATTGTGTCGGTTGGGTGAGGTGCGTCGGCTGGGTAGGTTGCGTCGGTTGTGTGGCCTCGCGGAGGGCGGCCCGGGCGAGCACGAGGTTGGAGTCCAGCAGAGGGACTTCGACGTCTCCCGGCTGCAGCACGAACGGCAGCTCGGTGCACCCCAGGACTAGCACCTGAGCCCCGTCGAGGATCAGTCCTTCGCACACGCCCACCAGCCGCCGCGTGACATCCGGACCCATCCTGCCGGCCTTCACGCCGTAGATCGCCTCGTTCACGACGTCCTGGCCGGCGGAATCCGGACTGAGCACATCCACCCCGACGCGGGCAAAGCTGTGATGGTAGAGCCTGGCGGCGACCGCCGCCCGCGTCGCCAGCACGCCCGCGCGCCGCAGGGGCGGCATCTCGGCCGCGGCGGCGGCGGCGACCTCGTCCATGATGTTCAGGACGGGGATCGCGACCGACGCGCGAATCGCCTCCACGAAGGCATGGGCGGTATTGCACGGGATGATAATGAAGTCCGCGCCCGCGCGTTCGAGGTTGCGCGCTGTGGCGACCAGCGCCGGCGTCGGGTCTTCACCGGCCCCGAGGATGGCCGGTGAACGGTCGGGGATTTTCGGGTTGTTGTCGATGATGATCCGGAGGTGGTCCTGGTCGACCGCGGCCGGGGTGAGCCGGAGGAGTTTCTCAAACAGATCGAGCGTGGCCCACGGGCCGAGGCCGCCCAGCACGCCGATGGTGCGCTGCGTCATCGTTTGTCTATTCTACTGCGCGGCGCGTGCAATGCCCACTGTGACCTTCTCCCCATCCAGCCGCAGCTCCCTGACCAGGAGGGTCCGATCCGTTCCGGCGGCCAGGCCGGTCCGGATGGCGTCCGCTAGCGTCTCGCGCTGGATGTAGGGGCCGAACGCCGGCAGCATCGCCTCGAGCCCCCCGTCGTGCAGGAGCACGATCCGGTCATCGACGGCCAACCCGGCGTCCTTCCGCAGCGTCTGCACCTGGTGCACCAGTTCCCGGGCCCGGCCTTCCAGTTCCAGTTCGGGAGTCAGCGCCGTCTCCAGGATCGCAAACTCTCCCATCGCGCCGTCGGCGGCATAGCCCTGCGCTTCGTGCATCCGCGCCTCGAGGTCGGCGGCCGTCAGCTCGACATCTGCTTCGCCCACACGCACCGCAATCCGGCCGTCCTGCTGTAGGCCCCGCACGGCGGCCGCCGGGTCCAGCGCCCGGACGCCGCGCGCGACGTCCTGCACGCGCGGGCCGAACCGCGGGCCCAGCACGTCGAACCGCGGCTTGACCTCGAAGGTCACGTAGCCGGTGGGATCGTCGAGGAAACGCACGGCCTTGACATTGAGTTCCTCTCTGATCTGTTCGAGTAGCTCCGGGTAGTCTCGCAGCGCACGGTGGCGCGTCACCAGCAGGACCGCCGGCAGCGGCTGGCGGACCTTCACGCGGGCGTGGCTGCGCGCGGCCCGCCCCAGACCCACCAACGTCCGGGCGCCGTCCATCAGCGCTTCCAGGTCCGGCTCACGCACGGCCGGATCCGGCTGGGGGAAGTCGCAGAGATGGACGCTTTCGGGGGCGTCCGACTCCACCGGCCGGACGAGTCCCTGGTACAGCCGCTCACCGAGGAACGGCATGAACGGCGCCAGCACCAGCGCGAGCGTGCGCAGCGCGTGGTAGAGGGTGTAGTAGGCGGCCCGCTTATCGGTATCGTCTTCACTCTTCCAGAACCGGCGGCGGCTGCGGCGCACGTACCAGTTGGACAGCGCGTCGACGAACGCTTCGACCGGCCTGGTGGCCCCCTGTGGGTCATAGTCGTCGAGCCGTTCGCGCACGGCGCCGACCAGCGCCTGGGTCCGCGACAGCAGCCACCGGTCCAGCAGCGCCAGATCCGGACGGACGCGCACGAGGCCGGCGAAGTCGAAGCGCTCCAGATTCGCGTAGGTGACGAAGAACGAGTACACGTTCCACAGCGGAATCACCATGCGGCGGCGGACATCGTCCAGCGCATGGTAGCCGAAGTTGATGTTGGTGGCGACGTTCTGCGCGCAGAACGCCCACCGCATCACGTCGACCCCGGCCCGGTCCGCGGCCTCGTTGAACTCGATCATGTTGCCCCAGCTCTTGTGCATCTCCCGCCCATCCTCGCCGCGCACCAGCGCGTAGGCCAGGCACGTGCGGAACGGTTCGGCGTCGCCGAGGACCGCGGCCATGACCAGCAGCGAGTAGAACCAGTTCCGGTACTGGCCGGGGAAACTCTCGGTGATGAAGTCCGCGGGGAACCAGTCGGCCCAGTACGCCTGATCGCGGCGGTAGTCGAGCGTGCTGAACGTGACGATGCCGGCGTCCAGCCACGGGTTGCCGACGTCGGCGATCCGCGCGGTCGTCGCCCCGCAGCGGGGGCAGGCGATCGTCACCGCGTCGATCCATGGGCGGTGCGGCGTGTGGCCGGCAAACTCCTCCCAACCGCCGGTGGCCCGTTCGCGCAGCTCGTCCTCTGACCCGATCACCTCGAAATGACCGCACTGGTCGCACTCCCAGATGGGCAGGGCCAATCCCCAGTAGCGCTTCTTGCTGATCATCCAGTCGTGCATGTTGCGCAGCCAGTCCAGCTCGCGGTCCAGCCCGAACCCCGGGATCCAGCGGATGCGCTCGGTGATCTCCATCAGCCGCGCGCGGATGGGGTCCATCGCGATGAACCACTCGTCGACCAGCCGGAAGACCAGTTCCGTGCCGCAGCGCCAGCAGACCGGGTAGCGGTGCCGGTACGCTTCCGCCTTGTAGAGCCGGCCGGTGGCGCGCAGATGCTCGGTGATCAGCGGGGTGACCTCATCGACACGTTTGCCGGTCAGCCAGTCGAATCCGCTCAGGAAGATCCCGAACTCGTCGATGGGCGCGATGACAGGCAGACCGTGTTCTTTGCTCAGGGCGAAGTCTTCGGCCCCGCATCCGGGTGCCACGTGGACGATCCCGGTCCCTTCGTCGGCGCCGACGTCCTTCCAGGGGATCACCCGGTGCTCGATGCCCCGCTGCGGGGGCAGGTCGTCAAACGGGCCACGATAGCGCCGCCCCACCAGCTGCGCGCCGGCCAGCGTCTCGAGCACCGTGTACTCGCCTTTCAGCGCGTCCACGGTCCCCTCGGCCAGGTACAGTTCTTCGGCGCCCTGGCGGACTCGGACGTAGGGGAGGTCCGGATGCACGGCGGCCGCGACGTTGCTGGTCAGCGTCCACGGCGTCGTCGTCCATACCAGCAGGGACCGTCCGGGCTCGTCGATCAGGGGGAAACGGACGAACAACCCGGGATGGGTGATCTCCCGGTAGCCTTCGGTCACGATCTCATGCTCGCTGATGCCCGTCGAGCACCGGGGGCACCACGGCATGACGTCGTGGCCTTTGTAGACCATCCCGCGTTCCCAGCACCGTTTGATGAATCCCCAGATCGCGTAGTTGTTCTCGTTGGAGAACGTGAAGTAGGATCCGCCGGTCTCACCGTCCCCGAGCGTGCCGACGATCTGCTCCGCGCTGCCGCGCACCACACCGCCCCGCCCCGTGTACTCGACGACCGCCGAGGGGTCGGTCTTGATGGCCTCGGCCAACGTGCGCAGCGCGTCCGGATCGTTCCAGTCCATCCACATCGCCAGGCGCTGGGACTGCTCGGTGATCTGCGCGGCGTAGCCGAGCACGCGGTTCTTGCAGAGACTGACAAACGGCGCGATGCCGAAGGTCTCGATGTCGCGTTTGCTGCGGAACCCGAGCTCACGCTCGACGAGCACTTCGACCCACAGGCCCTGGCAGTCGAAACCGTTCTGATAGCGCTGCCGGAACCCGAGCATCGTGTGGTAACGCTGGAAGAGGTCCTTGTAGGTCCGGCCCCAGGCGTGGTGCACGCCCATCGGGCCGTTGGCGGTAATCGGGCCGTCCATGAACGACCACCGCCGGGGGGCGTCCGCGTTGCGCTGCAGGTACCGGAGGACAATGCCGCGCTCGCGCCACCACGCGAGCATCTCGCGTTCGGCCGCGGCGAAGTCTTCTTTGGCCGACACCGGAGCGAACTGCCCCATGCCTACCTCCCGACCATCAGCCCCACAATGCTGACGGCCCGTCCCACGTGAGGGACGGGCCGTGTCATCTGCCCGCGGTACCACCCTGCTTCCGAATCCACACTCCGGTGGACTCAGCGCTTTGGCATCTCCCGGTCACGGTGGGGGCCGGCGCCGCCTACTGGCAGGTCGTAGGTCGTGCCTCGACCTATGACCTCGTTTTCGGGGCGCGGCTCAGGAGTGATGGTCCGCCGGCTGCGCCTGCGGGCTTGCACCATCCTCCCGCTCGCTGGCAGGCTCCGATCCGGCGGTCCGCGTCTCCGTCGTCGCCTCGTGGCCTCACATGTTATCACGCGGCACACAGTGGCGCAATGTATGCGGGCCGAGGTACGATCAGAACTGAGATGGCCACCCTGATCTATCTCGACAACGCCGCGACGACGCGGCCGCACCCCTCCGTCGTGGACGCGATGGCCTACGCGCTGACGGAAGCCTTCGGCAACCCCTCGTCGCTGCACGGCGTGGGGATCGCCGCCGAGCGGGTCGTGACGGCCGCGCGCGAGGCGGTGGCGGCCTCCCTGGGCGTCGCGCCCGCGGAGATCGTCTTCACCTCCGGGGGAACCGAGGCCAACAACCTGGCCGTCGTCGGCGCCGCGCGGGCCGCCCGGGGCCCGGCACCATCCGAGGCCACGCGCCGTCGCCACCTGGTGGTCTCGGCGATCGAGCATGCCTCCGTGCGGACCCCCGCGCGCGAGTTGACCGCCGACGGATTCGAGGTCACTGAACTCCCAGTCGATGCGGAGGGCCGGATCTCCGCCGCCGACCTGGCCGGCGCCCTGCGGCCGGAGACCGCCGTCGTGTCCATCATGGCGGTCAACAACGAGATTGGCACGGTGCAGCCGCTGCAAGACCTGGCAGGCGTCATGCGCGCCCACCGCGCGGCCGGAGGCCGGGCCGTGCTGCACGTCGACGCCGTGCAGGCCTGGGGCAAGATCCCGCTGCAGCCGGCGCGGCTCGGCATCGACCTGCTGTCGATTTCCGGCCACAAAGTGCACGGCCCCAAAGGGATCGGTGCGCTGTACGTGCGCCGGGGGGTCCGGCTCGCCGCCCTCCAGCGTGGAGGAGATCAGGAACACGCGCTGCGCCCGGGGACCGAAAACGTGCCCGGGATCGCCGGATTGGGTGCCGCCGCCCGCCTGATTCTCGCCGATGGACACGCGGCCGCCGCGGAGGTGGCCGGGCTCGTCCACCGGCTGCGGGACCAACTCCGGCGGATCGACGACATCCGGGTCAACACCCCGCAGACCGGCGCGGCTCCCCACATCCTCAACGTCTCGTTCCCCGGCGCCAGAGGCGAGACGCTGCTGCACCGGCTGGAGATGGACGGCATCTACGTCTCCACGGGGTCGGCGTGCCACGCCCACCGGCCGGAGCCCAGCCACGTGCTCGTGGCCATCGGCCGCAGTCCTGACGAGGCGATGTCCAGCCTCCGGTTCAGCCTCAGCCGGTTCACCACCGAAGCGGAGATCGAGGCCGCCGCGTCGGCGGTGGCGGCGGCCGTCGCCGACCTGCGGGCGCTGGCGCGTTGAACCCGTGAGCACGTTTCTCATCCGCTACGGTGAGATCGCCCTCAAGGGGGCCAACCAGGGATTTTTTCTCGAGACCCTGCGGCGCAATGTGCTCGCCGCCGTAGACGACCTTGGACCGGCTCAGGCAACGCAGGCATTCGGGCGGATCATTGTCAGCGTCGATGCCGAACCGGACGCCGTCGAGCCACGGATCCGGAAGGTGTTCGGCGTGGTCTCGTTCAGCCCGGTGCGCGTGGCCGCCCCGGAGCCGGTGGCGATCACCGACGCCGTGGTGGCCGTGGCCGGCTCGGCACTCCAGGCCCATCCCTCCATCGAGACGTTCAAGGTCGACGTCCGCCGCGCGGACAAACGCTACCCTGATCCGTCCATGGACACGGCCAGCCGGCTGGGCGCGGAAATCCGGCGGACCTATCCCCATCTGCGCGCCCGGATGAAACAGCCGGACCTGTTGGTCCGCGTCGACATCCGGGCCCAGGCGTTCGTGTCCTCACACACCGTCGCGGGACCGGGCGGGCTCCCGACCGGCACCGGCGGCCGAGCGCTGGCGCTCATGTCCGGAGGGTTCGACAGTCCGGTCGCCGCCTGGCTGGCCGCCCGGCGCGGCCTGACCGTCGCCGCAGCGCACTTTCACAGTTTTCCGTTCACCAGCGAGCGGGCAAGGGAGAAAGCGGTCGATCTGTGCCGGGTGCTCGCCGGCTTCACGGGCGGGCTCGATCTGTGGGTCGTGCCGTTTACCGAGATCCAGCGTGCCGTCCAGCAGCACGTGGCGGAGCCGATGCGGGTGATCGTCCTCCGGCGGATGATGATGCGGACGGCCGACGTACTGGCCGCGCGGCTCCATGCGCACGCGCTGATCACGGGGGAGAGTCTGGGTCAGGTCGCCAGCCAGACGGTGGAGTCGATTGCCGCCATCAACGCGGCGACCACGCTCCCGGTGCTCCGGCCGCTGATCGGCTGGGACAAGACAGAGATCATCGCGAAGGCGCAGGTGCTGGACACCTACGAGATTTCGGCCCGCCCCTACCCCGACTGCTGCAGTCTGTTCGTCCCGGCCCATCCCCGCACACAGCCGTCGCTGGCCGAGGCCGCCGACGCCGAAGCCGATCTCCACGTCACGGAGCTCGCCCTCGACGCCGCCGCGCGTGCGGAGAAGACCCGTATTGACCGGACCGTCGCCGTCGTCGGGTAAGACCGGCCCTCACCGCTTCCCGTCTCCCGTCTCCGGTTTCCGGGCTTACGTTTCCTCCTCTGGCCGGGCCGCGATCCAGCCGCGCGCCGCGTCCGACGTACCGTGCTCGGTCTTGTCCCAGATGAACCGTCCGGTCAGGGCGCGGCGCACATAGCGGGCGGCCGCGATGGCCGCGCAGATGGGGGTAAGGAGGGAAAAGACGGCAAAGCGCGCCAGGAGCATGACCGCGTTTGTCACCCGCCAGTCCGTCGCCGCCAGCGCGCTCGCCAGCAGGACCGCCGTGCCCCCCGTCCAGACGATGCGGGTCAGCCACCACGGCAGTTGGAGGTACAACACGAGACTACCCAGCAGGCGGGGCACGTTGAACAGGTTGGTCGTGATCGCACTCAGGGCAAAGATCATCGACCCCGTGAGGAAGAGCACCATGTCCATGCGCCGGAACGTGCCCATCCGCCCGAACAGGATGGCCGGCAGGTGCTCACCCAAACAGAACATGCCGCCTTCGACCCACCGCGCGCGCTGGCGAATGTACTCGCGCAGGGTGGGCACGGCTTCTTCCCACACGATGGCCTCCGGGCAGTACGCAATGGTCCAGCCGGCCAGGTGCAGGCGCATCGATAGGTCGATGTCCTCCGTCAGCGCCTGTTCATTCCACCCTCCGACCTGCGCCAGGGCCGTCCGCCGCACGAGCAGGCCGTTGCCCACGAACGCGACCATCCCACCCAGCCGATGGCGGGCCTGCTGCGCTGCGTGGTTGAACAAGCGGTACTCGTCGTCCTGTTTGCGCGTGAGCTGGTTCTGCGCGCCGTTGTAGACGGCCCGGCGGCCCTGGGCGCCGACCACCCGCTCGCCGGTCAGTGTGGCCACCATCAGATGCAGGTAGTCCGGCCCGACCCGCGCGTCCGCGTCGAACACGGCGAGGAGATCGCCCCGGGCCTGCGCGGTTGCCAGGTTCAGCGCCGCCGCTTTCCCGATGCTGCCCGCGGGTGTGCGCAGCACGCGAATGGGAAGCTCCGCCGCCAGACGCGCCAGGATCTCTCCCGTGCGGTCGGTAGAGCCGTCATCGACGATGAGGACTTCGAAGCGCGGCTGGCCGGCCGCATCTGACAGGTCCATGGCGCACAGGCTGCGCACCGTCGGCTCGATGACGGCGGCTTCGTTCTTGGCGGGCACGATGACGCTCACGAAGTGGTCGTCCGGTCGCCCACCGCCTGATCGCCGCGCGGTCCGGCCGAACATTCCGACGACGATGAGCAGCGTGCCATACAGACCCAGGCCCAGCAGCAGTCCCTGCAGCCAGGCGAGGTCGATGCGCAGGTATTGCAGCAGCGTCAGATCCCGGACCCGGACGCTGAACACCGACGCGACGATCCAGGCGAGCACCAGGAGGACGAGGACCGTGTGGCGGAAGGAACTCGGCCGCTCTTCCATCAGGATCTCACCACGGCCGTATCCGCCAGCGCCCGAAGGCTCGCGGCGTACGGCGGGTAGGCGACGCCGCGTTCCGTGACGATCGCGGTGATCAAGAGGTGCGGCGTGATGTCGAACGACGGGTTCAGCGCCACGGTGCCGCTGGCGGCGATGGGGACGCCCGCCAGGTGCGTGACCTCGTCGGGAGGACGCTGCTCGATGGGGATGGCACCGCCGTCGGGCGCGCGGAAGTCGACGCTCGACAGGGGCGCCGCGACGAGAAACGGGATCTCATGGGCGCGCGCGAGCACCGCGAGTGTGTAGGTGCCGATTTTGTTGGCGGTGTCGCCGTTGGCGGCGATCCGGTCCGCTCCCACGATGACGCGGTCCACCCTCCCCAGGCTCATCAGGTGCCCCGCCGCGTTGTCCGTGATCAGCTCGGCGGGCAGCCCGACCCGCCGGGCTTCCCAGGTCGTCAGCCGGGCCCCCTGCAGCACCGGACGCGTTTCGCAGACGATGAGCGACACCGGCTTGCCCTCCTCGAAGGCGGTGCGCACGACGCCGAACGCCGTCCCGTAGTCGACGGTGGCCAGGCTCCCCGTGTTGCAGTACGTGAGGATGCGTTCGCCGGGGGCCACGAGCGCGGCCCCCCACCGGCCGATCGCGCGGTTGGCCTGCACGTCCTCGGCGGCAAGCGCGCCGGCGTCGGCCCCGAGCGCGTCGACGAGCGCCGGCGGCGCCGCATCGGGCTGCCTGCCGAGAACACTGAGCAGCCGCTCCATTGCCCACCGCAAATTTACCGCGGTCGGCCGTGCGTGAAGCAACTCGGCAGCCATCTCGTGGACGCGCGCGTCGAAGACCCGGCGCTCCCGGTGGGCCTCGGCGCGCGCGCCCAGGACCAGCCCGTAGGCCGCGGCGGCCCCGATCGCCGGCGCGCCGCGCACGCGCAGGGTTCTGATCGCGTCGATGACGTCGCGATAAGTGCGGCACTCGATGACCCGCTCGTCGTGCGGCAGCGCCGACTGATCGAGCAGGTACAGCGTCGTGCCGTCCCAGCGCAGCGTGTCAGTCATGGACGGTCGCGTGGGATCCGGCCGGCCGGCCGAGCCTGCGGTCAACCTCGGTCGGCGTCAGGCCACGCACCGCGGCGACTTTCTCGCGCCCGTGCCCCCCACGGATGAAGACAATCTGGGATGGGGCGACGTCCAGCGCGCGGGCGAGCAGGCGGCGGACGGCGTCGTTCGCACGCTCCTCAAGAGGAGGGGCGGTCGTGCGCACGTGCAGGCGCCCGCCGCGCCAGCCGGCGATGACATCGGCCCTGGCGCGGGGAGTCACCCGCAGTGGAACGGTGACCAACTCGGGTTATTCGAGGGGAAACAGCCGCTGGTCGTCCTCGGAGCCCATGTCCGCGGTGATCGCGATGTGGCTGGGCGTGAAGAGGAAGATCTCCTCACCTACCCGCAGCATGTGCCCGTCCAGCGCGTAAGTCACGCCGCTGGTGAAGTCCACGATCCGTCGGGCCAGGTCGTCGCGGGATCCCTGCAGGTTGACCACGACCGGTCGGCGGAGCTTGAGGTAGTCCGCGGCCGCCCGCGCGTCGTCAAAGGTCCGGGGCTGCAGGACCACGATTTCCTGCTGCTTTTGGGCGTGGAGACTGAGGACCTGAGCCCGGCGGCCGTGTCCCTGTCCGGCGTCGCCGTCAGGTTCGGCGCCGTTCTCCTCTTCATACTGCTCGCTGAAGCCGAGAAACGACATGAACCGCTGCAGTCCGCCCATGACGGGCACCCCCTCGAAATCCCTCCTCTCCCCGGTCTGACGTTCCTCTCCCGTCTAGACACAGTACCACACGCCGGGCCCCACTTCCTGGAACCCCAGCCAAGGCGGAGGGTTGTGTTCGGGGGCGGCCCTTCGCTCCGAGTCGGGCGGCTCGGATTGATCTGCAGGCCTCCCGCTCCCTGGTGCGCTCGCCTGCCAAACGCGTCGGATGACTACGGACCTGAGTGGTTCTCGCCGCTCCCTGGGTGCGTGACATCCCGCTCATCACGGCCTGCGAATTGGTTGCCGCCCTCCAATCTCCGCTCAGGGGCCGCCCCACTCACCCCGTCACGTCTTACTAACTCAACCACTACCAGACGAGCTAACACACGTGGGGCTGGTGGAGGGTCGCTAGCGATGTGGCGGCGAGCTGTCGCCGCCGTGCGCGAGCGCCGCGTCGCGAAGGGCGGAGCCTCAGCACGCCGCGTCGCCGAGGGAGCAGGCCGCAGGATGTCGCACGCGGACGGGCTGAGGGGGCCCGGAGCAGCGAGCCCGGCCTGTCAGGTGGGCCGGGTGAGCCCAGCCGATCGTGGCTGGGCGAACGGGAGCGCTACGCCCGGCGGGTGAGCCACCCCTGAGCGCAGCGGCCCTCCACCAGCCCAAACTAACCTCTCTCGCCAAAAATCGCCCGCCCGATGCGGACGATGGTGGCGCCTTCCTCTACCGCGACCTCGAAGTCGCCGGACATGCCCATGGAGAGGTGGTGAAGATGCACACCCGGGATGCCGAAATCGTTGAGCCGGTCGCGGAGTTCGCGGAGGCGGCGGAATACCGGCCGCGCCGTCTCGGGGTTATCGGTCATCGGGGCGATCGTCATGAGCCCCGTCAGGTTCAAGCGCGGTAGGGCGGCAATCTCCGGAAGGGCCCGGTCGAGGGCGTGAGGAGAGAAACCATACTTCTGCCGCTCGCCAGAAACATTCACCTGCAACAGGATCTCGAACGGCTCAGCCGCGCGTCTGGACAGGTCAACCGCGAGCCGGAGGCTGTCGACCGACTGGACGACGTCGAACAGGCTCACGGCCTGCGGCACTTTGTTGCGCTGCAGATGCCCGACCATGTGCCAGCGCTCGGCGCGCCTGCCTACTACGTCGATCTTCGGCGCGGCTTCTTGAATGCGGTTCTCGCCGAGCTGTGTGACGCCGGCTGCAAGCGCCGCCTCGATGCGATCGACATCCACACTTTTGGTGACGGCGACCAGTGCGACGTCATCGGAGGTCCTTCCGGTCCGATGAGCCGCCGCCGCAATTCTTTTCCGCACCGAATTGACCGAGCCTGAGACCTCAGGGATCACCGGTACGTGTTCATCCCGATCAGCGCGCCCATTCGCCCGGTGATGCGATCGCGCCGGTGGGAGAAGAACAGGTCGGCGCGGCAGTATGTGCAGAGGTCGAGCACCTCGATGCGCTCCGGCAGCACGCCGACGTCGATCAACTGGCGGCGGTTGGCCGCGCGCAAATCGAGCTGCCAGCGGCCGCGGGCGTTCGGACTCGCCGCTTCCTCCCACCACGACCAGACCCTGAGCCGCTCGATGACGGGACGGTCGACCTCGTAGTGCTCCGGCCCGATCGACGGCCCGATGGCGACGAGTAGGTCCTCGGGACGGGCGCCGAACCGGTCGACGACCACCTTCACGGCCTCGACCGCGATGCCGGCGGCGGTCCCCTTCCACCCCGCGTGCACGGCGGCGACGATCCGGGTGCGGGTGTCGGCCAGCAGGATCGGCACGCAGTCGGCCGCGTGGACGGCCAGCACCACCTGCGGGTCGCCGGTCACCATG
>Ga0209640_10000439_pt1 | contig 31840 bp, 29 predicted proteins | sample RifCSP10_1_FD_184018 | JGI IMG/M metagenome (GOLD analysis project Ga0209640, IMG submission 184018) | Soil microbial communities from Rifle, Colorado - Rifle CSP2_sed 10_1 (SPAdes) (version 2) | ecosystem: Environmental > Terrestrial > Deep subsurface > Rock core/Sediment | place: Rifle... | reverse complement strand
CGGCAACGAGCTGCTTCAACATCGCCGCCGTATCGCCGGCGGCGGCTGTTTCGAGCCGGCGCACGACGGTGGCGTCGAAACGACGATGGCGCGCCGGGTGTGCATCGAGAATCCGCCCTCCACCGATCGTCGTCATCGGGGAGTAGCTCCGAATCACGAACCGCTCGGACTCCTGCGTGGCGAGATCCCGATCGCAGTGGAGCTGCGCCAAAGCGGTCGAGCCCGGTGCGAGACTCTGGCGGTCGAGCAGCCTGATCGTGGCGATGGCTTCGGTGGTGCCGATCAGCAACCGGACGGTCGCACCGTTCGCGAGGCCCTTTTGGACCATCGGCACGTCGTTCTCGAGAAGCTTGAGATCCACGTCGATGCGCCGCGACGCGGTCAGGAAGCCCGGCGTTGCGAGCGTGTCGCCGCGGGCGAGATCGCTGCGGTCGACGTTGCGCAAATTGACGGCGACGCGCTGTCCCGGCACCGCCTCGTCGATCGGCCGGTTGCGGCTCTGGAGCGCGCGCACCGTTGCGTAGCGGCCGCTCGGCATGAGCTCGACGCGATCATTCACTCGCAGGCGGCCGCCGCGCAGGGTTCCCGTGACGACCACGCCGAACCCGCGCATCGTGAACACGCGGTCGAGCGGCAGATAAAACGCTCGGCCGGGAGGCCGCACGACCGGCGCTACAGCAAGGTCGGTCAGCGCTCGCCTGACCGCCTCGATGCCCTGCCCGGTCGCGGCCGAAGCGGCGAGGATCGGCGCGCTCTCGAGGAAACTGCCACGAACGAAACGGCGAATCGCGTCGCTCACCGCGCCGAGCGTCTCGGCGGACACCAGATCCGCCTTGTTCACGACGATAATGCCGCGGTCGAGCTCGAGCAGCCGGGCGATGTCGAAATGCTCACGTGTCTGCGGCATCACGCCCTCGTTCGCGGCGACAACCAGCACGGCGCCGTCGAGCCCTGTAGCGCCGGAGACCATCGCGCGAATGAAGTCCTCGTGCCCGGGCACGTCGATCAGATCGATCACGCCATTCGGGGTTTCGAGATACGAAAAGCCGAGCACGATCGACAGCCCGCGCTCTCGCTCCTCCTTGAGCCGGTCGGTTTCGATGCCGGTCAGCGCTCGGACGAGCGCCGTTTTGCCGTGATCGACGTGGCCGATCACGCCGAGGGTCATCGCCTGGGTCATTCAGGTGGCTCAGCGGATTCCGTGAGTTCGTGTCGAGGGCGGTCGAGTCGCGGTCATTCTAGCGCGGGGATGAACGCACATCGTTGTCCGTATTTTCCGAAGGCGGCTCGACTGATGAGTGGCCGCTGCTTGCTCGAGCTCATGCATGAAACCTTGGTTTACACTACCGGCTACGACAAGGGTGGCCCGCGTCTGGTTCTCCGACATCGTCAACAACGCCGTGGGCTGGTTCGATCCCGAGAGCGGCGAATCCGGCATCTATCCCGTGCCGAAAGTCCCCGGCCGCGAGGGCGGCGAAGCGCTCTACGGTCTCGTGATGACGTCGGACCGTACGCACGTGTGGTACGCGCAGCTCGGCATCGGCTCGTTCGGCAGCTTGAACGTCGATACGCTCGAGTTCGAGACGTCCGTGCAGCTGCCGGACAAGGATTCGGGCCCGCGGCGCATCACCGTCTCCGACGATGACGTCCTGTATGTGCCGTTGTACGGCGCAGGTCAGCTCGTCGAATACGATACGCGCGCCCGGCGGATGATCGGCGTTTACGATCTGCCGGATCGCGCCAGCGCGCCGTACGCGGTCACGTGGGATTCGAAACGCAAGGTGCTGTGGATCCCGACCTCGAACGCCGACGCAATTTACCGCTTCGATCCTCGCGACAAATCCTTCGCCGTGCTGCCGTTGCCGCCGCGGACGACGTTCCCATGTTGCTCGCCGAGAAGCGCTGCAACGCGTGTCACGACGCGAGCAAAACGTTGATCGGCCCACCCTACGTCGCCATTGCGACGCGACACCGCGGCGACAAGGACGAGATGGTCGAGGTGCTCGCGCGCAAGATCGTGCTGGGCGGCGGCGCATGGGGTGTAGTGCCGATGGTGCCGAACGACCACGTGACGCTCGAGGAAGCGCGCGCCATGGCACGCTGGATCCTCGCGATCAGGCCCACGGGCTGAACCACGCACACTCGTGGGCATCGAGCCGCGCGGATCGGCGATCCGGCGACTGGCGAAGCGATCGCCCGATGCATTTGCACTATCGGAACGAGCCAGACAGGGCATGTACGGCCCCTCCATGCGGCCATAGACTCGCCTTTCCGTCATAGGCCTCGATTGCGGTCAGTGGTTTCGATTTTCGGAAGGGAACGTAGCGATGAGATGCCGCACTACTGTACTTACTGCGCTAGCAGGCGCGGTGCTCGGCATATCGTTGTGGAGTGCCGGCCCGGCGTCGGCCGACGTGAAGCTCGCCGTGATGAATCCACGAGGCGACGTATCGCCGCCGCTGCCCAATGGGCTGCAGCCGCGTCTCGCGAGCCTGGACGGCAAGCGGATCGCGCTGCTCGAGAACGGCAAGGCGGGCGCGAAGGAATTCATGGATGCGCTCGAAGAGCTGTTGCATGAGCGCTATCCGAGCGTGACCGTTTTGCGCATGCCGAAACCCGAGGGATCGAGATTCGCTTTCGACGCCAAGGAGTGGTATCCGGAGGTGACGCGGCGAGGGGACGCGTTCGCCTACGGCATGGCCGACTGAGGGTCGTGCACGTGGTGGGGTTCCCACGACACAGCAAAACTTGAGATCGCCGGGATTCCCGGCGTCCTGGTCACGACCGACGAGTTCTTGACCGATGCGCGGCTCTCCGCGCGCGACAACGGCGTGCCGCCGCTGCGCGCAGTGGGGCTGCCGTCGGAGACCTATTACCGATACCGCGGCAACGTCGAGGAAGTCCGGCCGGTCGTGGCCGCGGCGTTCGAGGAGATCGTCGCCGCGTGGACACGCCCCCGCACCGAGGAGGAGACCAATCCCAAAGCGGATCAAGGCGCGCCGGTACCCCGCCTGATCGAGGTGACCGGGGCCGACTACGCCGACGCGGCCGAGAACGTCAACGAGCTCTTCCTCGCCAATCATTGGGCCGACGGACTGCCGATCATCCCGCCGACCGAGCAAGCGGTCGAAGCGATGCTGAAGGGGACCCGCCGACCCCGCAGCGAGATCCTCGGCCTCGTCGCGCCGAGAAACGGTGTGGCGACGGTCGAAAAGGTCGCGATCAACGCGGTGATGGCGGGCGCGAAACCCGAGTACCTGCCGGTGATTCTCGCGGCCATCGAGGGCTTCACGGATCCGGACTTCGACGTCACCCACATGCAGACGTCGACCGGTTCCTTCGAAGCAGCCGTCATCGTGAGCGGGCCCATCGCCAAGGAGTTGAATTTCAATTCCGGAATGGGCCTGCTTGGCCACGGCTGGCGCGCCAACAGCACCGTGGGCCGCGCCGTCCGCTTGAGCTTGCTGAACCTGGGTCAGACCTGGCCCGGGGAGAACGACATGGGGCTGCTCGGCCGCCGCGCCGCCTACACGCTGATCACCTTTGCCGAGAACAACGACTCGAGCCCCTGGCCGCCGTACCACACGAGCCGAGGGTTCGCGGCCGAGGACAGCACGGTCACCGTGTCGGTGGTCGGTGGAGTGACGGCCCTCGGACCGTACGCGACGGTCGCTGCGTGGAGCCCTCAGCGCGTGCTGGATGCCGCCGTCCAGCAGTTGAGCACGATCGGCACGTACCTCGGGGGCGTCTACGCGGCCAAGCGGATCGTCGTCCTCACTCCCGACAGCGCAGCGGAGCTGGCCGCGATGGGCTACACTCCGGAGACGCTGCGGGAGTACCTGTACGAAAAGTCGCGGGTGCCCTTCGAGCGGCTGAGCGCCAACGCGCGCCGCGAGCTGCGGCGCATGCTCGACGATCATCAGTTCAAACCCGACCGCGCGCCTGTCTTCGAGGCGGCCCTCCAAGAGGGCGGACTCATCCCGGCGCTGCCGAGCCCCGACGACATCCACATCGTGGTCGCCGGAGGCTCGCCCGGTCAGGCGTTCCTGATGGGCTACAGCGGCCCGAATTTCGCGCACCAAACCAAGAAGGTCACGCATGCGACGATGACCGAAGCCGGCCGTTAACGTTCGACGGGGAGAGCAGCGTGGCGGGCGAACGAAAGAGGTTTCCCATGCGCCGTCTGATCGAGCGCTTGTTCCTGTTCGCCTTCGGGCTGTCGGCAATGTCGATCTGCGCGCCCCCTGGACTCGCGCAGGGCTTCGAGGGCTTCGAACCGGAGGCCGACGAAGAGCTGTTCCCGGCCTTCATTCAGGCGGACGAGCTGCGCCGGCTGATGCAACAGGACTCGCAGGACATCCTGATCCTCGACAATGCGCCGACGGCCGTCTGGGAAGAAGCCCACATCCCCGGCGCCGTGAGCTTCCCCTGGGTGCATCAGATCAAGGACCCCGTGACGTTCCCCCGCACCAAGACGATCGTTCTTTATTGCCCGTGCACCCACGACGAAGACTCCATCGACATGGCGAAGAAGCTTCGCGAATTAGGCTATTTCAAGGTCAAGGTCCTCGAAGGCGGCTGGTTCAAGTGGGAAGAGCTCGGCTACGAAACCGTCAGCGCCGCCGAAGAGCGACGAAACGAGTGAGATTGCGCCGCGACGGGGCGTAACCCCGGCGCAGCCTTCCAAACGGAGCTCACCGGCTCGCGCCCTTCGAATATTCAGCGCTACCCGCGGCCGTCGCAGCAATGGCCGCCTGCACGGCGTTGCTCACTGCACGACGATGCGCGGAGACTGAGTCCCGAGCTTCGAGACCATCCAATTGCATCATAGACGCCGCGTAGCGCGCTGCGCAGAATTGTTCGTGAGGCGGCTGGAGGGAACGGCAACCGAAGCGCGGGCGACGCGGAGTTGCGGTTTTCGGCCCTCGGCTCCAGCCGCCGATTCCGTCACCACAGAAAGAACGCACGGTGGAAGAATGACGAGCAGGCGGAAGTTCCTGGGCTCACGCGAAGCAGCGGCGATGGGGCCGGCGTTCGCCTCCGCCCGTGACACTGCTGCGGCGCAAGCGTTCGCCGCACCGCGGGCGCAACTATTCTACAAGGTCATCTACGACAGTCGGCATTCCGCGTGCATCGCATTTGCCGAGTGGATGAAGCGCCATGGAGTTAATAACGGCGCCCTGGCGCGCTTTCATCAGACCTTGAAGGACGGCCTCGACCCGAACGGCATTTTGTCTCCCGGCCGCTACGGAATCCGGCCCAAGCGCTTGCGGGGATCGCCAGGATGAAACCATCGGCTCGCACGCGCGTCGTCATACTCACCGGCGCCATTTTGCTCGGCGCAGCGCCGTTCGCTTCGGAGGCTCATCATTCGGCCGCACAGTACGACCTCACGGTCAGGGACAACGCCGTGACCGGCATCGTGAAGGTCTTCACCCCCGCGAATCCGCACACGCGCATCGTGCTCGAAGTCACCGACGAGCAAGGTACGCGCGACATCGAATTCGAGGGCCATAGCCGCAACAACTTCTACCGCTCGGGATGGCGCGAGGGAATCGTGAAGGTCGGTGAGAAGATCACGTTGATCGCCGCCCCGCTGCGTGACGGCACCGATGGGGGCTACGTGATCGGGGTCATCACGGCCGACGGCAAGCGCTTCTAGACGCCGTGGCCGGGAAGGCGCCGTCGCTCTCACGGCGAGCTCTGACAGGGGAACGGTCGTGACCAACAGGCGAGAATTCCTCGAGGTAGCCGCCGCGCTGTCGGCCGCGCCTCTGGCCGGCCGGATCGCGTTCGCGAATGCGCGCGAACACCCGGCGCTTTCGGCAGTCATCTTCGACTCGCGCCATCCGGAGGCGCGCGATTTCGGGGCCCGCGCCGGCCTACAAGGCGTACCGCTGCGCGCCATCGAAGGCGACATCACCCTCTTGTGGCGGAACGAGCTGCTCGCTCTCTGGAAGGCCGCGCCCAACGCCATCGCGGGACTCACCGAGTGCCCTGCGCTCTTCCTGCTCGAGCGGCTCGCATGGGATCACGGCCTGCGCGTGATGTTCGCAGCCGAGCACGAGCCGCACGGCAGCGGCGACGCCGCCCATCGCGTCATCCGCACGGCCGATTCGGGCTTCGGATGCGAGCTCGAAGCCGCGGGACGGAGCTGGCCGAGCGTGCTCGCCGACGCGCTCGTCACGGGGAGGCTCGCGTCGTCAACCGACTTCCGTCCCACCGACACCGGTCTCGCCGCCCACCTCGGCGCGCCGATGGTGCTTCATTCCTGGATCATTGCGCCGCGCACTGCGGCCCGAGTGGAGATCTAACGTGACCTTCCCACCTGGCGTAAGCGAGCGAGACTTCGCCGCTGCCCTCGATGAGTTCCGCGCCGCCGTCGGCGCCGAATGGGTCTTTACGTCCGAAGAAGACGTTGCTCTCTATCGGGACGCCTACTCGCCCTACTGGGGCGAGCCGGAGGAGCGCGTCGCGTCCGCCGCGGTCGCGCCGGTGACGGTCGAGGAGGTGCAAGCGGTCGTCCGCGCTGCGAACGCGCGCCGCATTCCGCTCTATCCAATTTCCACCGGCCGCAACCTGGCCTACGGCGGCTCGGCGCCGGTCCATTCGGGCAGCGTCGTGCTCGACTTGAAACGCATGAACCGCGTGATCGAGGTCAACGAGCGGAACGCGTACGCGCTGGTCGAGCCGGGCGTGAGCTACTTCGACCTCTACAACCACATCGAGGAGCGCGGGCTGGACCTCTGGATCGATCCGCCGGACCCGGGTTGGGGCAGCGTCATCGGCAATGCGCTCGACGGCGGCGGGGGCTGGACGGCGTATCCGTTCCGCGACCACTTCGGCGCGCATTGCGGCATGGAGGTGGTGTTGGCGGACGGCGAAATCGTCCGCACCGGCATGGGAGCGGTGCCGAACGCGAAGACCTGGCAGCAGAACAAATGGGGTTACGGCCCGTGGGTCGACGGCCTGTTCCGCCAGGGCAACATGGGCGTCGTGACCAAGATGGGCTTCTGGCTGATGCCGCGGCCCGAGGCCTACATCGCAGGCACCGCCGAGGTGTTCAACGACCGAGACATCATCCCGTTGATGGACACGTTGAATCTCCTCGAGAACCGGCACGTGGTGAACGGATCGACGCAGCTCGCCGGCGCCGCCGCCTTCGGTCAGCGCGACGCGCCGGCCTGGACGTTGACGGTGCCGATCTACGGACCGGAAAAGGTCATTCGCGCGCAGCTCGAGTACGCGCGCGAGAAGTTCGCAGCCATCGAAGGCTGCCGCTTCGTCGCGCAGGAACCGATCCGCACGCCGCTGTCGGCGCAGGATCGCGCGCGCGTCCGGCTCGTGAACTTCGGCACTCCGAACCTCTCGACCTTCGCCTCGCTGGGTCGCAGTCAGATGCAACCGAATCCGCCGGGCGGGCACATCGGGTTCTCGCCGATCATCGCGCGCACCGGTGAGGAGCTGCTCGAATTCCGCGACTTCTACCGCATCGGCTTGGCGGAGATCAGCGGCGGCGACGACTTGGGCGTTCGCGGCCCGGTGTTCATGAACAACTGGGAGCGCTCGCTGGTCGCTTTGATCATGTTTCCGATCTCGAAGGACGCGAAGTCGAACCGCAGGATGCGCGTGGCGTTCGAGCGCTGGGTCGCGGCGGCGGGGGAACGAGGCTGGGCCGAGTATCGCGCGCCGGCGGTGTTCCAGGACATCGTCTCGGACACCTATTCGTACAAGAACCACGCCCTCCGCCGATTGCATGAAAGGATCAAGGACGCGGTCGACCCCAACGGCATCCTCGCCGCCGGCCGTTACGGCGTGTGGCCGAAGCACTTGCGTAAGGAGGCATGATGTGAAGTCGCGCCATCGAGTTTTCGCTGTCTTCTCCGCCGCCGCGCTTCTCGGCGGGCTGCTCGCTGAGCTCGGCTCGCCGGCCCAGGTCGCTTCGGCCCAAGGCACGCCCGACTCGGAGCGCGGCCGTGCAATCTACGAGTACTGGTGTGCGCCCTGCCATGCGGCCGGTCCAGGCCACCCCGGCACGCAGTCGCTCCAGATCAAGTACAACGGCAGCCTGCCGGCCGTGCTCCTGGAGCGCACCGACTTGACTGCGGAGGTGGTCAAGGTGTTCGTCCGGCAGGGCGTGCTGTCGATGGCGCCGTTCCGAAAGACCGAGATCACCGACGCGGCGCTCGGCGACCTCGCCACCTATGTGGCGGAGAACTAGCACACCGGCGCGACGATGGGCACCGGGTTGCGCATCCGTCGGGCGACGTCTATGAACGGGGTTGCAACGCGTGACAGTCAACATCTTGGCGGCCGGTCTGCGCCAAGTAGGCGGTCGTGAGGACCGTGACAGCGCGTGGAGTCGGGAAGGTCCATGCACCGGAGCACTCCGGGCGCAGGTGCTCGACGAGGAAGCGCGAAGCAGGCAACTGAATGGCGCATGGAAGGAACATGCGAAAGTCAGTTAGTCGTGTGCTCAAGCTCCATGTACGATCAGAACGTCGAGAAGACGCTGACCGTGAGGTTGAGGCGCTTCATCATGGACGCGAACCACGCACAGTTTCATCTTCGAGCTCGTGAATCCGGACGGCTCGCCCGTCATGGCGAACGGCGAGCCCGTCGTGTGGGGCGCGGCGACCGGTAGAGGTAACGCGTAATCGCTTCGACCTCCGCCGCGGAGAAGTCGAAGGTCGGCATGAACGTTCCCGGCTTGACGGCCTGCGGGTCTCTGAGCCAGGCCTTCTCCCACTCCGGCGTGCGCTGTTCCTGGACCGTGCCGAGATCGGGATAGATGGGGCGTCCGAGCTGACCCTCGATGGCGTGGCACGCCCAGCATTGATAGGCGTTGACCAGCGCTTCTCCGCCTTCGATGCCCACGCCCGCACCCGCCAGGATCTCCGTGCCGTTCACGGGGCGGCGGTACTGCGCCAGGTAGTCGATGACGGCGTCGAGCTCGTCTTCCGTCCAAGAGTAGATGGGCATCAGCGTGCCGGCCTTGAGCGCCGGCGGATCGACCAACCAACGTCTGAGCCACTCCTCGCTGCGGCGCAGAGTCACCTGGTTGAGATCCGGACCGATGCTCATGCCTTCCGTGCCAATGCGGTGGCAGGCGCGGCAGACGCGTTCTTCGACGATCGCCTCGCCCCTCTCGGCCGGAGCTCGTTCCGTCAACGCCTCCGGCTCTTGGGCGACACCGAATCCGGCCCAGTGTGCCGGAGACGTCAACAACAAGATCATCGCCGCACGGCGGCGCAACGCCGCACGACGCGTAGCGCGCAACACGCGTCCCGAGCTACTTCAGCGAGCTCACGTAGGCGGCCAGATCGCGAGCGTCCTGACTGTCGAGGGTCAGCGGCGTGCCGCGCTGGAACATCACGAGGCAGTTGTTGTTCATCTCGGCCAACGTAATCACGGCGTCATTCGGCACCTTGAACTTCGGGAAGGTTTGCGCCGCTCCATGCAAGTCCGGAATCGGCATTCTCATCCCCGGCATCATTTCCTGTTGCGCGCCCGTCGTGCCGCCGCGCGGATGACAGCTCGCGCAAGCCAGCCCGTTCGTACCCAGCGTCATGCTCGTGAACAGCTCTCCGCCTCGCCCCAGCGAGTCGCGCTCTGCGGTGGTCACGTACTCCATGCGCTCGCGCTCGGACATGCTCACCATGATTCGTTGCATGTTTTGCATCGCCATGTCGAGCATTGACTGCGTATTCGGGGCTTGCTGGGCACTCGTCCGCGCACCCCAAAGCGCCAGCGTTCCGACGAACGCCAGTGCGAGCAGGCGACGAGACCTGCCTTTTGCTTCTCCGGTAACCATTGGCAGCTCCCTGAATAGACCTTTTCCGGCTGACGAATAGATCCTTTCGGTAGCGCCGTAAATCCGATGAATGGCTCAGTTCGTCTGATGCGTTTGTACTAGGGCGCTCGCCGTGCTCGTCAGGAAGCCAAGGGACTGTCGGCGCCGGTGGTGAGTCGCCTGGGCTACCGCGTCGACGGAGCACCGAGGAACGCAAGGATCTCGTCGGCTTGGCGACGCGCCTTATCCACGCAGGCATTGATGCTGACGCCGTAGTACGAGCTGCCGGCTACCCATAGACCCGGCAATTCGCGGAGCCGCTGCTCGACCAAATTCAAGCGGTCGCGATGCCCGCACACGTACTGGGCGATACCGAGCGGGTGGCGGTACACGCGCGCGAGGATCGGTGATGCCGTGATTCCCATTGCCGTCTCGAGGTCACGGCGGGCGATCCAGCCGAGGGACTCGTCATCCGCCTGCATAGCATTGGCATCGTGCGCGCCGCCGAGTATGCACCGCAACAGCATCGTCCCGCCGGGAGTCCGGCCCGGAAAGACGCTCGAATCCCAAACGCAGCCCAGCGTCCGCAGCCCTTGATTCCGCGGTACGAGAAAGCCGAAGCCGCTCGGCAATCCGCCCAGGGCGCGGGTCTCAAAGCCGAGCGCGACGACCACCACGGCGGCGGTCGGCATCATGCCGACCGTCTGTGCAAGAACTCGATCGGCATTGATCAACAAGGAGGAGGCATCGCGCGACGCGACCGCCACCACCACGGCGTCGGCTTCGAGGCGGGTTCCTGCCGCGGTCGTAACGCGCCAGCGGAAGGCCCCGTGTGCGGGTGCGACGGCGTTCGCCCGCGCGACGGGTTCGACAGAGACCACCTGTTGGTCACAGAGGACCGCGCCCTCGAGCGCGGTTGCAAGCCTGTGGATCAGGGTGCCGAGCCCCTGCCGAAAAGAGCTCAGCCGTCCGCCGGGCCCGAGCCCATTTCTCGAGTATCCACGCTCGCGGTTCTCGGTGCGCGCTTTGCGCCTTCGTGCGATCAGGCCGCGGACGAGGCTGCCGTGCTCGGCCTCGAGAGCCGCGAGCGCGGGAAACGTGCTCGCCAGGCTCAGCTCGCGCGCACTGCCGGCAAACAAGCCGGACACCATGGCGTCGGCGAGTACCTCGGCTGCTTCCGCTCCGACGCGGCGGCTGGCGAACTCGTGTACGGTTTCGTCGGCGCCCTGGGATCCTCGCGGAACAAAAGGCTCGAGGAGGACGCGCAGGCGTGCGCGGCGGCTCAGAATCGGACTCCTTAAGAATGCAACCGGTCCCGACGGAATAGCGTGCAGGCATCCGTTGTAGAACAGGAATCTTGTGGACGCGGCTCCGTCGGCTCGACAGAGCTCCGTCGTCAGCCCGAGCCGCTCGACGAGCGCCGCGGTCGGCGGTGCGTCGTCGAGAAAGCCTGTGGGTCCCTGCTCGATCGTGAAACCGTTCCAATGCTCGGTTTGTACGCGTCCCCCGGCACGAGCGCCGGCCTCGAGAACTTGTATCTCCAGCCCGCCTGGGACGGACGCAGCGCGGTCCTTCAAGTTGAGGCCGGTCGCGAGCCCCGCGATTCCGCCGCCGACGACTATCACGCGCGCGGAGCGTGGCAAAGATCCTCCGTTTTCGACCTCGATAGTCGTCTACATCGACTTCCGTCAAACCGTTCGCGAGAACACGGGCCGGGTTGCCGGAGTCGCCGCTAGATACCGGTCGAACGCCATCGCGGCGTTGCGCACGAACAGTCGGCCGCGCTCGGTGAGGGCAACCGCGCAGTCGTCGTTGCGCACCAAATCCTCCTCTTCGAGCTCTGCGAGCTGGTCCATCGACGAGCCGAAGTACTCGTCGAAGTCGATGCCGTGGCGCGCAGAGATCTCCTGTTTGTCGACTCGAAAGGTGCACATGAGCTGCATGATTACCTCACGACGCAACCGGTCATCCTCGTCGAGCAGCCTGCCGCGCTCGATCGGCAGCCGACCTTCGTCCAAGGCCCGGTAGTAGGTCGACAGTTTCTTGCAATTCTGGAAGTAACTGCTCGTAACATCGCCTATGGCGGAAACGCCGAAACCGATCAGTGTCTCCGCGCGTTTGACGGTGTAACCCATGAAGCTGCGGTGCAATCGGCCTTGGTCTCTCGCCGCCACCAGCTCGTCGGTCGGGACCGCGAAGTGATCCATACCGATCGGCACATAGCCGGCGCTGGCCAGTCGATCGAGGGCGCTCAGATACAGCTCGAGCTTCAACGCCGGAGCCGGAAGCTCTTCCGCCCGCAGGCGACGTTGATTCGGTTTGATCCACGGTACGAACGCGAACGAATACAGCGCGACTCGATCCGGAGCGAGCTCGAGCACTTGGTCCAGATTGACGCGGAACGAGTCGAGAGTCTGTAGAGGAAGGCCGTAGATCAGATCGAAGTTGATGCCCTCGTTGAATCCGATGGCTCGGGCCGCGCGCATCAATCGAGCGGTCTGCTCGAACGTTTGCCCGCGGCCGATGGCCGCCTGAACGCCGGGCGTGGAGTCCTGGACGCCGAGGCTCAGCCGATTGAATCCGAGGCGCGTCAGCGTCTCCAAGTGCTCAGCTGTCGTCACTCGCGGATCGATCTCGGCCGCGACTTCCGCATCGTCCTCGATGGCGAAATAGCGAGTGATGTGCCGGAACAGCTCCTCGAGTTGGTGCGGAAGGTAGTACGTCGGCGTGCCGCCTCCCCAGTGCATTTGAGCGAGCGTCCGGCGGTGCGGCAGATGCTCCGCCACCGCGACGATTTCACGTTCGAGGTAGTCGAGGTAGCGAGCAGCTACCGGCGCGTGCGGGGTGGCCACAACATTGCAGGCGCAGAAATGGCAGCGCTCGCGGCAGAATGGAAGATGAACGTAGGCGGCGAGCGGCACGCCGGGCTCCAGCCGGTCGGCATCGGCGAGCTTGCGCCTATAGGTTTGCTCGCCGATCGCCTCGTCGAACTCGACGGCCGTGGGATAAGACGTATAGCGAGGCCCCGGCCGATCGAAGTGCTGCAGAGTGCTCAGTGTTACGGATACCTTAGTCATTGAATCGAGCTCCGTTGCTGCTGGCCGTCGCCGGCGGAGCCGGCGCCGACTGCGGCCCTGCGGACCGCTATATCGCGGGCGCTGCGCACGGCGGGGCGTGGTATCCAGCCGGCGAGGTTGCGCTGGACGAGAGCGGTGAGCATGCGGACGTGCTCGGGTCGCGCGTTGAGACAGCGGATGTAGCGGAAACGCGCGCCACCATTCGTGAGGAACAGATTGCGGCTTTCCTGATCGATCTCCCACAGCGTTTCGAGACAGTCGACCGAGAAGCCGGGACAGATCACATCGAGCTTTGTGACTCCGGCTCGAGCCATCGCGCGCACCTTGTACGCGGTCGCCGGCTTGACCCATTCGTCCCTGCCGAAAACCGACTGGAACGACACTTCGTAACGCTCCTCGGTGAGGTCCAGCGCGCTTGCCACTTGTTCAGCTGTTTCACGGCATTGGAAGTAGTAAGGATCGCCGGCCAGGATGTGCCTCAGCGGTAAGCTGTGAAAGGAGAACAGCAGTCTCTCGGGCTCGCCGCCCGATTTCCATGTCTCGCGAATCGAATCAGCCAGCGCTTCGACGTACGCGGGTTCGTCGTGGTAGCCGTGTATCGTGCGGAGCGCGGGCACCACTCTCCATGTCGCGAGCTCCGCCGCCGCCGCCGCGAAGGCCGAGCCGATCGTAGCGCTCGAATACTGCGGGAACAACGGCAGGATGAGCACTCTGGTGCACCCCTTCCCGCGCAGCTCGCGCATGGCCTCCCGTATGGAGGGAACGCCGTAGCGCATGCCGATCGCAACGTGCACGACCGGCGCCGCCTGCCGCTCTAGCGCGCTGGCCACCGCATCGCGCAGCTCATGGCAGGCCTTAAGCAGTGGCGGGCTGCTGCCCCAGATCGAGCGATAAACGCTTGCGTACGCGCGCGGGCGAGAAGGAAGAATGAAAAGATTGAGGATGGGCCACCACAGCCATCGCGGCTTGTCGACGAGTCGCGAGTCGGTTAGCAGCTCGCGCAGGAATGCCCGCACGGCCGGCGCGCTCGGCGCGCTCGGTGTGCCGAGATTGGCGAGTAGCACGCCGACGTTCCCTTTGTCGTTCGTCGAATCGATGGTCGTGCCGTCCTTCGTGACTCCTCGGCGCTGTTTCTAGCACCTCTCTGCCGATGATGTGTCACGGGAATATCATCGTCGCATCGACGGCCGCGTTTTCCAGAAGCAACAACCCCGCGGCCGTGTTGGAAATCGGAATGTGGTAGTGGCTATGAAGCTTCGACACACGTCCTGTCAGCGCGCCACGCATCGCGAGCCACATGAGAAATTCGACGCCCTGCGCGCCAGCCTGTCGAACCAAATCCGGTATCGACAAGCGTGCGAGAGACTGCGGGTGTGCCACGATTTTTTTCATGCACATCAGGTCGAACTGTCTGTTGATAAAGCCCGCCCGTTCACCGTCGAGCTGATGAGACAGGCCTCCGGTCGCGATGACTACGACGCCGAGATCTTCGTCATAGGATTCGATCGCGCGCCCGATGGCTTTGCCCAGCCGGTAACAGCGGGCCGGCGTCGGGAGAGGATGCTGCACGGTGTTGATCGAGACAGGAATCGTTCTTACTGCATGCTCGGAACGATCGGGCCAGAGCAAGCTCATCGGAACGGTGAAGCCGTGATCGACACGCATCTCCTGGCAGGTCGTGATGTCGAATCCGTCGGCGACCAGAGACTCTATGATGTGCCAGGACAGCCGCGGCTCACCGGGGAACGGCGACACGGGACTGAGCCCCCAACCTTCGTCCTCGTTCTGGTACTCGAACGCAGCGCCGACCGCAAAGGTCGGCAGTTTGTCTAGAAAGAAGTTCAGCCCGTGGTCGTTGTATATGACAACGGCCACGTCCGGCTTCACGTCTGCGAGCCATCCATGAACGCGCGGGTAACCGTCGAACAAGGGCTTCCAGTACGGGTCCTGCTGCTGCCCTCGAGCGATCGCGTTGCCGATCGCCGGAATGTGAGAAGTCGCTATTCCACCAAGGATTATGGCCATGACACTACCCTCCGGCCGCGCGCAATTTCGCCTTGAACGCGTCGACGCTCATTCCCGTCTGTTGAGCGCCGACGTCCTGGACATTGAGTCCGAAGATGCCCGCGAACTTGGCGAGGTAGTAGATGTTTCCTCCCGCTTCGATCAGCGCGAGCACGTCCCGTTTTCGAATCGCCTCGCGCTGCTGCGCGTTCAGGCCATATCTCGCGCAGTAAGCGTTCTCGTCTTGCAGGAATGCCGACCGGTTTTCCGCGCTATTGAATGAATAGCACATCCTGTTCAGCGCGTAGCCCTTCATCGCCTGCGCAGCGTCGAAAATCGTCGTACCCGGAATGTTCTTGGTGTGTTTGTGGGCCATCGCGTCCGCCTCCTCAAAACAACGTCTAAAATGACGCTAGCAGAGCGCAACTCGCCGTGACAATGAAGCAATTGAGCTATCCATGTGGGTCCGATGGTCAGTCATCGCGATCGTTGTCTCGCTGTGCTGTTTCGCTATGTACAATTACGTATTGGTTGCCTCCGCTCTCCGCGACTACGGTACGCGTTTCGAAGCACCGTCGCGGAGCGCTTCCCGTTCTTTCCTCGAGCTGCTGCGCGTTCCGACGTCAATTCGCGGCGCTTTGGGGACGGTTTTGCGAAGGTGCTTGTCACCGCGTTGGAGCTTTCACTTGCAATGAAGCTGCGGTTGCTCGACGACTCGATCCGGTTGCGCTTGTCGCGCAGCGAAGTGGCAGCAAGCCATGAACGGGGGACGGCCACGGGTCAAACTCGTTTCCCCGACGGCAGCGTGTTCTGCTACGTATTGCGGTCCGTACCGCGCGGTGCGTTTAACGTGCGTTATCTCGATCATCAAGTGGTCGTCGAGGTTCCGGCGTCGCAAATCGCGCAATGGGCGACGGACGACGAGGCGGTTTCCTTGCGGGGTCAGGTGGCTCTCCGAGACGGCGGGCTGTTGAAGCTTCTCGTCGAGAAAGACTTCACTTGTCTGTCGCACCGCCACGACGAGGATCAATCGGATCTGTTTCCGAATCCCGAGGCGAATCGCCGCTGACGGCCGCGCGATTGACGCTGCTCATCAATCCGCGCTTTCCGGAAAGCTTCTGGAGCTTCCGTTAGGCGTTGGAGCAGGTGCTCCCGCACAAGCGGGCGCTCAACCCGCCGCTGGGTGTTGCAACGCTCACCGCGCTGTGCCCGCCGGAGTGGGATGTGCGGATCGTGGATGAGAATGTCGAGTCCGTACCGCTCGAGCCTGAGGTTGAAATCATCGGGATCTACGGAATGGCCATCCAGTTCGAGCGCCAGTGCGAGCTCCTCCGCTATTACCGAAAGCGCGGCCACTTCGTCATCGCGGGCGGCAGCTACGCGTCGCTCTGCCCCGAGCGCTACGCTGACTTCGTGGACACCGTGGTGGCACGCGAGGCGGAGTATGTGTGGCCCGCCTTCTGCCGCGACTTCGCCGCCGGCGCGGCGACTGTCCCGCTACGGCGACCGCATCAGCGTGCGCCCGAACGCCGATCTGCGCCGGTACCTCGCGATCGATTCATCGGTGTTCCACCTGGTTCTCGACGAGATCTAAGGCGAGGCCTCGGTTTCCAAACTGACTTGCTGCGGCGATTCGTCTGGCGCGCCGATGCTGGGCGAACCGATGAACAGCTGTCGGCCGTCCGGGAAGACGACGTCGCGCGCGTTGGCGCGCAGCGAGCCGTCCTTCGCCTGGAAACCCGTCACCGTGACCTTTGTGCCCGCGGGCAGGGAGTTGCGGTTCCAGCCGCGGCGCAGCAGCGCGCTCGGCGCGCCCCCTTCGACGGCCCATTCCTCGACCGTGCCGTCTTCCTTCGTCACGTTGATGTGCAACCAGGAATGCGGGTTGACCCAGCGGAACTCCTTGACGACGCCTTCGATAAGGACCGGCTTGCTTGGGTCGAACTCAGCGGCGAAAGAGTGATGCGCCGACGCCGGAATCGCGGCGGCCGCGAGCGCGACGCCAGCGGCAATGCTGAAGAGTCTCGTTCGCATCGAAACCGCCTCCTCTAGTAGAACCAACTCTGCGTCGTACAGCGACTACAAAAAACGATAGTGAAGCGACCTTGCATGCGCAATGAGTCAAATGACCCAAGTGGTCGCGCCGATCTCTTCAAATGCGAAGCTCGGACCACGACCGACGGTTCTTCGTCGAATGCATGTGTGTGTACGTAGTACTCCGTATTTCTCGTCTGCGGGCACACAGAAGATCATCGATACGCGGCTTGCAATTGCAGTCGAAGCTCGCCAGGTGGCAATAGGTGGTTATGGGTCTCTCGCACGATGCACGAGTTTGTGTTCTTGCGCTGGCGGTCGCGCTGTTCGCGGCTGGGATTGCGCCCCCCGAAGGCCGGGCGCAGCAGCCCGGCGAAGTGGAGTTTCAAACGTTCTGCGTCGCCTGTCACACGATCGGGGCAGGCCGGCTCGTCGGGCCGGATTTGGCCGGGGTCCATGAGAGGCGATCCGAGCAGTGGCTGGAACGATTCGTGGCGTCGGCACAGTCGATGATCGAGAGCGGCGACCCTGATGCGGTGGCCGTGTACGAGGAGTATTCGAAGCTCCCGATGCCGGACCCCCCGTTCTCCGCGCAGCAGATCGCGGACGTGTTGAGCTACGTCAAAGCGCGTGGCGTAGAGGTGGCGAGCGGCGCTGCCGAGGAGCCGCCGCCCGGGCCACCGGCGACGGAAACCGCACAGCCTGCGGAGGCTCCGGCTGCGACGGAACCCGCCGAAGCGGCGGCCGCGCCGTCCGAGGCCGACATCCTCCGCGGCCAGGATCTCTTTCAGGGAAAAATCCGCCTCGCCAACGCTGGTGCCGCATGCAACGCCTGTCACGAGGTCGTGAACGATGCGGTGATCGGCGGCGGCGTTCTGGCCGCCGAGTTGACGACGGTGTTTTCGAGAATGGGCATGCCTGGCGTGGGGGCGATTCTCGGCAGGCCTCCGTTTCCGGTCATGCAAGCAGCTTACGAGAACAAACCGCTCACGGAGGACGAAATCAGATCATTGATCGCGTTTCTGCAGTACGCCGATGCGCAGCATTTTTATCATCGTCCCAGGGACTACGGCCTGGGGCTTTTTGTAAGCGGCACCGTAGGGGGCGGTGCTCTGCTCGGTCTCTTGTCGTTCGTCTGGCGCCGCCGGAAGCAATGGAGCGTGTACCAGCCGATCTACGACCGGCAGCTCAAGTCCGTCTGGGAAGATACGGACGATCGGCCGTCGGTGCGCAGCACGCGTGACCAGCCTGAATAGATCGGGTGAGAGCTATGAGTTGGATAAAGGACATCGTTTCTCCGCAGACACGCCAGTGGGAAGAGTTCTACAGGAATCGCTTCCAGCACGATCGAGTCGTGCGGAGCACTCACGGCGTCAATTGCACGGGCGGATGCTCCTGGCAAATCCACGTCAAGGACGGAATCGTGGTTTGGGAGACTCAGCAGCTCGACTATCCGTTGCTCGAAGACAAGTTGCCACCGTACGAGCCGAGAGGATGTCAGAGAGGCATTTCCTACTCGTGGTACCTGTACAGCCCGCTGCGCATCAAGTATCCGCTGGTGAGAGGCGCGCTCATCGACGCCTATCGAGAGGCGAAGCAAGCGGCGGGTGATCCGCTAAAGGCGTGGGAGTCTTTGCAGGCCGATCCCGACCGACGGAAGGCCTATCAAAACGCGCGCGGCAAGGGAGGGTTTCGGCGCGCCGACTGGGACGAAGTTCTCGAGATCATGGCGGCCGCCAACATCTACACGGCAAGGAAGTACGGACCGGATCGCGTCATCGGCTTCTCCCCGATTCCGGCGATGTCGATGCTGAGCTATGCGGCGGGATCGCGGTTTCTGCAGCTCTTCGGCGGCGTCAATCTGAGCTTCTACGATTGGTACTGCGATCTGCCTACGGCTTTTCCGGAGATCTGGGGCGAGCAAACGGACGTTTGCGAGAGCGCCGATTGGTACAACGCGAAGATGATCGCCGACATGGGGGCGTGCCTCAACATGACGCGCACGCCGGACTGTCACTTCTTCGCCGAATCGAGGCACAACGGTACCAAGGCGGTCGTGTTCTCGCCGGACTTCTCCCAGGTCTGCAAGTATGCGGACCAATGGGTGCCGCTGCATGCCGGCAGCGACGGGGCGTTTTGGATGGCGGTCTCCCACGTGATCCTGACCGAGTTCCACCACCGGCAGCCGACGCCGTACTTCATCGATTACGCGAAGCAATACACGGACAGTCCGCTGCTGGTGAAGCTCGATAAGGCGGGCGAGCACTATCGGCCGGGCCGACTGCTGCGCGCCAACGAGCTCGCGGAGCACCGGGAGATCGAGAACGGCGATTGGAAGTTCATGAGCATCGATGCCGGCAGCGGCCGCTTCGTAGTGCCGAAGGGATCGGTCGGGCACCGCTGGGGTGAGACGGCCGGTAAGTGGAACCTGAAGCTCGAAGACTCGGTGGACGACAAGCCGTATGACCCTGTTCTTACATTGCTGACGGACCACGACGAAGTCGTCCAGGCTGAGTTCCACGAGTGGGGCTTGGACAGGACAACGCTCCGCGGCGTGCCCACCAAGCGAATCGAAACCATCTCCGGCCCGGTCATGGTCACGACCGTCTACGACTTGATCATGGCTCAGTACGGCGTCGACCGCGGCCTCGAGGGGGATTACCCGAAGGACTACACGGATCGCGACGCCGCTTACACCCCGGCGTGGCAGGAAATTTTCACGGGAGTGGATTCCGCAACGGTCCTGCAATTTGCGCGCGAGTGGGCCAACACCGCCGGCATCACTCGAGGCAAATGCATGGTCATCATCGGCGCGGGGATCAACCACTGGTACCACGGCAATCTGATGTATCGCGCGGCGGCGATGGCGCTGATGCTGTGCGGCTGCGTCGGGCGCAACGGCGGCGGCCTCAATCATTACGTGGGGCAAGAGAAGCTCGCGCCGATGGACTCGTGGAGCGCGCTCGCGTTCGCAAAGGACTGGCAGGACGCGGCTCGACTTCAGCAGGCGCCGATCTGGCATTACATCAACACCTGCCAGTACCGATACGACGGCCAGTACTCGCGCTACAACACGGTGCCCGACAACGACATGACGCGCCGGCACACGGCGGACACGATCTTCAAGGCGGTGCGCAGCGGGTGGATGCCGTTCTATCCGCAGTTCAAGCAGAACACGCTCGAGCTCTGCCGGGAGGCGATCGAAGCCGGGGCCGCGGACGACGATGCCATCAAGCGCTATGTGCTGGAGAAACTGAAGACCAAGGCGCTCGAGTACTCGGTGGCCGATCCCGAGGCGCCGGAGAACCATCCGCGGGTCTGGTACATCTGGCGCGGCAACGCCGTCATGGGAAGCATGAAGGGTCACGAGTACTGCTTGAAGCACTATCTGGGAACGCATTCGAATGCGATCGCGCGGGATTCGGAGGACCGGACAGAAGAAGTCAAATGGCACGAGGTCGCGCCGGTCGGAAAGATGGATCTCGTCGTCGATCTCAATTTCCGGATGGACTCCTCGGCTCTGTATTCGGACATCGTTCTGCCCGCGGCCTCCTGGTACGAGAAAGCGGATCTGAACAGCACCGATCTTCACTCCTTCATCCATCCGCTTTCGCAGGCCGTCGCGCCGGTCTGGGACTCGAAGACGGACTGGGAGATATTCCGCGCGCTGACCAAAGCGACCGACGAACTCGCCAAGACGCATTTCGCCGGGCCGCGGAAAGACATCGTCACCGTACCCTTGGCGCACGATACGCCGGACGAGATCACTCAGCCGGCGATCAGAGACTGGTACCTCGGCGAATGCGATGCCGTTCCCGGTAAGACCATGCACAAGCTCGCGATCGTGGAGCGCGACTACGCAAAGCTCTACGAGAAGTTCATCACGTTGGGCGACAACATCCGATCCAAGGGTTTGGGTGCGCACGGCAACCACTATCAGTGCGAGGAGCAGTACGACGAGATGCTCGGCTCCAACCATTTCCACGTGAGGGAGATGGAAGGCAAGCTCTACCCCTCGATCGAGGAGGACGTCTGGGCGGCAGATGCCGTTCTGCACCTTTCTTCGCTCACGAATGGGGAGCTCACCGTGCAGGCGTACCGCAACATGGAAGGGAAAACCGGTGTGGAGCTCGCCGACCTCGCGCTCGGCAATCGCGATGTGCGAATTCGCTACGCCGATCTCCAGACACAGCCGAAACGCTACAACACCTCACCCCTGTGGTCCGGCCTCATGAACAACGGCCGGGCGTACGCTCCGTTTACGTACAACTACGAGAAGCTGATTCCGTGGAGGACGTTGACCGGCCGGCAGCACTTCTACCTGGATCACGAGATGTACGTCGCGTACGGCGAGAACCTGCCGACCTACAAACCCGCTCCGCGGCCGGAGCTGTACGGCGACTTGAAGGAGACATTGGCGGCGGGGCAGGCCCTCGTTCTCAACTATCTGACGCCGCACGGCAAGTGGCATATCCATTCGACGTACATGGAAAACTTGCGGATGCTGACGTTGTCGCGAGGCTGCGAGCCGTGCTGGCTCTCCGAGGTGGACGCGGCCGCGCTCGGCATCCGAGACAACGATTGGGTGGAGGTGCACAACGACCACGGCGTGTACTGCACGCGGGCGGTCGTGAGCGCGAGGATTCCGCGAGGAGTCTGTATCGTGTATCACGTGCCCGAAAGAACCACCGGCATACCGAAGTCGCAGCTCCGCGGCAACAAGCGCGCAGGCGGGCACAACAGCTGCACGCGCATTCACCTCAAACCGAATTTCCTCGCGGGTGGCTACGGTCAGTTCACGTATCACTTCAACTATTGGGGTCCCATTGCCCCGCAACGCGACACCCACGTGATCGTCCAGAAAATGGATAAGGTTGTCTTTTGAGGGCGCGGAGTAAGACGTGGATATAAGGTCGCAAATCTCGATGGTGTTTCACTTGGATAAGTGCATTGGCTGCCATACGTGCTCGGTCGCGTGCAAGAACATCTGGACCGATCGCAAGGGCGCCGAGTATATGTGGTGGAACAATGTAGAGACCAAACCCGGCACGGGCTATCCCGGCAAGTGGGAAGATCAGGACATCTACAAGGGCGGTTGGGAGCCGGACGGGAACGGAGGCATCAGGCTGAAGGGCGCCGGGAAGAAGAAAGGCCTGGGAAACATCTTCCACAATCCGCACTTGCCGGTGATCGATGATTATTACGAGCCGTTTACGTACAAGTACGAGGACCTCATCGAATCCCCGGCGGGCGACGATCAGCCGACGGCACGGCCTGTGTCCCTGATCACCGGCAAGCCCATCGACATCAAGATGGGCCCCAACTGGGACGACGACCTGAGCGGCACGCCGGACTACGCGCGGAACGACCCCAACCTGAAGAAACTGTCTCCGGCGGAGCAGGAAGCGATGTTTCAGTTGGAGCGAATGGCGTTCTTCTACTTGCCGCGGATTTGCAATCACTGCTTGAACCCGTCTTGTGTCGCATCCTGCCCGTCCGGCGCGCTCTACAAGCGAGGCGAGGACGGGATCGTGCTCCTCAATCAGAACGTATGCCGGGCCTGGCGGATGTGCGTCACGGCCTGCCCGTACAAGAAGACGTATTTCAACTGGCATACCGGCAAGTCCGAAAAATGCATCCTCTGCTATCCGCGCATCGAGGCGGGCTTCGCCCCCGCGTGCATGCATTCCTGCGTGGGAAGAATCCGGTATCTCGGCGTTGTCCTCTATGACGCCGATAGAATCCGCGAAGTCGCAGCCGCTGACGAGCGCGAGCTCGTGGACCGTCAGCTCAGCCTGATCATGGATCCCTTTGATCCGGAGGTGATCGCCGCGGCTAAGGCAAACGGGGTGCCCGATTCGACGATCAGCGCGGCGCAGGGCTCGCCCACCTACAAGTTCGTGAAGGAATGGGGGATGGCGCTGCCGCTGCATCCTGAGTTCCGGACCTTGCCGATGCTCTTCTACGTGCCGCCGCTGCTGCCGGTGATGGCTTCGTTGAGCAAGCCCGACCGTGCCGAGCAAGCCAAGAAGCTGAACAAGGCCGGCAAGTACTGGGACGACGGTTGGCTCTACGACACGAGCACGCAGGAGCTTTGGGGCACGATCGATGAGGCCCGCTTCCCCCTGCAGTACATGGCAAACCTGTTCAGCGCGGGCGATACGGAGAAGGTCAAGGCCAGCTTGAAGAAACTGATGGCCGTGAGGATACACCGGCGCTGGAAAACGGTCGGCGACATTTCCAAGGAGCGCGCCGAGGAGACTTTGAAGGACACCGGCTTGACACCGGCAATGGCCGACGCGATCTACTACTTGACGTCGCTCGCCAAATTCGACGACCGATTCGTGATTCCCGCGGCTCACCGCGAGCAGGCCATCGAGATGCTGGAGTCGACCGATGCCAGACGAGGCAGCACGGGATTCGGCTTCAAAGAACGGACCGCTGAAAGGGGATTGTGACGTGAAAGAGCGCACCCACTATTGCTTGATCGCCGAGCTCTTTGAGTATCCGGCCGAAGATTTCCCGCGGAAAGTGCGGGAGATCACGGATTGCGTCAGCAACCGATATCCCGAAGCGGCCGCTGCTCTGAATCGGCTGCTGGACTTGCTCCCGGCGGCGGACGTTGCGGCGATGCAGGAGCTGTTCCTCCGTTCTTTCGACGTTCAGGCCATCACGACCTTGGACGTCGGATACGTGCTTTTCGGTGACGACTACAAGCGGGGGAAACTCCTTGCCCATCTGAGCCGGGAGCACCGCACCGTCGAGAACGATTGCCGCAAAGAGCTGGCGGACCATCTGCCGAATATGTTGCGTCTGATCGGCATGCATCCGGACCAGGCGCTCGTGGAGGAGCTGGTGAGCGAGATTCTTGCCCCGGCGTTGAGAGCGATGATCGGCGAGTTTTCCGCCGAGCGGATCCAGCGGAAAAACGAATCCTATAAGAAGCACTACAAAACCATTATCGATACGCCTCCGGTAAGTCGTGAAGCCGTGACGCTGTATCAACTCGCCCTGAAGGCGTTGTACGCCGTCTTCGAGCAGGACTTCGCGCTGGCCGAGGCGAGTGTGCCTGCGGCGACCAACGACTTCTTCGCATCCCTACAACGGGAGAACCAAATCGAAGAGAAGGCAACCGCCGCTCATGAAGGGTGAGGCATCATGACGTCGCTAGATCATTTCTTCTTCGCGGTGTTGCCCTACATCGTGATCTTCGTGTTCGTTGTCGGCACGGTGTATCGATATCGATCCGCGCCGTTCGAATACTCGAGCCTGTCCTCTCAGTTTCTGGAAGGAAGGGGGGCGTTTTGGGGAAGCGTCCCATTCCATTGGGGCATTCTCGTGATTTTCGTCGGGCATCTGATCATGTTTCTGCTGCCCGGCGGAGTCCTGCTTTGGAACACGGATCCGGTCCGCCTCGTCGCCCACGAAATTCTGGCGTTCGCCGTCGGCATCGTGGCTTTGGTCGGGCTGCTCAACTTGATCATCCGACGATTGACTGCTCCCAGACTGCGAGTAGTGACGAGCCGCTTGGATCTCGCCGTCGAGCTCTTGCTGCTCGTCCAGATCGTGCTCGGCTGCTGGATCGCACTCGGCTACAGATGGGGGTCGTCGTGGTTCGCCTCGGACGTGTCACCGTATTTATGGTCGATTTTCAAGCTCGACCCACAGATCCAGGCGATCAGCGCGATGCCCTGGGTCGTGAAGCTGCACATCATCGGGGCCTTCGTGATTTTTCTGCTGGTACCGTTCAGCCGCTTGGTCCATTTCCTCGTCGCGCCACTGCACTACGTGTGGCGTCCCTATCAGGTCGTGATCTGGAACTGGGACAGAAAGCGCATCCGGCGCCCTGATGCGGCTTTGAGCGACGATGGATCGGGTTGATCCATGGTCAGCCGTCTCGAGGATATTCCCCGAGCGAAACGCGTCAAGGCCTCGAGCATGAGCACGCTCGCGTTCGCGACGTGCCTGCGTTTAGTGTCGTAGAAAGAGAAGCAAGCCAATGATCGCGACCACGGAAGGTTCAGCACCTGGCGCACAGAGTGCGTTGTGGATGAGCACGATCGCGTTTACGGCGTGCTTCGCAGTCTGGACGATCTTTTCGATCATAGGCGTGCAGATCCAGCGCGACTTGGGGCTTTCCGAAACGGAGTTCGGACTTCTCGTCGGCACGCCGATTCTGACAGGTTCCCTGATTCGACTGGTCCTTGGTGTGTGGACCGACCAGTTCGGCGGGCGGCTTGTCTACGCCCTGGTGATGCTCGCCGGTGCCGCGGCCACGTATCTGCTTTCCTTCGCCGAGACCTATCCCCAGTTCCTCCTGGCCGCGCTCGGCGTCGGAATCGCCGGCGGCTCCTTCGCCGTCGGCATCACCTATGTGTCCAAGTTCTATCCCACGGCGCGGCAAGGCACGGCGCTTGGCATTTTCGGCAGCGGCAATGTCGGCGCAGCGGTGACGAAGTTCATAGCGCCCTTCGTCTTGATCGCGTTCGGCTGGGAGGCCGTTGCTCGGTATTGGGCACTCGGGCTCGTCGTGATGGCTGTTCTGTTCTATGTGACGACTAAGGATGATCCTGAATTATTGGAACGGCGCGCACGCAAACTGAAGCCGCGCTCGATGCGCGAGCAGCTGGCACCGCTCAAGAACATTCAGGTGTGGCGGTTCTCCCTTTACTATTTCTTCGTGTTCGGAGCGTTTGTAGCGCTGTCATTGTGGCTGCCGCGCTATCTGGTCGGCGTTTATGGGCTCAACCTCCAGACCGCCGGCATGGTGGCGGCCGCGTTCTCGGTTCCGGGCTCGCTTTTCCGCGTCTATGGCGGCTATCTTTCGGACAGAGTCGGCGCGCGCCGAGTGATGTATTGGACATTTTTGGTCAGCGTCGCTGCCACATTCGCCTTGTCTTATCCGCCGACCAGCTATGTGGTCGAGGGCATTCGCGGGCCGATCGAGTTCCGGGTTGCGATCGATCTCGCGCCATTCGCAATCATCCTGTTCGTGCTCGGCTTCTTCATGAGCTTGGGCAAGGCGGCAGTCTATAAGCACGTCCCCGTCTACTACCCGAAAGATGTCGGCTCCGTCGGCGGCCTGGTCGGCCTGATCGGCGGGTTGGGGGGCTTTATCCTCCCGATCGCATTCGGGCTGCTCAACGATCTGACGGGTGTGTGGACGAGCTGTTTCATGCTGCTGTTCGCGCTCGTTGCCACGGCACTCGCCTGGATGCATTTCGCCATCCTGCGCATGGAGCGCGCGGCGGCGCCGGAGGCGCTGCGCATGCTCCCGGAGCTGCCGGAGATGCAGCAGCTTCACGAGGCGAGCCGGCATCGCGATCAGCAGGGTCGCAAGGCGAATCAATGAGCGGCGCGCTCACCTTGCAGGAGTCGCCGGAGACTCACGGCGGGCACGCGGCCGAGACTGCGCTTCTCCAGAAAGTCGTCGGCGCCGTGCCTGATGGCGCGGACCGCCACCGCCGAGCTGCTCGAACGGTACTGAGAATGCCTGCTCCGGCACCTGCGGTTCGCGGAGGAGGAGCCTAGAGTGAGCGACAGCGGCCGGGGTTGATCCATGATCGATCGCCTCGAGGACATTCCCCGAGCGAAACGCGTCAAGGCTTTGAGCATGAGCACGCTCGCGTTCACGGCGTGCTTTGCCGTCTGGACGATCTTATCGATCATCGGTGTGCGCCTCCAGCAGGAGCTCGGCCTCAGCGACAGCCAGCTCGGCCTGCTGGTCGCAACGCCCATCCTCACCGGCTCGCTGAGCCGCATCATGCTCGGCATCTGGACGGATCAGCTCGGCGCCCGAATCGTCTTCGCGGCCGTCATGCTCTCCGCGGCGCTCGCTACCTATCTGCTCTCCTACGCCGGGAGCTTCCCGATGATCCTGCTCGCCGGTCTCGGCATCGGCTTTGCGGGCGGCTCCTTCGCAGTGGGCGTCGGCTATGTCGCGCGCTGGTACCCGAGCCGGGCGCAAGGCGCGGCCCTCGGCGTCTTCGGCACCGGCAACGTGGGCGCAGCGGTGACGTCGCTCGTTGCGCCGTTCGTGCTGGTCGCCTTCGGCTGGCAGACCGTGGCGCGAAGCTGGGCCGCGGCCCTCGCGCTGGTGGCCGTCGCCTTCTGGCTCGTCACGGAGGACGATCCCGGTCTCAAGGCCAGGAGGCTGGGCGGCGCGGAGCGGCGAAGCGTCGCGGAGCAACTCGGCTTGCTGCGGCGCCTGCAAATCTGGCGCTTCTCGATTTACTACGGCTTCACCTTCGGGGGCTTCGTCGCGTTGACGTTGTGGCTGCCCCGATATCTCATCGGCGTCTACGACCTCGATCTCACCACCGCGGGCATGATCACCACGTTCTACTCGGTTCCGGCGAGCCTCGCGCGCGCGTATGGCGGACATCTGGCCGACAAGTACGGTGCTCGCACCGTGATGTACCTGGCCTTCGGCGTGGCGACCGTCGTCACGTTGCTACTCTCCTATCCGCAGACCGACTACGTCATCCACGGAATCGAGGGCCCTATCGCGTTCAGCACGCGGATGGCACTCGTGCCCTTTGTCGCGCTCATCTTCGTGCTCGGCTTCGTCATGTCGTTCGGCAGCGCGGCCGTCTACAAGCACATACCGGTGTACTACGAGAAGGACATCGGCGTCGTCGGTGGCACTGTCGGCATGGTCGGCGGCCTCGGCGGTTTTTTCCTGCCGATCGCCTTCGGCGTGCTGGCCGATCTGACCGGCATCTGGACGAGCTGCTTCATGCTGTTGTTCGCGCTCGTGGCGACGCCGCTCGCCTGGATGCATTTCGCGATCCTGCGCATGGAGCGTGCGGCGGTGGCGGCGGCGCTGCGCGAGCTGCCGGACCTTCCCGAGATGCTGGAGCTTCACGACCCCACCCGCCATCGGGGCCACGGTCCGTAGCCCATGGACTAACGGCCGGAGGATCGCGAATTCTGGGCGCGCACCGGGCCACGCGGTTCGCGCCGGAACGTCCGGATCACCGGTTCGTGCCGGCTGCTCGCACGGTCAATCAGCTACGCGCGGAATTTCGCGACCGACCAATGACCGAGTGCCTCGGCCGTGGTCGCGGTGGGCCGCGATTAACAAGCCCCGCTGCTTGTGAAATACTGAGCTGCGAAGAGCAAGAACATTGGGAGAGCGCAAATCAGCGGCAACATGAGGAAAACGCCGTTTCCGCTTCCGTCGGATCTCCCCTCCGCTCCGGGCGCCGAGGGTTGGCGGGAGATGTACCCCTATTACACGCGTTTCCGCCCGGAGGACGACGAGCGCTTCTGGTTTTACAACTCCATGCACTTCCCGGAGCCTGTCTCCGCCTTCGATTCGATCGGCCAGGAGATGCCCTATACAGCCATGGGTGCGGTGACGACGCGAATTTTCGCTTTTCCGGCCGCGCTCGGCATCGACTATCGGGTCCATAACGGGCGCGTCTATATCACCGCCAACGCTGTCACCGACCCCAAAGAGATCGAGAAGCGCGCCGCGATCTTCCAGGAGCGCGGGGGCTACTACTACGCGAATTGGTCCGAGCTCTACGCGGGCTGGGTCGAGCGGATGAAGAGCCTCATCAAAGAGGTGGACGCCATCGAAGTGCCCGAGCTTCCCGAGTTCGAGGACATCGCGGTCGTGCGCGAAGCGAAGGGCGTTGCGCAAAACCACTACGTGCTCGAACGCTTCCACAGGCTCATCGAAGCCTATTCGACGATGTGGCACCACCATTTCGAGTTCTTGATGCTCGGATACGGCGCCTATGTCGTCTTCTTTCAATTCTGCAAGAAGGCCTTTCCGGAGATTCCCGATCAGACCGTGGCGCGCATGGTGGCGGGAATCGACGTTCTGATGTTCCGCCCCGACGACGAGCTGAAGAAGCTCGCTGGGCTCGCGGTAGAGCTTAAGATCGACGACAAGTTCGCCGAGGGCATCGATCCGAAGGACACGCTTGCCGCCGTCGCGCAAGCGGGCGCCCGGGGCAGAAAGTGGCTCGATGCGCTCGAAAAGGCGCGCGAGCCCTGGTTCAACATCTCGCTCGGCGACGGCTTGTATCACCATCATCGGAGCTGGAACGACGATCTAACGGTGCCGCTCTCCGCCCTTCCGCGCTACATCGCGCAAATCAGGCGCGGCGAGTCCCTCGCGCGGCCGACGGAGCAGCTGAAGCGTGAGCGTGCCCGCATCGTCAGCGAGTATAAGGAGCTCTTACCGAGCGGCGAGGAGAAGGCCGCCTTCGATCAGATGCTCGGCCTCTGCCACGTCGTCTTTCCCTTTGTCGAAAATCATAAGTTCTACTGCGACCACTGGTTTGTCTCGCGCTTCTACAACAAGGTGCGTGAGTTCGGCGCCTTGCTCGCCCGTGAGGGCCTCTTGGAGAGCGCTGAAGACGTCTTTCACCTCCAGCACACGGAGATCACACGCGCGCTCCTCGATGTGATGATTGCCTGGGCCGCGGGCTCGAAGCCCGCAGGCGGGCCGCATTGGAAGCCGATAGTTGCGACGCGCAAGCGTATTCTCGAAGCGCTCAAGGGCTGGGACGCGCCGCCTGCCTTGGGGCCTATGCCCGAAGCGATCGAGGATCCTGCCGTGCAAATGCTTTGGGGCATCACGACCGAGACTCTGGAGAAATGGTCGCGGCCGCCCGACAAGCTCAAGGAGAACGAGCTGCAGGGCTTTGCGGCGTCGCCCGGATGCGTCGAGGGCGTTGCGCGCGTCGTGCTCACCGTCAACGAGATCGGGCAGATCCGGGAAGGCGAGATTCTGGTTTGCCCGGTGACCGCGCCGAGCTGGGGTCCCGTGTTCGGCAAGATCAAGGCGGCCGTCTCCGACATCGGCGGGACGATGTCGCACGCGGCGATCGTGGCGCGCGAATACGGCCTACCGGCCGTGGTCGGCACGGGACAAGCGACCAAGCGCATCAAGACCGGCCAGCGCGTTCGCGTTGACGGCAACCTGGGTCTCGTTACGATCCTCGCGTAACGCGCAAGGCAATGACGGCGCCGTCTTCGGTCAAGTGGTTCGACGAGATCGCGCTTGCGGACAGACCCACCGTCGGCGGCAAGGGAGCGAGCTTGGGCGAGCTCACGCGCGCGGGCATTCGCGTGCCCCCGGGTTTTGTCATTCCGGTCGCGACGTTCGAGCGATTCCTCGGCGCGATCGACCCCGCGGGCCGCATCCGCGCGTCCATCGCGGCGCTCGAAGGACGCGACTTGAACGCGCTGTCCGAGACGGCGGCCGAGGTTCGGGAGAGGATCATCAATGCGGATCTGCCGGAGCACGTCGCGGAGGATATCGCAAGGGCTTACCGCACCATCGCCCGGGCCGAGGGCGAGGTCCCGGTCGCTGTGCGCTCCAGCGCGACGAGCGAGGACAGCGCCGATGCGAGCTTTGCGGGGCTCCAAGACACCTATCTCTGGATTCGCGGCGAACAGGCCGTGATCGAGCACGTGCGCAAGTGCTGGGCGAGCCTCTACAACACCGAGTCCGTCACCTATCGTCACCGTCTGAAGCTCCCCGAGGAGCAAGTCGCCATGGCAGTCGTCGTGCAACGCATGGCGCTTGCGCGCACGGCGGGCGTGATGTTCACGCGCAGCCCCACCACGGGCGATCGCTCCACCATCGTCATCGAAGGCGCCTGGGGCTTGGGCTCGTGTCTCGTGAGCGGCGAAGTGACGCCCGACCGTTATGTCGTGAGCAAGGTGACGGGCGAGATCGTTGCGCGGACTATTTCGCGCAAGCTCGTGCGCCACGTTCCCGATCTCGTGCGCGGCGGCACGTGCGCGGAGCCGCTTCCGGATGAGCTCCAGGGCGAGCCTTGCCTGTCGGACGAAGAGGTTGGCGAGCTTGCCGCCACGGCGAAGCGCATCGAGCGCCATTACGGCTCTGCGCAGGATATCGAGTGGGCAATCGCGGATGCGCGCGGCGCGAGTGCGCTCTGGCTTCTGCAGAGCCGTCCCGAGACGGTGTGGAGCGCGCGCGAGGACGAGCCCATCGCGAGGCCTAAGGCCACGCCGTTCGACCACGTGCTCGCGGTGCTCGGTCACCGTGAGAGCTAGGCGCCCCGTCGATGGAGCTTACGCCCGAGGAGATCGCCGAGATCCAGCGTCTTCTCGAAACCTCGCCCTATGACGAGCTCACGATCGAGCGCGCGGGCAGGCATCTCACGCTTCGCCGTGCCGAAGGCGGCGGTTGGATACGAGAGGTCCAGACGTTTTCGGAGCCCTCCTTCGTCTCGCCTGTGGCGCCCAAGCCCGCGGAGCGAGACGCGGCGGCGAGCGTGCCCGCCGGCGCTCGGGCTCGAACCGGTCTCGTCGATATCTGTCCGCCGCTTCCCGGCGCCTTCTACCGCGCCCCCAAGCCTGGTGCGGAGCCCTTCGTCGAGGTCGGGTCCTGGGTGAGCGAAGAGACGGTGATCGGCATCATCGAAACCATGAAGCTCATGAATCCCGTGCCGGCGCGCGTCCAGGGCGAGATCTTCGAGATCTGCGCTGCCAATGGCGAACAGGTCGACACTGCGCATGTGCTCATGCGCGTCAAGCCGAAAAAGGGCGAACGCGGATGAAGATCCATCGCCTGCTCATCGCCAATCGCGGCGAGATCGCCGCGCGCATCATAAGAGCGTGCCAGCAGTTAGGGATCGAGACCGTGCTCGCCGCCTCCGACGCCGATCTGTACTCGGTTCCGGCAAAGCTCGCCGACAAGACCGTGCGGCTCGGACCGAGCGCCCCCGCGCAGAGCTATCTCGATGTCGAGCGCGTTCTTGTCGTAGCGCGCGAAGCCCGCGCGCAAGCGATCCACCCCGGGTATGGCTTTCTTGCCGAGAATGCGCGCCTTGCCCGCGCTTGTCGCGAGGCCGGTATTACGTTCATCGGCCCGGATGAAAACGCGCTCGCCGCGGCAGGCGACAAGCTTCAGGCGAGAGAACACGCGATCGCGGCCGGATTG
>Ga0209640_10000438_pt1 | contig 31842 bp, 27 predicted proteins | sample RifCSP10_1_FD_184018 | JGI IMG/M metagenome (GOLD analysis project Ga0209640, IMG submission 184018) | Soil microbial communities from Rifle, Colorado - Rifle CSP2_sed 10_1 (SPAdes) (version 2) | ecosystem: Environmental > Terrestrial > Deep subsurface > Rock core/Sediment | place: Rifle... | reverse complement strand
TTAGGCGGAGCCTGCCCCGCCGAAGCCGACATGACCTGCGCGGTCGGTGAAGGCGGGTCGAACACGACCGTGAGCTCGTACCCATCGGGCGACATCTCGATGTGGTACGGGGCGCGTCGCGTCAGATCCATGACGACCTGAGTGACAAATGGAGTGTTCGCGTCGAGCCGGATGTGCACCTTGTCGACCGGCCCCTGGCCGACAGACGTGGTGCGGGGCAGCGCCGACGTGGCATTTGGCAGATCGAGGACCAGCCGCGGCGAGCCGTCTTGGGGCGTGTCGACGCGAGAGGCGGTCAGCCGGCCGCTGCCGTACAACGTGACGGCCGTCGCGGCGCCGCGCGGCGCCGCGCTCACATGAAGAAGCGCGCTCGCGGGGCCAGCCAGCCGGGCGCCTGTCGTGCGCACCCCCCGGTCCAGCCTGTCGGCCTCGACGTAAATGATGTTGCGTGAACTGCGGACGCGGGGACGAAGCGGCTGCGTGAGCGCCATGCGCACCCGCGCGATCGCGACGCCGTCGGCGGCCACGCTGCTTTCAACCTGCACGGCCGAGAACGGGTGCCGAGGGTCGCGCGTGAAGTTATCGGCGAACCCGCTCGCGACGACATCCCGCAGCTCGATCACGAAGGTGTGTGGATCGGGCTGCGCCGCGACGTACGCCACCGGCGCGGAGGACTCAATCGCGATGACGCCGGCGCGCTCATCGACGCGCGACGCAATCTTCCTGAGCGTTGCCATCTCTATTCCGGCCGCGGTGGCAGTCAGCGGCGCCTTCGCGCCAACCGCCATCGCCAGACAGAGCAGCACCACAGTCGTGTGTCGGTACATGCTTAGTGGACCGTTTCGACTGATTGAGTACCAGTCACAACAAGCCGCCAACCGCGATCTGCCGGCCGCGACAGCCCGGGGTCCCCGCCGCGCACGCCTGCTTGGTGGGGTGGGAGCGGAGCGGCCGGGAGTGATTTGGGAAGGACGTACCATTAATTCGCCTCGATCTGTCGGAGCACCTTGCGCACCTCACGCTGCTTCTCGAGCGAGAGCGGATCGCTGACCTGCTGCACAATCACCATGTCGTTCTGGGAGATGGTGCGAATCGAGCCGTCGAACAGCTTGTCGCCCGCTCGCACGATGTACGTTTTCTGATCGGCGCCCTGCAGGATTCCGACAAAGCCTTCGCGGCTTCGTAGGGTTCCCCGCAGCGTGATTTCCTCGACGCCAAGGCCAGCGAGCCCGGCGGGGCGCGTTCCCGGCGCGCCAGCCCGTGGATCGCTTCCACGTCGCAGCAGACTCACAAACGGATCGCGGCGGCCCCCGGGGACATACGCGAACCCCTGCGGCTCGATCAGTTGATCGGTCGTGTTCGCTTGCGCTCCGGCCGCAGATTCGCGAGCAGCCGGAGGCGCTTGCTGCGCGGGTGCCGGCGCCTCGGTTGCGGGCTTCGGCTGAGCAGGCGCCTGGGCGGCCGCCAGCACGGGGGCGCCGAGGATACCGATGGCCAGTACGAACGAGCGGAACATGGCCGTTATCCTCGTCCCCTGGCCGCGGCGCCGCGGCCCCGCCCACGCGCGCCGCCTCCGCGGCCGCGACCGACCGCCTCCGGCTCCGGCTGCTGCGGGTCACTCAGGACAAACGTGGTGGCCGTGCACTCGGCGGTGATCGTGACCGCCGATGTGGCGTTGTTCTCTTTCGCCCGGATGGCAATCTTCGTCACGTTGATGATGCGTGGGAACTTGCTGACGCGCTCGAGAAACGCCCCGAGGTCGTGGTACGTCCCCTCGAGCTGCAAGCCGATGGGCCACTCAGCGTGCAGATCGCGGGTCGTGATCGCCTGTGGTGCGAAACCGAGAATGGTCAGGTTGGACTGCGTAGCCATGGCCTGCACGCGTCGAAGGAGGTCGGCAACATCCCGCTCTTCCGGCAGCACCACGCGCAACCGATCGAGCTGCGCCTGTTCAATAGCCACCTGGCGCCGGAACTCGGGGAGTCGCCGCGCAGTGGCGAGCCCACGAGTGATCTCGCCTCTCAACGATTCCAGCTGCGCGCGCCGACTTACGAGGCTCTCATCCGCCGACCGTGCATAGCCGTACCAGAACGCACCGACACCGGCGAGCCCGAGGACGACGAACGCGCCGATCTGTGCATACCAGGGGAGCCGGCCGAGGCTGAGAGTCATCGCCATTTCTGGGTATCGGGCAAGCAGGGCCGCGCTTTAGCGCGCCTGCGCCTGGCGCCCTCGCGCCGCGGCCCCACGCCCCGCGGCCCCGCGCGCACCGCGGCCGCGGCCACGGCCAGCGGGTTCCTCGGCTGCCGGTTGTGCGGGTGTGTTGACCTGGGCCCGCACGGTGAACTGGATCAGCTCTGGCGTCACCTGCGTACCAGTTTTCGAAGCTGGCTGCACCTGGCTGTTGACAATCTCAATCGGTCTCCGCAGCAGCTGGCCGTTTCCCAGGTTGCCGACGAAGTCGGACAGCGCGATCAACGTCGTGCTGCGCCCCTCGATCGTTACCTGACCCTCTTCCTGCTCCATGGTCGTCAGCCAGAGCATGTCGGGAAGGCTCCGGCTCACGTGGTCGAGGAGCTGGACGGGGATGCTCTGGCCGCGGCGAAGCTGGGTGATGAGCGCGACCCGCTGCCGCAGCTGCTCGCTCTGCGCCTCGAACTGCTGCACCTCTGCCAGAAGCGATCGCAGTCGCGTGGCTTCCTGCTGGGCGCCTGCCAGCTCCGTATCGAGCTGCGTTGACTCGCGGCGTATCGCCCAATACCACCAGCCGACGGCGAGCACCGCAACAACGACGATGAGACCGGCCGCCAGCGTGAGCCGCTGGCCGATGTCGAACGCGATCGCCTTGCGCGCGCGCGGGCGCTCGACGCCCAGCAGGTTGATGCGAATCATCGATCGGCCACCCGGCGCAACGCGAGGCCGACGGCGACCGCAGCGGTGGGCGCGACCTCGACAGGATCGCCCGACAGCTTCTTGACGTCCCACGTAATCGCGCTGAACGGATTGAAGTCCTCGACGGGCACGCCGAACCTGTCGAGGAGCATGTCGTTGAAGGCGTCCACACGCGAGGCGCCGCCACTCAGCACGATGCGATCGATCTGGTCGGACGACACGGTCGCCTTGAAAAAATCGAATGTCTTCTGGATCTCGAGCAGAACGTTGTCGGTCACCGCGTGCAGCATCGGACGCACTTCTTCGAACGTGGCGCCGTCGACCGGGATGCCCTTCTTCACCTGCTCGGCCGAATCGAACGGCAGGTTGAGCTCCTTCTGCACCGCCTCCGTGTAGGCGTTACCGCCGATGGAGATATCGCGGGTGAAGACCGACTGATCGCCCTGGAGAATGTTGATATTGATCGCGCTCGCACCCGCATTCATCAGGACCACAACTTCGCGCGGGTCCAGGCCGTAGTTCGCCTCGTACGCGTTCTGTAACGCGAACGCATCGACATCCACGACAACGGGCGTCCGGCCGGCCTGGGCGATGACCGACGTGTAGTCGCCAATCTTTTCCTTCTTGGCGGCGACGAGTAGAACGTCCATGCTGCCACGGGAATCCGGTCCGGTTCCTGCGTCGAGAATCTGATAGTCGAGATTGACGTCCTGAATGTCGAACGGGATGTACTGCTCGGCCTCCCACGAAATCGAATCATCGAGCTCCGAGCGGGTCATCACCGGCAGCGTGATCTTCTTGACGATCACCGCGTTCCCGGAGAGCGACGCGCAGACGTCCTTCGTCTTGAACCCTTTGTTGCCGTCGAACACGCGACGGATGGCGTCGGCAACGGCGCCCGCATCGATGATCGCGCCGTCGACGATCGAGTCAGCAGGGACTGGCTGCAGGCCGAAGGCCGCGACACGGTATCCTTTTCCAGCGGGCTTGAGCTCGACCGCCTTGACCGCACTCGATCCGATGTCGAGCCCGACAACGTTTTTCGCCTTTCGAAACACGCAGCCCCTCGCTGTGGAAAACGGTTGAGGCGCTTCACGACTCCTGCGCGAACTCGCAAGGCGTGGAACGACCTGAGACACCTGTCGTGTCTCTTTATCGGACGAACGGTCGAAGACAACACAGCCGTTCGACGGGTGTCGTTTACCTTGACAGTCCCGCCAACTATCACTACTATTGGGGTTTGCGGCTGTTGGTCTTGCTGCGTACAGATCGGGACCTCTCCCGGTCGGACCCACCCGCGAAGGACTCCCTCTTCATGCGTACGTTCGTAGCGAGCGCCAGGGGCGCAGACAGCCGGTGGCACGTCATCGATGCACAGGGCCAGGTGCTCGGCCGGATAGCGACGCTGGCGGCCAAGCTGTTGCAAGGTAAGCACAAAGCGGTGTACACCCCGTTCATCGATACGGGTGACCATGTCGTGGTCGTCAACGCCGCACAGGTCAAGCTAACCGGCCGGAAGGAAGAACAGAAGATCTACCGCCGGCACAGCGGGTATGAGGGGGGGCTGCGCGAGGAGCGCGCTTCCGTCCTCCGGCAGCGACAGCCGATCCGGCTGGTCGAGGAAGCCGTTCGGGGCATGCTGCCGAAGACCAAGCTGGGAAACGCGATGTACCGAAAGCTCAAGGTGTACCCGGGTCCGGATCATCCGCACGCGGCCCAGCAACCGAGAAAGATCGAGGTCGCCTAATTTGGCAAACATCGAATACTACGCAACAGGCCGCCGCAAGACGTCCACGGCTCGCGTGTTTCTCCGCCCCGGCAAGGGCTCCATTACCGTCAATCACCGAGAGTTCGCGAACTACTTTCCGACCGACGCGCTGCGGACACAGGTGCGCCGGCCGTTGCTGCTCACAGAATCCGGAGACAAGTTCGACATTCTCGCCACGGTGGCCGGCGGAGGCGTCAACGGTCAGGCTGGAGCGCTGCGTCTCGGAATTGCGCGCGCCCTTGTCGAGTTCAACACGGAATTGCGTCGTCAACTGAAGAAAGACGGCCTGCTCGTGTCGGACGCGCGAGTCAAGGAACGCAAGAAGTACGGTCTGGCTGGCGCGCGTAAACGGTTCCAGTTCAGTAAGCGGTAGTTCACAATGACGCGGACCACAGAGTCACGGCCCAGAGACGAAGCATTGGATTTCTCTGTGCCTCTGCGACTCTGTGGCTCGTAGAGGAAGGGAGGCAGCTTGCCGGGGATTGCGATCAAGGACCTGCTCGAAGCCGGAGTGCACTTCGGCCACCAGACGAAGCGGTGGAACCCGAAGATGAAGGACTACATCTTCGGAGAGCGCAACGGCATCTACATCATCGACCTGAACAAGACGGCCAGGAAGTTCCGCGATGCCGAAGATTTCGTCACAAACCTCGCGGCCGAAGGCAAAACGGTCTTGTTCGTCGGCACGAAGCGGCAGGCCCAGGACGTCATCTCTGAAGAGGCGCAGCGCTGCGGGATGTTCTTCGTCAATCAGCGCTGGCTTGGCGGTCTCCTGACCAACTTTACGACCATTCAGCGGAGTCTTGGCCGCCTTCGCGACCTCGAGGCGATGGTCACAGACGGCCGGTACGACACCCTCTCCAAGAAGGAAATCGCCCGCGCCGAGAAGGAAAAGCGGAAGCTGTTGAAGAACCTCGAGGGCATCAGGCTGATGTCGCGGCTGCCGGACACGGTCTTCGTCGTCGACACGCGCAAGGAGAAGATCGCGGTCGACGAAGCCCGCAAGCTGAAAATTCCGGTGATTGGGATCGTCGATACCAACTGCGATCCGGACGAGGTGGATTACGTGATCCCCGGAAATGACGATGCGCTGCGAGCGATCAAGCTGTTCGCGTCAAAGGTTGCGGACGCAGTGCTGGGTGGTCGCGGCATGCGCGAGGCAAAGATGGCCGAAGACGCAGCCGCGCAGGCCGAGGAGGCCGCCGCCGCCGACGCCGCTGCGCGACTGACGCGGGTGACGCGACCGCAGCGTCGGGCCGAACCAACCCCCGCCTGAGCGCATCGGGCGAGCACAGCGCCGGCCCGGGCCGGCGCTTTTCATGTACGGGCTTCAGGCTTTGGGCTCTCGGCTCTGGGCTCAAGGACGCCGCCCACAGCCTAAAGCCGAAAGCCTAGAGCCAACCAGAGAGATTGAGCAATGGCGACAATCACGGCAGATCAGGTGAAACAGCTCAGGGACAAGACCGGCGCAGGCATGATGGAGTGCAAGGCCGCGCTGACAGAAGCGAACGGCAACGTCGATGAGGCCACGACACTGCTGCGCAAACGCGGCCTGGCGCAAGCGGCCAAGCGTGCAGGTCGTGCCACGGCGCAGGGCCTCATCGGCAGCTACATCCATCTGGGGGGCAAGATCGGCGTCCTCGTCGAGGTCAATTGCGAGACCGACTTCGTGGCGCGGACCGAGGGGTTCCAGAACCTGGTCAAGGAAGTGGCCATGCATATTGCAGCTGCCGATCCGAAATGGGGGCGCAGGGAGGATGTTCCGCCGGAGGCGATCGAGAAGGAAAAAAGCATCTACCGCGCGCAGATGGAGGGCTCGGGCAAGCCCCCGCAGGTACTCGACAAGATCATCGACGGCAAGCTGGGCAGCTTTTATTCGCAGTTCGTGCTGCTGGAGCAGCCGTCCATTCGCGATCCCAATGTCACGGTCGGACAACTGGTCGCGGAGACAACCGCCAAGACCGGCGAGAACATCACGATCGGCCGCTTCACGCGCTACCGCGTCGGCGAATCAATCGAATAGGCCGCACGAATCGTGCGGCCGTCTATAATTCATTCCGAATGTCGGACCCCGTTGCCGCAGCTCCGCTCTATCAGCGCGTGCTCCTGAAACTCTCCGGAGAAGCGCTGATGGGCGACCAGCAGTTCGGGATCGATCCCGCGGTGACCACGCGGATTGCACGCGATGTCGGAGAGATCCAGAGCCTGGGTGTCCAGACCGCTATCGTCATCGGGGGCGGCAACATCTTTCGGGGCGTCGCCGCAAGCGTACGCGGGATGGACCGCGCCACCGCTGACTACATGGGCATGCTGGCGACGGTGATCAACGCGCTGGCGCTGCAGGACGCCCTCGAACAGCAGGGCGTCATGACACGCGTGGTCACCGCCATCGAGATGCGTGCGGTGGCCGAACCGTTCATTCGCCGGCGGGCTATCCGGCACCTCGAGAAGGGTCGCGTCGTCATCTTCGCGGCCGGCACCGGCAATCCTTATTTCACGACCGACACGGCGGCCGCCTTGCGCGCGATGGAAATCAAGGCCGAGGTCATCCTCAAGGGGACGAAAGTAGACGGCATCTACACGGCCGACCCGATGATTCATCCCGATGCGACCAAGTACCCGGCGATTTCCTACCTGCAGGTGCTCGAACGGCAGCTCAAGGTCATGGACGCCACGGCGATTTCCCTGTGTATGGACAACAACCTGCCGATCGTCGTCTTCAACCTGCGTGAAGTCGGGAATATCCGGCGGGTGGTGCTCGGCGAGGCGGTCGGCACGATGGTGTCAACGTAGCTGGTTGGTGGTTGGTGGCGGCCAGTCACGACTGACCGCGAACCGCCATCCACGAACCACCAACCACGAACCACCAACTAGGTACAGCGATGGACTTCAACGACTTGAAGGGTATGTTCTCGGAAGTGAAGACGCGCATGGACGGCGCGATCGATCGCGTGCGGCGCGACATGGCAGGCGTGCGGACCGGCCGCGCGAACGTCGGACTGCTCGAAGGGGTCCACGTCGAGGCGTACGGCTCGAAGATGCCGATCAATCAGGTCGCGGCGCTTTCGGTGCCGGAGCCTGCGCTGATCGTGGCGCAGCCGTTCGACCCCTCGCTCATGACGGCAATCGACAAGGCGATTCGATCGTCGGACCTCGGCCTCAATCCCGCCAACGACGGCAAGGTCATCCGCATTCCCATCCCGCCTCTCACCGACGACCGCCGCAAAGAGCTCTCACGTCACGTGCACAGGCAGGCCGAGGACGGCCGCAACGCCGTGCGGCAGGTGAGACGCGATGCCAACGAGCGGCTCAAGAAGTTGTTGAAAGACCACACGGTCTCCGAGGACGACGAACGGAAGGGCCTCGAGCACGTGCAGAAGATCACCGACGAGCACGTCAAGATGATCGACGAGCTTCAGAAAAAGAAGGATCAGGAGCTGCTCGTGCGCTAGTCGCCGAACGAAACCCCGAGCGCTCTGGCGGTGTGCACGAGGTCGTAGTCGAGCGGCACGGTTCGGGTCTTTCCAACCACATCACCGAGCGGGACGGGCACGATGTCAGGCGGGTGATTCGCCACCATCACGCCGAAGTGCCCCGCCAGCACCAGCTCGACGGCCTTTCCGCCGAACCGCGTGGCCAGCGTGCGATCGAACGCCGTCGGCGCACCGCCACGCTGCAGGTGTCCGAGCACCACAGAGCGCGTTTCCTTGCCGGTGCGGGCCTCCAGTTCTTTGGCAACCAGCATCCCCGCCCCGCCGAGACGCTCCGGCTGACCTTCTTGCGCTTTCGCGATCACTGACATCGCGCCGCCCTTCGGCCTGGCGCCTTCCGCGACGACAACGATGCTGAACCGCGCACCCCAAGCGTCGCGATCCTGGATGCACTTCGCAACCCTATCGAGATCGTAAGGAATCTCGGGCATCAGGATGACGTCGGCGCCGCCCGCGACACCGCCGTGCAGCGCGATCCAGCCGGCGTACCGGCCCATGACCTCGACGACAAGGATGCGTCGATGCGCCTCGGCAGTCGTGTGCAGCCTGTCGATCGCCTCCGTCGCAAAGCTGACCGCCGTGTCGAAGCCGAATGAGCTGTTCGTGCCAACGATATCGTTGTCGATTGTCTTGGGTACGCCGACAATCGGGATGCCCTTCCGATAGAACTCGTACGAGATCGCCAGCGTGCCATCGCCGCCGATGCACACGAGGGCCTCGAGTCCGGTTCGCGCGAACATCTCCATCACGCGTTCCGCGTAGTCGAACGTCCCGTCCGGCGTCGTGATCGGTTTGTGAAACGGGTCGCCCCTGTTCACGGTACCGAGGATGGTGCCGCCAAGCCGAAGGATGCCGGTCACGTCGCGCGGGGTGAGAGGCCGTGATTTTTCCGGATAAATCAGCCCATCGAAGCTGTCTTCCAAGCCAACGACCGTGACACCCGCGTTGCACGCGGCCTTCACGACGGCGCGGATGACGGCGTTTAGGCCGGGGGCATCGCCGCCGCCGGTCAATACGCCGATTTTCTTGACAGTGGGCATTCGAAGGACGCGAGCGGGCGTGTAGGAGTCGCCGCCGAGTATAGTAACCCGCGCTCCCACACGTTCGACGTCGCATTCTCGCGTGTTACACTGATGTCCCTTCCTGAGATTTCAACCGGGCGGCTAGCTCAGCTGGGAGAGCGCTGCGTTCGCAATGCAGAGGTCAGGGGTTCGATCCCCCTGCCGTCCACCATCCTTCGCTCGCCCTTCGGGCGAGCTTCGGATGGCAAGCCAAGCGAGCTAATCCATCGGGCGAAGGATGTCCACCGTAGCGGCGAAGCCGCGAAGGTGGACTGCCATGTCTCGCGAGCTACGGTTGGCAAGCCAAGCGAGCTCACGCCACCGACAGGCGGAGGTTGTCCACCGTAGCGGCGTTCAGCGCAAGTTGAGCCGCGAAGGTGGACGGCTGGCAAGCCACCCTTCAAGCCCTTTCGATTTCTCCGCTTACGCTGGCGGACTTCCGTCATACTTCGGGCCTATGGCGATGCTCTGCCATCCATCCCGCCGAGTCTGCCAGTGGATTGCGATTCCCGCTGGCCTGCTGCTGACGGCACCGGCCGGAACGAGCCAGCCAAGGGGCCCTGCCTCTTGATATCCCCGGCGGCGCCCCTCAGCTGGTTGGCCAGTATCTTTTGGCGCGCTCCGCGCGCCTAGGACCGCTATACGGCTCGACTTATAGGCACGCAACGGGTACAAAATCCTCGTGAGGAGCCGTATAGCGGTCCAATGATGCAGCCCGGTTCGCCGACGCTGGAGGATGCAGGCGTCGTCCCTGCCCTGCCCGAGGACGCCGTCACCCGCTACGAGCCGTTCACCTTTACGGGAAGTGGCGACGAATACTTCGGTATCTGGATCGTCAACCTCGTTCTGAGCGTCGCCACGCTCGGCATCTATTCCGCATGGGCGAAGGTTCGGCGCCTGGAGTACTTCTACCGCCACACACGGGTGTCCGGTGCCAGCTTCGATTACCACGGCAAACCGCTGGCCATCTTGAAGGGGCGCATCTTTGCGTTCCTGTTATTCGGCGGTTACTACGTCGCCGGTTACATCAGTCCTGCGCTTGGCCTCCTTGCGGCTGCAGCGATGGCGGCGGTGCTTCCGTGGCTTCTCACCCGATCGCTGCGATTCCGGTTGTACAACAGCAGCTATCGAGGGCTGCGGTTTCACTTCCACGGAACCCCCGGCGAGGCGTATTGGGTGTTTCTGGCGTTACCGGTGCTCTCGTTCTTCAGTCTGTTCACGCTGGTGCCACTGGCGCACCATCGACTGAAGCGGTTCCAGCACGCGAATGCGTCGTACGGGCAGACGCGGTTTACGTACGCGGCGCCGGTGGCCGCTTTTTACAAGGCCTACCTGATGACGGCGCTTGCCCTGGCCGTGCTGACGGTCGTCACGGGGTTCGTCGTCGGTCTCGTGGTGGGGCTGGGGGTGATCGGCGAAGAGCAGACCGGGGATCAAGCGTCGACGCAACAGATGCTGCTCCTCGGCTTCTTCATCGTCATGTACGCGCTTGGTGCGACTGTCTTCTGGTCGCTCATGACGGTACAGATCCGGAATATCGTGTGGCGCCATACCTCGCTCGGTCCACACCGGTTCATCTCGACCCTCGAAGTCCACAAATTGCTCGCCATCGTCGTGACAAACGTGCTGGGCATCGCCTGCACGCTGGGGCTGTTCAAGCCTTACGCAGAGGTTCGGCTCGCGAAGTATGTCATCGGCGAATTGTCGCTGGTCAGCTCCGGCACGCTTGACGAATTCGTGGCCGGCGCGCAGCCCGAGACGGCGGCTCTCGGCGAAGAAGCCGCGGAGCTGCTCGACGTTGACTTCGGAATCTGATCGTTCGCTGAATCCGTCGGCGGCCCAGGTCGAAGCCCTGGGGCACGTGCCCGCCATCTACTTCGACGGGCAACATTCCACGCCGCACTCCGTGATCGTTGCCCTCCAGCCTTCGATGATCGTCGTGAGCGGCGCCGGTGTCAGCCGCAGCGCACCACTCCACGAGGTCGATATCACAGAAGGACCCGGCGCCACGCCGCGGCTGATACGCTTCCGCGATGGCGCATTCTGCGAGGTGGAGAATGCCGCCGCTCTGGAGACGCTGCTGAGTGCTTCGCGCATCACACCGCGACGCGTGACGCGTTGGGAGGGGCGCCTGTGGTGGGTTACCGTGTCGGCGGTGCTGTTCGTGGCGGGCCTCATCGCAGGATATCGGTACGCGGTCCCGGCGCTCGCCATCGTGGCCGCCGAACAGGTGCCCGATCCGGTCGTCGATCTCATCAGCCGCGAAGTGCTGTCCGCTCTCGACAAACAGGTGTTCGAGGCGACCGTGGTGCCGCCCGATCGACAGGCCCAGCTCGTCGAGCGGTTCGGGCGCCTCCGTTTTCCGTCCGTGGCCGATTCCAACGCGTACGACATCATCTTTCGGAAGAGCGAGTTGCTCGGTCCCAACGCCATGGCGCTGCCATCCGGCACGCTCGTGATCACCGACGCACTCGTGGCGCTCGCGCAGAAGGACGAAGAGATCATCGCGGTGCTTGCGCATGAAGCTGGCCACGTGGTTCGGCGTCATGGACTGCGGCAACTGTTTCAGAACTCGGTCGTGGCGCTGGCAATCACCTGGCTCGTTGGCGATGTCAGCGTACTGGCCGCGGCGGCACCGACGGCATTGCTGCAAGCCAATTACTCCCGCGACCTCGAGCGTGAGGCAGACTCGTATGCGGTAGACGTTCTGCGGATCAACAACATATCGCTTGAGCACTTCGCGCTGATACTCGAGCGCCTCGAGAAATCCGCACGAGAGGACGGCGGCGCGGGAGGCGGTGCGCTCGGTTATCTGTCCAGCCATCCGGTCACGAGCGAACGCATCGAACGCGTGCGCCGGCCAGAAGTGACAACGCCTGCGCCGTAACACTGCCCCTGGCCTCGATACCCCTGACGCCACGAAGCGCACCCTTGTTCGTGTGCGTGGGTCGCAATCGTGCGTCAATGTTCCGAAACGTAACCACCGGCATGTCATTCAGCCGCCACACTGCGTCGCGATGTGACGTTTTGTGCCAACCAGTTCGGCACCAAACATGCGCGGTGGCTGCCGATGTCGAATGGGGACAGCACCGACCGTGAACGTGCAACCGCCTCCTGCGCCTGGTGCGGTACGGTTCGCGAGGTGAGCCGCGACGCCGCGTCAGCAGCGAATCGCGTAGGCGCCGACGTTGCCGAGACGATCTGCCCGAAGTGCGAGGCAGACTTCCAGTCTTTGTCGAACCAGCCGAAACCTCCTTCGCGACTTTCCCGGTAAGATCGCCGCCGACTTCTTGGCTGGTCAGCCAACCTCTTGGCCGAACGGGTTTCCGCGAGGGAATGCCAGGTTGCCGGAGAATGCGCGGCACTGCGCGGCATCGCGCGCCGATTCGCACTCGGCGGCGTTGTTGCTCAGCTTGCGCGCCAATGACACTTCGCGGATTTTCTGTGTTCGGAAACTTCTCCCGCCTGGCAGGCTCGATCGGCCTTGCGGTTACGATCCCCGCATGTGGTGGACCCCTCGCACCGGACGCGCTCCCACCCACGACATTCCCCTCCGCCAGCACGTTGCCTCGTCCGTTTGGCGGAGAGCGTCACAGAACGCCGTGAAAGCGCAACGTTTCCGCTGCTGAATGGCTCGTTCAGGCTCGAGTTGCGCGAGGGCAGCAGCACGTCGGCACCATAACCGGCCGCTACGGTGGCGATGCCTCGCAGTCGACTCCCGGACAAGCGACCGCACGACTGAATCTGCAGGTCCAGCGGACAACCGGGCTCGCATCGAGCGTCACCGCCACCAGCTGTTTCTCGTGAAAGAGCGCGCTGCATTCGAGGGCAACGAAGGGTTCTGCCGTCTGAGCCCTAGTGAATCAGCTGACGACACCCGATAAAGGATTCTGGGCGTCGGAGCGGCGGATTTCAACAGGTAGCACCTACGATGTTCCTCTCCTCCGCGCTTCGACGCTCGCTTCGACGTCCGAACGGCTGACCGGCCCGAAACGGCTCACCCCAGGCCTGTATCAGAAACCCGGCCAACACGCGCATGCGGCCCCAGCGAGCGGAAACACACGCTCGGCGGTTTCTACCGAGTCTTGCTCGCCTGCAACGCAGAGGTCGATGCGCACCACACGGTCCCTCACTTGCAACCACGTGGCGTGATTAGAACGTGGAGGCTAGAGACTGATGACTATTCTTGGTTGGATCCTCTTCGGCTTGGTGGTCGGAGCGCTTGCGAAGCTCGTGATGCCCGGCCGCGACCCCGGCGGCATCATCGTGACGATACTGCTCGGTATCGCGGGGGCAGTACTCGGCGGATTCATCGGGCGTACGCTCGGGCTTTACGGAGAAGGCGAACCCGCCAGTTGGGTGATGGCGTTTCTCGGCTCTGTGCTGCTGCTCTTTCTGTATCGGATGATGGTCGGCCGGCGGTCCATCACACGGCCGTAACCGCAGTTCACTACAAAGTCACAAGCCGCCAGGCAAATGCCCAAGTCCTCGATCGTCTGATCAGCGCGGTTTGAACAGGGCCTACGCCGCAAGGCACAATGCAGGGGCACACGTCGCTGCGCGTCGTGGCCTGTGCCTCGTGGCTCGTGCCCTGTGCCTTTGACGACTTTTCGCATGCCTCTCGGGCGAGCGCATATGCTCGCCTCGTCGCTCATTCGCGAAGCACGCCGCGCCGGTCTCAGCGCCGAGGGGCTGACCGCGGTCGGCAGCCTGCGCCGTTTCGCTCCGGCCATAGGTGACGTCTCTCTGCTCGGCGTCGCCTCCGCCGCGCGTCACGAGCAGGTGCTGAAAGCCTTCTCACGTCTACCCAGCGCGGCGGCTGTCACGGCCCAGTCGGAATCGAGCGTCACCGTCAATACGCTGCGGGGGGCGGTGACCCTGTATCTGGCGCCGCCCGAACAGGCGGGCGCAGCCCTCGTGTGGCATACCGGTTCGCGGGCGCATGTCGATGAGTTGCAGAAGCGCGCGGAAGACCGTGGCCTTCGATTTTCCGAGGCCGCGCTGTCTCGCTCGGCCGGCGAGGCCGTCACGTCGGCGTCCGAACTGGAGTTCTACGATCACCTCCAGCTCCCCTACATTGCACCCGAGCTACGGAGTGGCCGCGATGAAATCGAGATTGCGGACCATGGCCAGCTGCCCAATCTGATCGCGGAACCGCACATCCGAGGCGATCTTCACACGCACAGCTCGTGGAGCGACGGCCAGAACAAGATTGCCGACGTGGTCAGCGCGGCCAAGCAGCTCGGGTACGAGTACGTGGCCATTACGGATCATTCGGAGCGCGCGTGGTCGTCGCGAACGCTGGCGACCGACGACATTCCAAAACAGCGCAAGGAGATCGACCACGTACGGTCACGCGTCCGCGGTGTCGAGGTCCTGCATGGAGTGGAGGTCGACATCATGCACGACGGAACGCTCGACTTCGATGACGAACAGCTTCGCGGCTTCGACATCGTCCTGGCGTCGCTGCACGATGCGGGAGGCCACGACGGCACCCGGCTGACCGAGCGCTACCTCCGGGCCATCCACCACCCCCTCGTCAACGTGATTACCCATCCTGCGAACCGCGCGCCAGCCCGCTCGGAGGGATACCCGATCGATTTCGACCGCCTGTTTGAGGCGGCGGCGGAGACGGGTACCGCAATGGAGATCGACGGCGCCCCGGGCCATCTCGACATGGACGGCGTTCTTGCGCGGCGTGCGGCCGCCGCCGGCGTCATGATCGTCGTCGACAGCGACTGCCACCGTGTAGAGGCGCTCGCGCGCCAGATGCAGTTCGGGATCGGTACCGCACGCCGCGGATGGCTCGAGCCACGGCACGTGCTCAACACGCGGAGCATCGACGAAGTCCGCGCGTTCATTGCCCGGAAACGCAGGCGTGTCTGAGCGCATCGCAGTCTCCTGCGTTGTGGCCACCCTCGCCTTCTGGGCGTATACCCAGACGCTCCTGCCGGGAGTCGATCTCGGTGATACGGGTGGATTTCAAGCCGCGGTCCTCTGGCCAGAAGTCAGCGCGCGTCAGGCATACCCGCTCTACTACGCGCTGGCACGTCCGTTTGTCCTTCACACCAGTCCGGCCAATCCTGCCCGCGCGCTGAATCTCCTCTCCGCCGTGTGGGCGGCGGCAGCCGTGGGGCTCGTCGCGTTCCTGTGCAGCTCGGTGACGCGCTCGCTCGCTGCTGGCGCGGTGGCTGGGACCCTGCTTGCCTTCTCGTACACGTTCTGGACGCAAGCCGTGATCGCCGAGGTGTATTCGCTGCATCTGACGTTGATCGGCCTGTGCCTGCTGGCCCTGCACGCGTTCGCCACACGCCCGAACGCTCTGCGCCTGTTCGTGTTCTTCGGCGTGTACGCCGCGTCGTTTGGCAATCACCTCGGCATGGTTCTCCTGCTGCTGCCGTTTGCGCTGTTTCTGATCCAAGTCCACCCGATACCTGGCGATCTGTTTCGGCCGCGGCTCGTCATGGCAACGGCGCTGGTCGTCGCAGTGGCTGCCCTGCAGTACGCGCCGAACTTCATGGCGGTGTGGGGCTCCTTCAGTGCCCCCAACGAGTGGACGGAGAGGGTGGCCGCGTTCTGGTTCGACGTCACCAAGCAGGATTGGCGGGAGACGATGGTGTTCGGCGTCAGGCCCGATCAGGCTCGGGACCGGCTCGCGATGTGGTGGTTCGATGCACGGCAGCAGTTCGGCGTCGTTGGGATGGGTCTGGCTGCGGCCGGTGCTGTCGGCCTCTGGCGGACGTCACGTCCCTGGGCTGTGCTCGCACTGACCGCGTACGCGATCACGACCATGTTTGCGCTTACGTACAACGTCGGTGATTCGCACGTCTTCTTTCTACCCGGCCACTACTTCACCGCGGTTTGCGCCGGCTCGGCGGTTGCGTTCGTTGCACAGCCGTGGCGCGATGCGAGTCGTCGAGGGATGGCCCGGCCTGCCCTGCAGGCAACGTTCGTCGCCGCCGCCCTGGCTTACGCCGGATGGCGTGGTTGGTCGACCTGGCCGGCTGTGGATCGACATGACGACCGGCGTGGCGAAGAACTCATCGCGCAACTCGCGCGCGGCGTCGACGAAGGAAACGCGCTGCTCGTCGCGGAACTGAACTGGCAGCTCGAGAATGTGCTTCTCTACACGGGTCGTCACGCACGAACCGACCTCGCGTGGGTTCGGCTCGGGGACGTCATGCCGCATTGGCCGTTTGTCGTCGAGGACAACCACCGGCTGGGGCGCGACGTCGTCATGAATGCCGGCGCTGCGGCTGAAGTGGTCGCGTCGTACGGCGCCCATTTTCCCCTCGTCGAGGACGCTGCCGTGCCCCCTCTGCCCGAAACGCTCGCTCAGGTGCCGCGAGGCATGCCGTACGTGCTTGCCGTTCTGACACCCCCGCTCGACAGGCGGCTGGACCCTGACGTCCTGACGGGCGCGCTGTCAGCGTTGACGAACGGCAACGTGCCTCCCCGCGAGCCCTCGTCGTACGAATTGTTTGCCGGTATCACCGGCGACCGGCCGGCGACGTACCGCGCTTCGAATCGCCCGTTTACCGAAAGGGTTCGCGTCGCCGACGAACCCTTTACCGTCCGCATGGATTCGTGGCTCCCGTTCGACACATTCCGGCGCGCCGGCTTCGGACACGTGCTGCGCGGCCGCGATCACATCCTGATACTGGAGCGGGGCGTGAACCTGGTGTGGATCGGCCGCGATGGACGACCTTCGCGGCCGTACTACGCAGCCAGTCTCTTTGCAGTCGAGCCACGCTACCGTATCCCGGCGGCCACACCTCAGCTGGCGCAGAATGGCCCGTAGGCCGCTGAATGCGGCTCCAGCAAGACTCAGCAGCTTGGCGCGAACCTTGTAAGTTGTGGGGGATCCAACGATGGCTCGTATCGCGTTCGTCCTCGCCCTGTGCGTACTCCCGCTGACGATCACCGCACAGGGCGGTCCATCGCCGGACGCTGTGGCCAAAGCGCTCCAGCAGCGGTACCGGGGCGTCCGAGATTTCTCGGCAGACTTCGTCCACACCTATCGCGGGGGTGTGCTACGCACCCAGACAACCGAACGGGGGCGCGTGCTCATCAAGAAGCCTGGACTGATGCGATGGACGTACACCGCGCCGGAGAAAAAGGAATTCGTCTCTGATGGCCGCAAGGTGTACTCGCATATTCCTGCGGACAAGCAGGTTATCGTCACGACCCTCCCCCCGGACGATCAAGCGACCACGCCTGCGCTCTTCCTCGCAGGGAAGGGCGATATCGTCTCCGATTTCACCGCCGCACATGCCGAATCAACCGTTCCCGGTACCACTGCCCTGAAGCTGACACCCAGGCGTGCTGAGCCGGAATACGAGTATCTGGTCGTGTCCGTGGATCCGGCGACCATGCAGATCCGCGCGCTGACGACACGCGACCGACAAGGGGGAGATTCGGCGCTGACGTTCAGCAATCTTAAGGAAAATCAGGGAATATCCGATAAGGAGTTTGCGTTCCGTATTCCCTCTGGCACCGACGTCGTCAGCGATGACAGCACACGCAAATAGCCGCTTCGCGCCTCTTCTCTTGCTCACGCTCATCCTTGCGGGCTGTGCGACCACCGGGGCGCTCCGATCCGCAAGAAACGCCGAGCTTGCCCAGGACTACGACCGGGCGGTCGTCGAGTATACCCGGGTGCTTCAGCAGGATCCCGACAACCGGGATGCACACTTCGGACTGGAGCGATCGAAGCTGCGTGCGGCCGAAGCGCACTTCATGCGTGGACGCCGGCATGACGCGGCGGGACGCCTGACCGAAGCATTGGTCGAACTGCAGCTCGCCGCCGAACTGAATCCAACGGATCCCAACATCGTTGACTTGCTGAACTCGGTGCAGACCCAGGCGCGGGCGGGCGCCGGCTCGCGCGGGGGCAAAACCCAGCTCGAAACGCTGATCGAGCGTTCGCGGAACCTGCAGCCACCCGGCCTCGAGCTTCCTCCGGATGTCCGCCTGCCGGCGGCACTGACGTTCAGAGACGCCAGCGCCCGTGACATTTACACGGCACTTGCCCGGTTCGCCAATCTGAACATCGTGTTCGACCCGCAGTTCCGCGATCAGCCGATCACAATCGATCTTCGAAATGCGAGCGTCGAGGACGCGCTGACGTCGCTGTCGACAGCCACGCGGAACTTCTACCGCGTCACGGCGCAGCGAACGGTCACGGTCGTTCCCGACACGCCTGCCAAGCGGACCGAATACGAGGACGAGATCGTTCGGACGTTCTACCTGAGCAACGCGGATGTCAAGGAAACGCTCGATCTCCTCCGCATCGTCATCGACAACCGACGCCTGGCCCCGATCACGGCAACAAACGCGCTGTCGATCAAGGATACGCCCGAGCGTGTGGCGGCCGCGGGGCGGCTCATTTCCGCAATCGACAAGGCGCGGCCCGAGGTTGTCATCGACGTCGAGCTGCTCGAGATCGACCGCACGCGACTCCTCGAATACGGACTGCAGATTGCGTCTCCCGGGGCGCCAGGCGTGAACGGCACGGCCGACGTCAACCGCGAAGACTTCACGCTTCGGGATCTGCGGAACCTCGACCAATCAGGCGTATTCCTGACCAACGTGCCGGCCCTTTTCTACCGGTTGCTGAAAACAGACAACAACACGCGGGTCCTGGCCAATCCGCAGTTGCGCACGTCGGAGGGCATGACTGCGTCTGCCAGGTTCGGCGAGCGTGTGCCGGTGCCAGTGACGACGTTCGCCCCGATTGCAACGGGCGGCGTCGCGCAGCAGCCTATTACGTCGTTCAACTACGAGAACATCGGCGTGAACATCGACATCGCGCCTCGCACTCACCACGACGCCGAGGTATCGCTCGCGCTGAAGATCCTGGTGAGCAGTATCTCGGGAACGGGGTTTGGCGGCCTGCCGACGTTCGGGAATCGCGAAATCAGCACCGTCATCCGCTTGCGCGATGGCGAGACGAACCTGCTCGCGGGTCTGATTCGTGATGACGAGCGACGCATTGCCGAAGGCATTCCTGGCCTCAGCGACCTGCCAGTGGTCGGCCGACTGTTCGCACACAACCGCCGCGAAACGCAGGAAACCGACATCGTCCTGACGCTGACGCCGCACATTATCCGGGTGCTGGAGCTCTCTGAGGACGACCTGCGGCCGTTCCGCGTTGGTCGTGGCGCCGGGGGGACAGGTGTGATCGACTTGCCCATTTCGGTAGAGCCGCCACCGCAGCAGCAGCCGCCTCCCCCGCCGGCGGCGCCTCCCGCTGGTGCGCCCGCTCCAGCGGCTCCGATTCAGCCGCCGGCGCCACAGCCGGCGCCCGGCCCGCCGCCAGCCGGACTGCCCTGAGACTCATCTACTCCACCTTCGCCACTTTGGCTCCAAGCCCCTGGAGTCGCTCGACGAGATGGCTGTAGCCGCGCTCGACAATTTCGAGCGGCTGCACGCGTGTCTGGCCCTCCGCCGCAAGCCCTGCGGCGATCAGCGACATTCCAGACCTGATGTCCCGGCTGTCGAGCACGCGGCCTCCCCGCAGGCGAGCGGGTCCGCTGACGATGATTCGATGCGCGTCAGCCAGAAAGAGATCGGCCCCCATGCCGCTCAACTGCTCCAGCGCGAAAAGGCGAAGCTCATACATCCAGTCATGCACCAGGGTGCGCCCTTCGGCCTGCGTCGCAAGTACTGTGACGAGGCTAATCAGGTCGCTTGGAAATGACGGCCACAGACCGGTTGTGATGCGACGCACCGCCTTCGGGGTCGACGGCTTCACCTCGAACACACCGTTTCGCATGCCGCAGCGAATGTTCATGCGGTTGAGTACCGCCGCCACGACTTCAACCTCTACTTCGCGCACCCCCTCGATGTGGATTTCTCCGCCGGTGATGGCGGCAACCACCGCCCAACTTCCCGCCTCGATGTAATCACCGCCGAGCCGATGCTCGGCACCGTGCGGACGCGACACACCTTCTACGCGGATCGTCGGCGTGCCGATGCCGGACAGGCCAACACCCATTTTCTGCAGGAACTCGCAGAGCTCGACGACGTGAGGTTCCAACGCGGCATGGCGGATTTCAGTCGATCCTGGGGCTGTCGCCGCTGCAAGCAGCGCAGTCTCCGTGCCTGTGACGGACGCCTCGTAGAGGTACATCGACGCACCCTTCAGCCCATCGGGCGCCTCGAGCATGTGATCGTCGCCGCGACTCTGCCTGGCCCCCATCGCCTCGAGCGCGTCGAGGTGTGTGGAGATCGATCGGCGCGCGGGAAAGTCGCCGCCTGGGGGCGCGATATGCGCGCGCCCAAGCCGGGCGAGCAGAGGACCGAGCAGCAGCACAGAGCCACGCAGCCGGCCGACCAGCGCGCGATCGGGGGCATGAGTGCGCAAACGCGGCGCACGGATGCGCAGCGTGGTGCTGCCAATCCCGTCGACTTCGGCGCCGACGTCGAGCAGCAGGCGCGCCATGACTTCGACGTCGCCGATCCGGGGAACGTTCGTCAGGACGCATTCCTCTTCGGTGAGCAGGCACGCCGCCAGAAGAGGCAGCGCGGCATTCTTGTTTCCCTCGACGGCCACGCGTCCATGCAGCCGGTGCCCGCCGTCTATCAGCAATGTGGACATGAATCCTCTCGTGAACGCGCGTATGACCGCGCACGCTGAAGCGTGCGCTCTACAGCTGGTCCATGGCTCTACGCTCTGGTGCCGTAGCGCGGCGGCTTCAGCCGCCGCGTCGCCCCGTCAGATACGCCACGTCGGCGTCGTCTCCAAAGCCGACGAACGCCGGCTCCGGCACGAGGGACACTCCGAATCGATGTACCACACGCCGTTTGATCTGCCCCGCCAACTCGAGCACATCTCGTGCCGTGGCGCCTCCACGGTTGATGAGGGCCAGCGGATGCTTGGATGAAAGGCCGACACGGCCGGACTGATATCCGCGCGGAAACCCGGCCTGCTCGATGAGCCACGCAGCCGGCACCTTGACGCGATCGTCCGGCATCCGAAAGCCAGCCACGGTTCCCCCAGACGCAGCTTCAAGCCCCGCATGAACATCGGTGGTGACAACGGGATTCATGAAGAACGATCCGACGCTTCGTGTGTCGGCGTCCGTCTCATCGATCACCATGCCCTTTCGTCGCCGAATGGAAAGAACCGCCCGCCGTACGTCGTCGAGCGTTGGAGACGATATCGCGCTGCGCTGCAAATGGCTGATCACGTCCGGGTACGTGATGGTAGGCGACCCCGGGCGCAGCGCAAACCTTACCTCGCACACGACGAAACGGTCACCGTCGTCTCGCTTGAAACGGCTGGTCCGATATCCAAAGCGACAATCCACTCGGGTGAGCGTGGTCATGCGGGCTGTCGTCTTGTCGAACACCGCGACATCCGCGATTGTGTCCGACACTTCTTGTCCGTACGCGCCGACGTTCTGAATGGGCGTCCCACCGGTGCTTCCGGGGATGCCGGACAGACACTCGAGGCCCGCGAGACCGTGCAGAATCGCCGACGCAACCACCCGGTCCCACGGCTCACCGGCGCCGACGCGCACGATCGTCTCGTTGCGCCGGGGAGCGAAGTCGGCGCCGCCAATCGCCATCTGCAACACGAGGCCGTTCACGCCGCTGTCCGCAATGACCAGATTGCTCCCGCCGCCCATCACGAACAGCGGAAGATTCTTCTCGCGGCACCACTGATGCGCAGCGGCCACGTGCTCGGCACTGGTGGCGCGAACGAACCACTCCGCAGGACCTCCAATGCCGAGCGTCGTGAAGGGACCGAGCGATACCGCCGGTTGCGGCCGGATGACCCGCTCATCCGTCGCCAAGAAAAACCCTTTCCTGTTCGGTGAGTGCGGCGATGGCATCGGAGCGCCTGCACAACTCGAAGCGTACGGTGTCGCCCGGCGCAAGCTGTGCAGCGAGAGGCAGGTCAGCCGTAATGACTACAGCAATTTGCGGGTATCCACCCGTCGTCTGTCGATCGGCCATCAACAGAATGGGTTGTCCGGACGGAGGCACCTGGACAGCGCCGAGAACGGTCGCGCCAGAGGTCATCTCACCGCTTGCCGGCAGCGTGGGAAGCGTGCCACCCCTCAGCCGATAGCCCATGCGATCCGATTGCGGTGAAATCGTGAAGCGGGTGCGTTGAAGCACGTCCAGCGCCGAAGGATGGAAGTCGTCGGCCTGCGGACCCCTCATGACGCGCAACAGCGCGTCGCCCGCGCCGTAAGAACCATGCCTCAGACTCGACCGCGAGGAAGAAGGCGATGGTGAAGGGCCCAGCGCGATGCGGTCGCCTGAACGCAGCGCTCGTCCATCCATGCCCCCGAGGCCGCTCGTCACATGCGTCGAGCGGCTGCCCAGGACACGCGGCACAGCGATTCCACCATCCACCGCAACATAGGCGCGGGCGCCCGAACGGCGATCGCCAAAGCGCAGCACGCTGCCTCCTGCGCATTGCACGACGTCGCCGGTTGACAGTTGGGTCGAATCGAGCGTCGGCTGCAAATCGCCACCGGCGATGGCAATCCGGGCACGATGCTCGAACCGCAACTCCGGACCGAGTATGGTTGCCTCGAGCGTCGCAGCGTCAGGCGCGTTGCCGAGCAGAGAGTTGGCAAACCGGTGCGCAAACGGATCCATTGGTCCGGATACGGATACACCGAGGTGCTGATATCCCCATCGACCGGCGTCCTGAATCGTTGTGAGCAACCCGGGCCGCAGAACCGTGATGTAGCGCGTCGCGAGATCGTACGTAGGACCAGCGTAGGGCGGGCCTTCACGGCCCGCCTGGCGCGGCGTAAAGCCGCGCCCTACGACAGTGTCGGTGCCTGAGGAAACCGGCACGAACCGCACGATGTCGCCGGGCGCCAGCAGCGCCGGAGACGATCTCTCCGGGTCGAACATTTCAAGTCGAGTTCGACCGATGATCTGCCAACCACCGGGCGACTCGCACGGATAGATCCCCGTCTGCCGTCCCGCGATCCCAACAGATCCCGCAGGCACCCTGGCGCGCGGCGTCGGCCGTCGCGGCGTGGCGATCTTGTCGTCGACGCCGGCCATGTACGGGAATCCAGGAAGGAACCCGAGCATGAACACGCGATACGTTCGCGAAGCGTGGCGTTCGACCACCGCCTCTGGTGTCACGCCGGCAAACGCGGCGACGTCTGCGAGGTCGGGCCCCGCATCCCCACCGTAGACGACGGGCACTTCGACGAGCTTACCGGGTTCTTCGGACCGCTCGTCATCGCGGCCAGCTTCGAGCGCTCCAGTTACTGCGGCGACATCGGTCACGAGCGGGTCGAAAAAGACCGCCACCGATCGAAATGCCGACACCACGTCGCGAACGCCCGCAATGCGTCGCTGGCGAATGGCATGGGCGATTCGGATTGCGCGCGTGTTGAGTTCAGCGTCAATCGCGTCGCTGGCTTCCGGCCGCGGGGCGCCGAGCTCCATGAGCATCGCCGAGTCGCCCGCTTCGCGGATGCGCACGCCGATCCCTCTACACGCTACGGAGACACAGAGACACGGAGGAAAGCACCTATTTACCGTGCCTCCGTGCCTCTAGGGCGGTCGACGGCGTCGAGCGCCTGCAGGAGCTTCTGGTGAATCCCGCCAAACCCTCCGTTGGACATCAACACGACGATGTCGCCAGTGTGATGTTCGGTAGCGATTGTGCGCACGATTTCGTCCACTTCGGGGACAAACCTCGCGCGCTGACCCCGCGAGCGCAAATCGGCGACCAGGCGATCCTCGGACAGACGTTCGGTCTCGGGAAGCGAGCTGCGAAACACTCCGGCGACTACTACCTCGTCAGCGCTGCCGAAGGCACGTGCAAAGTCGTCCTGAAAGACGCGGCGACACGACGAGGCGGAGCGCGGCTCGAAGACCGCCCAGATGCGCCGCGATGGATAACCAGTACGTAGTGCGGTCAACGTCTCGTGGACAGCCGTTGGATGATGGGCGAAATCGTCCATCACGGTGACTCCTTGGCGAACGCCGACCGTTTCGAGCCGTCGCTTGACGCCTCTGAAGGCTCGCAAACCAGCGATGAGGTCGCTGACTGGCACACCAGCTCTGCTGGCAGCCGCGACCGCCGCCACCGCGTTCCGCACGTTGTGCATTCCAAGCAAAGGTGACTGGAAGCGCCCCACCAGTTCGCCGCCATGACGCAGGCTGAAGCTCGTGATTCCGTCCGCATGCTCGATCTCGCACGCCTGCCATGTTGCGCCGTCGGTCGTTCCAAATGTCTCGACGGGACTCACCGCAACACCGCGCAAGGCAACCGCATCGGGGCTGTCGTGGCCGAGCAGCAGGAGGCCGCTTCGCGGGACCAGATTCACCAGCCGCCGGAACGCCAGCCGTACGGCATCGAGATCCGCATAAATATCGGCGTGGTCGAATTCGATGTTGTTGACGACCGCAATATCCGGGAGGTACTTCAGAAACTTCGCCGTCTTGTCGAAGAACGCGCTGTCGTACTCATCGCCTTCGATCACGAAGTCGCGTCCGCGACCCGAACGATAACTGGAACCGCCGTCCCCGAAGTTCAGCGCGATACCGCCTACGAGCACCGACGGGTCGAGGTTCGCGTGCGTCAGCAGCCAGCCCGTCAAGGCGGTCGTCGTCGTCTTGCCGTGCGTACCGGCGATGACGATCGACCGCGATGCCCACAGGAAATGCTCGCGGATGACCTCGGGGAGCGAGCAGTATCTGATCTTCTTCTCGAGAACCGCTTCGAGCTCGGGGTTGCCGCGCGAGATCGCGTTCCCGACGACAACGAGATCCAGACCGGTGTCGATGTGATCCGCAGAGAACGGAGCCAGAATCGGGATCCGTTCTGCGTCGAGGAAATCACTCATGGGCGGGTATACGTTCTGATCCGACCCGCCAACCTCGCAGCCCTTCTGCTTGAGGAGCGCCGCCACCGTGGCCATGGCGGTGCCGCAGATGCCGATGAAATGAATGCGCATCAGGAAACGGGTGATTCCTCGACGATGACAGACGCCGGGCTCGTCAGGACTCGGACGCGGACCCCCAGAGGCAGCGTCCAGCAGGGCCCCGTGGTGTGGCCGGAGGGAAACCCCATCAGCACAGGACCGGCCGAATCGGCAGCGACAGAACGGACCACGTCGTGGACTGTCGGTGTCTCCCCGGTGCCACAGCCTCGCATTTCTCCGAATACGAGGGCGCGCGCACGCGCAAGAATCCCGCTCTGCCGCAATTGCGTCAGCATTCGATCGATCCGGTACGGACGCTCGTTGACGTCCTCGAGAAAAAGGATGCAGCCGTCGGGCGGATCGAAGGCGAACGGCGTCCCCAGCGACCCGACGAGCTCTGTGATGGTGCCCCCGAAAAGAGGTCCCGCAGCTTCACCAGGACGAATGGCCGTGAGGCTGTCGGGTGCCAGTTGCAGCCCCTGTCCCTCTCCCTGCATCAGCTTCAGGAAGGAATTCGCATCGTATCCGTGCTCGCCTCGAGCCAGCCGGCGTTCCAGCATGGGGCCGTGAAGCGCTGTCACCCCGCACTGGCACGTCAGCCACGACAGCAGCGACGTATTGTCGCTGTATCCGATGAACAGCTTCGGGGTGCGCTGGGGCGACCACGAGTCGAACACCGGCAGGAGCTGCACGCTTCCATACCCGCCGCGAACGGCGATCAACGCCGCGATGTCCGGGTCCGACCAGGCTCGCATGAATGCGGCGGCGCGCGTCTCCGGCGGGCCGGATGTGAACGGCGCAATCTCGAAGATCGATTCGTCATAGACCGGCACGTACCCGAGCCGACCGAGCTCCGCCACTCCCCGATCCAGCTCCTCCCGTGCAAAGGGGCTCGCGGGCGAGACAACCGCAATTCGGTCGCCCGGACGCACGGCGCGCGGCTTCACCACCGGAACCGCGCCTTGTCGTTCACGCTTCTGGGCTTCTCAGTTCTCAGTTCGTGTTCAGGTTCGGAAAGGGCGGGCCCGCTTCGCGGCACCCGCCCTACGTGCGTGGGCCTGGTACCGCGAGCGCGAAATGATCGACGCGAGCGGACCCGGCGAACGTGAACACGAACCGAGAACCGAGAACCGAGAAGTGTGAACGACATGTCTCTCAGAGGAATTTCGCCATCTCTTCGGCAATCCGCCGATGCGCATCGCAACCGACGACGCCTCGGTGAGGGGCGTCCTGACGGCCCGTCTGGTGCGGCGCGAAACCTCGCCCCGCGCCGACGGGAGCGGCGAGAAAGCGCTCCTTGGCGCGTCGCTGGCGAGTCAAGGCGTCCTCGACTCGTTTGTGGGGAATACGCTCGTCTTCGACGGCATGGATGAGCGCCTCGAGCGCCTGCGCTTGCACGTCGATATCGCTGGTGCGGTCGGTTACCGCGGCACGGCAGATCATGACGCCGTCGCACCCGGCTGCGATCGCCTGCACCGCCGCGTCCGACATCGTGTAGGCCTCGGCAAGCGCCCGCATCTCCAGGTCGTCACTGAGAATGACGCCCTCGAACCCGAGCTCAAGTCTCAGCAGGTCGTGCACGATGTGGCGCGACAACGTTGCCGGCTTCTCTTCGTCTAGTGACGGCACCAAGACGTGGGCCGTCATGATGAATGCGACCTCCGCCTCGATCGCCGCGCGGAAGGGAACACACTCGACCCGACGGATGCGGTCCGGCGAATGCTCGACGATCGGCAGCTCGAAGTGCGAGTCGACCGACGTATCGCCATGTCCGGGAAAATGCTTGCCACACGCCGCGACGCCGTTCTCCTGGAGCGCGCCGATGATGGCGGCGCCGAGCTTCCCCACCGTTTCCGCGTCTTCGGCCAGCGCCCGATCGCCGATAACCGGATTCTTTGGATTCGTGTGGACGTCCAGGACGGGCGCGTAGTCGAGCGTGATGCCGACGGCCCTCAATTCCGCCGCCAGAGCCGCGGCAAATCGCGACGCGAGCGCCACGTCACCGCTCCGCCCGAGCGTCGCCATCGGCGGCCATTCCGTGAACGGCGCGCGCAGCCGCGCCACGCGGCCGCCTTCCTGATCGACGCTGACCCAGAGCGGCAGCTCGCCCGCGAGCGACTGCACGTCGTGCGCCAGCTCGGCGACCTGTTCGGGCGCTTCGATGTTGCGTGCGAAGAGAATCACTCCACCGAGACCGAACTCACGCGCCAGCGATCGCAACTCGGCGGGAACCGTGGTGCTCGGAAAGCTGCCGATCAGAAGCTGGCCGATGGCGTGACGGATTGCGGAGGGCACGAAATCATTATCGTACAGTCGTGTCGCACTCTTATCCGAAACAGTGGGGCAAGGTTTTCAGCGCCTCAACACCTCATCGAGCGTCGAGACCTCGAACGTGAACGGGATCGTGGTCAGCTCACCGCGCCGAAGAAACTGTGTCCACACGCGGTAGCGGCCTGGCAGCGGCATGTAGCCTTCGAAAAGCACGGTGGGGCCGCCGAGGCCGCTCGCGATTTCCTTGCCGTCGCGCCACTCTGGCGGATGCGAGTGCACCGAGTCGCGAAGGTCTTCACTCAGGATGAAAGCATGGCCGAATGCGCCCAGATAGGGCTGGAGGTCGGTGACCGGCTCGCCGGTTTTCGAATCGGTCAAAGTGAATTCCAGATGACCGTACTGGCCCGCGACGAGCCGAGGGGGATCGAACCTGAGCTCCGCAGTCAGTGGGCCGACCGTCTTCCTCAAGGTCGTGTCGGGGTCCAAACGCGCATCCTGCAGCCGTAAGTCGCCGGCGGAATCTGCGGTGACGAGCGTTCGCGCGAGGAGCTGCGGGGCGCCGCCTGTCGGCAGGAAATCGGACACCACACGATAGGCACCGCCCTTCGGAAGCACGGTCTCTACTGCCCACGATCCGTCGGGCTGCTGATCCGGATGCAGGTGCTGGAACACCGCCATGTCGTGGCTGACGACAAAGAGGTGATAGCGCTTGTCGTGTACCACCTCGAAGTCCCGCACCTGGTTGCCAGACGAGGGATGGCGGACGTCGAAGCGCATCCTGAACGGCACACCCGACTTTATTGCCGCCGGAGTCGTCCGGATGTCGAGTGTGTAGTCTCGCGTGTCAAATGGGCGACCGGCGACGAGCGCCATTCCGCACTTCCGGCAGTTCCCTGTTTGCGATGACGTCACATCCGGATGCATCGGACAAAACCAGGCCGTGGTGTCGCCGATGCCTTGCTGGCCAGACGACTGTGACGACTCGTGCTGATGGACAGGCGTCAACGACGCGGCTGCGGAGGGTCCGTCGTACCTGGTGATGGCGACCGTGAACGAAGGTGCAGACGCGCCGGTCTGGGCGTCATCGTAATGGACGACCGCCTCGAGCACCGATCCGGCCGGCAGCGAAACCGGCAGACGGAATACGAAAGGCGCCTGCCAATCGAAGCGGAACTGCCGCACGCGCAGCAGGACTTCACGCGAGCCGTCTGGCCGGACTGCCGTCACGTCGATTGCCGTGCTGTCCTCTTGCAGTTGGGGGCGCAGCGCAAACAGTGTGGTCGCGTTTGGTAACACGAGCCGGCCCGTGAGCCGCCGCCCATCCGCGGGACGTCCTCCGCGAGAGGCGTCGGACGGTGGCACGGATGATCGCAGAACTGCGGTCGACGCACGACGCGGCGACCGCTCTCCTGCGACGTAGAGCCCAAGCCGTGGCGTGTCGACGACGGTCTCGTTGGTACCTCGATACAGCACGTCGACGGCAATGCGCGCTCGTGCTGGAAGTCTGAACGCGACTCCATCGGGCAGCTCCGTGCTCGAGCGCCACGGCGTCCATCCGCCAAGGTACTCTCCCGTTTCGACCACGCTGAAGAACGCGGCTCTCGCGACCCTCGCGTCGCCCGGCTTGAAGTCGATGGCTCGAATCCACGACTCCCGCTCGAGACCGGAATCCAGCACGATGCGGGTGAACTGCGCTGCGCTGTTGGCATTGACGACGACCCCCTGTCGTGCAACGGCGATCGTCTGAGGCTCGCCGAGCATCCAATGACCGCTGTGATCGATGAACGCCGGAGGATCGTCCGTCCCTTCGGGCGCGCCGCCCTCGACCCAGGAGATCAGAAAATCCATCTCTCGCGTCGTGAGCCCGAGGTCATTGGCAAACTCGCCATGTCCAGCCTCAGCGGGCCAGGGCGGCATCCGCCGTGCGAGTACCTCCTCTTTGATGGCTACGGCCCACGGCCGCGCGTCTGCGTAGGTCGCGAGCGACATGGCCATCTTGCCGTCGCCATGACACTGCAGACACTTGTTCTGCAGCAGCGTGACGATCTCACGGTTGAAGAGAACCGTTGTCGTAGTGGGATTGTGCGAGAGAATGACGCGGGGCCAGATCGCCCACGCCCCGACCGCCAGCAATGCGACGACGACGTACCGGACTGTCCACTTTGGATTCATGACGGCCTCGTCACGCGCCTTGTCAGGGCGTGACCGATACCTTCACCATGGCTGTCGTCCAGCAGCACACCTCGCCGCCTCCGCCCTCACCAGAATAGTCGAGCGCGGTGACATGAAGGACGTAGTCGCCCGGTTCGCTGAACCGCGCGGTGGCCGTCGATTTGCCGCTGAACGGTACGTTGATGGCACCGCCGTTGAGCGTGGCCATTGACGGCTCCGCGCTGTCGAACGTCACGCTTCCGGGACCGCGATACTTCGACCAGCGGAGGCGCACAGGCGGTGGAGGCTTGAGTGGCAGCGCCATCGTTCCGCTGGCATATTTCGCATCGTCGCTTGCAAACACGGTCAGCGAAAGCGGCGATGACACCGACGTACTTCGCGCCAGTGCCGTCGACAGCGACGCGACGGGCCCCTGGATCGATCGGCCATTCTCGTCGAACCGCAGAACGGGAGGCACGTTCTTGACGGCGACGTCAGTGAACGGACTGACCACGTAGTCCGGATGCAGGCGAAGTGGAATGCTCGTCGATTGCCCATTCGCCACAACCGTCCAGATCATTCGCTGTTCCGCCGTGAAGTCCTTAGGGGCGATGATGGTGAACATGCCGTGCCGCCGGCCGGGAAGAAAGTGTGTCGGCTGCCCGAGGTCCGGGCCGCCGGGCTCGATTCTGTTGTTGGGCCCCACGGGAACGTCGAGCGCCTGGCCTGCATTCCGGTTCAGATATCCCACGAGGAGTGTACGGCTGCCGTCGGGGTTCTCGTACCACCCTTCAAACGCACCCGTGATGCTCGCCCCGAACTCGCGTTGAGGCTCGCTCGGGAGCTGCTGGGCCGTGAGTAGGACGCCAGAGCCGAGAGCGACGGCCATGAACCACGTCGCGAGTGCCACTGGACGACGGGTCACCGGGACCTTATCGCGTCTGGCTGACTGACGCCGTCCGCTCCGCCTTGGCCTTACGTTCCGCGAGCAGCGCGTTGTATTCCTCGTCCGTGAGGTAGACGACGTTCATCCAGGCGTGTGCCATTTCGTCGACCGTTCGATCTCCATAGCCAACCCACTGATCTGGATCCGGATTGAACGGGTTTGCCCGCGTGTTGTCGTGCCACGCCGTCACGTGGATGACGGTGCCCTTCGGAAATACCGGCGCCGCATCGTCATCGTAGATGTAGTTCGTCATCCAATTGAAGTTGAAGCGACCGACATAGCTGATCGTCTGCGTGCCGCCGCTGGGCAGGATCGCCTCCACCTGCATGGCCTTGCCGCGCAGATGGAAGTGCGGCTGGAAATTGGTGATGAGCGTGTTCTCCTTGAGCACGGTGAAGCCTTCGGTGTGCGCCACCGTGTTGGGAGGAATATCCAGATACTCGCGCTTTCTCAGTCCGGTAAACGCAATCAGATAGCTCCGCTTCTGTGGCTCCTGCCCTTTTGGATAGAGCCAGATCCCGACTTCCGATCCAGACGTAATCTCCTCGCCTACTGCGTGAAGGTGCTGATCCCACGAAATTTTCTCGCCGGGCAGAAGAAGCTTGCCCGTCCCTTCACGGAACAGGTCGTAGCCCTTGCCGATGGCCCACTCCATCAGCTGTGGACGTCGAACGGACAGGTCATCGAGTCCGGCGCTGCCGCCGCCGTTGTTCACGGCATTCACGGTCCCCGTGTTCACGGCTTCCGGATCGTTGTTCAGCACGAGATACGCGATCGCATGGTGCAGGATCCGGCGGCCTTTCAGATTCGTCGGCCGAATTTCCACCATCTTCGCCCAACGCGGCTCGGTGAGCGGTAAATCGCTCATCGGCCGGTACCAGACATCCTGGTGCTTCGCGGGCATCGTGTACTCGGACGATCTGATCACGAGATCCGGGGGGCCGAAGCCATCCTTCACGCCTTGCCACTCGTTGTCGGTGACAAGCGGAACGGGCGGTGGGAGATCCTTCCGAACACCCTCCGGTGCACCGGCGTCCACCCAGCGGACTATCGTGTCGATCTGCTCGTCTGTCAGCGACATGTCGTTCTTGAAGTGCCGAACGCCGACGCTCTGATCGATGTGCCAGGGCGGCATCTGGCGGGTGATCACGCGCTGTCTGATCGAGCGCGCCCACGGCCGGGCATCCTGGAATGTGATGAGCGACATCGGCGCGATCGAATTCGGCTGATGGCACTGCTGGCACTTCTGCTGGAAGATTTTGGAAACGTCCTTGGAGAATGTCGGTGCCTGGGTCGACTCGGCCGCCAGGGCTGGCGCCGATATCGCCAGAACGGCGACCAGTGT